>ERZ1034984.129-NODE-129-length-81389-cov-27.604188_pt1 | contig 81389 bp, 58 predicted proteins | sample MGYA00520589_ERZ1034984 | MGnify/ENA primary metagenome ERZ1034984 (study PRJEB33766, sample SAMN09781790) | gut metagenome | biome: gut microbiome | host: Homo sapiens | place: Madagascar | study: EMG produced TPA metagenomics assembly of the PRJNA485056 data...
CAGGCTTTGCGCCGACCGGAGCGGTGTGCCGCTCCTGTATAACCATGCCTGTCTCCATCAGGGCCTCCCCCACCCGGAGGGAAAACCGTTCCGGTTTTCCCGGCTCTAAGTATTCGGCGCCGGCACCTTGCCGGTCGGGTTCCAAGGACGAAGCGCCTTGGTCGCTCCGAAAGGAACGAAATCCCAGGCTCAGCCGCGGAAGATGAAGAAGACCGCGCCGGCGATGCAGAGCGCGGCGTAGAGGTAGTTCCACGACAGCCCCTCTTTCATATAGAAAATCGAGAACGGCACGAACACGCTCAGCGCGATCACCTCCTGCAGAATTTTCAACTGGCCGAGCGAGAGCGCGGTGTGGCCGATCCGGTTGGCGGGGACCTGAAGCAGATATTCGAACAACGCGATGCCCCAGCTGACGAGCGCGGCGATGTACCACGCGCGGTTCGACAGGTTTTTCAGGTGGCCGTACCAGGCGAACGTCATAAAGACATTCGACAATAACAGCAATCCGACGGTCTTGACGACAGGATGAAGTGTAAGCATATTTTCTGAATTCCAACGCAAGAAAAGACGAAATACAATACTTCCGGTCAACGGCGGCGGCGACGGCGGTTTCCGGTCAATGCGGCGGAAAGCGCCCTTTCGGCGGCGGTCAGCTCCTCCAGCAACGCTTCACGGACCGGAAGCGCAGCATCCTGAAATTCTTCCCCATATTCCAGCAGCAGTCCGGCACGGGCCACCAGCCGCTCCGAAATCGGTTCCGCCGCCGCGAAATGCGGCAGCCGGAAACGTTCCAGGTACTCTCCGGCCCGCCGGCCGCAGCCGACGCCGATCGCGGGGATCAGCTTATTCAGCCCCAGCAGGATCACCGGGAAACTGTTCCCGATCACGAGATCGCAGCAGCCGAGCCCCCCCAGCAGCTCCTCCACGGAATGAAATTCGCCGATGCGTGCCACTTCATCCGCGCGCGCCATGCCGGAACGCAACTTTTCCAGCCGGGAACGCCCCTCCGGCGACTCCGCCACCAGCAGGAAACGCACCTTCAGTTCTTCCGCCATCCGCTCCAGCAACGCACCCGTTCCGGGCGGAATCGCCTCCCGCCCGCCGAAAGCCACCGCAGCCATCCGCCCCTCCCGGATCAGAAACTCATCCGACGGCAGCACCGCCGACGTGGCCAGCAGCAACGAATCGGCGCCGGCAATTCCATTGACGCCGCGCTGATACCGGCGCAGCTCTTCCAGAGACGGCGCATCCGCAGCAGCCGCGAACCGGCAGGTACGCAAACCGTGCTCCAGACAGTGACGGGCCCGGGCCTGCTTCCGTTCGCCGAACCGCCGGAAAAAGGAGAGCCCCGCCAGCTTCGCCAGCCGGGAAAACACTCCGCCCCTTCCGCGCTCTGCTCCGCTTTCCGCCGTCGCACCCCGTTCGAGGCCGACGCCCCACACAAACGCGGCCACCCCGTGATGCGACGCGAACTCCAGCAGCTCCGCGCCGGGCATCAGCTCACCGCCCGAAACCGGAGTTCCGATCCAGCCGAAAGCATCATACTGCCGGATCGTCTCGCGCAACTGTTCCACCGGCACTCCGCCGGGAAAACCGTAAGCGGGGACACCGTTCTCCCCCGCAATATGCAGTTCCGCTTTCGGGAATACCCGCCGCAGCGACTCCGCCGCATACCGCAACTCCGCCGCCTTCACCATATCACCGGCCGGGAACACGCCTCCCAGCAATATTTTTTTCGCCGCTTCCGGCTTCTCCCTCCGGGACGGAGGATTGGCTCTTCTCATCTTATCTCTCCACCTTGACCAGGTTCAGAATCTTGTCAAGCTTTTCCAGCGTAATCGGCTTGAGCAGCAGTTGATCAAAGCTTGACAGGTCGAAATTGCACTGCGCCTCCGTATCCGCGGTGACCGCGACGAAAGGCATCGTCTCACACCCCGGAATCTTCCGGACCTCCACCGCGAATTCACAGCCGTTCATATTCGGCATCCAGATATCGGAAAACACCGCTTTGGGCCGATCGCCGGCCTGCAGCCGCGCCAATGCTTCAGCCGCACCGTCGAATACCACGCAATTCAGCTTCAGAGCGCGGAACATCGAAAGCATCACCTTGCGGTTCATCACCACATCGTCCACCACCCAGACTTCATCCAGCTGCCGCTCACCCGCGGGAAATTCCTCCGCGCTCACCACCGGAAGCGCCGCCATACTTTCCGTCTCCCGGTATTCCACGCCCGAAAAGACGATCCGGAAACGGCTGCCCCGGCCCGGTTCACTCTCCAGCAGCACCTCGCCGTTCATCTTTTCCGCAAGCCGCCGGACGATCGCCAGGCCGAGGCCGGTTCCTTCCGAAGCATCCCCACCCGCCTCTCCGGTCCGGGACTGCACAAACGGCTCGAAGATCTTCTTCTGATCTTCCGGAGTGATGCCGGAACCGGTGTCGGTCACGGCGATCTCCAGCTCCGCCCGGTTTCCCGTTCCTTTCCGGACAGCGGCCGTGACCGTGACCGCCCCGGAAACAGTAAATTTGACCGCATTTCCAAGCAGGTTGTACAGAATCTGCCGCAGGCGGCTCGCGCTGAAATGAAACTCAGGCAGAGAAGAGGGGATTTCCATACGCAGCGCCAGCTGCTTTTGGCGCAGCTGCGGCTCGAAGATCCGGCCGACATCGCCCAGAACCGTCTCCAGCCGGATCCAGCCATAGATGATTTCCAGTTTGTCGGCGTCGATTTTGGAAATTTCCAGCACGTCGTTGATCAACGCCAGCAATGATTCGCCCGCGGCATTGATCGCCTCGACACTTTCGAGCGCTTCCGCCGGCAGCCCTTCGTTCTTCAGAATCTCACTGAAGCCGATGATCGCATTCAACGGCGTGCGGATCTCATGGCTCATGGTGGCCAGGAAAGTGCTCTTGGCGCGGTTGGCGACTTCAGCCTCCTTCAGGCTGCCCCGGATCTTCGCCTCCGTCTCCTTGCGGTTGGTCACATCCACCAGAGTATGAATCACATTGATGATTTCACCGTCGTCGTCCAGCACCGGGACCGCGGACGCGATATAACTGCGCCCGCCGATCTCCACATCGAGAACGGCGGGACGGCGGGTGCGGAAGCTCTCGGAGACCGGACATTTGTCGAAATCCGGCCCGCAGCCGCAGAAATTCTGATAGCACGGCTCCGCCAGCAGCTCCGCCTCGCTTTTCCCGGCGATCGCAGCCGCGGCGGGGTTCACCTTGATCAGGTGCTCCCGGCCGTCCAGCAGCATGATCGCGGTATCGATATGGTCGATGATCATGCTCTTCTCGCGCTCACTGCGCTTGAGCTGCTCAAGGCTGCGCCGCTTTTCCGCCGCCAGCGACAGAATCCGGGAGATCGCGACAATCGCCCGGTCCTCCATTTTGTTCAGCACCTCCTCGCCGCCGCGGAACAGCAGCACCGCAAAACCGTCCAGCCGCTCGCTGACCCGGATGCCGGAAGCCAATGCCGACCGGAATCCCGGTCGCCCCGCCGCTCCGGTACAGAGCTGACGCAGCACCGGATCGGAAGAGGAGAGTACGCCGCCGCGCACCACCTCCCCCTTTTCCATCCGTTCCAGCCAGTCGCCGCCGGGAGCCAGCTCCAGGTGCTCCGGCAACTTCGCCGCATTGCCGGAACCGGCAGCCTGCCAGCCGTACTCCAGCACCGCCCGCCCTTCACCGGCTTCGAGGCGGTAAATGCCGCAGGCGTCGCCAAGCTCATGCGTCGAAACAATCCGCATCACCTCGTCCGTCACATCGGCGGTTCCGGAATCCGGAATCAGCGCCTCCAGGCAACGGTTGACCGTGCGTTCCAGATTCACATACCCTTCCAGCTGTTCGTGGAGCCGGTCGCGTTCTTCTTCAAGCTGCAGGTGTTCGGTGATGTCCACCGCCGCCATCGCCACCGCCGGCTTGCCGAATACGTTCGGATCAACGCCGGAAAAGCGCAGCCTCCACTGACGCCCTTCAAAACGGAGTTCGGCCAGGCGCGGATGCCCGGTCAGCAGCACATCGTCGATCGTGTAACGCAGATTGATGCCCGCCTCCTTCTCCAGCATCGCGGTATCCTCGAAGTCGGGGACCGGAAACCCATGCTCCTCCCGGGTGGTCACCTGCCGGAACAGCAGCCGCCCTTCCCCGTCGAACAGCAGCATGGAAACCGGCATCAGGCGAAACAGCTCCCCGGTCCGGCGGCCGCGGCGCCGGCACACAAGCAAACACGCAGCGACGCCGCCGGCGCCCAGAAGAATCACACCGGCCAGAGAACAGAGTAAAACGTGCATTGGTCCGCCCCCGCAACAGAATTATTGACAGATGGATTCCCCCCGAAAAACAACTGCGATCTGTTTTCCCGATTTCCGGCGGTATCCGACATAACGATTCCGCGCCTAATATAGCATTCGCCTCGCACATATTCAACGTAAAAAAACAAATAAATCAAACCGCTTTATATTATCAATTTTTCCGCTTGATTTTTTCGGAATTTCATGCTATTATATAAAAATACAGGGCATGTTGAGCCTGCAACAAATTTCAGATTGGGGAAATCAGGTCAGCCGATGATCAATCAAAACATAGAAAAGATCAAGGAAGCATTTTTTTCCCAGCTCAGCCATAACCTGATGACTCACGCCAGCAATATCATCGGTTTCTCGGAGTTGATGAAAAACGAGGAACTCCGGCAGGAGGACAAACTCCAGTATATCCAGTTTGTGATCGAGCTGTCCAATATGATCCTGACCCTTGCCGAAGACGTGAAGTCGCTGAACAAGCTCTCCCCGGAAAGTTTCGCGCTCAACGAGAGCAAGGCGAACCTGAACAGCTTCATGGATGAAATTTACAACGCCGCGCAGAACAGCAATGAAATCGCCGACGGCGTCAGATTCACGCTCCGCAAGACCCTCCGCGATCAGGACGCCACTTTCCTGATCGATAAAAACAAGATTTTCAAAATGCTCAACACGCTGCTGCGCAACTCCTTTGAATCCACGGTTTCCGGCGGCATCGAATTCGGCTACCATCTGCTGCATGACGCGGAAAAGCTGGAGTTTTTCGTTTTCGACACCGGGCGCGGCATGACGGAGGAGCAGCAGAAAAAGCTTTTCGATATGGAGAGCGTTTCAAAACAGCGAAACCGCGGCCTCGGCCTGATCGTGATGAAAATGACGCTGGACGAATTGGGCGAACAGCTCCGCATCGAATCGAAACCGGGCGAAGGCACCCGGATTTACTTCACTCTCCCCTTCCGGCGGCAGCAGGCCGCGGCCGGGGCGAAACCCGATTCCGCCGCCCCTGACTGGCACGGGAAAAAAGTCCTGGTCGTGGACGACAACAAGATGAACTATCTTCTGATCTGTAAAATGCTTTTTTCCACCGGAGCGGAATTCGTGTGGGCCTCCAACGCCGCCGAGTGCCTGGCGCAACTTGACGCGGGGCGGTTCGACTGTGTGCTGATGGATGTGGAAATGCCCGGCATGAACGGCTTCGAGGCCTCGAAGATCATCAAGCAGACCTTTCCCGGGCTGCCCGTGATCATCGTGACCGCCCACCTCGGCGAAAATGTCGCCCGACGCTGCCTCGAATGCGGGATCGACGACTATATCATCCAACCCGTCCACACCAAAGTGCTTTACGAGCAGCTCGGCAAATTTCTGGATTGACGGGCAATGAAAACACGCATGGAGCTCTATTTGTTTATCGACGCTCTCGGCTGGAATATCGTCCGGGAGCACGGTTTCTGCCGGGAGCTGCTGCCTTATCAGGCGAAGGTGCGCACCCAGTTCGGCTACTCGTCGGGAGCGGTGCCGACCATTCTCTCCGGTAAAACGCCCCGCGAACACGGTCATTTCAGCTGCTTTTATTATTCGCCGCAGACCTCGCCGTTCCGCTGGATGCGTCTGCTGCCGCTCGCGCTGATGCCCGACGCGCTGTTCAACCGGCACCGGATCCGGCACCGGCTCGCGAAGCTGATCGCGAAACGGAACGGTTACACCGGTTATTTCGAGCTGTATTCCCTGCCTTACTCCCATTTGCCCAGCTTCGACTACAGTGAGAAAAACGACATCTTCGCGCCGGGCGGACTGCGGAAGGTGCCGAACCTCGCGGATGTATGGCAGCGGCAGAAACGCCGGAGCCACATCTCCGACTGGCGGCTGCCGTCACGGGAAAACCTGCGCATCGGCGAAGAGCTGCTCCGCCAAGGCGAAACCGACTCGCTGTTCCTTTACACGGCGGAACTGGACTCCTTTCTGCACTTTCACGTCTCCGAACCGGAACGGGTCGCGGAAAAGCTCCGGGAATATGAGCGGGCCGTGATGCGGCTGCTCGAAGCCGCTTCCTCGTCCGGCCGGGAGTGCGCGCTGCATGTGATCTCCGACCACGGCATGACGCCGCTGGCCGGCGCCTGCGACCTTGGCAGGCTGCTGGCCGGACGCGGGCTGCGGTTCGGCGAAGGCCATGCGTCGGTGCTGGACTCCACAATGGCCCGCTTCTGGATTTTCGATCCGCAATTGCGTTCCCGCCTCGCCGCGGCGCTGGCCGATGCTCCGGGGCACTTCCTCTCCGAAGCGGAAAAACAGCGCTTCGGCATCGATTTTCCCGACCGTCAGTACGGAGATGAGATTTTCCTGCTGGATCCGGGCATCCAGATCGCCCCTTCGGACATGGGGCGGCGGCCGCTGCCGGGCATGCACGGCTTCACGCCGGACGATTCCGATTCCGACGCCGCTTTCCTTTCCAATGTCGAACCGGCGGAATACCCCGCCTGGATCGGAGATTATTTCACACTGATGACCTCCGGGGGCACCGATGGCCGGCGCGGCTGAACACTCCGCCCTGGCCGGCGCAATCCTGAAGGGTACCGCCACCAACTATCTGCGCGTCGCGGTCAAGCTGGTCAAGACGGTGATGCTGACCCGCATTCTGCAATACCATCTCGGCGTGGATTTCTACGGCTACTGGACACTGTTATGGGCGGTTTTCGGCTACGCGACGCTGCTGGAATTCGGCTTCGGGCGTACCATGCAGAAATATGCCGCCGAAGGAGTCGACACCCCGGAACGGCTGCTCTCTTTCAACCGGATCTTCTCGGCGGTACTGGCCAGCTACCTCGGCATCGCACTGGCGCTGCTGGCCATTTCCGCGCTGCTCGCAGTCAACCTCGAATCGATTTTCCGGCTGCCGGAGGGCAATACCGGTTACTACCGCACCGTGTTCTGGGTGTTCGGAATCGGCTGCGCGGTGGTTTTCCCTACCGGCATCTGCACCGAGATCCTGGCCGGCATGCACAAAATCCACTGGCGGAACTGGGTGATCATCCTGAACCAGCTCTTTGAACTGGCCGGCATCTGGCTGACATTCCGCCTCGGCGGTTCGCTGCTGGCGATCGCGGTGTTCACCTGCGTGAACAACCTGTTCAGCAACATCGTGATGGCGGCGGCGATCCGGCGGCGGATTCCGGGTATCCGCTTCACCTTCAGCGGACTGAGCGTGGCCACCTTCCGCCGCATCGCCGACTTCAGCGTTTTCAGCTACCTGATGAGCATCGCGGGACTGGTGATTTTCAAGACCGACCGGGTGGTGCTGGGGGTCTGCTCCGGCATCGCGGCGGTGGCGGTCTATCAGTTCGGCACCCGGATTCCGGAACTTTTCCAGTACTTCACCGGGCAGCTCACCGAAACCATGGGGCCGACCGCCTCGCGTCTCTACCTGCGCGGCGAACACGAGGAGCTGCGCCGCTACATGCTGATCGCTTCGAAGGTCAACGTTTTCCTCGGCGCCGGAGCGCTGGTGGGCGCCGGTTTCCTGGCCGCGCCGATCCTGAAGGCGTGGCTGGACCTCGACAGCGCCGAAGTATTGAACATCACCTATGTGATGCTGTTTTCGGGTTTTCTTTCCGTCGCGTTCCGCGACACGGCCAATGTGTTCATGCAGATGTCGGGGCGGCACCGGATTATCGCGGTGTCGGTGATTTTTGAGGCGGTGTTCAACCTGGGATTGAGCCTGGCGCTGGTATTCCGCTATCACGCGCTCGGCGTCGCAATCGGCACGCTGATTCCCAATGCGCTGCTGGCGCTCTTCGTGATGTTTCCGCTGGCCGCCGGCCATATGAAACTCGGCTTATGGGAGTATTTCACCCGGGTTTATCTGCCGGTCATCCCGGCGGCGCTGCTGACGGCGCTGGCTCTGTGGGGTTTCCGGCACTTCATCTCCGAGTGGAACTGGCCGCTGATCCTCACCGCCGCCGCCGTTGCCGGAATCCTCTATCCGGCCGCCGCGGGGATGCTGCTTTTCACCGCCGCGGAGCGCCGGGCGCTTCTTGACCGCTGCCGCAGCCTTGCGGCGCGCTGACTTGGACAGCGTATCCAACGCGCAGACCGACGCGAACGCCAGCATCAGTTCGTAATAGTTCGCCGACTGCTTAAGCACCCATTCCAACGACGACTGGCAGTAGATCGCCGCCAGCCCCCCCGCCCAGCCGATACACAAAAAGCGCCACGAATTCCCCTTCAGCCGCACGATCAGCCGCAGGTTGAGGCAGTAATAATAGAGCAGCATCATCAGAAACACCGCCAGCGTGATCCAGCCGCATTCCGAGGCGATCATCAGATAAACGGTCTCCACCAGCTGCCAGCGGTAGATGCGCGGCGCAACCTCCATCGAACGTTCCGACAGCGGAAGCCCGACGGTATACTCCTGATTCATCGTCTCGCCGAACTGATTGAGGCCGACTCCCAGAAAGCGGGAATTCGCCATCTCCGCAGCCGCCACCGCCAGCGCGATCCGGTCGTTCTTCGACTCGACCGGCGCGTTGGTGTACCGCAGATAGACGTGTTCCGCCACCTTGGCCATCACCGCCGCCGCGCAGAGCATCAGCAGCGTGGTGATCAGCACCTTGCGCCGGTTCACGCCGCACAGATTCGAAACCGCGAAGGTCACAAGGCAGCCCAACGCGTAGCAGAACATTCCGCCCCGCGACAGCGAAAACACCACCATCAGCGAGCAACACCCGAACGTCCATACATAGATGCCGACCCGCTTCGCCCCCTCCCGGCAGTTATAGGCCGCCGACAGGAACACCGTCCCCAGCAGCGCCATATACATGCACATCGAATTCTGGTGGGGGAACGTACTGCGGAGCTGATAGCCGTTGTCCAGATATTTCTCCTTCAACCCGTTCAGGAACACAAACATCACGACCGCAATCAGGCAGTTGAGCATAAACCGGAGGTTGGCCGGATTCAGCAGCAGATTGTACATCACCAGGAAAAAGAAATAGAACCGGACCATCTTCCACAGTTCGAACCACGAAAAGATCGGCTGCGCCGCATTCCAGATCGACAGCGCGCTCAATCCGGTGTAGATCACGTACCAGTACCACCCCGCCGGCGTCCAGCGGAACTTCCGCCGTTCGCCCAGCAGCGTGAGAAACAACACCAGCACGCAAAGGTCGACCACCGTGACCTCAAAGCCGCGCGCGCTGCCCCGGTACCACTCCATCGACTCGAAGTTGATGTGCAGCCGCAGAAAGCAGGTCAGGAAGATCGCGCCGAAGATCATCACCTTGCGGAACAGTGTGCTCCGCAGCGACAACGCCACCGCGAACGGCACGCCGAGGAACACGGCCGCGAAAAAGATGATGAACTTGTATTCCGACATCCCGGAGCCTACTTGATTCCCATGTAGAGCGCTGCGTTTCCGAACGGCCCGGCCAACAAATTCAGCATCTGCAGCGTCGGCAGGAACTGATTGATCCAGTTGATGTTGTACGCGGAAAGCCCGGATTTCGGGATGAACACCGTGTCGTTGGGCGCCAGCGGAAAATCGACCTCCCTGCCCTCCAGAATATTCGCGAGGTTGATCTTGAACACCGTCTCCTTTTCCGGCGTGCCGCGGAACACCAGCGCATAATCGCCGTGGGTGTCCTTCAAACCGGCGGCGAACACCAGCGCCTTGGCCAGCGTCAGATCCACCTTGTAAAGGACATGGCGGGCCGAATTGACCTCACCGAGCACATACACCGACGAATCCATCGCCGACAGCAAATAGATGTAATCGCCGTTGCGCAGCGGGATATTGTGACGCATGTCCCCTTTGAGCAGCGCCTTTTCAAAGCTGACCGGCAGTTTCCTGCCGTCGCGCAGGATATAGGAGGTTTTCAGATCGGCCGTCTCCACACTCTCGCCGCGGGAATCGCCGTGGGCGATCCCCCAGGCGGTCGCCATCGCATCCTGCAGCCGCATGCCGGTGCTGAGCGGATACCGGCCGGGGCGTTCCACCCGGCCGCCGATCGTATAGGCGAAACCTTTGACCTGCCGCGGAATCAGCGCGACCTTCGGATTCCTGATATATTTGTCCGCCCGGCGCTTCAGCTCATCGGTGGCTTCCGGCAGGGTCAGGCCGCCGATTTTGCAGGCGCCCAGGAGCGGTATGCCGACGTAGCCGTCCGGCGTGACCGTCAACTCGTAGACTTTCAAATCCTCATGTTCATAGACATTGAAGTCGAAAACATCGCTCGGACTGATCCGGTAGGGATCGTCCGGCAGCTTCTGCAGCGCCTCAAGCTCCGCCGCATTCTCCTGTTCCACCTGTTCCGCCTTCTTCAGCACCTCCGTCATCTCCCTGCCCGGCAGCACTTCCCAGATTTCGATCTGCGGCGGCGGCTCGGAAGAGGTCGAACACCCCGCCGACACCAGCAGCACCCCGGCCGCCGCACCCGACAACAGACTACGCATCATAACTCACACCACCCATTTGCTTAACCCGGCAGGAATATCGTACAGCAGCCCGGAAACCGCCGGCTCTCTGCCGCCTTGCCGCAATGCCCGGATATCCGCCGAAATCTTCAGTTTGCTTTCACAGTCGAACCGGGCGGCGAAGATCACATCGCCGCAGCTTTCGCAGATGATCTCGAAAAGCCGCCGGTCCTCTTCCGGCTTTCCGATCGTCCACACCACGATATCGTACTTTTTGAGTTCCCCGCGCATCATCCGGAGCCGTTCCGGTTCGGGAGGCGTGAAAAACGACATCTCATCCAGCTTGAAATAGAGCGTCCGGCCTGCGTCCGGCTCCGGCGGAGCGGCGGCAAGTCCGTACAGATAATCGTTCACCAGATAGCGCGCCGATTTCTCCGGCAGCTCCGAGCAGACCGAGATCCGCAGCGTATCGATGTCCTTGAGCATCAGCACATCGTTACATTTGTCGACGAACGCCTCCGCCTCTTTCCGGGAGTCGTAGGAGACCATCGCGACCATCGCTTCCGGCTTCTCCGCCAGATCGCGGATATGGTCGACCAGCATCTGAAGCTGGGCATAGTATTCGCTGCGGTTGTCCGAAGCGAGCTCGCAGACCGCGCCGATGCACGGCACTCCCAGCCCCGCCTCGAAATCGTCCCCGGAACGGACCCGCAGGTTCAGCGCCTCTTTCCCCAGCACCGTTCCCGCCGTCCCCAGAAACGCCAGGATCAGGCCGCCCAGCGACAGCACCAGCCGCCGCCGCGCAATCCCCTGCGTCGGCTGCGCCGCATGTTCGTAAATCGAAATATCGCAGAACGGGGAGTTCGCCGCCAGATTCTGCATGTGGCAGGATTTTTCCAACTCGCCCAGCAGCTCCTTCTTCTGCTTCAGGATCGCAACCATCTGTTCATAGGCGGGAATCAGCCTGACGATTTTCGCCTCCTGATTCCGCAACACCTGCAGCGATTCCCCGATCGTACTGATGTTATGGCCGGCGGCGGTGAACTCGGATTGCGCCCGGACGATATCCGCCTCGATGAAGCGGTAGGTCGGATTCACTCCCTGGATCACCTTGCTCGGCTTCTGCGACGCCCCGTTGACCGCCGCGCGTTCTTTGAGCACCTTGAGCGTCATGGCCGCCTTCTGGACGATCGGATTGTCGTCGGTATACTGCATGCGCAGTCCGGCGAGTTCCATCTCCTTGCGCTGGATCTCCATCTTGTCTTCGTCATAGGTTTCGGAAACCGTCCGGATCGTCGGGGGCGTCGCCGCCAGCTGTTTGCGCAGCTCTTCGAGCTTGCTCTCGGCCGCCTGCGCGGTAGCGCGGTCGTCCAGCTGCCTTGCTTCCAGCGCCCGGATCTGGGAAGAACAGCGCTCCAGCGCTTCCGTCAGCGAAATCCCGCCGAAATCTTCCATCTGTTTCTTCAGCTCCCGCTCCCGGTTTTCAATATCAAGCTTCAGCTCCTCCTGATTCCTGCGGTAGTTGCTGTAGCTCTCCACATGCTTGCTCTTCTGGGTATTCTTGTAATCCTCCAGGAAAACCCCGGCGATGGCGTCGGCCAGCTCGGCGGCGGTCTTCGGATCGGCGGCGCGCGCGCTGATCACAAACAGATTGTCCCGGCTTTTCTTGCGGGTAATGGTCGTATTGTCATACACATCCTGAAAAGAGACGTTTGAACCGCTCAGACGCCGGCATACCTCCAGGATGTTGTTGCGTGAACGGATCATATCGACCACCACCTCATTCGAAAGCGGCTTGAACGCGTCGACCGCGCCCTCGATTTTCTGATAATCCCGCTCCACGCGCAGCAGAGTCGTGTTCGCCTCGAACACCCGGCCGCAGAACAGAGTGACCGCCAGGAAGATCAAACCGCCCGCCAATGGCGGCACCAGCACGATCCAGACCCATTTTTTATAAAGCGCCAATCCCCACAGCCGGATATCCCGGCGCAGGAGCGACAGGGAAAAGCTGCCGATCTTCAGCTCGCCTTTTCTCTCCTGCGGTTCTTCTTCCCATTCGAATTCCATTACGGTTCATCCTTTCCGCGGCTCAATTGCACCGTTCCCACGCGTACAGGAACCTCCCGCTTGCGCCGTTTCTATCAATATACCGGGGGAGTCTTACTTTTTCAAGCAAAATACTTGATATTTCAACATATAAATCATACCGCGGCTGTCGGAAATACGGAACGAGCGGCAAACGGCAGCGGAACCGGCGCACCGGATTCTTCATTCGTTCCCGCCGGCCCCGGTCCTCCGGGAACGGTCCGGCCAAACGCAGATACGCCTCCAATTCCCCGGCGTTTTCCACAGGCGCTCCCGCCAGCTCCGACCAGAAGCTCCACCAGAACTCCCGGAACAGCTTCAAAGCGGCGGGAAACTCCCGGTTCAACTCTTCCGCCGACAGCTCGCACGGCTCGAACTTGTAAGCAAGCGCCCGCCGGTAGCCGTCAAGCTGCGCGGCGGGAAAACCGGAATCCTCCGCCAGCGCGGCGGAACGCTCCTGCGCCCGCGCCCGGTAATTATGAGTCAGGATCAGCCGCGCATCCCCGATCGCCAGCAATGCCTTGAACAAGTTCCGGGCTGCGAACCGGCGGCTTTCCGCGGAATCCTCATCCAGCTTCGCGGCGGCAAGCAGCAGGCCCGCGGCGCGGTTCAGCAGCAGCCGCGCCGCTTCGGAAACCGGCAGGAGGCGCCAGTCGTTCAGCCGCCAGCGCTCCAGACACGCGGGATCGCCCCAGACCAGGCGGCAACCAGCCCGCAGCTCCTGCCACATCAGGGTATAAGGCATATGCTCCAGCTCGCCGGCGGACCGGGCCGGTCCGAAATCGACGTCCACACCGATCTCCTCATCGAAGCCCCTGCCGAACTCCCGCATCGCACAGTCCAGCACCTTGCGGCGGCGGCGCGGGAGCGGCCTGGAGATCACGAAAAAATCGAGATCGTTGAACAGCTCCATGCTCCCGTCCGGTTTGCGGAAAACCCCGCCCTCGCCGCGCCCGTAGCCGCCGCCGAGCAGCACCGCAGCGATTTCCCGGCTTTCCGGCAGAGCGCCGATCCGCGCGGCCAGCCGCTCCAGGAACGCTTCCAGCCGGGATTCCAGCTCCGGGGCATCTGAATGACAGTATTTTCCCATCGCCTCACCTCTCCCGGAACAGATTGCGCACCAGCGTCCGGCACAGCAGTTTCAGGTTGAACCAGAGTCCGGCATGATGGGAGTAATAGAATTCGTCCAGCTCGATCTGCACCGGATCGTCTTCGTGTTCGAGCATCTCCGAATAGTTGAACACGCCGAGGTGGTAGTTGCCGAAGCGTTCCAGCAATTCGCGCACCTCCGCCGAAACCGGGAGCGGGTGATTGCCCACCAGCCGGATCCGGTTCATCATCGCCAGCACCACCAGATGAGTTTTGTGCAAACTGAATTTGTAGAAGAGCCGGTCGCACCAGATCCGGGCGGGCGCCCGGTAGAGGTTCAGCCTGATCCACCGGGTCGCCCGGTGATCCACAAAATAGATTCCCGGAGTCGGGCGGACCGACAGGAAGGGGCGCAGCAGCAGCCACGGTGCCGCCTGCGCCAGCAGGATGCCGCCGCCGCAGACCATCGCCACCGCCCAATGGAAGAGCCGCCCCGGAAGCCGGGAGGAAACGCCGGTCAGGATAAATTCATCCAGCACATCCACATAGGTGCCGCTGTACGGGTCGATCAGCCGGTTCCGGCAGATGATCTTGTTGCGGATTTCCAGCTCCGGTCCCACATAGGTATTGTCCATCACGATCGAATTGATCACCGAAGTTCCGGCATCGATCAGCGAGTTGCAGCCGACGATCGCGCCCGGCCCCGCCGCAGTCCGTTCGGAAAGCCGGGAGTTGTCGCCGAGCATCACCGGTTTGTTCACCTCCGCCCGCAGCGGGATTTCCACCCCCGCGCCGATATAGATATCCTCGTCACGGCAATAACTGTGCATCACGTAGTTACGGGCCTCGCCGGAAACCAGCCGCATCGAAAGCTCGTAATAGTTTTTCACCGAATCCAGCGACAGCAGGTCGCCCGGGGGGAGCCGGCGGCTCTCCGCCAATCCTTCCAGCGTGAAATTCCGGCAGCGCTCCCGGCCGGCCACGAACAGGCCCCGCTCCCCGCGGAGCACCTTGCCCCGAACTTCATCCGGCGCGACCTCGATCTTCACTCCGGCGTCCATCCGGCAGGCGAAGAAGAGGTAGCCGCTGATCAGGAACAGGTCGTCGCCGCCGATCATCCCGGCATTGCGGAGCAGGATCTCACGCAACGGCTGCCCTTCGCGGCAGATGCCGTAGCTGATTTCGCAATTCCAGCGGGAACCGCCGCCGTAATACTCCCGCAGCCGCGCATCCGGCCGGCTCTGCAGCACCCGGATTTCGCGGATGCCGCACAGGTTGCAGAAGTCGAGCACATATTCCAGCAGCGGCTTATTGCCGATGCTCAGCAGGAACGGACTGGAAAGCCCGAACGCCTCCCGCAGACAGAGCGTATCCTCCCACGGGCAGATGATGATCGCCTTCATCGGTCAATACGCCCCCTTTCCGGTCAGCACGGCGGGAACGGTCTTCAACAGGATCCACAGATCGCGCCACAGGCTGCGGCTCATGATATACTCCTTGTCCAGCGCCACCTGCTGCCTGAAGGGGATGTCGCTGCGGCCGGAAACCTGCCAGATGCAGGTGATGCCGGGCTTGACCGTCAGCCGCTTGCGGTCTTCAAGGGTGTATTCCGCCACCTCCGACGGCAGCGGCGGGCGCGGCCCGACCAGGCTCATGTCGCCGACCACCACGTTGAACAGCTGCGGCAGCTCGTCGATGCTGAATTTGCGGATGAAACGGCCGAACCGGGTCACACGCGGATCTTTCTGCATTTTGAAAATCACGCCGTCCTTCGACTCGTTCGCCTTCAACAGCTCCTGCCGACGCTGCTCGGCGTCGATGTACATCGAGCGGAATTTATAGAAATTGAACGGCCTGCCGTCCCGGCCGATCCGCTTCTGCTTGAAGATCACCGGCCCCGGCGATTCGAGCCGGATCACCGCCGCGCACACCAGAAACATCGGCGACAGCACCAGGATTCCCAGCGAAGCGCACGTCACGTCCACCACCGTTTTGAACAGGTAGGAGCCGCGGACCGTGACCTGCCACAAAAAGAGCTTCCACTTGACCTTGCGCTTACACTTCCCCTGATGGATCAGATAATCCATCAACTCGTCTTTTTCATCCCGGTCCAAAAGATCACCTCCGTGAAAGTTGCCGGCGGACGACCCGCCACAGAAACAGCGGGTTGCCGATGATATAACGCCTGAAGAGCCGCCGCGGCTCCATCAGCAGCCGAAAGCTCCATTCCATGCCGATTTCGCGCACCCACAGCGGCGCGCGCCGGATCCGGCCGGAATAGAAGTCGAACAGTCCGCCGACGCCGATCCGCACCGGCACTTCGAGCCGTTCCCCCCAGCGTTCCAGCCACTTCTCCTGCCGGGGCACGCCGAAGGCGACCAGCAGAATGTCCGCGCCGGAAGCGTTGATCGCGGCGACCACCTGCTCCGCGCCGGCGTCGAGGTCGAAGCAGCCGTCCCGGACTCCGGCGAATTTCAGGCGCGGATACGACTCCAGCGTTTTTCGCCGCATGGTTTCGGCCACGCCGGGGCGGGCCCCCAGCAGATAAATCGAAAAGCCGTTTTTTTCCGCCATTTCGCACAGGTGCGGATACATGTCCGAACCGTTGATGTTTTCCCGGAGGCGCTGCCCGGTCAGTTTCCCGGCGATCACCAGCCCGATCCCGTCGGCCAGTACCTCGAAACGCTCCTTCATCAGCCGGAAGTACTCCGGGTCGCGGCAGGCGATATTGAAGCAGTCCGGGTTCATAAAGGCGACCTGCAGCCGTTTCCGCTCGCGGATGCACTCTTTGAAATGGTCGAGCGCCTCGCGCATCGACCGGTTCCGCACCTCCAGACCCAGCAGATGAAACTTCTCCTCCTCCCGGCCCGCGCCGCCGAAGAGCAGCGCCGGAAAGGTGCGCAGCACCAGCCCGAGGTCGCTCCACAGCGACCGGTGCATTTGTTTGCGTTCACGCAGCGCCCCCTGAACCGCCAGCCGTCCCGACCGGTGGATAAAATCCGGAGTGAATACGCCCGGCCGGTCGAAGCAGGCCAGCTCCGGCTCAAAGTCGCGCAACGGGTCCCCGGCCAGCCCGATCCGGCCCGCCAGCACATAAGCGAAACGCGGCGAACCGCGCCACAGCGCCGACTCCGACCGCACTTCCGGCAGCCGCAGCGGACGCCCGGCAAGATCGAACACCCGCCGGAAACGCAGCTTTCCGCACAGCGCGCCCAGCAGCAGGCCGGGCACCGAAACAATACAGAATCCCGCCAGGGCCAGGATATATTCCACCGCGACGGCCACCGCTCCGGGACGGTGGCGGCGGCGTTCGAAGAGTCCGCCCAATGCGGCCGCGTGCTTCTCCCATGAGAACTCCGCCGCTCTCCGGAATCCTGCCCGCCGCAATGCGACAACCTCCTCCGGGTCGTCCAATACCGCGGTCAGCGCTGCGGCGATCTCCTCCGGCTCCTCCGGGTCGAACAGCCGCGCGGCCCCCTCGCCGATCTCACCAAGCGACGAGGTTTCCGAACAGGCCGTCGGGGCCCCGCAGGCCATCGCCTCGACCAGCGACAGCCCGAATCCCTCGAAACGGGACGGGAACACATACAGCGCACACCGCCGGTAGAGCGCCGGCAGATCCGCCGAGGCGACGAAACCGGCCAGCCGGATCCGGGCCGCATCGGGCGAGGCGGCGGCGGCGCGGTGTATTTCCTCCGCCCCGTTCCAGTCGCTGCCGCCGAGCACGAGGCGGTATTTTTCCTTCAGCGCGGGAGCCAGCAGTCCGTAAGCCCGGATCAGGCCGGTGTGATTCTTGCCGGGATGCTCCAACCGCGACACATAGAGCAGAAACGCTTCTCCCCCGGAGTATTTTTCCACGCGCGCCGCATCGTCCGGCTGCGGCTCCGCCGAAAACATCTCCCGGTCATAGCCGTTGCAGATCACGCTGATCTTCGCCGGCGCGATTTCCCAGAACTTAACCAGGTCCGCGGCGGTGCTTTCGCTGATCGCGACCACCCTCGCCAGACGGCGCACCGCGAAGGGGAGCAGCTTCATCACATAGAGCATCCGGAAAGGATCGTACTTGGTTTTCACATGATACTGCGACAGGTCATGCACCACGCCGACCGCGAAGGTACGGCAGAACAGCATCGCCCGGCGGTTCGCGGCGGGCAGGAAGATCGCGTCGAACTCCCGCTGCCGGATCGTGAGAGGCAGCACGAAAAGATGCCACAGCATATTGAAAAGCGGCCGGTCCAGCCACGCCGGAATGCTCCGGTAACGGATATGCTCCGACTCCGGCAGCAGCGGCCGGTCGGCGTCGAAAGCCGCCACCGTCAGTTCGTGATGTTCCGCCAGCTGCCGCAACACATTCACGATATAGACGGAAATGCCCGACTTGCCGTGATCGAAACAGCTCACACAACAGAAAATCTTCGCCATCGCCCTAATCCCGCACCAGTTTCAGAATCCGCTCCGCAAACAATTCCGGCCGGAAACGCTCCACGGAACGCCGTCCCGCTTCACCCATCTTCGCCGCCAACGCCGGATCCGCGAGCAGCCGCCCGATTCCCGCCGCCAATCCGTCCACATCGCCCGGCGGAACCGCGATGCCGTTCACGCCGTCCTCCAGCCACTCCGTCACGCCGCCGACCGCAAAGCCGACCACCGGGATGCCGCGCGCCATCGCCTCGACTCCCGCCAGTCCGAACGGCTCCTGCCAGCGCGACGGAAACACCGCCAGCCGCACATTCCCCGCCCGCTTCCACGGTTCCGGATCGAAATCGACAAATTCGACCCGGCCGCGCAAATCCGGCCCGGCCATCACCGCGTCGAGCAGCTTCCGGTCGCGGTTGCGGCCGATCACGACCGCCCGGCCCGGCTGCCGCACCCGCGCGAACGCCCGCAAAAACAGGTCCGCTCCCTTGCCCCGCAGAATCTGGCCGACGAACACCGCCGCCGGTTCGCCTTCGCCCGGCGGAACGGGGTCCGCACCGGGACACGGCGGCGGAATCTTGTGCAGCAGCAGCGGGTCAAAACCGTTCATCGCCAGCTCTTCCAGCATGAAATCCGACGCCGCGGCCACCATGCCGCACCGGCGCGCCGCCGCCTGCGTCCGCTCAAAAGCCGCGAAAGAGGGCACTTTCCAGCGCCCCGCTTCGTCCTTCACCACCGGCGAACAGCCGAAACAGCGCAGCCGTCCGTAGGGTTTCAGACAGTTCCGACGCCCCAACAGCGTATATTTATGCCGCCTTGGGCAGCAGAAATCGTGATCATGCACATAGAGCAAAGTGCGCGCCTTCCGGTTCCAGCCGTCCATCACGGCCGGATCGGCGGCCCGGTGCAGGATCGCCAGATCGAACCCCTCCGGAAATTCCCCCCAGGGAACCAGCCCGTCGAAACCGGCGGCGAATCCGTCCGCCTTTCCCATCGTCCGGAACGAGCCGTACACCTCGCATCCGGCGGCGCGCAGCGCGGCGGCGGCATCGAACACAAACCGCTCGATCCCTCCGCAAAAACATCCCTTCTCGGAGACCTGACAGATCCGCACCGTGTCACCGCCGTTTCTCATTACAAAGCTCCTCATAGAAGGCTTCCAGCCGGGCGACAATCCGGGGCCACCGGTAGTTTTCCTCCAGATCGCGTTCCGCCCCCTCGCAGATGCGGCCGCGCAATTCCCGGTCGGCGCGTGCCGCCCGGCACTTCTCAATCAGTTCGTTCAGGTCAGCCGAATCAAAAGCGAGGCCGTTTTCTCCGTCGCGCACCAGATGCTCCAGACCGCCCACCCGGGCCGCCACCACCGGCAGCCCCGCCGACCACGCCTCCAGCACCACGATGCCGAACGGCTCATGGCGGGACGGCAGCACGAAAAGATCGGCGCAGCGGTAAGCGGCGACCAGTTCGGGAGACGACGGCTGGAAACCGGGAATGATCGTCACACACTCCTCCAGCGCGTTTTCCGCGATATAGGCTTTCATCCGCGCAAAATAATCGGTCGCGGTGATCGGCCCGACCAGCAGCAAATGCAAATCCGGCATCTCCCCGCGGAGCCATTTCATCATTTTGAGCAGCTGCATCTGATTTTTCTGATAGTCGATCCGGGAGACGCAGAGCACCACGAACTTTTCCCGCCCGATCCCGTAACGGCGGCGGAAGCCCGGATCCGGAGCCGTCCGGAACCGCTCCGGTTCCACCCCGTTCGGCAGATAGATCACGTTCTTTTCCGGGAACTTCGCCGCAGCGCGCCGGTATTCGTCATAGCCGACGCAGACGATCCCGTCCGCGCGCGACATCGGGTCGAAGTTCTCAAACCGGACCAGGTCCAGCAGCCTGCCGTAGTTCAACGAATGTTCCAGCGGGCGGCACATCTCGCGGATCTCGCCTTCCGGCACATTCAGCGCACCGCCGTGCAGCGACATCACGAAAGGAATCCGCGCCCGCCGCGCCGTCCTGCACGCCTGCACCGCGAGATGCCCCATCGTATGGCAGTGAATCACATCGGCCTTTTCCGTCTCCAGAGCCCGGATCAGCGTGGGCGAGAAGGGATTGCCGCCTTTCTTGTCCAGCATCCGGCGGCGCATTTTCGACAGCGGGAAATAGGGATATGAGTAGCCGAAGCGGGAAATGCGGATGCCGGAGACCTCCTCATCCCCCGTGCGATCCAGCGCGGACGTGCAGAAAATCCGGGCGCCGTGTCCGTCGCGCAACAATTCGCGCGCCGTGTTGAACACCACGGTTTCGGTACCGCCCCACTCCTGGAAACTCATCCGGCGCAACAGGTTCGCTATCTGCATAATACCCTCGCTTCACGTTTGGAGTTGTCACGCCGGCCGCGGTACAGCGAACGGCGCTGAAGATACCGGTAACGGATTCCGGCCGCGACGGTACCGGCTTCGCCCCGCCTGGCGAGGTACGCGAAATCCCGGAACGTTTCAGCCAGGAACGGCAGCAGGAAGTTCCGGAAGAAACCGGTCTCCCCGCCGAAAATGGCGGCGTCAGCCCAGCCCTCATTGTAGAAACGGGTCCGCAATTGCGCCGGAGTGTAGTTGTGGGAGTGCTCGACCCGGGCCTCCGGCACATAGACCAGTTTGCGCCCCTCCAGCACCATGCGGTGCGCCCACTCCACGTCCTCCGAATAACGGAACTCCGGGTTGAACGGCCGCTCCAGCAGCAGCTTCCGCGGAATCGCCGAGGACGCCAGCGAAAAGAAAAATTTCCATTTCGCCGCAATGGAGCCGTCGCCGAACGCCCGCTCGTTATCCTTGCGGACCAGGGCGAACGCGTCGGGGCGCGGCAGCTGATTTGCGAAAGCCGCGGCAACCGTCCCCTCGCTCTCCTCCAACGGCCGCACCAGCTTTTCCAGCCAGCTTTCATCCAGCGGAACGCAGTCGGAATTGTTGAAAACCAGCACGTCGCCGGACGCAATCCGGGCCGCTTCATTCACCACCCGGCCCGGCAGGTAATCCCCGGCCCGGCCGTTCACCAGCCGGTCCGGCTTGAAGGAACGGACGATTTCCAGCGTGCCGTCGGTCGAGCCGGAGTCGAAGACGATCAGCTCCGCCTCCCGGCTTTGGCGGCGCAGCATCTCCAGCGTCCGCCGGATGCACCCCTCGTCATTGAAGGAACGCACGATCAGAGAGAGTTTCATTTCCCGCCTTTCTGCAGGTCGAAATAGAGTTTGGAAACGTTCAGCCCGTGATAATTCTTCCGGAAAAAACCGTCCGACAGATTTGCAATCAGCTGCAATCCCCGCCCTGCTTCGGCATCCATCAGGAAGTCGTCGAAACCGCCGCCCTCCTCCGGCTTCGGCAATTCGATTTCGAATTTCCGCGCCCGGTCCAGAAACGTCACCTCCACCCGGCCGTTCTCCAATGCGACCGACACCATGATCTTCGGCCGGATGCGCGGCCGGGTCGCAAAACCGTGCATGATGATGTTGTTGAAAAATTCCACGGAAGCCAGCTCTATCTCCAGCAGTTTGAACTCATCCACCCCCGCCCCTTTCAGCGCCCGGTGCAGCTCCTCGGAAAAGGTCTTGCTGTTGGCCATGTCCACCGTATACGCCGCCGAAAGCTTTACCGCCGCCGAAGTGGAATCCCGCCGCCCGAAAGAGATGATCGAAACGTCGTCGCTGGTTTCGGTATATCCGGCCTCCTCGATGCACTCCGCCAGCAGATAGGGGATCTGCCCCTGGCTGATATCGACATTGGATTCCACCAGCAGTTTCACAAACTCCTCGCGGGACATCTTGTTGCTGTTGATGTCGCAGGTATCCATCACACCGTCGGTCATCGAAAAATAACGGCAGTCGCGGTCAAACGTTTCGTGAATCACATCCTCCGCCGTATATTCGAACTCCTGAAACCAGCCGATCGGAATCCCGCCTTTCATACCGGGATCGCGGTAGTCGATCCGGTGCTCGCGCTCATCGTAACGGAAAAGCCCCATATGGCCGGCGCTGATATAATCGAGCGTCTCCTTTTCGCAGTCCGCCAGCACCGCGAGACAGGTCATATAACCGCGATGGTCGAATTCGGTACAGAAATAAGCGTTCAGCCGGTTGAACAGCTCCGGCAGCAGGTTGTCAGGATCGGCCGCCTGCTCGATAATGGTCTTGCTCCACCCCATCACCACGCTCATCTGCATCGCGGCAGAAATTCCATGCCCGGCCACGTCGCCGATAAAGATCAGATAGCGCCGCCCTCCCAGTTCGATCAGGTTGTAAAGGTCGCCGCCGATCCCGTACATCGGTTCATAAAGAGAGGAGAGAAAAAGGTCATTGTTGCAGACAATCCAGTCCGGCAGCAGCAGCGCCTGCATCCGGGAAGCGGCGCGGATATCATTGACCACACTGGAATAGTGCTTGATCTGCAGATGGGATTTCCGGTAACGCTCGATCGCTTCGCGGACACACTCCAGAAACTTCTGCGGCATGATCGGCTTGCTGACCAGCACCACTTCGCCGTCCGCGGAAAAGTGTTCCACCAATTCACTGTGCGCCGAATAATCGAGGAAACCCGGTATGATCACCGGCACGATCGAATCGATCCGGCGGAACATATCCAGAAACGCCGCGGCACTCTCGTCCAGGATCGACACGGCGTAAATCACCGCGCTGCAACCGCTCTTCCGATGGAATTCCGCCGCTGCCTCCTGCGAGCTGAACACTTCGACCCGGTAGGGTTCGTTCTTCAGGATTTCGAGAATCAGTGTACGGGTCGCCCGGTCGTCATCGACGACAATCACCGTAGTCTCGTCACCTTTCGCCGACATACCGTTTCTCCGGCAATATTCAGACGGCAAATGACTTGACGGCAGTACCCAGATCGTCGAAAATATCGAAGACACGATAGGCGCGGGTGATTTCGAAAATCATCCTTACCTTGGTGCTCAGGTTGGCAAGCTTCAGCAGCCCGCCGTTCTCCTGGGAGAAACGCAGACAGAAGACGATCACTCCCAATCCGGTGCTGTCCAGAAATTCCAGCTCCTGCAGATCCATCGCCACTTTGGGGGCCTGGGCGGCCAGGCGGCGATACTGCGACTTCAGTATTTCGGAATTTTCAGCGTCGACCCGGTCCGTCATCAGTCTGATGACCAGGACGTCGTCAATCATTTCGTGTTTGATTTCCATAATGTAACCTTAATCATGATGTTCCAGTCTGCCGCTATTAATATATACAATAAATTTTTATTTTCAAGTTTATAACTCAAAAAATAAATATTTCAACTTTATTTTTCCAGTTGATATTTTCCTCCGTTTTTGAGCTTGAAAAATCGCTTTGCGCATCTTATACTACATGCAAGCCATCAAATACGGGAAAGGGAAATATTCCATGATTTACCACGACTTCGGCAAAACCGGCTTCCGGATCTCCGCGCTCGGCTTCGGAGCCATGCGGCTGCCGATTCCGGAAAACGCCGACCGGGAGGCCACCGCCGACCTCGGCGACGCCGTCGAACTGCTCCGGCACGGCATCCGTTCCGGCATCAACTACATCGACACCGCCTATTTCTACTGCAACGGCCGCAGCGAGCTCGCTGTCGGACTCGCGCTGGAGGACGGCTGGCGCGACCGGGTCGCCCTCTCCACCAAACTGCCGGTAGGGGACGTGAAAAAGCCGGACGACGCCCGCCGCATCCTGGAGGATCAGCTGCGCAAGCTGCGCACCGACCATATCGACTTCTACCACTTCCACGGCATCGGCCGGGACGCCTTCGACAACATCATCCGCCCGCTGAAGCTGATCGAGCTGATGGAGAAATGCAAGGACGAGGGGCTGATCCGCCACCTCTCCTTCTCCTTCCACGATCCGAATCCCCATACCATGATCGAACTTCTGGATACCGGCGCCTTTTCCTCGGTGCTCTGCCAGTACAACCTGCTCGACCGCAGCAACCTCGCCGGTATCCGCCACGCCCGTGAGCTCGGCGTCGGCGTGGTGGTGATGGGGCCGGTCGGCGGCGGACGCCTCGCCTTCAAGGGCGGCGTATTCGAAGACGCCCTCGGCGGCAGGCTCTCCACACCGGAGCTGGCGGTCCGTTTCGTGCTCAGCACGCCCGGCGTCTGCAGCGCCCTCTCCGGCATGGGCGATGCCGGAATGGTCGACGGCAATGTGCGTGTCGCCTCCTCCGACACCCGCCTGACGGAAGCGGAACTCGCCGCCGTCGACCGGGTCGCCGCCGATTGCGACAAACTCAAATCGCTCTACTGCACCGGCTGCAACTACTGCACTCCGGTCTGCCCGGCCAAGGTCAACATTCCGCGCTGCTTCGAAGCACTGATCTACGACCGGGTCTACAACCTCGCCCGGACCGCCGAACAGCGCTACCGGGCGATCCCCGGCAACGACAAAGAGCGCAACGCCTCCGCCTGTGTCGGCTGCGGCGCCTGCGAGAAGAAGTGCCCGCAGCACATTCCGATCCGTCAACGGCTCCGGGAGTGTATCGAACGGTTCCGTTAGAAACCGTTTTTTCTTCCGGTTTCCGCCCGATTGCCCCGTGACGGAGTTGACAATTGCGGCAGGAGCGGTTATACTATAAAGTTGAAACTGTTTCAATCGAGGGAGAAGTCGCATGGCCACCGACATCAACACGCTTGCGGAGATCTGCGGAGTCTCCAAATCGACTATTTCACGGGTTTTCACCGGCCGGGCCAAAGTCAGCGAGGAGCTCCGCAACCGGGTTCTGCAGGCGGCGCGCGAATTGAACTACCGCCCCCAACAGGTAATGGCACGGGACTGTGTCGCAATCGTGGTCAACGATCTGCCCAACCCGAACCGGCGCACCAGTTTTTCGGAACGGATCCTCAATCAGGCGGTATTCGAAATCACCCGGCGCAATCTGCTGTCGGAAATCATTTCCGTGGATGAATTGGCCCGTCTCTACAACGGTTACACCAAAGCGGTGCTGCTGCTGATGTCCGAAAACTACATCGAGCAGCACCTCGAACAATTCCGGCGGCTTTCGATGCCGATTCTGACCGTAAACAAACAGTATGATTTCAGTTCGTCGGTCAATACCGACCACGGCGAAGGCGTCCGGCTTGCGCTGGAGCACCTCCACGCCGAGGGACACCGCCGGATCGGCCTGACCGTCGACCGCTTCAACAATCAGGCCGGACGCGAACGGCTCGAAGCCTACCGCAAATTCATGACCGCCGCCGGGCTGCCGGAGCTGCCGGTCGTGCAGTACACCGACCAGGATTACGCCGGTTCCAGCGCCGGGCTGACCACCCTGCTCGATTCGCAGCCGACTGCGTTGATCGCCTGTGGCGAAGGCGTCGCCTTGCCGGTGTTCCACGAGCTTCAGGAACGCGGATTCCGGATTCCGGACGACATCTCCCTCATCACCGGCGAACTCGCCGGCGTCTCATGCTGGATGACCCCGGAGCTGACCACAATAGACCAGGACCTCGACGCCCTCGCCCGCGCCACCATCACCCAGTTGGTCACCCGTATCCGCAACCCGCAGCTTCCGCGCAGTTCCAGCTGGCTGCCGACGACCCTGATCAAGCGTAACAGCGTGAAAAAAATACAGTGACCGTGTTTGTCCGTAAAATCGGTTGTACCGGCGCTGCAGCCGGAGTTGCACCAAACCAAAGAGGAGGAATCACCATGCTCAGACAACTGTCCGCCGTCGCCGCATCCGCCGCATTCATCACACTGCTGGGGAGCGGATGCTCCACCCCGCAGCCGATCGTGCGCAATTATCTTGCGGCCGAACCGACCCGCGATGCAAAACTCGGCAACGCCAAACTCAAACTCTTTCTCGACGAAAAGCTCGGGGATGAAAATATCCCCTGCTCCATGCTCTACGTCGAACTGCCCCACGACGAAACCATGGCCCTCCGGCGCCTGGAAAGCGCCGAAACCATCCTCGTTCAGTCCGGCAGCGGCATCCTGACCGTAAACGGCAGAAAAATTCCGGTCGGCCCCGGCAGCGCGGTCTTCATCCCCGCCGGAGCCACCCAGAAACTCTTCAACAACAGTTCCGAAACCATGAAGTACATCTCCGTGATCGTCCCGCCCTTCCGCGACGACGAATGCGAATTCATCGATCAGGACTGAAACCGGGGTGTCTCCGGCGGCCGGTGGCAGATATCGCCCACAGAACAAATAAACTGATAGATACTAACTCCTTATTCGGGAAGGCCGCCGTGACGGACGATCTTGCCGAGTTCGAGGTAGATCACGTCCTCGCAGATGTTGGTGGTGCAGTCGCCGATCCGTTCGAGGTGGCGGGAGATGAAGATCACTGAAATATAGTATTCCGCCAGTTCGGGGTGTTGCTTGATCAGCTCCTCGGAGCGTTCGATCACCTCCCGGTTCAGTTCGTCGATCCGGTCGTCCATGCGGATGGTTTCGTTGGCTTCGAGGCAGTTGCGCGCCACCAGCGCGTCGAGGGCGGCTTTCAGCATCTGCCGGGCGATCTCCATCTGCGGAGCGAAGTCGATCTTCTCCTCCGGGAACACGCCGAAATCGAGTTGATGCAACACCTGTTTGGCGATGTTCACCGCGAGGTCGCCGATCCGTTCAAGCTCGTTGTTGACCTTCAGAAAGGTGACGATGTAGCGGAGGTCGCCGGCGACCGGCTGGTGGAGTGCCAGAATTTTCAGGCACTCCTCCTCGATCATGATCTCTTCGCGGTCGATCGCGTCGTCCTGCTCGATCACGCGGCGGGCGAGCGTTTCATCCGCCTGCTGCGCCGCCTCGACGGCCTGCTGCACCGCGTGTTCCACCTGCGCGGCAAGGTCGCTGACCATCCGCTTCAGCCGGACGATTTCCTGTGCGAGATGTTCTCTCATATCTGGTTTCCTGTCGATAAAGGTTTGGTTATGATGCCAATGCGCATGAATCACCCGAACCGGCCGGTGATGTACTCCTCGGTCTTCTTCTCGGAGGGATTCGTGAAGATTTTCTCGGTCCTGTCGTATTCGACGATCCGGCCCTTGTAGAAGAATGCGGTGTAGTCGCTGATGCGCGACGCCTGCTGCATGTTGTGGGTCACGATCACCACGGTGAATTTCTCGCGCAGTTCCAGCACCAGATCCTCGATCTTCAACGTGGCGACGGGATCGACCGCGCTGGTGGGTTCGTCCATCAGCAGGATTTCCGGTTCGGCGGCGATCGCGCGGGCGATGCAGAGGCGCTGCTGCTGGCCGCCGGAGAGGGCGAGGCCGGACTTCTTGAGCTTGTCCTTGACCTCGTCCCACAGCGAAGCGCCTTTCAGGGCGGCCTCGACCCGGTCGGCGATCTCACTCCTGGAGAGCTTGAAGTGCAGCCGCATCGGATACGCGACGTTGTCGAAGACCGACATCGGGAACGGCGTCGGCTTCTGGAAGATCATCCCGACCTTGCGGCGCAGTTCGAGCACGTCCACCGCCGGATCGAGGATGTTCCGCCCGTCGATCAGCACCTGCCCGTCGGCGCGCTGGCCGCGGTAAAGTTCGAAGATGCGGTTGTACACCCGCAGATGGGTGGACTTGCCGCAGCCGGAAGGGCCGATCACCGCAGTGATTCGGTTCGCCCGGATGTCGAGGTTGTTGTCGAACAGCGACTGGACGGCTTTCGTATAGAAGAAGTTCAAATTCCGTACCGATATTTTGACCGGACTGTGATCCGCTTCAGCGTTCATGATGTTTCTCCTTGAAGATGATTCGGGTTGCGATATTGAGCCAAAGCACCATCGCCGTGACCACCAGCGCCGCACCCCAGCCGGCGGCGTGCTGCTCGTCGAACGGAGAGTTGGTGGAGTATTCCGTGATCAGCACCGGCAGATTCGCGGTCGGCCCCTCAAAGTAGTTTTTCGGCCAGCTGTCGCTCCAGAGCGCGGTGAACAGCAGCGGGGCGGTTTCGCCGCTGACGCGGGCGACCGCGAGCAGAATGCCGGTGATCAGGCCGCTGCGGGCCGAGCGGCAGATGATCTGCAAGGAGGCGCGGGCGCGGCTCGCGCCGAGCGCCAGCGCTGATTCGCGCAGCGCATCCGGGACCATCAAAAGCATATCCTCCGTAGTGCGCATCACCACCGGGAACATCAGGATCGCCAGCGCCACCGAACCGGCGAAGCCGGAAAAGCCCCCGCACGGCACCACCAGCACCGCATACACGAAAAGGCCGACCACCACCGACGGCATCCCCATCATCACATTGGCCGAGAAGCGGATCGTGTCGCCGAGCTTCGTACCTTTGCCGAATTCAGCCAGCCAGATGCCGCCGAGAATCGCGGGCGGGATGCCGAGCAACGCCGCGCCGAAGGTGATCGCCAGCGTGCCGAGCAGCGCGTTGGCAATGCCGGAATTCATCGCGCCGTAGGGTTTGGAGCACTCCGTCAGAAAGTCCCAGCTGATCACCGCGACGCCGCGGCGGATCACCGTATACAGAATCCAGACCATCGCGGCGACCGCGACGGTCAGCGCGAGCACCGAAAGCGCCCGCACGACCCGGTCCAGCAGCTTGCGGCGGAAGAGGCCGCGCCGTTTCACAGGAGCAATCGAAGTCATCTTACCGTTCCCCCCGTTTCGAGCCGGTCATCATCAGATAGTATTGCGCCAGCACCTGCACGCCGAGCGCCAGCAGCAGCAGGATCAGCCCGAGCGCGAAGAGCACCGAACGCATGATTCCATCCGCCTCCGCGAAGTTGTTCGCAAGCGTCGCCGCGATCGTGGTGGTGCTGCCGTACAGCGACTCCGGGATTTCGACCACGTTGCCGATCACGAAGAGCACCGCCATGGTTTCGCCCAGCGCCCGGCCGAGGCCGATGAAAACGCCGCCGAGCAGCCCCCGGATGCCGTAACGCATCACGATGTCCTTCGCGGTCTCCCAGCGGGTGCAGCCGATGCCGTAGGCGGATTCGCGCAGCATTCCCGGCGTCATTTTGAACACGTTGCGCATCACCGCCGACATATACGGCAGGATCATCAGCGCGAGGATCAGCGAAGCGGTCAGCAGCCCGAAACCGTTGCCGTCCACGCCGAAGCACGGGATTTTTCCAAGTCCGAGCGTTTCCGACAGGAACGGCTGCACATGATCCTGCATCAGCGGCACCAGGATGAACAGCCCCCACATGCCGTAGATCACGCTCGGAATCGCGGCGAGCAAATCGAGCGCCTGGCTCAGCACTTCGCCGATCCCGGCGGGACAGTCGACCAGATAGAGCGCGGTCACGAAGGCCGGCGGAATCGCCAGCAGCAGCGCGAGCGCGGTCGTGAAAATGGTGCCCGCGATCGCGGGCAGAGCGCCGTATTCGTTCGCCACCGGATCCCACCCGGTCCCGGTGATGAAGTCCGGGCCGAATTCCCGCCAGACCGGAGCCGCGCCCCAGCCGAGCTGGATCAGGAACGCGACAAGCACCAGCGGCAGCAGCACCGCGCTGGCTCCGGCCAGCAGCCGGAACAGCCGGTCCAGCCGGGAAGCCGAGAGTGAAAGTGTGTTCGACATGATTGCGTTACCGGTCTGTGCGTGACGGGGTTGTCAGTATTTCACCGGCCGGCCGTTCGCGCGGATCTCCTCCGCCCACGCGGCCCGGACCTGTCCGATCACGTTTTCAGTCAGCGGCACGTAGTTCAGCCTGGAGGCCGAAACCGCCCCGGCGGTGTAGCACCAGTCGAAGTATTTCAGCAATGCCGCCGCCTTCTCCGCGTCGGGCTGGCTGCGCTGCACGAGGATGTAGGTCACACCGGTGATCGGCCAGCTCTGCGCGCCCGGCTGGTCGGTCAGGACCATGTAGAAACCGGGGGCGTTCTTCCAGTCGGCGTTCGCGGCGGAAGCCTTGAAGGTCTCCGGCGTCGGAGCGACGAAGTTGCCGTCCTTGTTCTTCAGCGCGACCATCGAGAGCTTCGCCTCGACCGCGTAGGTGTATTCGGTGTAACCGATCGAACCGTTGATGCGCGCGACGTTGTTGCAGACGCCCGGATTCTTCTGGCCGCCGATGCCGACCGGCCACTTGACCGCCGGCCCCGCGCCGACCGTGTCGTTCCACTCTTTGGAAATCTTCGACAGGTAGTTCGTGAAGATGAAGCTGGTGCCCGAGCTGTCCGAACGGCGCACCACCGTGATCTTGATCTTCGGCAGCTTCACCCCGGGGTTCAGCGCCGCGATGGCCGGATCGTTCCAGCGCGTGATCCTGCCGAGGAAGATGCCGGCCAGCGTCGGCTGGTCGAGCTTCAGCGCGCCGGGTTTCACGCCGCGCAGATTCGCGATCACCACCACGCCCCCGGTCAGCATCGGGAACTGGCACAGATTCGCCTTGTCCAGCTCCTCTTTGGTCAGCGGATTGTCGGAGCCGCCGAAATCGATGGTCCTATCCTTGATCTGGTTGATTCCGGCGCCGGAACCGCTGCTCTGATAGTTGACTTCGATCTTCCCGCCGGTGGACTGGCCGAAGTTGTAGCTCCAGACCCGGTAAACCGGGGCCGGGAACGACGCGCCCGCGCCGTTGATCGAAATATCCGCCCCGGATGCGGCGGCAAGCGGCAACATGGAAAGCAATGCAAGTTTTCCGAACAGGTTCATAATCTTCAGGTGCTCCTTCATTGGTTGTCCCCCGGTTTATTCCGAAACGAATCTCTCTTTCCCGGGGGGTATGCCATATAAGATAGCCGCCGATTGTTAGAAACCTGTTAGAGAAGTATTAAGAGTTAACATATAATATCCGGCGAAATCCCGGTTCAGGAAACTTGCACATCGCGTAATTCCCCCCGCCCGCCCCATCTGCGCCGCAGGGGGCGCCGCCGACGGCGTTTCGAACTTTTGTACCCATTTTATTCCCGTCATGCCTTGCAAAACCGGAAACCGCATGTATATTCTGCACATGTTGCCGGTGGTTATGTAAAACGCCGCAACCGCAAAAGAATCCGGCCGCCCGCCGGTCCGGATTGTGTTTCAAGTCCGCAAGGGCGTATAGCTCAGTTGGTTAGAGCGTCACGTTGACATCGTGAAGGTCACAGATTCGAGTTCTGTTACGCCCACCATCCTTCGCTCGACGAAGTCGAGCTACGGATGGCAAGCCATTCTTTTCCGCGAGCAAAGCGAGTGAAAAGGATGAGCGCAGACAGGAGTACCCGCAGGCCCAGCCGGACCGGCCGAAATCTTTTCCATCAGGCAAAAAAAGTGCCGTGCGCCTTTTCGGTGGACGCCGACCGCTCGCCGGAGGCTTCCGAATCGGGGATGCTGAAATTCCGCATCCCGGCGGAGAAGGGTGTGAAGTACACCATTTTCTGCGCCTGTGGGCCGTTCCAGCGACGTGTCTCTTGACGGAAAGAGCTTCAAAAAGTTTTCCGGGAGCGCGACGATCTTCGGATGCCGGTTTTCTGGAGTTTTATCTCGCCAACTGCTTTCGCCACGCTCCCGGCCCCGGCTGCGTTTGCCTCGACTATTTCCTGATTATGTGATCCGCGACTGAGAATCACAGACGGCCGGGGCGGTCAGAACGAGAATTCGCGCAGAAATGCGTGAAGCACTGTCCGGCGGATTTCACCGGCCAGCGAATAGGATTTCCGCACCTTGATCCGGCCGGTGCGGCCCGGGATCATCGGAACGTCCGCCGGCGGCGAGAGCGTGACCCGGTAGAGGGTCGCCACCGGTTTGAATTCCGCCGACGGCGGAACCGGCGGATAACACGAGACCGGTCCGCCGAACTGCCGGATCAGCGCCGAATCCTTCAGCATGGCCGGAACCGGATTGAGCGATTCGATCCGGCACGGGATCGAGCCGAGTTCGCCTGAGGGCTGGAATTCGACTTCGTCCCCGGGGCGGATGTCATGGTAGCCGTCCTCCTCGACATATCCCAGCACCAGACACTCCGGCGATACGATTTCGCCGAGCACGGCTCCCTTCTCCAGCCAGCGGCCGGGTGAAAGCTCCCGGAGGCCCGGCACGAAAATCCCCGCGGTTTCCGCCCGGATGTCGAGATTGCCGCGGCGGCGCTCCATCTCCCCGAGGGTAAGCCGGTCGGACAGCAGCCGCTTGTGCGCCTGCGGCCCGAGGCCGAGCGTATCGGCGGATGAGCGGAAAATTTCCAGCTCCGCCCGGTCGTACTCCACGATCAGCCGGTAGCGGCGGATGTTGAACTCCTGAAACACATTGCTCAGCGCCAGAAGCGGATCGCCCGCGGCGACCTGCCGCGGCTCCGGCGGCAGCTCCGTTTCGGCAAAGCCCGATTCGGCGACGGTGACCAGAACCCGGTTCCGGGAGGCGATCTCCGCCGGGAAGGTCAGCGACCACGGCAGCGGCACCAGAAAAACCGCCAGCAGCGCCAGGATTCCGGCCAGGAGCAGCGCCGCCTTGCGCACGTCCATCTTCCTGCGGAATCCGGCCAGATATTGATATTCCCGGTAAAACGGCAGCCAGAGCATTGTGTAGCAGCTCAGGCAGACCAGCGCCAGCGCCACCGGTTTGGCGAACTGGAAGTAGACGATCAGCACGATCGACAGACTCAGGAACAGCCGGTACGCAAAGGAGCCGACGCCGAAGAGATACAGCAGCGCCGGCGACGCGCCGTGGGTGTCCGGAATCCGGCCGAGGCCGAGAAAGAACCGGCGGTTGACCCCTTTGACGTACTCCGCCGAACGCTGCATCAGGTTGTCGATGTTCAGCAGGTCGCAGAGGATGTAGTAGCCGTCGTAGCGGATGAACGGATTGCCGTTCACCAGCAGCGTCCCGGCGGCGCTGACCGTGAACAAATAGAACATGGTCGACCGGAAGGGGCCGGGAGCGGCGTACACCCAGCACAGCGCCGCCAGCCCGCCGAAGATCAGTTCCACGGCGATTCCGGCGAAGTCGATCATCAGCCGTTTCCGGCGCGACAGCCTCCACGAATCCGACAGATCCGTGAACAAACGCGGATAAAAGACGATGAAACTCACCCCCATCGCGCGCACCCGGCAGCCGTAGCCCTTCGCGACGTAGGCGTGGGCCAGTTCGTGCAGCGTTTTCGCGATCAGGAGCGCCCAGAAGTAGTTGACCAGCCCCGTCCACGACAGGGAGTCGACGAAGGCGCGGCCGACCTCGTTGAGCTGGCGCAGCAGCAGCACGTAACCGACCAGCGAAGCCGCGAGGATCGCATACCGCACCAATGGATTGAAGAGCATCCGCACAAACGGCATGGTTCCGGTGAAAAACCGGTCCGGATGAAACGCAGGCAGCTTGAAGAACAAATAGGAACCGGCAAGCCGTTCCGGCAGGGTTCTCCCCTTCGCCTCCCGGAACTGCCGGGTCCGCTGCTCCATCGAGCCGTACTCCGGCAGCAGCAGATTGTTGGCGTTCAGAAAGCCGGTCAGGGCGTGCAGCTCCGCCGGTCCGGCCTCGATGCCCGCCGCCTTGAGCCGGGCCGAAAATTCGTCCAGCTCATAGTTGCGGTCCATCAGAGAAAGCATCGAAGCGGTGCGCGCATCCAGCTTGTAATAGTGATCCGAAACCGGGTCGAACAGCATCGGGTAATCCCCGTGCTCTCCCGGCGGGATCAGTTCGATGTCCCGGCGCAGCTCGCCGGTCATGGGTACGTTCCTTTTCCGCTGCATGGCTCAGACTCCCCGCCACCACAGCACAAGGCTGCGGAAGAGATAGTAGCCGAGCTTGACCCGCCCGCCGCTGAGCCGGGCGATGCCGCGCATGCCCACCTGCAGCTCCGGCAGCCGCTCGCCCGCCAGTTCCGCCCGGATGTTGTAGCTGTAAAAATTCTGTTCGGTCAGCTCCGGGTAACGCCGGATCGACAGGATTTTCCCCACGATCGGCAGCTCCGGGCTGGTGTGCAGAAACAAAGTCAACGAGGGCGACTGCTCCAGGATCGCCGAATCCTTTTCCGGCACCATGATTTCGGCGGCGACGCCGTCGGAGCCGAAGATGTCGAATTCCTTGTCGCCGGCGCGCAACGCGCGGCCGGTGAGCTTGTCGGCGCTGCCGTCGGCGAGCGCGAGCATTCCGGTGATCGGAGCGCGTACTACGCTGTTCTCGATGAACCATTTCGCCTCCCCGATCGCGACCGCGGCCTGTTCCCGGCGCAGCGCGAGCAGCTTGGCGCGGGCGAGCTTTTCCGGATCGGTGAACGCGGCCTTGGACTCCTGCTCGTATTCCGCATCCGCCGTGCGGAAAGCCGCTTCCGCGGCGGCGAGCTGGAACTGCATGCGTTCGGTGTCGTACTCCAGGATCACCGTCCCGGCCTCGACTTTCGAACCGTCCTTGACATGACACTTGCGGACCACGGAGCCGAACTTCGAATAGGCGCTGAATGTCGTTTTCGGCTTCAGCACGAATTCCGCCGCGATGTTGTTGTCCACGCTGACCGTGAACAGCGCAACGAGGAACAGCAGCAGCAAGCCGAGCAGGATGTTCCGGGGACGCAGCAGCCGCTTTCGCTTCCACGGCCTTCCGCCGCCGGCGGTGAAACTCCACAGCGCGCTGCCGTACTCATCCGCCAGCAGCCCGGTCGAGGTCTTCACATGCGGCGGCACCGCCCCGTTGAACTCCATGATCCACAAATAGGGATGGGCTTTCGAGCCGGGGATGCGCGGAGAGGAGAGCGGCACCACATAGAGCCGCCGCCGTTCGCCCAGCACCGCCTGAAAGGCCCGCCGCGCCGCTTCCGACGGCGCGAGCCGGCCGATATCGGCCGCTGAAATCTCCTGCGGAGCTTCGATTTTCAACACCGAAGCGATCAGCCTGATATTGTTCGCATACTCCGAATGACTGTTGACCTCCACCTGGCTCATCTCCGCCAGAATCCGGGGCGCGGCGCCGTCGGCGGCAACCAGGCAGGAGCGCACGTACTGCACCAGCGGACGCGAATTGTTGACGATATGAACCGCCAGCGATTTCAGGTCCGGCTGAAGCACGGCGTCATGGCTGAGCCGCAGGATTCCCCCCATCGCCTGAAGCCGCGCTTTCAGTTCGAGGTTTTCCCGCTGAATGTTATTCTCCGGCATCTTTGCTGATCTCCTGCAGGACGCCCGACATGCCCGCCGTCAATATATGATCGGCGTTGTCGATCAGCGCCTTGATTTCAAAGGTTTCACTGCGATGGTCGGCCCGTGCCGCGATTTCGTGGACGACGCCGGAGGCGACGGTGCCGGTCTCATTGATCCGGAGCCGCACCGGGTCCCCCAGCCCGATCTTCGGCAGGTCCGCCGAGGGCAGGTGCAGGACCGCCAGCAGCCGGTTGTCGTCGATGATGCTCAGGATCGGCTGGCCGTTGCGGACCGTTTCGAATTCCCGGGTCAGAATCTTTTCCACCCGGCCCGCGAACGGAGCCTTCAACGTGCAGTACGTCAACTGGAGCGCGGCATTGTCGCGCTCGGCCTCCGCCGTGTCGAACCGGGATTCGGCGATCTGCAGCTCCAGCTCCTTGCGCTTCACCTCCAGTTCGCTCTGCAGCGACTCCTTGAAGAGAACGGAGAAATCTTCGAGCTGCTTCCGGGCGAAATCAAGGTTTCCCCTGCCCTCTTTCAGGGCGGCGGCGGCGCGCTTGAACTGGTTTTCCCGCTCCTGCCGGTCCAGTTCAAGCAGCGGCTCCCCCTCCTTGAACCGCTCCCCCGGCGCGAACCGGTACCGGATGATGACTCCGTCGATGCGGCTGGAAAGCACCGCTTCACGCATCGGGAACAGCACGGCCTTCACCGGCAACGCCCGGTATGCGTCATCGGCGGCAAGAGCCGGCCAGAGCGCCGCCAGGCAGAGCGCCGCCGGCAGGATGCGAAACCGCTTTCTCATGGCTCGGCCGGGACCGGAACGGCCGGAGCAGCTTCCGCCGGATTCTCTTCCGGCGCAATCAGCTCGGCGGCTTCGGATTCCCGCTCCAGTTCAGCTTGCGCGGCCTCCGTCTGCAGATTGATCTTCTCCGCTTCGCGCAGGGCTTCCTCTTTCTGTTCGGCCAGCTCTTTCTCGGCGCGGATTCTGGCCGCGTCGATCTCCGCCTTCAGCGAAGTGACTTCCTCGGTGCCGAGGTTGCGCACGCCGAGCACGTTCAGCATGCGGTAGTAGGCGATGTAATAGTTGCTGCGGGCGAAGATGCTGTCCACTTCGGTCTCGGCGGTGGCCAGGCGGATGTGGTCGAGCTCCAGCTGGGAGAGTGCGCCGGTGACCTTCTGGTTCCGAAGGGAGTTGTTCAAATTCCGGTTGTAGATCCGGTAGACGCGCTCGTTGATCTCGAACCGCTCCTTGCTTTCAAGGATGTTGGCGTGGGCCATGCGGACCTGCGCCATGATGCCGATCGCCTTGGCGTAGGTGTGCATCTCCTGGCTGTCGACCTGGGCCGAATAGGCGCGGTAACGGTAGATCATCTGCGGAGTTTTCAGCAGGTTGTAGGCGGCGCGGATGCCGATCTCCCACCAGCTCTGGTGGTAGAGGAAGGAGTTGTTGCTGTTGGTGAAGTCGAGGAAGATCCGCACGTTCGGGAACATCATCAGGATGGTCTTGCGGCACTCGATCACGTTGATGTGCTTGTTGATGTCGCTCTCATAGAGTTCGGGCCGCTGCAGCATCGCGATCTGTTCCATCGTGGTGATCTCCGGCAGTTCGATCTCCGGCAGCTTTTCGAGCAGCGAATCGTCGACCTTGATGTTCGCGTTGGGGTAGTAGCCCAGCAGAGAGCGCAGCTCCACGCAGGCGTTTTCGTAACTGCGGACATAATTGGTCAACCGCTTTTCCATCTCCACGAAGCGGCGGGTCTCATCATAGGCGCGGAACGGGGTGATGATCTGGGCGTCGGCCAGCTTCTCGATCAGGTCGTAGCGGTGACGGCACTGTTCGAGCAGATCGGTGGTGATCCGGATCGAACGCTGGGCCGCCGCAACCTGGAAATAGGCGCGGACCACGTCGAGCGTCAGGTTCTGCGCGGCTCGTTCGGTATAGTATTCGCGCATCAGGTGGCGGTCGTTCGCCTGCTGGGTGTTGAACCACGCCAGGCCGAAGTCGAGCACGCTGAGCGCGAGATCGACATTGAAGTAGTTGATCGTCCGGTCCTGGCTGGTGCTGGCGCCGTAAGTCATACCGTCGTCCTTGATCTTCCGGCTGCTGGAGCCGGGAGTATTGTCGCGGTCGGTCAGGGTGTTGTTGAAGTTGAGTTCGGGCAGCATGCCGAGCATCTCGGCGGTCCGGTTTTCACGGGCGACAGCCTCTTCGAGCTGGAAGACCTTCAGGTCGAGGTTGTGCTCCAATGCGATCCGGATGCAGTCGGTCAGGTTGTACACCTTTCCCTGTTCCAACTCCCGGAGCTGGGCTTTTTCAAAATGTTTCACGGTATATTCCGCGCGTTCGGTACGGTAATCATCCGCCGTCATGCACCCTTCCAGAAACATGCCGAGCATGACCGCCGACAGACAGACCGTACAATTGCGTTTATTCATCCTGGCATTCCTTACTTTTTGTGTTTATTTTTTTCTTTGTTGGTTGATAATACATCTCAAGAATGCAATAGTGGTTATATTTTGAAATATAAGCGATCTTTATGTAAAAATAACTTCCCTTTCTATTTTTTGCCATATTTTTTTATTTTCAATGGAAGATTAATCTTCTATTTCTCACGTAACATTCGTAATATAAAGGAGCTAAAAAAATTTAAACACCATTCCTCCAAAACTTGCCTTTTACCCGATGCAGTGCTATATTTTCATATTCATCTTTACATTATACATGATATGTGAAGAAAAAATATAAGCGCATACAGCTTATTTTACATATATTTTGCACATTCAAGGTTGATTTTTACCCATCTCGTTGTATTTGTGATTCTGTAAGCCCCCTTGCCGGCGAGCCCGTATCAGTCCGGCACAGGGAAAATCTGCGGTTTCGGAGCGGACCGTCTCTTATATACATACATTTTAATCCATTTCAAATAACCCGGAGTACAATCATGATCTATCGCTTGGAAGACCGCGTTTTATTCGAGGCCGCTGCGGCCGTCGAAGCCGCATACGCCGACGAGGCGCAGAATCAAACCGACAATGCAGAGCAAACCGAAGGCGCCGAACAGAGCGAAGCCGAAAAGTATGCGGCGGCAGCCGGCCCCGGCCCGGACAACAATGCGAATTCCTCCTCCGCCGCCTCCTGCCCGGGGGCGGCCGGTCCGGCACAGGACGGCCCCGATGCCGAACAATCCGGCGACACCGAACTGATTCTGATCTTCGGCGACGCGGAGGGTGCGGATCAGCTCGCGGAACAGGCCGGCGACAATGTGATCGTAATCCGGTTCGACGGCGACGAGACCGGCGCGGAAGTCCTCGACAGGATCGCGGAGGCGCTGGACGGACGCACCGTCGACCGGGCCGTGATCGTCTCCGCCGCCGAAGCGGACTCCGATTTCCGGGACGGGCTTCAGGCCCATCTCGGTGAAAACGCCGAAGTCGATGTGCTCAACCCCGGCTCCGAAAGCTATTCCGACGAATTTGCCGCCCTGATGGAGGATTTCTCCGCCGAACAGGACGACGGCGAAGAACAGGTCCGGTTCGCCCCCGAAACGGAGCAGGAGTCGGAGAGCGGCCGCCGTGAACTGGTGATCATCGGCTCCGAAGTCAAGGATGCGGACAAGATCGCCGCCGAGTTCGGCGACAACACCGACGTCCTTTACCTCGACGGCGACGGAAGCGCGCTCGACCAGATCAACGAATTTCTCGACAACGCCGACGATCAGTATGACGCAATCCGGATTTTCTCCCACGGCAACGCCGGTTACCTCTATTTGAACGGCGAAGTGATCAACTCCGACTACGTCGCGGAGAACCGCGACGCATTCGCCGCCATCGGAGAGCATATCACCGAAAACGGCGACCTGCTGCTCTACAGCTGCAATCTCGCCGAAAACGATGCGGGCAAGGCGCTGGTCTACCAGTTGGCCGACATCACCGGCGCGGATGTCGCCGCTTCGGTCGACTCCACCGGAATCGGCGGCGACTGGGATCTCGAATATACGGCCGGCCCGATCGAATCCGTGAACATCAGCGTCGGCGATTACGGCCATTCTCTGGTCGCGGTTTCCAACCAGACGGAGCTGCAGACTGCCCTGACCGGCGGCGCCGGCAGCATCACGATCGCAAATGATTTCGACATCGACACCACCATCACGGTTTCGGCGGACGTCGATATCGACGGCGGCAATTACACCCTGACCTGGACCGGAGCCGCCGGCGGAACCATGTTCAACATAGGCGCGAACCTCACCGTGACCGTCAGCAGCCTCACGCTGGACGGCGGCACCGTCTACGAAGCGGACGGCACCGTCGCGGCGGGAAACGGAGGCGCCCGGATCATGAACGTCGGGGCCAATACGGCCGTCACCCTGACCGGCATCACCATGCACAACGGGTATGCCGCCGGGAACGGCGGAGCGGTCAACGCCGCCGCCGGAAGCACGCTGGTCATCTCCGGAGGCGACTACAGCGGCAACTATGCGACCGGGCGCGGCGGCGCGATCTATTCCGCCGGAGGCATCGATGTGCAGGGGAACGGCACGGGCTTTACCGGCAACCGGGCCGGAGGCGGCGGCGCGATCGCAATCGCCGGGGCCTCCTCCTCGCTGACCATCTCCGGCGACAATACGGTATTCCGCGACAACCAGGCGGGAGCCGCCCCCGAAACCGGCGGAGAAGGCGGCGCGATCAACATCAGCGGCGGAGCGACGCTGACCATCTCCGGCACCGGCACGGTCATCTCCGGCAACCGGGGCATGGGTTACGGCGGCGCGGTCTATTCGGGAAGCGCCGCGGACACCATCCTGATCAGCGGCGATTCGACCCGGTTCCTGAACAACGAAGCCTTCCGGCACAAGAACGGGCTCGGCGGCGCGATCTTCTTCGCCGGCAACCTGACCATCACCGGCAGCGACATCCTGTTCCAGGGAAACAAGTCGGTCACGGCGGCCGATGCCGACGGCGGCGCGATCTCCGGGCAGCCCGGCTCCGTGCTTTACATCGACGCGCCCAACATCAAGTTCATCGGCAATCAGGCCAACAACTACGGCGGCGCGATCTACACGCAGGGGGTCATCACGATCACCGCGGCCAGCAAAGCGCTGTTCCACCAGAACCAGATTGTCGGAGTCACCTTCGGCAGCAACGGCGGCGGCGCGATCTACGTGACCCAGCGCAACGCCGATCCGCAGCTGGTCTCCTCGATTGAAAACGTCACTTTTACGCAAAACTCCGTTTCCAACGGCGGCGTCGGCGGGGCGGTCCTGCTCCACGGCGCTTACCTGAAGATCACGGACTGCACCTTTACCGAAAACACCGCCACCAGCTACGGCGGCGCGCTCGGCGTCGGCTACTGGAATTCCAGCCAGAACTGGGGCAAGGCCGAGGTGATCGACAGCACTTTCACCGGAAACAGCGCGAATTACGGCGGCGCGATCAGCTCCTACGGCTCCTACAAGGGCTACGGCGAGGTTTCGGTGACCGGCAGCACCTTCACCGGAAACACCGCCGCGAACAGCGGCGGAGCGATCTATCACACCTCCTCGCGGGAGTTCATCCTCGTCGATTCGACCTTCACGCAGAACCGCGCCAACGGCGCCTCCGCGTCCTACGGCGGCGGCGCAATCTACACCAATAAAGCGATGACGGTCAAAGAGAGCACCTTCAGCGGCAACAGCGCGACCAACGGCGGCGTGATTTTCGCAACGGGTTCGGCAGCCGTGGTCACACTCGACGGCGCCACGCTCGGCGGCAGCGTTGCGGACGCGAACAGCGCGGTTACCGGCGGCGGCGTGTACCTGACCAGCGGAGCAGGCCTGAATATGGTGAACGGTTCGGTGATCAGCCACAACTCCGCCTCGTCCGGCGGCAGCGTCGCGGTGGTGACCACCTCGACCTTCTCCTCTTATACGAGCACGATCACCTCGGACAGCACCAGCTCCATCCACAGTAATTCCGCAACCGGTTCCGGCGGCGGCATTTATGCGTCCGGCCCGAAATTGACGCTGGTGCTGGACGGCGTGACGCTCGGCGGCGCGGCGGGCAAGGGAAACACCGCGCGGGACGGCGGCGGCATCGCGTTGGCCTCCGCGACGGTGCTGAGCATCGACGACACCAGCGTGATCAGCCATAACGCCGCAACCGGAAACGGCGGCGGCATCCATGTGGCGTCCGGACTCGGCCTGACGCTGGCGGACGGCTTCAACATCAACAGCAACACGGCCCAATACGGCGGCGGCATTTATATGGTCTCCGGCGCGCTGGCGATCACGGGGCCGGGCACTTTCTCCGGCAACACCGCTTCGATCAGCGGCGGCGGCATCCACAGCAGCGCCGGAACCGTGTCGCTGGCCGGTTCGGGCAGCGGACTGGTTTTCACCGGCAATATCGCCAAAGGAACCGGCACCGACACCGGCGGCGGCGCGGTCTACCACAAGGGGACGATGACCGTCACCGGCAACGTGCAGTTCATCGGCAACAAGGCCCATGCCGGAGCGCAGGTGCAGACCGGCACGGACCGGTACGGATACGCCATCTACAACTGGGGCGGCAGCGGCGGCGCGATCTTCTCCGCCGGGAGCCTGACCATCCGCGACGGCGACGTGCTCTTTGAGGGCAACGTCGCCGCCGGGACCGGCTACGGCTACGGCGGCGGCGCGGTCTTCGCCGGAAGCGGGGTGAACCTGAGCGGAAAAGTCACCTTCCGGGACAATCTGGCAACAGCCGACGCCTCGACCCGGGTCGACACCATCCGGCGCACCATCTTCGGAACCAACATCGATACGGCGGTCTACTCCACCGGCGGCGACGGCGGCGCGATCTACCTCGCCGGCGGTTCGCTGAAGATCGACGCCGCAGACGCCGATTCGATCGTCTTCGACGGCAACATCGCCAAGGGGCGCAACGGCGGCGGCGCGGTCTACATGGCGGTGAGCACCTCCACAACGATCACCGGAACCGGCGAAGTGCTTTTCACCCGAAATGGCGCGCTCGACGATCCCAGCGACTACAGCGTGGGCGGCGCTTTCTTCTGCGACCGCAGCACCGTGCTGACCATCACCAACAGCAACACCGCCTTTATCGAAAACTACGCGGAGAACTTCGCCGGAGCGATCCATTCGTACAGCAATGTGACGATTCACGGCGAAGCCGGCAACTACATCCTGTTCAAGGGGAACTACGTCCTCGGCAACAACAGCGTCCGGACCGGCGGCGGCGCGATCGAAATCCAGCAGGGAGTGCTGGACGCCCGGTACGTCCGGTTTGAAGGCAACAGCGTCTACAAAACCTCGGCCAGCACCTCCTACGAGGCGTACGGCGGTGCGGTGTTTATCTGGTCCAACTACTTTGGGCCGAGCTACATCGATCACTGTGAATTCGTGGATAACTCCGCCCAGTTCGGCGGCGCGCTCTACGTCGGCTGGCGGCACGACCAGTTCACCGGCCAGGGTAATGTGATTGTATCGGAGAGCGTCTTCGACGGCAACCGCGCCGTCGCCCTGATGCGCAACACCTCCACCGGCGTCATCACCGAAAATACCTCCCTTGCCGCCGACGGCGGCGCGATCGGTCTCGGTACAGGCGGAAGCGTCTCCGACTGTGCCTCCGCCGGCAAGCTGACGCTGAGCGGCGAAAATACCTTCACGAACAACCTGGCCATATCCGCCAAAACCGGCCGGGGCGGAGCCATTTTCGTATCGTGGAACGAGTACAAACACCTCAACAGCAACCTCACCACCACCAGAATCATGACCTGTGGCGAACTCATCTTCGCCGATGGCGCAAACACCGTCTTCACCGGCAACGAGGCGACCGACGGCGGCGCGATCTACCTGCAGACCACCGGTGTGCTGACACTGGGCGGCGGCGCGGTCTACACCTTCACCGACAATGCCGCTTCCCGGAACGGCGGCGCGATCTATTTCGACGTCGCAGCCTCCGGTGAGGCTGAGAAAACCCTGACCGGCATGACCTTCACCGACAACACCGCCGGATCGGACGGCGGAGCCATCTACTCGGCGCGCGCCTTTACGGTCTCCGGCGCCGCGGTATTCAACGGCAACAACGCCGGAGCAAGCGGCGGCGCGATCTACGCGACCGGCGCGGCGGCGGTCGTAACGCTGGACGGAGTCACGATCGGCGGTTTCGACGCAGTCAACAACGTCGGCCTCGGCAACAGTGCGAAGTACGGCGGCGGCGTCGCGCTGGCGGCGGGAGCAAAGCTGGCGATGGTCAACAATGCTGTGATCAGCTATAACACGGCCTCCTCCGACGGCGGCGGCATCCATGCGGCGGCGGGAACCACCCTGACGCTCACCTCCGGCAGCGTCAGCAACAACGCGGCCACCGGCGGCAACGGCGGCGGCATCTGGACCGCGACCTCGGTGACGATCGATTCGGCCCTGACGCTGGCCAACAACGCCGCGCTGGCCGGCTACGGCGGCGCGATCTACGGCAGCGGTTCAGCAGCGATCATCCTGGACGGCGCGCTGATCGGCGGCGCGGCTGCAACCGCGAACAGCGCGAAATTCGGCGGCGGCGTCGCCCTGGCCGATACTGCCGCGCTGACTCTGCTGAACAGCGCCGTGATTTCCCATAACACAGCAACCGACGGCGGCGGCATTTACGCTTCCGCCGGAACCGGCCTGACCCTGACCTCCGGCCGGGTGACCAACAATGCGGCCACCGGCAACGGCGGCGGCATCTACGCGGCGACCTCGTTCACGCTGGGCGGCGGCGCAGCGGTGCGGAACAACAGCGCGGCCAACGGCGGCGGCATCTACGCAGACGGCGCTTCCGTCACCGTGACGGTGAACGGCGGCGTGGTCGGCGGAACCGGCGCCGCTGACGCGAACACCGCGGCCTACGGCGGCGGCGTCTTCCTGAACAACGGGGCGAACCTGATCCTGACCGACGGCCTGGTCACCTACAACACCGCAACCTGCGGCGGCGGCGTCGCAGTCGGAGCGAACAGCGCCAGCACAATCACCGCGAACGGCGCGAGCAACATCGGCTACAACACGGCCACCCGTTATGGAGGCGGCCTCTACATCGGCAGCGGCGCGAATGCGAACGTGACCGGAGCGACCGTCTCCCGCAACGCGGTGACTCTCGCCACGAATCTGGGTTCCGGCGGTCCGGGCGGCGGCGGCGTATACATCGCCGGCGGTTCCAAGGTAACCCTGACCGATGTGAAGGTCAATCATAACACGGTGACCGCCCTCTCCAACAAGGACGGAGCCGGCGGCGGCGGCATCATGATCGGGCTGAACGGCACCGGCGGCGAAGTCACCATCACCGGTGCGTCGGAGATCAACAGCAATGTCGTCACAGTTGGAACCGGCAAGGCTTCCGGCATCCATTGCGGCGGCGGAGGCATCCTGCTGCAGCGGGGCAAGCTGTTCATCACCGGCACCACGCAGATCAATAACAACGAAGCCGGCCACGGCAGCGCGATCAAGGTCCAGTGCGACGACGACGGCGCGGGCGGCGGCCTGTTCATCGGCGGCAGCGGTACCGACAGCGTCGTGATCAGCGGGAACCACAATCAGAACCAAGTCGCCGAAGGCGGCTCCCAGATGGGCGCCGCAATCACCCTGATCCAGGGAATCGCGGACCTGAAAAACGTGACGATCGACAACAACCACAACTATCACAACAACGGCCTCGGCGGCGGTTTCCTGATCGGCGCGGGTTCGAAGGGAGCGACCATCTCCGACTCCGTGATCAGCAACAACAGCGCGGCGGGCGGCGGCGGCGTCTACATCAATAAAAACCGGCTCACGATCGGCGACAATGTCAAAGTCCATGACAATGAGGCGAAAGCGCTTGCGTTCGGCTACGGACGCGGCGGCGGCATCAACGCGAACAACGAGTCCACGCTGACCATCACCGGCAAAAACGTCGAAATCTACAATAATATCGCACGGTGCAGCCTGTACGGCAGCGGCGGCGGCATTTACCTGATCGATTCGGATCTCACGATTGCGGCCGGTTCCGGCGTTTCCATCTACAATAACCAGGGACCGCTCGGCGGCGGCATCGCGATCGACCGCACCTGCAATGTGGAAATCCACGATGCGAAAATCCACGACAACACCGCAACCAGCAACGGCGGCGGCATTTACATCGCAGGCGGCCGCAGCGGAGCGCTGGCCGGCGGTCCTGCGGTAAAGCTGGGCGGAACCACGGAGATCTACGGCAATACCGCCAACAACGGGGCGGGCGTCTATCTCGGCGGCAGCGCCACCTACCTGACTTCGCTGACCATTACGGACCAGACGGATATCCACGACAACAATACCACCGGCGGCGCCTCCCGGAACGGCGGCGGCATCTACGTCGCGGGGCGGGGGATTCTGGTCGTCAACAGCGCCGACGTGAAAATCCGGGACAACGCGGCGGGCGGCCACGGCGGCGGCATCTATATCGCCGCCAACGGCAACGTCACCTTGTCCGCCGGAACGCTCTCCGGCAATTCGGCGCTGACCGGAAACGGCGGCGGCATCTGGACCGGAGCGGCGTTGACGCTCGACGACAACTTCGCGGTGATCTCGAACAGCGCGCTCAAGGGCAACGGCGGCGGTATTTTCGCTTCCGGCACCGGTGCATCGCTGACGCTCGACGGCGCGATCATCGGCGGCAGCGCGGCGAATGCGAATACCGCGCTGAACGGCGGCGGTGTAGCGCTGGCCTCTTCCGCGAAGCTGGCCATGATCAATGGAGCGGTGATCTCCCACAATACCGCAACGACTGACGGCGGCGGCATTTACGCGGCATCCGGCACCGGCCTTGTCTTAACCTCCGGTCGCGTCTCCGACAACACCGCAACCAACGGTTCAGGCGGCGGTATCTGGAGTGCGGCCTCCTTCTCGCTCGACGCGAATTTCTCGGTCGCCCGGAACAGCGCGGCCAAAGGAAACGGCGGCGGCATCTATGCGACCGGTTCTTCGGCGACGGTCACCCTGAACGGCGCGACCATCGGCGGCAGCGCCGCAAATGCCAACACCGCCTTGAACGGCGGCGGCGTGGCACTGGCCTCCGGTGCGAAGCTTGAAATGGTCAACAATGCGGTGATCAGCTACAACACCGCGGCGACCCACGGCGGCGGTCTTTACGCCGACGGCGGCGCGGTGTCGCTGGCTTCCGGTTCGATCCACCACAACACGGCGACCAGCGGCAACGGCGGCGGCATCTGGACCGCCCGCTCCCTGACGCTGGGCAGCGGCGTCAGCGTCTATTTGAATACCGCCTCCAACAGCAGCGGCGGCGGCATTTACGCAACCGGAGCCACTGCGGCGGTCACCCTGAACGGCGCGACCGTCGGCGGCAGCGCAGGGAACGGAAACTCGGCGGTGAACGGCGGCGGCGTGGCGCTCGTCTCCGGCGCAAAGCTCGCAATGACCGCCGGAGCGACGATTTCGCACAATACGGCCTCCAACCGGGGCGGCGGCATCTTCGCCGACAATGCGGATTCGACCGTGACGGTCACCGGCGGCTTCATCGACCGCAACTCGGCCGCCTACCAGGGCGGCGGCATCTACGTCGGCAACGGCGCGGAGGTCAACCTCACCGATACGAGCGTCTCCCATAACTCCGTGAGCGGCTCCACCAGCGGCGGCGGCGGCATCATCGTCGCCGGCGGCGCCGTGACGATCACGGGAGCCTCCCATATCGACGGCAATACGGTCGCGAACACCGCCGGCAGCACGGCAGAAACCGGCGGCGGCGCGCTCCTGCTCAAGAGCGGATCGGTCACGATCTCCGGCACGACGACCCTGTCGAACAACGTCGCCAATAACGGCAGCGCAATCAAAACCTACGGCGGCGTCCTCACTGTCGGCGGCAACACCGGCGACCATATCGTGATCGACGGCAACACCAACGGCGGCGGACACCAGTGGGGCGCCGCGCTGCTGCTCGAAGCGGGCACCGGCACGATCGCCAACGCCGAAATCTCGAACAACGTCAACAGCCATGCTTCCGGCATGGGCGGCGGCATTCTGGTCGGGAAGAATATGGGCGCATTCACCGTTTCCGACACGAAAATCCACCACAACACGGCGGCGGGCGGCGGCGGCATCTACATCAACGACAACGGGAACCTGAGTTTCGGCGACAATGTGAAGATTTATTCCAACGTCGCCAAGGCGAACAACAATTCCCAGGGACGCGGCGGCGGCATCAACATCAACAATCAGGGCAGCCTGATCATCGACGGCGTCAAGGGGCTTGAAATCTACGACAACGTATCCGAAGCGACCCTGACGGACGGCGATCCGATCGGCGGCGGCGGTATTTACGTGCTTGACAGTGCGCTGTCGATCACGAATTCCGAAGCCTCCATCTATGGAAACAGCGCAATCAACGGCGGCGGCGTCTTCGCCTGCCGGAACAGCGTGGTAACCCTTGACGGCGTCCTGATCTACCAAAACAGCGCAGTGGACGGCGGCGGTGTTTTCGTGAACGCCGGACGCGACGGCACCTACGGCTGCAACGGAGGCGCCCTCACGCTGAGCGGTGAGACGAAAATTTATGAAAATACGGCTTCGAACCACGGCGCGGGCTTGTATGTACATGCCAACACGGTCGGTGTCGGAACCGCGACCATAACCGGAGACGTACAGATTTACGACAACGTTGCTTCCGGCAGCGGCGGCGGCATCTACGTTTCGAGCCTCGCCGTGCTGACGGTCGACGGCACCGACACGGCCGTTCGCGGCAACAGTGCGGCCAACGGAGGCGGCTTCCATATTTCCGCCGGGTCTGTTGTGACGTTCGGAACCGTGTCGATAGCGGGTAACACTGCAACCACCGGCGACGGCGGCGGCATCTGGACCGCGGAATCGCTGACCATCGGCAACAATATCACGATCACTTCGAACAGCGCGGCCAACGGTTTGGGAGGCGGCATCTACGCCGCCGGCTCCGGTGTAACCATCACACTCGACGGTGCGGTAATCGGCGGAAGCGTGGCGGAGGCCAACTCCGCGAAGTCCGGCGGCGGCGTGGCGCTGACAGCCGGCGCTTCCCTGCGAATGCTCAATGCATCGGTCATCACTTACAACACCGCAGTCGATGGCGGCGGTGTCTACGCTTCCGCCGATTCGACTTTGAACCTGACCTCGGGAAGCATCAGCAACAACACTGCGACCGGCAACGGCGGCGGTATCTGGGCCGCAGCGGATGTGGCACTGGCGACTGGTTTCACCGTCACCGGCAACACTGCGGCCAACGGTGGCGGTATCTACGCCTACGGCAACGCCAGAGTCACACTGAACGGCGCAGCCCTCAGCGGAAGCACCGCAACCGCCAGCGGTGGCGGCATTTACCTCGCCACTGGCACCGCGCTCGAAATGCAGAATAGCTCCTCCGTCAACACTAACAGCGCCCTGAACGGCGCAGGCGTTTATGCCGAAGCAGGATCAACCCTGACGCTGACCTCCAGTAACATCAGCAACAACACCGCAACCGGCAATGGCGGCGGCATCTGGACTGCAGCGGATACGACACTGGCGACCGGTATCACCGTCACCGGCAACATTGCCGGAAACGGCGGCGGCATCTACGCCTCCGGTACTGCCAAGGTCACCCTGAACGGCGCGGCTATCAGCGGCAACACCACAACCACCAGTGGCGGAGGTCTTTACCTCGCCACCGGCACCGCGCTCGAAATGCTGAATAGTTCCACCGTCAGCACCAACAGTGCAGCTAACGGCGCAGGCGTCTACGCAGAAGCAGGATCCACCCTGACGCTGACCTCCGGTAGCATCAGCAACAACACCGCAACCGGTGACGGCGGTGGCATCTGGACAGCAGCGGATATGACACTGGCGACCGGTATCACCGTCTCCGGCAACATTGCCGGAAACGGCGGCGGCATCTATGCCTCCGGTACTGCCAAAGTCACCCTGAACGGTGCAGCCCTCAGCGGAAACACCGCAACTGCCAGCGGCGGAGGTCTTTACCTCGCAAACGGTACTTCACTCGAGATGCTGAATGGCTCCACAATCAGCACCAACAGTGCAGTTAACGGCGCAGGCGTTTATGCCGAAGCAGGATCCACCCTGACGCTGACCTCCGGTAGCATCAGCAACAACACCGCAACCGGTGACGGCGGTGGCATCTGGACAGCAGCGGATATGACACTGGCGACCGGTATCACCGTCTCCGGCAACATTGCCGGAAACGGCGGCGGCATCTATGCCTCCGGTACTGCCAAAGTCACCCTGAACGGCGCATCCCTCAACGACAACACCGCAACAGCCAACGGTGGCGGCATTTACCTCGCGAATGGCACTTCACTTGAAATGCTGAATAATTCCACCGTCAGCACCAACAGCGCCCTGAACGGCGCAGGCATCTACGCAGAAGCAGAATCAACCCTGACGCTGACCTCCGGCAGCATCGGCAACAATACCGCGACCGGCAACGGCGGCGGTTTGTGGACTTCCGGAATCGCAGTGATCAGTCCTGATTTCACGGTCACGGAAAACCGGTCCGTCAACGGAGCGGGAGTATACGCAGCCGGTCCGGGCAAGGTAACTGTTGACAGCGGCAGAATCTATTCCAATATCGCGACCGGCAACGGTGGCGGTGTATACCTGACGGCTGGAGCCGCGTTTGAAATGTTGAACAGCGGCAACATCTACAGCAACGCCGCGGTCCACGGTGGTGGCGTGTATGCCGATTCCGGTTCGATTCTGACGCTGACCTCCGGCAACATCTCCGGCAATACCGCGACCGGCGACGGCGGCGGCATCTGGAGCGCAACCGACATTGCGCTCGCAACCGGCTTTACTGTAACCGGAAACAGCGCGGTTAACGGCGGCGGAGTCTACGCCTCCGGTACAGCCAAAGTCACCTTGAACGGCGCAGCTATCAGCAGCAACACCGCAACTGCCGATGGCGGTGGCATTTATCTTGCCAACGGCACTTCACTCGAGATGCTGAATAATTCCACCGTCAGCACCAACAGCGCCCTGAACGGCGCAGGCGTCTACGCTGAAGCCGGGTCTATCCTGATGCTGAACTCCGGCAGCATCAGCAATAATACTGCCACCGGCGACGGCGGCGGCATCTGGACCGCAACCGACATCGCGCTCGCAACCGGCTTTACTGTAACCGGAAACAGCGCGGTTAACGGCGGCGGAGTCTACGCCTCCGGCAGTGCGCTGATCACCATCGACGAGGGTGGAAACATCGACCTCAATACTGCGGCGAATGGCGGCGGCATTTACCTTGCCGGTTTTTCTATTCTGGCGGTAAACGGCGGCAGCATCACGAACAATACCGCTTCCTCTAATGGCGGCGGTATCTACGCGGCAGCCGGGACCACCCTGAACCTCGTCTCCGGCAGTATCAGCGACAACACCGCGACCGGCGGAAACGGCGGCGGTGTCTGGACCGCAACCGGAACAACTGTAGACCGGATTTCCATCACCGGCAACCGGGCCGACAACGGATACGGAGGCGGACTCTATGCCACCGGCCCCGCCGTGGTGACGGTTTACGGCAGCATCACGTTGAACAGCGCGGCCAACGGCGGCGGCATCGCCGTCGTCGACGGCGCACAGGTCACGTTGAAGCATGATGCGGCAGTCAACCGGAATCAGGCCGCCAGCGGCGGCGGCGTCTATGTCGGGAGTTCCGGCCGGTTCACGGCGGAAGATGCCTTCATCAACGGCAATATCGCCACTGCCGACGGCGGCGGCGTCTATTCCGCCGATCAGGGCTATTCGTACATCACCCGTACCCAGATCGACGGCAACCGGGCCGGCGGCGCGGGCGGCGGCCTCCATGTCGCCGGCGGCGAACTCCTGATCCACGAAACCACCGTATCGCGCAATGCCGCAGCGAATGGCGGCGGCGTTTCCATCGCGGGCGGGGAGTTCGGCGCGGTCAACTCGACCATCGGCTTCAACACCGCGACCGGCAACGGCGGCGGAGTGTTCCAGAGTGGCGGCGTCACCCGGCTCGTCAACGTGACGGTCGCGGCCGACCGCAGCGCGGGAGCCGCCTCCGGAACGGGTTTCGAGCTCTCCGGCGGCGAAGCCTATTTGCTCAACAACATCATCTACGGCGACGGTCTTGCCAACGATGTGCAGTACAACGGCGGCACGCTGGATGGATTCAACAACATCTACGGCAGCTTCAGCAGCCGGAACTGGACCGGAAACATCGCGGCGACCTACCGGAGCTCCTTCGGCGACGATGTCGCGCTGCGGGTGAATCCCGGAGCCGGGCGGACGGAAACCATCGCGATCCTGAGCACCTCGGACGCAGCGGCGTACGGCGTGCAGACCGGCTATACGCGCAGTTCGGACGGCACCTCGATCGATGCGATGTTCTTCCGGACAACCAAAGGCTGGCTGGAATTCGCCGGAAGCTCCGCCGATGCACCGGAAATCGTGGTCGGCGCAGACCAGCGCCAGGTCAACGACGGCGACGGAGTCCATTACTGGGCGGGCGCCTATTCGATCGCCCCGTCGATACAGCCGCCGGTGCCGCCGCCGGTCGACCCGGAACTCCCCTGGAATATCCTCAAGGATCATTCAAATCACAAGGGATTCACACAGACTTTCGAGGATGCGCGCGGCTGCCTGGTCTACGTCTCCAGAATCGACCTGCGGCGCGTGCCGGACGGCGAATTCACAGTCCGGTTCAAACCGGCCGTCCATCAGACCGAACTGAGCGACGCGCTGCGGCTTTTCGAACACAACTCAAGCGAATGGCCGGCCGAACTCGAAACCAGTGAACTTCTGCCGGTCAGGCATGAGCTGTTCCAGGATCACTTCAACCGGTCCCTGGAACAGATGGTGCACCTGCCGTCGAAATTCGCCGCTCCGGGGCATTTCGCCAACCCGGTCATCGGTCACTGATCCTCGGATCACCCGGTAAAAAACATCGGCGGACAGTTTTCAAAAACTGTCCGCCGAATTTATTCGGATCCGATACAAGTACGCGCGAAATCCCCGCTTCAGAATCTCGGCCCGGTGGAACCGCGCCGGATCAACTGATCCTGCAGGATGGTTTCCGGCGCTGCGGCCCTTCCGTCGATCAGTCCGATCAACTGCTGTGCCGCAAGCTCTCCCATGCGGCGTGCCGGACGGCGGATCGTCGTCAACGGAGGATTCAGCAGCGTACAGAAATTGTCATCGTCAAAACCGACCAACTCGATATCCTCCGGAACCGACAGCCGGGAATTCAGGATCGCGTTCAATGCTCCGGGGGCCAGTTCATCCCACATCAGCAGGATCGCATCCGGCGGTTCGGGCGTCATCAGCAGCTTGTGGGCCGCCTGGTAGCCGTAAATATCCAGTCCCACGTCGGCCGGAGAGCAGGAGGCCAGTACCACTCCCAGCTCCTGCACCAGTTCCATCCGGAATTCGATGCCGCTTTCACGCAGCGCCTCCCGGTAGCCGGCATATCTTTTACGCACGGAAAAACTGGTTTCCAGCGCATCGAAGGTGTCAGTCAGGAAACCGATCCGCCGCCGTCCCTCCGCAATCAGCCGGAGCGTCGCTTCATAAGCCGCCTTCCGGTCATCCGAACCGATATAGGGAATGCCTTCGATTCCATAATGATGGTCGAGGCAGATGATCGGCCAGCCTTCCTGATGCAGTTCGAAGATCAGGTCATGATTGGCGGACGGAACCGGAAGCAGCGCGACTCCCGCCGTCCCCTGCCCGTGCAGCCGTTTCAGGTGCTCCGCCTCGCGGAGCGCATCGCCGGCACTGTTCCCGACCGCCACTGCATAATTGTTCCGAGCGGCTTCCGCCTCGAAGCCCAGAAACACCTCGTGATCGAAGGAATCGCGCGTATAAGAGCAGATGAAAGCCAGCTGGCGGCCCGCCTCCTGTCTGGCCGGAGCCCCCCCGGAATGAATCACAAACGTTCCCCTGCCGCGGACTCCGGTCAGGAATCCTTCGTTTTTCAGGAGATCAAGCGCTTTCAGCACCGTCTGGCGCGACACGCCGAAACGCTCCGCAAGCTCATTTTCGGTCGGCAGGCAACTGCCCACCGGAAAGACGCCCTCCTCCAGTTCCCGGACAAGGGTATCGTAAATGTTTTTGTATTTTGCGGCTGCGTTCATAGTTCCTCTCTAAGATATTATCGTCTACTATTATACTACAGGAAAACGACTTTTGCAAGAGAGTATGTAAATGTATTTCCGATAAATGTACATATTTTTGAAACCGCCGCAGGAATATGGCCGGCAAGGCTGTGGTCCCATCCCGATTAAAGGCGGATTACCGCTCCTCATCCGCCGGAACGGGCAGTTCCCCGGTCTCCTCTTCCGGACGCAGCCGGGCCGGGATCTGCCGTGCTTTCGCCATCTTGACGCCGAGCTTGCGCAGTTTTTCCCCGGCGAGAACCACACTGCGGTTGCGTTCGCCGTGTTTCAGGCGGCGGACCGCCGCGTCGTAGACATCCCGGGCCTTGTCCAGAGTACGGCCGACTTCGTCGAACTGCTCATAAAACGCATAGATCCGCTCCAGCATCTGTGCCGCCGTATCCAGAATCTCCCGTTGGTTGCGGCTCTGGTCCTCGCGGGTCCACGCGGTGTGGATCAGCTGGAGCAGCGCAATCAGGTTGGACGGACTGACCGGCATCACCTTGAGCTTGAACGCCTCCGCCCACAAGGACGGCTCCGAGATCATCGCCAGCTGGTACGGTCCCTCGTTCGGGATGAACATGATTACGAAGTCGACCGTTTCCCGGTCGCTCCGGTTCAGGCGGGCGCTGTAATTCTTTTTCGCCAGTTCATCGATATGGGTGCGGATGCTGCGGATATGGCGCGCCAGCGCGGTCTTGCGGCTCTCTTCGTCCTGACTGTTCATATAGTCGAGGTAGGCGACCAGGCTGACCTTGCTGTCGACGATCACATCCTTGCCGTCGGGATAGTGGATCACCACATCGGGACGCATCCGGCCGTGGTCAGGATCGGACACCGTCCGCCCGTCGTCATCGCGCAGCGTCGCCTGACACTCGTAATGGATGCCGGGCTTCAGGCCGGAACGTTTCAGGATATCCTCCAGAATCATCTCGCCCCAGTCGCCCTGCGTCTTCTGCCCGCCCTTCAGGGCGTCGGCCAGATTTTTTGCTTCGCTGCCGATCCGCAGGGTCTCCTCCATCATCCGGGAAAGCCGGGTGTTCAGCGCGGTGTTCAATTCGATGCCCTTGACCTTCGACTCCTCCACGGCGGTCTTGAATTCCGTCATCTTCTCCTTGAGCGGATTCAGCAGCGATTCCAACTGCTCTTTATTGGCGCTCTGCAGTTTGCCGGACTTCTCCTCGAATATCCGGTCGGAGAGGGATTTGAACTCCTCCTTCAGCAGTTCCAGACGGGTCTGCCACGCCTTTTCCTGTTCCTGCCGCGCCCGCTCCTGCTGTCCGGCAAGCAGCTCCTGTTCCCGCCGGAAGCCTTCCTGCATCAGCCTTTTTTCCGCCTCGGCCTCCGCCAGCGCGACGCGCGCCGTTTCAGCCTCGCGACGGTTCTCTTCCACCTTTCCGGCAAACCGCCGGGAAGCCGTCCACGCCCCGATTGCGCCGCCGACACTCAACGCGGCGATGATAAGCAAATATTCCATATCACTCTTTAAAAAACAGCATGAGATAATTGTAAAGGATATCACAGTTCACGGTTTCAGCACCGGCTGGCGGCAATCCCACAATGAAGCATTTCACAAGAGAAGCCGCTTTTTCCCGGAGCCGCTTTCATCAATATACACGGCAGCTTTCCCGATTGCCAGCGGCATGAAAGCATTTTTTGCCGAAAGAGGCCTCAAAGTTTGTCCCACTGATGGTGGCCCCCTTCCGGGCAGTTGAATACCGACGGACGGCCGCTCACCGCCACCTTGATCTTACACTTCCGGCACAGATGGCGGTCCCGTCCGGTCTTGCCGAGCAGCGTCCAGTCGTGATGCCCCGAAGCCGGACAGTCCGCCGGATTGGGCCGGGCCGCGGTCTTTACCGCAACCGTGCATTTCCGGCATAGATAGACCGAATTTCCCGCTTTCCCCAGATCGGTCCAGCGGTGATGCCCGCCGCCGGAACATGCAAACACGGCCGGGGTTTTCTCCTTTCCGACCGCAACCGCGCATTTGCCGCACAGATAATAGCGGCGGGCTTCCGCCATCGCCGCCACCCCGGCCGCAACCACACCGCAAATCAGAAAAAATCTTGCCGCATTCTTCATTCCGCACCTCCGAATTCATTCCTTCCGCGACAACCGGTCGGCCAAGCCGCACCGTCGTCTCAACCATTATCCGCAACAACTCCGGTTATCTTACAGAACCACTTCGGAAATCCGGTCGTTTTTTTCAGAAAAATCAACAGAGGAATGGCAGCGCCACGCCGTATTCAGGCCGACCGGCGGAAACGCGGTTCACCGGAACAGGAAGAACCAGAAAGCGCCGGCAACCAGAATCACTCCCGCCCCGCCGGCGATCACGGCAATCAGCACTCCCAGCGACACTCCGGGAGTTTTCTCCGAACGCATATAGCCGGGCAATGGCGGTGACAGGTTCTTCGGCGGCAGGGGCTGCGGAACCGCCTCCGGTTCCCCGTTCTCTCCGGCCGAAACATCCCGCTGGATCGGCCTTTCGGCCGGAATCGGACGCAGCGCCGGTTCCGGATCGGGGGCCGGAATCACCAGACTGCAGCGGCAGGCGGGACAGTGGCCGCGGTTGCCGCCCCAGCTGCGCGGCACCCGGATGCGCTGGCGGCAATGCGGGCAGGCGAATTTGAACGTCGCCTCCGGTCCCGGCGCCTTCACCGCGGAGCCGCACTCCGGGCAGAATCCCGGCCCTGCCGGAATTCCGGTGCCGCATTGTTCACAAATCATCCCGCCTCTCCTGAAGTTGCTGTGTCCGATCCCATTTCAATATTATAGTATAAATCGATCGCAAAAACAATACCGCACCCCTGAAATCAGTTAAAAATGATCAGCTTTTTCAGCAATTCGGCACGACAAGCGATGTGTCATCGTGCCGAATCGGCATTCAGAAGCTGACCACCGGGAAAAAGTCCGTGTTCTTGCTGTCGCCGAGCCCGGGGGCGACCGCGATGAAGCTCTCGCGCATTTCGCCGTCGTTGTCGTTGATCAGCAAATTGAAACGAAAGCCCCGCCCGGCCGCCTCCTCCGTCAGGCCGACGGCGGCAAACGGAATCACGGCTTCATAGAAGGTCCGTTTCCTTCTCTCATCGCGCCCGGTTTCAAGCCGGAACCGTTCCGTCACGCGCCGGGCATCGAAGCCGGCGGGGGCATTCCAGACAAAACACCCGTTTCCTCCGTCGCCGCGTCGGAAGAAACCGATCTCCCATGAACCGGCTTGCCCGGGAATCCGCAATGCGAGTTGAACGCTGTCGCCTTTCCACGACTCCGCCCCGGCGAAGGGCTGGCAATGCCTGTCGTCGTTCACCTCCACGCGCAGTTTCAGGGAATCCCGGCTCCGTGTGAGGTATACTTTGCCGCTGAGGTCCTCCGGCCCCTTCCAGAAGAGATGGCTTCGGGCGGGATCATTCGGAGCGAGCATGGTCAATCGGGAAGCGTCCTTGAGCTCGAAATCCGGAACCTGCGGAAAATCCCCTTCCCGCAGGCGCGCCACCGTCCAGAGCGGCTCCTCAAGCTCCCCTTTCCAAAGCCCGCCCGCTTCAAACCGCAAATTCAGGTGCTTCAACTGTCCGTGGAGCGAGCGGAACGTGCTTTCCGCGCGCAATTCAAGTTCGACTGTCCTCTCCCCGCCCGGAGCGAGCCGGAAACGGAAGCCGGAGCGTTTCAGCGCCACTCCGCCGGGTGCGGAGAAGTCCAGCCGGAACAACCGCGCCTTCGCCGTCGCATTGGTCACCCGGTATTTCACGGTCGAACTTCCGCCGGGAACCAGGTTGGCGTCCCCTTCGCGCCGGATCAGTTCGCCGCACGGGACCGGCTCCTTTTCCTGTCCCCCGATCAGCAGCGTCGCGGGTTCTTCACCGACCTCGATGACCGCCTCTCCCCCGGCGGCGGCCATCCTGCGACGGTTTCCAAAAAGATCGATCAGCTCGCACCGCCCCGTCACATCGCCGATCACCGCCAGCCGGACTGCGGAGTCCCGCCGGTTGTTCCAGTGTGGCAACAGGAAATTCCCCCTGCCGTCCCGGAAGAGAAAACAGTCCAGCCCGTCGCCGAGGAAAAGGTCCTTCCTGTATTCGCCGCCCCGGAAGACACCGGCCAGCATATTGTACGCCGCATACGCCTCCTTCGGATAAAAATCCCGGGTGATCAGTCCGAAGTTATGCTCGTTGTTGCGCGGGTCATACCCGTCGTTTCGCAAGTCATACCAGTTGTAGCCGACCGCTCCGCGCGCCCAACTGTAAAGGAGTTTCTGCACCAGCGTCCGGGCCTGCCGGCGCTCGCCGATATGGATGGAGGATTCCGCCGTCTCGTTGGCATACCACGGAGCGGTCACGCCAAGCTCCCTGCGCAGTTTCATCAGCCGTTCGATCTGCGGCCGGTAGTGCGCGAGCGGCCCGTGGCCATGAAAGGCGTGGATATCATAGAAGCCCCTGCCGCCGCGCAGCGTTTTGGGCATGTGCTCCGGGTCGCTCATTGCGCCGTGCATACCGGGCATGCAGGCATAGCCGCCGGTGAGCACGTTCATCTCCGGCGCAGCGGCCTTGGTTTCGCGGTAGGCGATCTTCATCAGTTCGAGGTATTCCGGCTGGGAGAAGTCAGCGAAGCCGATCAGGTCCGGCTCGTTCCACACTTCGACATAGCGGATTTCCCCCCGGTAACGCTGCGCGAAGGCTCGGATGAAGTTCGCCCAATGATCGTAATCGGGCCGCCCCTTGCCGCGCCGCGCCGCCGAAACCGGCTTCCACTCCTTCGCCACCGCCCAGCCGGGTACATAGCAGTAGATCGCCTGCGGCTCCAGATGATACTTTTTCAGGGCGGCGACCAGCCGGTCATAAGAAGAGAAGTCCGATCGCCCCTCCTCCGGCTCCAGCCGTTCCCAGAGAATATCCTCGCGTACGACTTTCGCGCCGCACCATGCGGCGGCCATCGCCTCACGTTCCAGCTCTTCAGCGGAACTTCCCTGCGAATGGCTGCACACCCCGAACAGAAATCCCTCCGCCCTGCCCGGCGTCGGTCCCGCCGGCGGCATATATGCAAAACTCAAGCGCCGTTCCAGCGGCCTCACTTTCGGATCGTCGTCAATCACGCGCACCTCCACGCGGGAGACGCCGAACTTTTCGGGGCGCGGCAGTTCCAGCCGGAACTCCTCGCCCGGCCCGAGCCGCCATGCCGCCGCCCTGCCCGGCGCATATTCCAGCCGCCCGGAAGCTGTCCTTCCCCTGGTGTTGACCAGCTTCAGCACGGGTGTCCGGCCGTCCCCCGGCGTCAGCACATGAATCGGATTCCCGGTCTCCAGCTCCGGCGTGAGCGGCCGGTTGCTGTCGAGGACCCGGATCGACACCCGTTCGATTCCGATCCGCCCGACGCCTTCCCGCTTTCCGAAATCCCCGGCAAAGCCGTTCAGGCGGACGGGGAAGTCGAGCACTCCGTCGCCGGGACCGCCCCAACTTCCGGCCGCGGGATTTCCGCAGTCGATCCGATAGACAAACTCCTGCCTGCCGCTGAGATTTTCCGGGATGTTCCGGGAAAACTGAAAGGTCTCGCCGCCGGCGTCGGCCAGTCGCAAATTGAAACTCTTCAATCCCCCGGCGGGGGGCAGTTCCGCCGTCACCCGGATTTCCGCGCGGATAAATTCCGGCAGAAAAAGTTCCCGGTTGATGAAAAATTCAAAATGCCGCGCTTTCGCACAATCCCAACTGATTTCAAGTCCCCGCCGGCCATAGGCGAAGCCCTGCGCCTTCTCCTGCGGCCGGTGCAGCACGACCGGGAGTTTCTCGCGGGTGAAATCGACGACCTCCTCCGCCGGAAGCCCCGCCGTGATTCCCGCCGCCAGCAGAAACGCCGCCGCAATCCACCTCTTCATTCAACGGATCTCCAGATTCAGGCCGTTTTCGGCGATGTAGTAGACCCGGCGGGCATCGTCCTCCCACACCTTCCGAAGCGCATCCCGATAGTCGTACGGAGTCGACAGCGCGGCATGGCCATCAAAAAAACCGAGCGTTCCCCGGCCGCCGTGCGCCGGAAAGAAGCCGTCGCGCCCCGCGTCGTTGCACAGCGCCCAGCTTCCCATCATGGTATCCTTGCGGGCACTGTCGGCGAACAGCGGAAAGGAAGCGGGAAACTTCACCTGCTTGAGCCTGAGGCAGTGATAACCGGTCACCGCCGAGAGGTACTGCGCCTGCGGAACCGACTGGTTGGAGCTGTCCGGCTTGGCGATGCCGTAAGTGTTCCAGGAGATGTCCCCGCTTTCGGGAATCGGAATCTCCGGGCAATAGAAGAGCTTGTCCTTTCCGGTGATGTCCAGCGCGCTGCCGCTTAACGTGGAACGCCCGGCCAGTACCGCCGACCAGCGTGCGTTGACGGAATAATAGAGCAGCAATCCGTCATTCTCGCCGAGGTACATCCAGGCCAGCGTAAGCAGTTGCCTGTGGTTGTTGACGCAACTGATCGACCGCGCTCTGGCCCGCGCCTTGTTCAGCACGGGCAGCAGCATAGCGGCGAGAACGGCGATAATCGCAATTACCACCAACAGTTCAATTAAAGTGAATTTCCGTTTCATTGACAGACCTTTCAGGGGTTGATGTTTCTGACCGACTGCCGCTCGATCAGCAACGGCGGGGCGGAACGCAGGCCGAAGCGTCCTCCGGCCGACAGCGCCTCGACCCCGGCCTTGACCGCGGCGGCAAATCCAGCGAAGTTTTCCGAAACCGTGGTGAGCGGCGGAGTATAGAGCGTTCCCGCCGCGAATCCGCCGTTTCCGATCACGCTGACATCCTCCGGCACGTTCAGGCCGTAATCCTTCAGCGCCTTGAGCGCGCCGAGGGCGGAGGTGTCGCTCGAAACGAAGATTCCGGTGAAATCCGCGCCGTGTTCCTCCAGATGGGCGCTCAGCGCGGCATGGGCCAGCGTCGGCGAATAGTCGCCGCTCCTGACGCCGCAATCGATCACCGCCGGTTCAAGCCCGTTCAGCCGGGCGAGATGCAGAAAGCTGCTGATCCGGCAGTGTTCCGCCAGCGACCTCGGCTCCGAAAGCAGCAGCGCGAGCCTGCGGTGGCCGTTCCGAATCAGGTGGTGCGCCGCCGTCATGCCGATAAGTTCCGGATGAAGGTCGACCGCATCCACTCCGGCATAGCTCAGGGTATTGCAGCAAAAGACGATGTTTTTCGGCAGAGCCAGCAGCCTCCTGAGCTCTTCCCTTTTCATACCGTATGGCGGATAGAACAGCACCGCGTCGGCCCGGATCGCCTCCAGCCGCTCGATACAGTCCCTGCCGTCAAACGGATAGAGCACCGTCGAAAAAGCGTACCTGTCCGGCTCCTCCCCGAGAACCTTTTCGACCGCCTGATCGAAATTGCGTACCTGCTCACTCTGCCAGTCGCAGTGAAAGGAGACCACCCGGAACCGGTCAAGCTGTTGGTTGCGAACCACAAAAATCCCCTCTCTCGGCCGGACTTCGATCATTCCGGCTTCGGCCAGCAGCCGCAGGGCCTGATCGACCACATGCCGCGTCACCCGGAACTGCTCCATGATCTTGCGCTGAGAATAGAACCGGCGACCGCCCTGAATCGACTCCAGTTGGCCGCGCAGCTCAAGATAGAGCTGTCTGGAACGGCTTCTGACTGCTTTGGACATCGCTGAATCTCCTCCTCCGGAGCTGCTGAATCAAACTCTTTACCCATAATTATAGCGAATCGACTCAGCCATTGCAAGACTGAGTCGATTTTTTGCAATTTTTTTTTACCGCAGGATCAGTTCATCAGCGATGCAGCTTCGGAGTGAACACGATTTTGCGCGCCGTGTCCGGCTCTCCCTGTTCCAGAATCCGGAGCAGTTCTTCGCCGATCGCTTCACCGAGCTCGTATTTGCACTGGGTCACCGTCGCAGGGCGCGGGGAGAGCAAATCCAGGAAAGCGAGGTCGTCGTAGCCGACCACCGCCAGCTCCTCCCCGATCCTGACCCCTTCCGCCAGTGCCCGGCAGCACAGCGACGCCGCCAGAAAGTCCGAAAAACAGAATACGCCGACCTTCATCTGTTTCGCCGCCGCGATCACCGGCTCCGGCGAATCGACCTCCTCGACCACCGTGCCGCGCTCGGCGAAAAACTCCCGGAAAGCGATGATCCGGCCGAAGTTGCAGCCGACGTGATCCTCGAAGATCATGATCCGCTCCGCGCCGGTCGAGGCGATGTATTCCGCCGCCGCCCTGCCCCCGGCGGATTCGTCGTTGTAGACGCAGGTCAGCCCCTCTGCCGGGGAGTTCATGACCACCACCGGCGTGGTGCCGTTCAGTTTTTGCAGTTCTTCAAAATTCACGCAGTTTCCATGCTCGTCGAGCGCGGGCGAAACCACATAGGCGTCCACCCCGATCCGGCGCATCTCGCGCAGCGCCTCCAGCTCGCCCGCCGCGTCGGTGTGGGCGCTGGAGAGCACCAGATGAAAGCCCGCCGGAGCCAGCTTTTCCTCCAGCCCGGCGACGATGTCGCTCCAGAAGGAGGTGTTGATCCGCCCCCGCACCAGCAGTCCGATCAGATAGGTGCGGTTGCACTGCAGCGCACGCGCGAAGATGTTCGGCACGAAATCATTGCGGTCGATCGCCGCCTGAATCCGTTCGCAGGTCTGCCGGGAGAGCTTGTACTGCCGGGCTTTGCCGTTGATATAGAACGACACCGTGGTCACCGAAACCCCCGCTTCCCGCGCAATATCGGCCAATTTGATCCGCGCCGCCATCTCCCGTCCTTTCCTGTATGATCCGAGTGTATAAAATATCACAAATTCCGGCTGATTGCAATATTTTTACCGGATCGCTCCTTTTTTATTTGAATTTTCATTTCTCCGGAATATAGTATGTTAAAATGTTTTAGTTAAACCAGAATGGAGGTCTTTTTATGGAAAAAGTCGAATTGCAGGAAGCGGTGCGCCGGAATCTGCAATGGTTTGAAGAGTCCGGGGTCATGGAGCCGCCGGACGGAAGCTGGGGGGTAGCCGAACGGCTCAGCGTCGCGGAGGGAGAAGCACTCGAAAAGATGAAACGCGCCTTCCCCGCCTGGACCACGCTGCCGCAGGGGCTGGTGATCGAGCAGCGCCGCGCCGACTGCAACTTCGAAGCCGCCCTGCTCTATAAGCTGGCGGGAGAGGTTCTGGATGATCCGGAGTGCGACGCCGTCGCCGGGAAAATCCTCGATTTCCTGTACTTCCGCAGCGGCCTGTTGAACCGCTACGACGAAAGCTTTCCGGCGGGCGGCTGGCGGTGGTCCCATATTCAGTGGCGTCCGACCGTCTGGTTTGACGACGACGCATGGTGCATTTTCATCCAGCTGGCGCTGGCGAAGCTCGATCCGGCGCTCGACGCCCGGTACGACCTGAAAAAGTGGGCGCGGCAGCTGGCCGGCGAGCTTGTACCGGCGATGCGCCGCACTTTCATGGCGGAAGATCGCCGCGTTCCGGGCGAATGGCACGATCCGGCCGGCGCATGGAGCGGCCGCCTCGAACTGCCGCACTGGGGATCGCTCGCGGTGATGGCGCTCGCCCGCGCGGCACAGGATTCCCCCGATCCCGCCGCCGCTGCGGAAATCCGCCGTTACCACGGCTACCTCCGGGAGAATCTCGAACATTTCACCACCAGTGAATTCGCCTATGCGATCCTCGGCGCCGCCTCCGCCTACCGGGTTTTCGGCGAAGCCGCCGACCTCGAACTGGCGCGGCAGGCGGGCGAACTGCTGCTGGCCAAGCTCGACCCGGAGACCGGCAACCTGCCCGCCGAACACTACGAGGCCCCGACCGGCGGCCGCCTTGCGGACACCATCTACACCTTGAACTGGTCGTTCCTCGCGTTGCAGATGCTCGATGAACTTGCCGACGATCCGCGTGTCCGACAGGCGCGGCGCCTTCAGGCGGAGCTTCTGGTATCGATTCAGGACCGGACGCCCGATCCGTTCTTCCGCGGCTGCTGGCGCGGCATGTACGACCTCGACAAACGCGAATGGGGCGGAGGCGACTGCTTTGAAGGCGGCGCGGGCAGCATCTACACCGGCTGGACCAACGCGCCGATTTCCATCGGGCTGCTGTTCGAGTCCCGCCGCGAATCGCTGCTGAGCCTTTTTTAGAGCTTATCCCTGAATAAGCCAATTTTTTTCCGGGCGGCGGGTTGAAAAACGGAACCTGCTGCATTCTATTTCCAAAGATGCAAACAGGAGAGTGATTCAGCCCATGCCCGGAACAACAGCGATTTCCCCTTTCGACCGGGCCATGTGCGCACTTTTTTTTCGCAACAGGCCTCTATCTCTTCTGTTATCCTTACCTGTTCCCGGAAAAATTCAAGACTTTGCGTTGGGGTAATCCTCCACATCAGAAAATAACCCGGCTCGGTCTGCTTGCTTCCTCCATTTCACTTCTGCTGTTTCCTGCCTGCGCCATCGCCCAATACCTCCAGTGCCACTGGCTCTTCGACTTGGGTCGCGGATTGCTCATCGTCTGTTTCCCGGCATTTTTTCTGGACAGATTAATCAGCCCTTTCGTTGATTTTCCACCCCGGCAACATCCCCGGAGCCGTCAAAAGCCGGAAAAGCGCCGGAAACACCGCCGCATCAAAACCCGCGATCTCCTGATCGGCCGTACCTCCCGCAACCCCTGACCGCCTTCCTCACCGAAACACAAAAAGAGAGCCGGGATTCCCGGCTCTCTTTCGTATCGTTTCAGCGGAACTCTCAGAGTTCTTCGCCGACTTCCCAGCGGACGAAGCGCTTCACCTTGAGGTTCGGCTTCAGTTTCGCGAGGCAGGTCTTGTCGTCCTTGACCCACGGCTGGTTCATCAGGCAGACTTCGGTATAGAACTTGTTGATCTTGCCGCTCAGAATTTTGTCGAGCATCTCGGCCGGCTTGTTCGCCAGCTTCGGATCGGCGGCCTTGGCGATCTCCTTCTCCTTGGCAATCACATCCGCCGGGATATCGGACGGAGCGATGTACTTCGGATTGAACGCCGCGATATGCAGACACAGATCGTTCAGGATCGCCGGATCGGTTTCACCTTCCACCTCGACCAGCACGCTGACGCGGCCGTCCATGTGGTGATAGCTCGCGAACACGCTCGCTTCGGAAGCGTTCCACTTCGTCGCACGGCGGATCTGCATATTCTCGCCGATCACGCCGATGTGGTCGGTCAGGTTGCCCTTCTCGGCGGCGTTCACCGCCTCGGTCACATCGCCTTCGCCATCCAGCGCGAGGGTGTTCTCGGCAACCGTCTTGACCAGATTGGTGAATTTGTCGGTTTTGGCCGCGAAGTCGGTTTCGCAGAGCACTTCCACGATCGAGGCCTTGCCGTCCTTGATGGAGGTCAGGACCTTGCCCTGATTGGTCGCACGGCCGGACTTCTTTTCCGCCTTGGCGGCGCCCGACTTGCGGAGGTTCTCAATCGCCAGCTCCATATCGCCGTCGGCGGCGACCAGAGCCTTCTTGCAGTCCATCATACCGGCGCCGGTCTTCTCCCGGAGCTCGGAAACCATTGCAGCAGTAATAGCCATTTTTATCGTCTCCTCTACTGGAAAATTCTCAGATTACTCGGCGCTCTTGGCTTCGGCTTTCGCTTCGGCGGGCTTGCGGCGCGGAGCGCGGCGGGGCTTGTCGGCCTTCTCTTCCTTTTCGGCGTCATCGGCCTTTTCCTGGGCAACCTTCTTGGCGGCTTCGGCGGCGTCGCGCTCTTCGGTGACCTTCTTCCGGTAGATTTCACGGGCAACCTTGATCGCCTCGGCGAAGAGGTTGGTGATGATCTGAACCGACTTCACCGCATCGTCGTTGGCGGCGACGGGGTAATCGACCAGAGACGGGTCGCCGTTGGTGTCGACGATCGCGACGATCGGAATATTCAGCTTGTTGGCTTCGCGGACCGCATTGATCTCGTTGTAAACGTCGATCACCACCAGCGCGGCGGGCAGACGCTTCATGCCGGCGATGCCGTCGAGGTCGCGATGCAGCTTCTCGGCGCGGCGGGAAAGACCGGCGATTTCCTTTTTCTTCATCGACTTGGCGGCATCGGAATTCAGAGTGCCGTCGATTTCCGCCATCTTGGTGATGCTCTTGCGGATGGTCACGTTGTTGGTCAGCGTGCCGCCGAGCCAGCGTTCGGAAACGCAGTACATGCCGGTGGTGTCGGCCAGTTCCTTCACGATCTCGCGGAGCTGCCGCTTGGTGCCGACAAACAGGATTTCACCGCCGTTGGCGACGGTGCGCTGCAGAAAGTTGCAGGCCGCGGCGATCTGATACATCGTCTTGGTGAGGTCGATGATCGAAATGCCGTTCTTGGCGCCATAGACGTAATCCTTCATCTTCGGGTTCCAGCGGCGGGTCTGATGTCCGAAATGACACCCGGCTTCCAACAGATCATTGATACTGATTTTCGCCATTTTCACGGCTTCCTTTCCTGTTTGCGGCGCTTTTCAAATTAGTAAGACGCCTTCACGTTTGGTTGTTATTTCCGCCGCACGATCATGCGGCAGATTCGTTAAAATAAACCGTGCGGGCCGTTTTTTCAAGTCCGAACCGCACGGTTTTTTCAAAAAATCCGAAGCCTTTTCAGGCGAGAACCTTTTTCCAGTATCCGATCTGTTTCTCGACCTGCCGGAAACCGGTCGCGCCGGTCACGTCGCGCTTGGCGACGCTCTGCTCCGGGTCGAACAGCGTCAGGAACTCCGCGGTCGCTTCCGGAATCGTTTCGCGCATCTCCTCAAGGGTCACCTCGTCGAGCCGTTTGCCGCGCTCCTTGCAGTACTTCACAAACGAGCCGACCCGGTGGTGGGCGGTCCGGAAGGGAACCTTGAGTTCGACCAGCTTTTCAGCGATGTCGGTCGCCATCAGCGCCGGATCGCTCGCCGCGGCGCGCATGTTTTCCGCCTTGATCTTCATGGTTTCGATCATCGGCGGATAGACCTTCAGGATCATCTTCACGGTATCGAGCGCGTCGAAAATCGCGACCTTGTCCTCCTGCAGATCCCGGTTGTAGGTCAGCGGCAACCCCTTGCACATGGTCAGCAGCGCGGTCAGGTCGCCGTAGACGCGGGCGGTCTTGCCGCGGGTCAGTTCACAGACATCCGGATTCTTTTTCTGCGGCATCAGCGAGGAACCGGTGCAGAATGCGTCGTCCAGCTCCACGAAGTTGAACTCCTGGCTGCACCACAAAATCAGATCCTCCGACAGCCGGCTGGTGTGCATCGCGAAGATCGCCAGCGCGTTGACCAGCTCGATCGCGAAATCGCGGTCGGCGACCGCATCCATGCTGTTGCGGGTGACCCGGTCGAAGCCCAGCTCTCTGCAGACCATCTCCCGGTTGATCGGCAGCGTGGTTCCGGCCAGCGCGCCGGAGCCGAGCGGCATCACATTGACCCGCCGGCGGCAGTCGGCCAGCCGCTCCGCGTCGCGGTCGAGCATTTCGACATACGCGAGCATGTGGTGGGCGAACAGCACCACCTGCGCGTGCTGCAAATGGGTAAAGCCCGGCAGGATCGCCTTCGGATTCGCATCCGCCTGCGCGACCAGCGCCCGCTGGAAGTGGCGAAGCTCGCCGATCAGGAAATCGATTTCGTCGCGCAGATAGAGGCGGATGTCCAACGCCACCTGGTCGTTCCGGCTGCGGGCGGAATGCACGCGCGCCCCCTCCGAACCCAGCACGTCGATCAGCGCGCTTTCGATGTGCATATGGATGTCTTCCATCGAAATATCGTAAGCGAAATCCCCGGCTTCGATCCGGCGGCGGATGTTGTCAAGCTCGGCCCGGATCGCTTCGCAGGTCGCTTCCGGAATGATTCCCTGCGCCGCCAGCATTTTCACATGCGCCTTGCTTCCCTCGATATCATGCCTGTAAAGCCGTTTGTCGAAAGAGATCGATTCCGAATAAAGCGCGACCTCGTCGCGCGTGGCCGAACTGAACCGGCCGCCCCAGAGCGCCATTGCAATACCTCGTGTCTGTTTCCTGAAGTTTCAAAACGATATTCCCTATTAAAATAACCGCCTCCGACTGGAAATTCAATTTACAACGAGTATATTATCCGCTATTATGGTAAATAAAACAGAAAAAATCAATACCGGCGTCCCGCTCTACGAACAGGTTTTCTGTCCGCGCTGCGGCGAACGCCTCGCCCCGGCGGACCTCGAAATCTTCGCGGCCTGCCCCTACTGCGATTACGTGTTCACGCGGGACAACAATCTGGAGGACTTCGTGCTTCTCCCGCTGATCACCCGCTGGGCCGGACGCGCCCACAACCAGTTCCCCGCCGGCTGAAAACGCGCCGTCAGCGGCAGCCGGAAAGCGCCCGCTTCCGCACTCTGCTGGGGTGTTCGGAAAAGCCGCCGTTCCGTTCAAAATCGCGAACTTGCGCGGCCCGTTGGCGTTCCAGCAGCAGGATGGCAAGATTCAGCAGCGGCAGGATGCAGTTGGCGGCGATTTCCAAACCGGATCAGTGCCGGATGCAGTGACGGCGCGGCGCAAGATTGCGCCGGCGGAGGAAATCCTCATAATCCAGCTTCAACTCCTCCAGACTGCCGCGGGCAACGTTGGCAAGAGCTTATCCCTACTGCCCCCTGCGATATTCTGTACACCGGAACGCGCCGCCTGCGTCATCTGGTCACAGGTACGGCTGGCGGGATCAGCATATAATTCGACAAAGCGGCAAGTCAGATCATACACCAGCCGCGCAATCTGAAAACTTTTCAACCGGCGGTAACCGCCGCCCGGCAGCAGAAGCGGTTTGGGAGGAGTGCGCATAACTACGGCCTTCGGATTGGGATACACGGACATTCACAGACAAGCACGGAAGACACAGATAAACACAGATCGCCGACTCCACCGGAAGGCCCAACCGCCTTCCGTGCCTTCCGTGGCTGTCCGTGCCGACATCAGAAATTGGCGATATCATCGCAATTCTTTTCATTAGTACTTGTATCGTAATACCTGTTACGGGTATTTTCCGGCGTTGCGGAGCCTCCAGATGTATTGCCGAATCTGCCGTCAGCTCCCGCAGAAACCAGATCAACCCCAGTTTCATTGATAAAGCCGGGATAAGCATAATAAATCATCCCTCCCCACCCATCAACCAAGATATCCGCATTGCTTCCACTTCTCTCTAAATTTTTCTTCAGAGTTTCACCTTCCACAACCTTCAGAAACTCCTGCCTCATCTCAGCAGGAAATTGGAAGAAATTGGTGCCATCAGAGGAAATAATATAAATATCATCAATCAGTTGAGTCGTTGAATTCTTAGTAAACTTTAACCTTTTGAAATCCCTAGTTGTTCCAGAGGAGGTAGCCGGAAAATACCCGAACTTCGTGCGGCAGCTTTCCAGCCCGCTTTCCAGCCGCTTGATCAGGGCTTTGGTGCTGGACTCCTTGGCGGAGTTCATCGCATAGGTGTAGGCTCCGAAGCCGATCGCGGTCAGGATGCCGATCAGCGCGACCACGGCGAGGATTTCGACGAGGGTGAACTTATTGCAATACTTTTTCATCACAACCATTCCCGGTAAAGTTGATTTCAGGGTTCTGAAGCAATATAATATGTAAATTTCGATTTTTCAAAGCACGCGGAGGTATTTTGTGAAGATTGCGGGAAAAAGAGTGCTGGTCACCGGCGGAGCCGTCCGGGTCGGAGCCGGTCTGGTCCGGGCGTTCGCCGAAGCCGGAGCCGACGTCCTGATCCACTGCCGCAATTCGCGCGCCCAGGCCGAAGCGCTGGCCGCCTCGCTGCCGAATCCCTCCCGGCACCGGGTGCTCGCCGCCGACCTCGCCCTGCCCGGCGAGGCGGAGCGGCTGTTCCGGCAGGCCGGCCGGGTCGATATTCTGGTCAACAACGCCTCGCTGTTCCGGCTCAAAGAGTTGGCCGACTCCGACGAGATGTCGGATCGCGCCCACTTCGAGGTCAATTTCTGGAGCCCGCTGACGCTGATGAAACTCTTCGCCCGTCAGGGACTTTCCGAAGGAGCGGTGATCAACCTGCTCGATCAGGAGGTGCTGCAGGCCAGTCCGCACGGCGGCGCCTATTCGCTGTCGCGCCGCGCGCTGGCCGAAGCGACCCTCGAACTCGCCCGCGAACTCGGCCCGCGCAATCTGCGCTTCAACGCGGTCGCCCCCGGCCCGGTACTGCCGCCGGTGGGACTGGAAGATTCCAGGATGGTCAAGACCCTGCCGACCGTACCGCTCCGGCGCAAAGTCGAACTGGACGACCTGGCCCGGGCCGTGCTGTTTCTCGCCTCAAACGATTCGATCACCGGCGCCATCCTGAATGTCGACGGCGGGCAGCACCTGTAAAAAAGCTCTTTTTCCACCGTATTTTCATCTCTTCTGAAATGCTCATGAATGGTCATTTTTCGTCGCATCCCGTTTATAAATATCCATAAACGGTTGATAAAAAGTCATAACTCATTGAGTGTGATGCAGAATATATTTTTCCAATAAAAATCTCGCAAAAACACAATATATTGTGGATTCAGCTCTTGCCTTATCAACATTCTGTGGTATAATTAATATCATACGCTCCATTTACGGCCGGGGGGATCCGGATCGCCGGGATGGATATCGGAAACACTTTAATTTGCCGGAGGTGTCGTAAGTCTTATGGAAATCAAGTCGTCCATCCTGAAGATGAAGAAACGCGACGGGCGCGTCGTCGAGTTCGATCCGGAACGCATTGTAATCGCAGTCGGCAAGGCCCTGAAGGCCGCCGGCACCGCCAGCGACAAAGTCGCCCGGCACGTGACCCGCGATGTGGTCGCGGAACTGGTCGCCAAGGGGTATGACGATCCCGAAATGATGCCCGATGTCGACCTGATTCAGGATCTGGTCGAACACGCTCTGGTCAAGCGCGGGCTGTCGCAGGCCGCGAAGCTCTACATCCTGTACCGCGCCAGCCACGACAAGATCCGCGAAGCGCGCAAGCTGATGATGGACGTGCAGGACCTGGTTTCGAGCTATCTCGGTCAGGAGGACTGGCGGGTCAACGAAAACTCCAACTCCGGCTACTCCTACGCCAGTCTGCTGAACCATGTTTCCGGCGCGGTGATCGCCAACTACACGCTGGCCAACATCTATCCGGCCGAAATCGCCGAGGCGCACCAGTCCGGCGACTTCCATCTGCACGACCTCTCCTGCGGCATCGTCGGCTATTGCGCCGGCTGGAGTCTGCGCGATCTGCTCGAGCGCGGTTTTCAGGGGCGCGGCGGGCGCGCATCGGCGGCGCCGGCCAAGCACTTCGACACCGCAACCGGCCAGATCGTGAATTTCCTCTCCACCTTGCAGACCGAATGGGCGGGCGCGCAGGCGTTCAGCTCCTTCGATACCCTGCTCGCTCCTTTCGTGCGGCGCGACAAGCTCACCTACCAGCAGCTCAAACAGAATATCCAGCAGTTCGTGTTCGGTTTGAACATCGCGAGCCGCTGGGGGCAGACCCCTTTCACCAACCTGACCTTCGACTGGGTCGTGCCGGAGGACCTGCGCGACAACCCGGTGATCATCGGCGGCGAACTGCAGGAGGAGACCTACGGCGAATTCCAGCATGAGATGGATATGATCAACCGCGCGTTCCTCGAAGTGATGTCCGAGGGCGACCGCGACGGCCGGATCTTCACCTTCCCGATCCCGACCTATAACGTAACCAAAGATTTCAACTGGACCAGCGACAACGCGAAGCTGCTGTTCACCGTGACCGGCAAGTACGGGCTGCCCTACTTCCAGAACTTCATCAACAGCGACCTGCGTCCCGGCGACGTGCGCAGCATGTGCTGCCGTCTGCAGATGGATATGCGCGAACTCCGCAACAAGACCGGCGGCCTCTTCGGCGCCGGCGAACAGACCGGTTCCATCGGCGTGGTCACGATCAATATGCCGCGCCTCGGCTATATCTCGCAGGATGAAAAGGAGTTCTTCGCCCGACTCGACCACCTGATGCAGCTCGCGATGGAGTCGCTCGAAATCAAGCGCAAAGTCGTGCAGAAACACCTCGACGGCGACCTGCTGCCTTACACCAAAACCTATCTGCCGAATCTGGAACACCACTTCAGCACCATCGGCCTGGTGGGCATGAACGAAGCGTGTCTGAACTTCCTCGGCTGCTCGATCTGCGACCCGGAAGGCGCGGAGTTCTCCCGGCGCGTCCTGCTGCACATGGCCGAGAAAATCAAGGATTTCCAGGAGTCCAGCGGCCACATCTACAACCTCGAAGCGACTCCCGCCGAAGGCACCAGCTTCCGGCTCGCCCGCCTCGACCGCAAAAAGTATCCGGAAATCATCTGCGCCGGAACCGACAATCCGTACTACACCAACTCCACCCAACTGCCGGTCGGCTACACCAGCGACCTCTTTGAAGCTCTGGAGCTTCAGGCCCCGCTGCAGCAGCTCTACACCGGCGGCACCGTGTTCCACTCGTTCATCGGCGAGCGGATCGACGACCCCGAACTGGTCGCGTCACTGGTCAGGCGGATCGCCACCAACTACCGGATCCCGTACTTCACGCTGACGCCGTCGTTCAGCATCTGCCCGGTTCACGGCTACATCCCCGGCGAACACACCGAGTGTCCGCTCGAAGCCGAAAGCGGCAGCGAAGAACCGGAACTCAAAATGGCGGAATAGTCCAGGTTACGGAACAAGTCGTCCCGCAAACAAATAATTCCAATTCAAGGAGGTAGAATCATGGCCAAGTGTGGAGAAAAAACCGAAGTGTACAGCCGCGTCTGCGGCTACTTCCGCCCCGTGTCCAATTGGAACAAGGGCAAAAAAGAAGAATTCAAAGACCGCAAAACCTACGAAGTCAAATAACCATTCGCCTTCGGAGCTCTTTGCCTCCGGCGGCCGGGGGCGCTTCGCCCCCCGGTCCCCCCGACCGGCAAGGTGCCGGCGCCGGGTACGGTTTTGAAATTTCTGCGCAGCAGAAATTTCAAAACCGGGGTTGTTTTATGGAATCGACCTGCCCGTTACGGAACAATTTACTTCCCCGGGGACTGTCACGATTGGAAAGTGGAAATAAATCTCCGCACTCCAAAGCTGTCATATCGTCTTACCGGATTGGATGTATTGACCTGATCGTCTGTTAATTGATAAATAATCCTCCGGTTTTGAAATTTCTGCTGCGCAGAAATTTCAAAACCGTACCCGGCACCGGCACCTTGCCGGTCTGGGGTCCCGGGGGCGAAGCGCCCCGGGCCGCCGGAGGCAAAGTACCGCGAAGTAAGGATCGTAAGATGGATTTGCGTGGATTCGATAAGTTTACGTTGGTGGATTATCCGGGGAAGATCGGATGTATTGTGTTTACCGGCGGGTGCAATCTGCGCTGCCCGTTCTGCCATAACCCCTGCCTGGTATTCGACCCGGCGAGCCAGCCGAAGGTGACGGAGAAGGAGTTCTTCGGATTTCTGGAACGCAGGAGGGGGTTGCTGGAGGGGGTGGTGATTTCCGGGGGCGAGCCGATGCTCCAGCCGGATCTCGTGCCGTTTGTGGAACGAATCCGCAAAAGCGGTTTTCTGGCGAAGGTGGATTCCAACGGCACGTTCCCCGACCGGGTGAAAACGTTGCTCCATACGGCGGGGGCGGATTCGATGGGGATCGACTACAAAGCGCCGCGCGCGAAGTACGCCGAACTGACCGGGCTTGACGAGCCGGACCTCGGAGAACGGGTCGCCGAAACCATCCGCCTCGCGCTGGAGGCCGGCGTTGAGCTGGACATCCGCACGACCGTGCACAAGGCCCTGCTGAGCGAAGACGATCTGGCGGCGATGCGCGACGAGTTGAGCGCGATCGGCGTTTCCCGCTGGACGCTGCAGCAATTCAATCCGGTGGAGGTGATCGACGACGACCTGCCCCAGGCGGAAACCTACAGCGACCGCGAACTGGTTGCGGCCGCCCGCCGCCTCGGCAGCGATGTGCGTGTGCGCGGACTTCACGGCCACATTATTCTGTAAAGCATCTTCGCCCGGCACACTCCGCCGGGCGCTTTTTTTATCCTTCCGATTTGCATGAGAATTCAGTTCCGCCCCCTTGAAAGGGAGTGGCTTTGCGCTATATTATAAAGATCATTTAGAAATAAGATTTTTCCGGAAACAGGATCGTTTATGACCCATGATATGACCACGGGCAGCCCGATGCGGCTGATCGTAATGTTCACGATACCGCTGCTGATCGGCAATGTGTTCCAGCAACTGTACAGCATGGCCGACACGGTGATCGTCGGGCGGACCATCGGAGTACAGGCGCTGGCGGCGGTCGGAGCGACCGGGCCGCTCTGTTTTCTGGTGCTCGGCTTCTTTTTCGGCTTTTCGAGCGGCGTTACGGTGGTCACCGCCCAGCGGTTCGGAGCGAAAGACGCTCGCGGAGTGAGGCGGTCGATCGCGATGGCGACGACGCTGTGCACCGCCATTTCGGCAGCGGCGACCATCGGCAGCGTGATCCTGACCGGGCCGCTGCTGCGGCTGATGAATACGCCGGAAGACATCTTCGACGGCTCTTACGCCTATCTGGTCGTAATCTTCATCGGAATCGGCGCGACAGTGTTCTACAACCTGATTTCCGGCATCATCCGGGCGCTCGGCGACAGCCGCACGCCGCTGATCTTCCTGATCATCGCGTCGATCCTGAATATCGTGCTGGACTTCATTTTCATCCTGTGGTTCGGGATGGGCGTGGCCGGGGCGGCGTGGGCGACCGTGATCTCCCAGCTGGCCTCCGGCGTCTGGTGTCTGCAGTTCGCCCGGCGCAAATACAGCCAATTCCAGTTGAAACGGCAGGATTGGCGTTTCGACTGGAATTTCGCGTGGGAACATCTGCGCATCGCGCTGCCGATGGCGTTCCAGTTTTCCATCACGGCGGTCGGGGTGATCGTGATGCAGACGGTGCTGAACACCTTCGGCTCCACCGCGGTGGCGGCGTTCACCGCCGCGGCCAAGATCGACCAGCTCGCGGTGCAGCCGGGCTTCTCCATCGGTATTGCAATCGCAACTTACGCGGCGCAGAACTACGGCGCGGGACTCTACAGGCGCATCCGTGAAGGGGTCAACAAATGCAGTTTGCTCTCCACCGTTTTCGCAATACTCATGGGGGCGGCGGTGATCGTCTTCTGCCCGCAGTTCACCCGGCTGTTCGTCGGCGACGGGCATCCCGAAGTAATTCCGCTGGTCCGTACCTACATGCTGACCAACGGCAGCTGTTATGTGATTCTCGGGCTGCTCTTCGTATACCGCAATGCGCTGCAGGGCATCGGCCGCGCCTTCGTGCCCATGATGGCCGGTGCCAGCGAACTGGTGGTCCGCACCGTCGCCGCCCCCGTGCTCGGAGGCGCAATCGGCTACGTCGGGGTCTGTCTTTCCAACCCGCTGGCCTGGGTCGGCGCCACCATCCCGCTGGCCATCGCCTACTTCTGGGTAATCAAGCGCCTCACCGGACGCTGCATCGGCTGAACATATCCGGGATTTCGCCGGTCGGCGGCCCGGAGCGCCGAAGGCGAAATTCCCGAATCTCCTATTTGCCGGCGGCTTTGACGGGAGCGGATTGCTCGACGATCAGGACATGGGGATATTTGCCCGGAAGATCGACGGTCTGGAGACGGCCCTGTACGGCGGAGATTCCTGCCGGGAGTTCGGTGTCGAGGGGCCATGCGGCGAGAATGGCGGCTTCGGCGTCTTCGGCGGAGGAGAGCCGGACGGTGCGGTAGGCGGAGGGGGTGAACTCCTTCAGGACCGGGAGGGGGGCGGTTGAAGGCGTCACCCGGCCGGTCAGAATCACGTTTTTGTTGTCGAAGTTTTTACCGGAGGCGCGTTGGAGAGCTTCGAATTTCACGGAGGCATGGCGGTCGGGCATCAGGGGCTCCAATACCAGCAGGCCGACGACGGCGACCGTGCCGGCGAGGACGGTGGAAAGCGCGCCGATCCTGAACCACTGGAAAAAGGTGATGTGGCTGCCGGAGCGTTTTTCGAGCATGCCGAGCGCGACGATGTTGGCGGTGCTGCCGATCATGGTGATATTGCCGCCGAAGCAGGCGCCGAAAAGCAGGGCCCACCAGAGGGGCAGGTCCTTGATGCTGCCGGAGAGCTGTTCGATCACGGGGCAGAAGGCGGCCACGAAAATCACGTTGTCGATGAAGGCCGAACCGATGGCGGAAACGACGAAAATGAACGGCACCAGGATTCCGGCGGAGTTGCCGCACGCCCCGGTGAAATAGTGGGCCATCACCCGGTCGACATGGGTGTATTCGAGGGTTCCGGCGACCGCGAAAAGCAGCATGAAAAAGAGCAGCGTCCACCAGTCCACCTCCTGCTCGATGTAGTGGCGGGCGCGGTTCTGCTTCAGAATCATCACGATTCCGGCGCAGACCAGCGGGGTGATCAACAGCACACTGTTCTTGGCGAGTCCGAAAAGGTTTTCCAGCGGATGGTGCGACGCGATCGCGAGGATGGTCAGCGTGATCAGCAGCAGCCCCTGCTTATAGGGAACTTTCACCAGCGGCGCCAGCGTCAGCCCCTGCGCGAGACGGTCCTTGAGCTGCACGTCGAATTCGCGCAGCTGGCGGCGGAAGTAGAACAGCGTCAGCCCGACTGTCGCGAACAACGCGACCAGCATGAGCGGAAACGCCCAGAACATGAAGTCGCCGAAGGTCAGCATTCCCTTGGTCCCGATGTAGATGCCGACCGGATTGCCCATCATGGTCCCGGCGCTGCCGACGTTGGTGCAGAGCACCGCGATCAGGATGTACGGAGTCGGGTTGAGCTTCAGCCGGTCACAGACCTGAAAGATCAGCGTGGAGACGAAGATGATCGAGGTGACCTCGTCGACCGCGCAGGCCAGCAGCGCCGACGCGATCGCGGTGACGGTGATGAATTTCCTGCCGGTCAGGTTGGGCATCGCGACGATCAACTGCACGATCCAGGTGAAGAAGCCGAGGTCGCGCAGCGCCCCGACGATCACCATCATGCCGACCAGAAACAGGATCACTTCCAATGAGGAGGAGGTCACGAACTGCGGAATGTTCAGTGAATTCGTAAAGATCAGCACCGCCAGTCCGAGAAAGGCGATCGCGAGCCGGAAGCCCCAGAAAAACAGCGTACCGAAGATGATTCCGACAAAGACGGCGCAGGCGGTCGCCTGATGGGAGTCGAGGACGGTCAACCCGCCGCCGAGCCCTGCGGCGAGACTGGCCGCCAGCAGGATTCCGAAGCGGGAGAGCAGGGCTTTGACAGACATGGAGGCGGAAGCGGCTTCATCGTGCATGGCGGATTCTCCTTATTGCGTTATTCCCAGAAGAGCTTGGCGCAGAATTCCTTGAGCTCCACGACTCCGGCGAGCCGTCCGTCTTTTCCGGTGATTACCAGCTGCCGGAGGTGGTGGACCAGAAAGAGCTTGGCCAGCTGGATCGCCGGCACGTCCCGGTCGACCTTCAGGAACTCCTCGCGCATCACGTCCGCGATGCGGGTGTCGCCGGAGCTTTTGAGCATATCCGCGAAGGGCTGGAAACGGTAGATCGGGGAGAGGTCCTCCATCCAGAGCAGATGCTCCGGCAAACTGAATTGCAGCAGGTCCCGAAGCGCGACCACGCCGCGCAGGTCCCCTTCGCGGTCCAGCACCGGAATCTCCTCCGCCTGCGAAGTGGCGAACATCGCGATCGCGTGCCGCAGCGTGTCGGTTTCTTTCAAGGTGGGAATGTTTTCCCGCATCACGTCCCCGGCGGTCAGGTAGTCGGCAATCGCGATCAGGTTGCCGGAAAAGTAGGCGATCACCTCGGCGGGCGTCGCCAGATGGGATACGGTCCCGATCGCGTCCGGCTGGCTGAAATCCATCGCCAGCGCGGCCAGCAGCTGCATGTGCAGGTTGGGGTCGTCTTCCGGGGTCAGCACCAGAATCATCACCCGCACCGGATCGTCCTCCGGGGAACCGAAAGCGACTCCCTCCTGGCTCAACCCCATCGCGACCAGCGGCTCCGCCAGTCCGGGCAGCCGGGCGTGGGGGACCGCCAGCCCCGGAGCGATCAGGGTGGGGAAAAGCTCTTCGCGGGCCATCACCTCCCGCAGCGCGCAGTCGCGGTCCAGCTCCGGGAAGTGGCGCTTCAGAATGTCCAGCAGCGTGACCAGGAGTTCCCGGCCGTCCGCTGCTTTGCTGCGGCAGACGATGTTGTTCGGGGAGAGAAAGTCGTGGAAATTGCGGTTGCCTTCTGCCATGTCGGGAGCCTCCTTCTACAATGATTTCTCGTATGCCGGATTGCGCTGTCGCTGCTAATATAGGAGCCGTTTCCCGGATTTGCAACTCCCCGCCGGAAAAACCGGTCAGAAATCGAATTCGAGCTGGACCGGCCGGTTCAGCTCCTCCGGCGACGGGAAGTTGCTGACCGTCACGCCGATCAACCGGATCGGCCGCGAATCCATCTCGGTTTTGCGGGACAGCGCCAGCGCGATATCCCCGATGCGCACCCCGTCCTGCGTCGGCTCGGTGAAACTTTCGGAGCGGGTCACCGTCTGGAAATCCTCGTACCGCACCTTGATCGTGACCGTCCTGCCCGCCAGTCCCCGTTTCTGCAGCGAGCGGGCAACCTTGTGCGCCAGCGAACGCATCAGGATGCGCAGCCGCCGCCGGTCGGTGCAGTCCTCGGAGAGGGTGATCTCCTTGCCGACGGACTTGCGCTCCTCGTCCACTTCGACCGGCCGTTCGTCGATGCCTCGGACGATTCCGTAATAGAAGGCGCCGACCTTGCCGAACAGCGCGGTCAGCGTCGCCACATCGAGCTGGCGCAGGTCGTGGCCGGTCCTGATGTTCATCGAGCGGAACTTCGCGGCAGTGACCCGGCCGATCCCGTGGAATTTTTCGATCGGCAGCGAATCGAGGAAGGCTCCCGCCTGGTCGGGACGGATCACGGTCAGCCCGGCGGGCTTTCTCAGGTCCGACGCGATCTTGGCCAGAAACTTGTTGTAGGAGACTCCGGCGGAGGCGGTCAGCTTCGTTTTCAGGAAAATCTCGCGCTGGATTTCCCGCGCCAGCCGGGTGGCAGACTCCATGCCGCGCTTGTTTTCGGTCACATCAAGGTAGGCTTCATCAATCGAAACCGGCTCGACGAGGTCGGTGAAGGTGTGGAAAATTTCCCGGATTTCCTCGGAGACCCGGGAGTATTTGCGGTGATCCGTCTCCAGAAACACCGCATTGGGGCAAAGCCGCACCGCGGTGCGCATCGGCATCGCCGAGTGCACCCCGAACGCCCGCGCCTCGTAAGAGCAGGTCGACACCACCCCGCGCCGCTCCGGCGAACCGCCGACGATCACCGGGAGCCCCCGGGTTTCGGGGCGGTCGCGCTGTTCGACCGACGCGAAAAAGGCGTCCATGTCGATATGGATGATCTTACGCATCGACCTCCGTCCTGAGCTTCAGCACCTTTCCCGCCGCCGCCAGCCTGCAGCCGCCGGGAATGCGTTCGATCGCTCCCGCTTCGGCCAGCAGCCGGTAGGAGCTGCGGTTGTGGCGGAACTCCAGTCTGCCGGCTTCCAGCTCCACAGCGGTGCGGTGGCGCTCCGCGACGGCGGGATCGAACCGGAATTCCAGCGCCTCGGCTTCCTGCGGGAACTCCAACAGCACCGTCCCCGGTTTCAGGGTGATCGTGACGATGCCGCCGTTGTCGCGTTTCCATTCGATCCGCATCGTCTCGTCATCGAGCCGTTCGATCGCGCCGAATCCGCCGGGGCCGCCCGGCAGCGCGATCGCCGCCGGATGCCACAGCATCCCGTCCATCACCGGCAGCGCGTCGTAAGTGCAGGCCGGGGTGCGGCAGACGCTGTTCAGGAACGGCTCCTCGCAGTTCTCGTCGAAGAGCTGCCAGTCCCGAATCGTCAACTCCCGTTTTTCCGTGCGGAATAGATTGAGCCGCCCGAACCGGGAGAGATACCAGACTCCGGCGTGATCCTCCTTTTTCCAATCCTCCAGCGTGACCACTGCGCTGACCGGCGTGACCCTGAAGTTTTGGCGGAACCACTCGCCGCTTTCGCCGAGCGTTTCCACCCGGATCGCGCCCTCGTCGCGCAACCGCGCAAGCCGCTCATACTGGTAAGGGAGCCCCGGCCGCATCTTCGGCCAGCCGAAGGAGTTCTCCTGCCCGGCCTGCGCATAGGCCATCGCGAAATGCGGCTCGCGGAAATTCTCGCGGAGAAACCAGTCGATCCACGGCTTGCTGCCGCCGCCGATGCCTTCGTAGACGGGTTCGAGGGTGATCACCGACTGGCCGTTGCCGCCGACTCCGGCGGTGTACTGGTAGAGCGGATCGCTGCCGAGCATCCGGAACACCGGAACCGGAATCTGCCCGGATTCGTGCTGCGCGGGCAGATAGGAGTTTTTGCGGCTCGGATAGTAGGCGTTCGCCCAGTAGCCGCCCCACAGCGTGTAGCCGTCGGTGCCGTACTGGTCCTTGCAGTTGCAGGCGGTGCGCAGGCCGTGTTCGCGCCACAGGTACTCCAGCAGATGCGCGTCGAAAAGCCAACTGCCCATCACCGCCGGTTTGCGGCCGAATATTTCGGCGAATTTCGCGACGAACACATCGGCGATCCGCTCGCGCTCCTGCGGCGTGTAGCCGACCGAAAAGCCGACGTCGGTATGCCAGTCCCATGCCCAGCGGCCCCGCCACTTGATCCCGGCGGCCTCCACGTTGGGCTGTACGGTTTCAAACCAGATGCCGACCTCGTGATTTTCCGGCATCTCCCGCTTCAGGAACTCCACGAACGGCCCCTGAATCAGCGCGTCGTACTGCAGCAGCCAGGTGGTCGGCAGTTTGAGCCGTTTTGCCATCGCCATTTGTTCGCGGACCGGTTCAAAGAGGTCCAGTTCCCCGCGGCCGACCCGCGGTTCGATCGCGCGGATGAAATTCACGATGTTCACGATGTTGTTCATGGCTGCATTCCTTCTGGTTTGTAACTGTATCACAGGGCCGGCGCTTTTTCAACCCGCGCTCCGGAACCCGGCGGGCGAAAAGCCGGAGATTTTGTCATATTATAGCAAACCGGACCGGGAAAGTAAATGTTCGATTTGCAATTTCTTTTGTCTGATTTGCCAATTCCGGAAAGTGTGATATATTTGCAGCCATGAAACAGAAAAACGAAATCCGGTTCGACGCGACTGCGCGCAGCGTTTTCCGCTGCGCGGGCCGCCTGCAGGCCGGCACCTCCGTGCTGAACACCGCCGCCGCGGTGCTGCGCAGCAACATCCGCAACGATTTCCTGAATCCGACTTACATCCTGCGGGGCACCGGTCAATACATCACCGCGACGGGGCGGAAAATCCCTTACGGCCCCGGCTCTCTGATGATCCGCATGCCGGGCGTACTGCACCACCAGTTCCACGATGCCGGAGAATATGTGGACAAATATTTTGCGATTCCGGCCCCGTTCTTTCAGGCCCTGCTCGAACAAAAGCTGCTCTCTCCCGACCGCCCGGTAATCAATGCGGGACTCCACTCCTGGCTGGTTGCGCGCTTCGACGGCCTGGCCGATGAACTGGCGGCGCGCGGCGAACGGGAGCTGGCGCTCTCGATGGGAAGCTGTTTCGGTTTTCTGACCGAAATCCTGCTTTCCGTCACCGTCCGGGAGCCGCATTACGCCGAAATCCGCGCGGGCGCTTCGCTGCTCGAACAGAATCTCGGGCAACGCATTTTCCCTGCCGAAGTCGCCGCGAAAGTCGGCATGACCTACCCGAACTTCCGCCGCCTTTTCACCCTCCACCTCGGAATCTCTCCCGCCGAATACCGCATCCGCCGCCGGATCGAAAAGATCCAGTCGCTGTTGAAAAGCTCCGATCTTCCCCTGAAAGAGATTGCCGCAACATTCGGCTATGCGGACATTTACACATTCAGCCGTCAGTTCAGCCGGTATGCCGGTATGCCGCCGGGCGAATTCCGCCGCCGTTGAACCTCGGAGGGGATTTCGCTCCTTTCGGAGCGAGCAGGGCGCTTCGCCCCTGCACCCCGACCGGCAAGGTGCCGGTGCCGGGTACGAGAGCCGGGAAAGGCGTACCGCCTTTCCCTCCGGGTGGGGGAGGCTCTACTGTG
>ERZ1034984.132-NODE-132-length-80844-cov-45.632933_pt1 | contig 80844 bp, 69 predicted proteins | sample MGYA00520589_ERZ1034984 | MGnify/ENA primary metagenome ERZ1034984 (study PRJEB33766, sample SAMN09781790) | gut metagenome | biome: gut microbiome | host: Homo sapiens | place: Madagascar | study: EMG produced TPA metagenomics assembly of the PRJNA485056 data...
TCCGATTTATTTTTCTTTATAAATCAGTTGTCATTCCACACATAATGATACCTCCCTCAAATTCCGAGTTATTTATACAATTTTTCCACCTGTGCCGCCGTATTCATTTCTTTATTTTCCATCGATTCTTGCCTCTATCTGTTTCCGCGCCATATATCTGGAAATATTAAATGTCCGCAGAGATGTCTGATCCAGACGCTTCTTATTATGGTTCAGGTAATAATATCCGAATCCTTTCGGCTGATAGCTCCCCCACCACTGAGCCTGCGTATCTTCACTCATAATATCCGTAGGGTTCTCCAGTTCATAGGCGCCAAAATCATACCCAAGGCTCTCCATATAAGGAATAATGGCCGGTGCTGCATCCGCACTGAGATCACTCAGATAAGAGTAGTCATTATATTCCGATCCCCGGAAAAACGGTCCGGCAAAAAAATCATCTCCATAATCCTGTGCCACGGATTCTTCCCAGCCCGTACCGTCCGCGCCGGGTGCATTGGCGATATTCACTCTGGCTATAATATAGTCGGGATGGCTGAAGGACAATGCCAGATACAGCACGGTCACCATCACGACACCATAGCGGAACAGAGGGAAGCTTTCCCTGTAAATATTGATCAGTACTCCGATAAACATTACGAACAATACCGCCAGCATCCACAATACGAAGATCCGCAGGAAAGTCAGATAATAATACCGGATGTAAATGATCATTCGCATTACGCTGGACGCGATCATGATAAAAGTACATAATGACATAATCGTCATAATCACTTTCAGTACCTTACTCTCCCTAAAAAAGCTGAGGCACACCAATACCAGGATCAGGTTCAGAATGCTGACAGCCAGCAGCTGGAAGAAGCCCTCTCTTGCATACTGTGCGTAAGTATAGCCCTCCGGCAGCTGCATTTTCCCTAAGAACAATCCGAAGATCTGAATACCGGAAAACAACAGATACAAAAGTGACAGCAATGACATAATCGTAATTGCCAGTACCGGCTCACCCTTTCTGCAATCCTTCACTTCCTCCGGGATGCTTCTCTTACACAGATAAGAAGTCAGTGCATAGGAAGTAAAGAACAGAAACGTTACCCGGATGACTACGTTAAATACATTGCCCGGGCGGATCCAGTTCATGAAATCCACTGTCATCTTGCGGAATACCGCATCGGCAGAGCTTAACAGTCCGGCAGCGATCAGCACAATCGGCAATGCGATCACTACTCCCAGCAGCCCATACCATACCTTCTTATTTACTTTTCCCTTTTCACGAAAATAGGTTTTGCCATCGGAAAAAGGCTTCCCCAGTTCCCCGAAGCTCATAACCACCAATTGACAGATACTTCCCACATATTTCCCAAGATTCCACTTTGTGGTATCAAAATATTGATTCAGCAGCAGACACATTACTAACAGAAACACCGCCAGCTTGTTCAGACCTATGATCGCCCATCCGTCGGTGCAGAAGGTGGATACCCCCAGCAGCAGAATGCTGACCATGTAAAAGGCGCTTCCTTTTTTCAAGGTAATTCCCAGTTTTGACAGCGAGAAGACAAAATACAGTAAAGTGCCTGCGAGAAAAAAAGGGAAGGTGATCCCCGAGCCGTTCCGGAACATGCAAAACGCATAGAACACGGCATAGAGAAACGTCACCGGTCCAAAGAAATTATAGTGCTCCTGCAAGCGCTTTGTCTCCACAGTCTCTGTCTTTTCCACCACCCGGACTACATTCTGTCCGGAAATCTGTTCCTGATTCACTGAATTTGTTTCCTGTACTACTGTATTTTCCTGCATTATGATCTCCCCCTCTCAGGTTTTATTTGGTTTCCTCTTCTTTTGTGTCTTCTACGTACTCCAGAATGTCTCCGGGCTGGCAGTGCAGCACCTCGCAGATGGATTCCAGCGTAGAGAAACGGATTGCTTTTGCTTTATTATTTTTCAGGATGGATAAATTTGCCTGTGTCAGATCCACCTGATTCGCCAGTTCCGTCAGACTGATCTTCCGCTTTGCCATCATTACATCCAGATTTACAATGATTCCCATAATAGATGCCTTTCTAATTTTGAGTGACTGAATTTTTAGATCGTTAAGTCGTTTTCTTCCTTGTAGCGCACGGCTTCTTCAAATACCATCGCCAGCACTTTGCTGAACATGCCTGCAATGATAAATACCAGAATGATCACCAGCATGGCAATGGTCAGGTACACCACACATCTCACAGCGCTCATGGCCGCGATGAAAAAGCTTAAGTCTCCCATTCTCCTAAGGCTCGCCACATTTTCCGGTACAAAGCAGTTCTCCGCAAGCACCGTGCCAAACATCTTGCGCAGTTCATTGACCAACAATAATGCCAGCACACCCAAGATGGCGAATATGATCACCGCCGGAAGGTAATGCTCCTCCACCGCCTCCAGATATTTTCCTATGCATTTGAGACTAAGCGGCAGGCTTACCGTCACCAGGATTCCCGCATAGAACATGAAATCCAGCAGATACTTTGTCCCCTTCGCCAAAGATAACTTTTTCTCCCGCAGCTCCTTTTCCGACAAGTGTTTCTTCTCCATAATGAATACCTCTTTCCTTCTTGGTAGCCTTAACATATCACTCTATGATACGAATGTCAATATAAATTTATTGATATTCGATAAATTTATATTGAATAGCAGCATAAAAAAGCTCCGTGCACAATCTTTTTCTGTGCCCGAAGCTTTTTCGCTTTCTCGTAATTATTCTATTGTGATAGTGTACTCCTTGCGGAATACCTCGCCTGCCTGCAGGGTATTACTGTACTCCCGTTGCTCTAAACTGCCGTCAAAGGTCGTCTTGTCGCATCTGCCATACCAGGGCTCGATGCAGATAAACGGTGCTCCCTTGCCTGCGGGAGACCACAGACCGAATAACGGAGCATCAAAGCTTAAGGTAACATACGGCTTTTTGTCCGGAGTGCACAGACTCACTGCAGAAGCCTGACGATCCTCCACGATCAGGGCATCCCGGTCAAATAAGTGCTCTGTGATCTGCGCATAGCCGTTTTTCACCGGTAATACATCCTTTTGCTGTCCCATGAGTCCTTGTCCGTCATCTGCCACCAATCCGTAAGTCAGATCTTTGTCCGTATCAAACTTGAAATAATATTCCGACTGCTTTCCTTTTTCATCCACAGGGCACATAAATGCGGGGTGTCCTCCGATGGAAAAGTACAGTGTTTTCGTATCCGGATTTTCCACCTGCCAAATGACCTTCAGTTCTTTTCCTTCCAATTCATAACCGATCTTCAGGATAAACTCCAGCGGGAATTTTGCTTTTGTTTCTTCATTGGATCGCAGGGAAAACCATGCTTCTGTCGCTGTCTGTACATCCACGGCAAACTCCATATCTCTGGCAAAGCCGTGCTGACCCATGGAATAGGTCTTGCCTTCATAATGATATTCCTTATTTTTCAGACTTCCTACAAAGGGGAACAGTACCGGGGCAGTTCTCTTCCAGAATTTTGCGTCCGCATTCCACAGATACTCGGTATCAGTTGCTTTCCCCCGAATGCTTGCAAGCTCTGCACCAAAGCTGTTGATGGTTACTTTTAAAGCTTCATTTTCCAATACTACCTGCATATTAACCTCCATTCCGCAGACGATTCCTTTTGTCGGAGGATACATACCTCTCCTCTGATATTGTATAGATCTCTATCTGTTATCGGTATTATAACAGACTTCCAATACGAGGACAACCGGTGCGCTATCTCTCCGACAATCCGGCTGTCTTCAGCCAATGTCCGGACAAATATCTGCTCACAAAACAGATCACGCGGAAGATCCAGTCCAGTACCATGGCGATCCAGACACCGATGGCTCCGTAACCCATGTTCACACCGATGATATAGCTGAATCCGATACGGAACACGAACATGGAAAAGATAGACAGCACCATGGTAAACCGTACGTCATTGCAGGCACGAAGCATGTTCGGCAGAACAAAAGACGCCGGCCACAAAAACATCGCCATACCGTTGTGGATCATGACCAGAATATAGGATAACTGCGTGGTCTCCGGGCTTAATCCATAGCATTTCAGGATCCACGACAGGCACAGCAGGATGACGCTGTTTACCATAAAGGTACACAAGTAGGTAATCTTCAATAATTTTTTCGTATAATACCGCACCTGACCGGAATCTCCGGCGCCGACGCAACGGCCGATCACCGTGATCATTGCCAGATTCATAGCCTGTCCCACGATACAGCCCATGCTGTCTAAGCTGTTCGCCACGCCGTTGGCAGCGATCTGCACAGTTCCGAAACCCGCGATAATGCTTACCACAATGACACGTCCCAGCTGGAAAATACCGTTTTCAATCCCGCTGGGGATGCCTATGTAAAAAATCTTATGGATCACCGGCCAGTCGATGCGGAATCTTTCTTTTAATAAATGCACTTCGTTGGACGGGTTTTTCAGCAAATGATATAGGATGAATCCTGCCACTGCACGGGAGATCAGGGAAGGGATCGCCACACCTGCCACGCCCAGTCCCAACACATAAACGCCCAAAGCATTACCGCCGATGTTAATGATGTTTTCCACGATGGAGACCTTCAGCGTGATCTTGGAATTGCCCATGGAGCGGAACAGCGCCGCACAGGAATTGTACAGGGCAAGGAATGGGAAGGACAGCGCAGAGATCATCATATAGATTACAGCATTATGAAATACGTCCGCTTCAATTTTACCGAAAAACAGGGAAATGATGCCATTACAGAACACCATGACCAAAATCGATATACCGATCGTAATGCATACCGATGACACGATCAACTGTTTTGCAGATTTGCAGGCGTCCTCTTTTTTCCCTGCTCCGAGGAACTGGGAGGTCACCACGGCACCGCCGGTAGCCAGTGCCGCCAGCACGCTGATGATCAGATTATTAAACATGTCGATCAGGGATACACCGGAGACCGCCGCCTCTCCCGCAGAGGATATCATGACAGTATCTGCCATGCCCACAGTGATTGCCAGTGCCTGTTCAAATAAGAGTGGAATGATCAGTTTTTTCAGATCTTCTTTTGAAAATAGCTGCTGCTTTGTTGTACTTGTTTCCATAATGTTTACCTTTTACTACTATAGATTCCCCCACCAATCATACCTCTTTATCAGCTGACCATTTATTTTTCCATATGATACAGCCTAAGTGAATTGTCCCATGCTGCCTTGCGCACTTCTTCCTCTGTGATCCCCTTGATCTGCGCCATGGCAGCGATCACATAGGGAATGTTCAGGGAGCTGTTGCGTTTGCCGCGGTTCGGTTCCGGTGCCAGATATGGGCAGTCCGTCTCCAACACGATGCGGTCCATAGGGATATATTCTACCGCTTCCTTCAGCTTCTTTGCATTTTTAAAAGTCAGCACGCCGCCGATTCCGAAGTAGAATCCCATATCCAGGAATATCTTCGCCGTCTCCTTCGTATAGGAATAGCAGTGAATTACACCGCCGATCTCCTCTGCGTGCGCCTCCGTCATGAGGTCGACGGTATCCTTCGCCGCATCCCGGGAGTGAATGATAACAGGCTTTTTGATCTCACGCGCCAGATCCAGCTGCCGCAGAAACCACTTCTTCTGTATCTCGTGATCCGGCTCCGGCCAGTAATAATCCAGTCCGATCTCTCCCACCGCCAGGCATTTCTCCTTTTGGCACTGTTCCTTCAGCCAGGAATAAGATTCCTCCGTCAGTTCCGCTGTCTCACTGGGATGTACGCCGATGGCTCCGTAGATGTAATCGTACTGCTCCATCAGCTCTAACACTTTCCGGCAGGATGCCAGGCTCGCGCCCACATCCACCACCCGGGCAATGCCCTGCCCCGGCAGCGCCGCCAGAAGCTGTTCTCTGTCGTCGTTAAATGCGTCATCGTCATAATGCGCATGCGTATCAAATATCGCAATCATATAAAATCTCCTCACAGCATATCTATGCAAAAAAAGAACCGTCCCCGGAGCTCCTATGTCTCCAAAAACGATTCTCTCGAGTGCACCGCCAGGGGCTCGAACCCTGGACACCCTGATTAAGAGTCAGGTGCTCTACCAACTGAGCTAGCGGTGCATTTTCTGTGTCGCTGTTATGTCTCCCGCAACGACAAGACATATATTATCACATGGTTTTCAAGAATGCAAGTACTTTTTGAAAAAAATTTAAATATTTTTTCGATTTATTTGTACAATAGGTGAAATTACTGTTTTTTACGGGCTTCCTGGCACTTTTTGCAATAGCCATACAGCTCTAATTTGTGTCCGGTGACAGTGAAATCTCCGGTATCCTGCTCTAAATGCACATGTGCAAAGGGACAGCTGGGCAGCGGAATCCGCTTATGACATTCCAGGCAGACCGCATAATGGGTATGTTCCCCGCGGTTCAATTCGTATACTACGGTACCGTCTCCCATGAACGTTGTCTTCTCTACCATTCCGTGTTCTTCAAATGTTGCCAGGATCCGGTAGATCGTGGATACAGCATAATCGCTGCCTTCGTGTTCTTTCTCAATACGATTGTAAATCTGTACAGCGCTGAGAGGCTCGGTCGCTTCCTCCAGCACCTGATACACGCATTTTCTCTGTTTGGTCCATTTCAATCCCTTAGGATAAGAAATATCATTGTGTTCACATTTATGTTCTTCCATAGATATCTGTCCTTTAATATCGCGATCTCGAGGGCGCAGTGCTGCTCAGCTTGGTAACGCACTGCTTGTGCCTACAGCCAGTTTATCACAATTCCTGTCAAAACGCCAATCACATACAAAATTCCCACGATTTTCAGATTTTCCTTTTTATCCGGATTCACGCGGAACAACACCAGCAGTCCTACTCCCGCGCCTACCAGCAACCCGGACATCATGGCTCCAAGGCTGATCACACCACTGATATACAATTGCGTTATGGTCACAGATGCTGCACAGTTGGGGATCAGTCCCACCACTCCTGCCAGCACAGGTCCCAGTACGGGACGGTTCAGGATCAGACCGGCCAGAACATCTTCTCCCACAAAATGCAGTGCTGTGTTCAGAACAAATCCAATGACTATAATGAAAAAGGTAATCTGAAGCGTATGTTTTACCGCAGACAGAAAAATGCCATCCTCTTCACAATGGCAGTTCTCATGCTCACAGATTTCATGAATGTGCTCTTCCTCTTCATGATCATTTTCCTCATGCCCGTGAACATGGTCATGAGGGTGCATCTTCCTCTCCCGGACCAACAGATCGATCACAAATCCGGCTACCGCACCAATGGCTGCTTTCGCTCCCAGCACACCCAGTACAAAGCGGATATCCATTTTCTCCGAAATCAGGATCGGCAGCATCTCATCAGAGGTGGACAGATAAATGGCTATCAATGTTCCCAGGGTGATCACCCTGCCTGCATATAAATTGGATGCTGCTGCCGAGAATCCACACTGAGGCAGCACACCTGCCACGCCACCGATCAACGGTCCCATTTTACCCGCCTTACGCACCATATGCGTGGTCTTCTCGCCGGCCTTATGCTCCAGATATTCCATAGCCAGATAGGTCAGGAACAAAAACGGCACCAGCTTTATACTATCTATTAAGGTATCTAAAATAACTTCCGACATAACTCTTACCTTTCCATACTTTCTTTATCAAATGAATACTTAATCATATATTTGTTCTAAATGCAAATGAGTTGCATTTGCATTTAGAACTATAACACATTTTTTCATATTGTCAATATTTTAATTATAAAAAATGCGCTATACTATGATAAGCTACGAAAAGCAAGAGAATGCACATCCTGTATCTTTTATATTTCTTTGATAGGAAATGTCACCTGCCAGTTTCCTTCATGAAAACCTTCCGATATTACAAAATCCCCATATAACCGATAATTCTGCAATTCTTCCTGTGGGATCAGAAATACAGAATCTCTGTAATCCATTCGTTTCTTACCGCTTCCCTCATAGAAGCTGATGCTTCCCGCTTCCTGCAGCATCTCTCCTGCTTCATTTTGCAGGAAAAAGAAACCATAGTTGTCATTATTCAAGGCATTATCCACCGCATATTGAATATGCAGCTTCCCCTCAACATATCCGATACCGGTAAACTTGACACCCTCTATGGGGAAATCAGGATCCGCCGGCTGCGGCACCAGCACAGGATAGGTTTCTGACATAATTGCCGCAAGTCCACTGTACCCCGTCATAGTTCCTCCCCTGGCAGGAGTGTCAACATATTGGTAAGATTCTTCTGTCACCTGTGTCAGATCTATGGGAATCTCTATTTTTTCATATTCCTGCTCCTGTCCAAGATACCCTCCTACGGAAAATGTCAGCTTCTCTCCCTCGATCTTACGGCCATTCTCCTGCGTCACAGTAATGAGATAAGTAAGTATGCCACTCTCCGGATCATATCCCACCTTCTGACAGTTCCCTATGGCACTGTACGGCATATGAATGGAATAGCTGTCATAGAGGTCCGTGGTCTCGTCCAGCCGGTCTCCCTCTAGATCCTGTAAGGTAATGTAAATTTCCGCTGTCTCTTCATGAATGTATGCCGCTACCACCTCCATGCGGATACCATCATACTCATCTGACAGTTGTACCGGTTGGTAGAACTGCGCCACAGCCGGAGATACCAGATACATTAGCTCATAGACTGTTGGAAAGGTTCCGGCCAGCACCGGGAGACTTACGTTTATGACAAGCAGCAATCCTGCTGCCACAGCGATTCCTCTGCCCCATCGTCTGTTATGGTTCTGCTTACCCTGTATCTTGTTTTCCTGTATCTTGTTTTCCCGTATTTTGTTTTCCCGTACCTTGTCATTCCGCTTTTTGTGCCATTTTGCTGACTCTTCTGCCGCGGAGATTGATGCCTCTGTTACTTTCGAAGCCTCTGTAAGCAGTCTTGAAAGCAGCTCTTCGGACGGCTGTACTTTTTCATTCCATTCCCGATAAGTATCCTTAAATTGCATAGTCATCACCCAGCACCTCCTTCAGCATTGCTCTCGCTCTTGTCAACTGTGTCCGTATCGTGGATTCCTTCCTATGAAGCAAGTCTGCGATCTGTGCCACCGACATTTCTTCATAATAAAATAAATGAAGGACCTGCCGGTATTTTTCCGGTAGTTTTTGCAATTCTCGATAGAGAAGCAAATCCTCCGTTTCCTCAAACGGAATCTCCTCTGTCAGTTCTCCCACCTTCCGTCTCCAGGCAGAGCGCAACAACGAATTGCAGCAATTTACAGTCACCCGCAGCAGCCATGCCTTGCAATGCTCCGCGGAAGTAAATTCCGGTGCCTTATGTAAAAAACGTAAAAATACCTCCTGTGTGACCTCCTCTGCATCCTCCCGTCTGCCCATCCGGGCAAAAGCCAGCCGGTATACCGTCTTATAGTACTCCCGGATCACTTCCTCTGCCGTCTTTCTCTCCATCTTCCCTCTCCTGTATCTTCCTGACGAGGCTTTCGTTCCAAGCCTTATACTTATAATACGTTTGGGCAGATAAAAAAGCTACATTCCGTTATTACACTTCCATCAATCTTCGATCAGTCCTTTTTTCTTCCATGCTCCGCTCCGCCAGCGCAGCATCATACCGACTGCACGACAGCATTCATCTGCTGTCAGACCGATATAAGCACCCACTACTGCCAGATGCAGCTGTATCCCCAACAGATACGTTCCTCCCGCTGCACACAAAAACATGAAAACAGCTCCGAGGATCACCGGAAATACAGCATCTCCACTGGTTTTCAGTGCATTTCCGTATACCAGATTTGTCACTCGTCCGGCTTCCAGGGCAATATCAATAAACATCAGCTTCTGCACTAGTTCTACCATACTCTTATCCTGCGTGAAAAAAGAGATCAGAACCGGGGCACTGACTGCAAACAGAAATTCTGTTCCCATCGCCAGTACCGCTCCGATCGCCGCAGATTTTTTCGTCTGCTTATCACATATTTCATATTTTCCCGCACCCATGTACCATCCGGTCATAATGGCATTTGCCTGGGCAAGCGCATTTCCCACACAAAAGGATAGATTCGTGATCTGTGCCGTATAGGAGCGGGCAGCCACATTGATTCCCTCTGTATCCATCTGGTTCAGGAAACGGATCACCAGTGTCATCGCTACATTATAAATAATATTCTCCAACGCGGAAGGTAATCCGATCCGGATGATCTGCCGTAAAATCTCTCCGGAATTTACCCTCTCCGAATATTTTTTTGCAGGGATCAGCCGCCGTACAAAGATCACTATCAATATCAGATTCACTACTTTGGAGATCACTGTTGCGGATGCAACTCCCTGCACGCCGAGGTGGAAACGAAACAGAAACACGGCATTTAATATAAAGTTCAGAATATTACCTGTCACAGTTGCGATCAGGGGCTGTTTCGTATATCCAAACGCACGCAGATATCCTGCCAGTATGGGAATCATAGCGTTCAGTATACTTCCGCCGCCTACGATCCGCAGGTATTGTACGGCAGGCTCCTTCAATGCCGGTGCAATACCTACCACATACAGAATCCCATCGGAACAGAAAAACAAAAACACAGACATCACAACACCCAGGATCCCATTAAACCATAATCCCAGGGTCTTTGCCTGACAGGCGATCCCCGGTCTGCCCGCACCGATATTCTGTGTCATCACAGCCAGCATTCCCATAGAAACTACCGAATACATAATAATAAATACACCGATATAAGTATTTGCTGTTCCGACTGCTCCGACTGCCTGATCTCCCACAGAAGAAAGCATTAAGGTATCCACCATTCCGGACAACATATAAAAGATCGTCTCCAGACACAGTGGTACAAATAATTGAAATAATGACTTATTCTGTCCTTCCATCGTATGTTTTATATCCTTTCTGCGGTTCCTATAAATTTGCATTTTCATTTTGCAACTATTCAGAATACTATTCCAAATAGTCCCTCCAATTTTTACATATTACTACTTTATCTTTCCTAAAACTTGCATTTTTACCACAGAAAATTGACTTATTTCTACTTTTATAGTAATCTGACCATAATATCCCCCGATCCACTTCACAGAAAGGCCTGCCTATGTACCCTGAATTAAGAGAAGAACGCATTCACGGAACAAAAGAATTTCCTTTTAGCTGTTATCACCTGCATGATATGCCTGCTTTTTTTCAGATTCCTGTCCACTGGCATCCGGAGGTCGAGATCATATATGTCCGCTCCGGCTCTCTTAAGATCATCATTGAAGGAGAAGAATACGAAGCGGGCGGCGGCTCTGTATTCTTTGTGAATCCCGGTGAGCTTCATTTTATGGGTTCCGCAATTCCGGGCGTAGACTATCATACCCTGCTGTTCCCACTGGAATTTATTTCCTTTCAGACGGACGATCTATTGGAAACGGAGTTTCTCCTTCCCTTGCGTAACCATGAACTGCTTTTGCATCATAATCTTTCGCATGAAAAAAGCTGTCCTGACATCATTTCTCTCATCCGTGAGATCCTGTCTGTCAGACAGCTTCCAAATACATTGAGCGGGCATTTCCGATTACGTATTTTATTGTTGTCACTTATACAAAAAATCGCTTCCTGCGGAACCATTAACCCTATGGGCTCCAAAAGGAACGATCCGATGCAGCGTGAGATACTGACTTATCTGCAGTATAACTACACGGAACCCCTCCGGTTGGAAACCCTGGCAGAACAATTTCATTTATCCGAAAAATATTTGTCCCGCTATTTTAAGCAGCATTTTCATCTGACTCTGACGCAATACCTGATGCATCTGAGGCTGACCCATGCCTGCCATCTGTTAGAGAGCACCTCTCTGCCGGTTACAGAGGTTGCCCTGCAGTCCGGCTTCCCCAACGTGAGTCATTTTATCCGCTGCTTTCATAGGACATATCAGATGTCTCCGTTACAATATCGTAAACAGCTGCCCTATCAATGATCGTTTTCAAGAGCTCTTCTTGCCAGCTCCAGGCATCCCATGATACCCTGATCATCGTGGAGAGATGCCGGCACCACATAATGCTCCATGTCTGCAAGTTCATCCGTTACGATATAGCCATTGATGTATTCCTTAAGCTTCTTGCGGATAAGCGGGAACAACTGCTCCTGGTGCATGACACCGCCGCCTAAAATGATCATTTCCGGTGATACCGTCATGACATAGCCGGTGAGGGCCTGAGCAATGTAATCTGCCTCCAGCTCCCATACTTCCGGGCAATCTGCCAGGTCCACTGCTTTCCTGCCCCAGCGTTCTTCGATGGCAGGGCCTGCCGCCAGACCTTCCAGACAATTCTTATGATAAGGACATCTTCCGGCATAAGTATCTGCGGTCCGCTTCGTGATCAGCACATGTCCGGTCTCCGGATGTAGCATTCCGTGATGCAGCTCTCCGTTACTATAAATACCACCGCCAACACCGGTACCGATGGTCAGATACATGACACACTTTTTTCCTTGTGCCTGTCCGAAGGTCACTTCGCCGAGGACGGAACCATTCACATCCGTATCGAATCCCACAGGGCAATGAAGTGCCTCCTGCATCTGCCCCACAATATCGCAGTCCCTCCAGGCCAGCTTGGGCGTGGTTGTGATATAACCGTATTTTTCGGAATCTCTGTCCAACTCAATGGGCCCAAAACAGGCAATTCCCAGGGCATCGATCCCCTTGTCCCTAAAATAAGCGATCATCTTAGGAATCGTCTCCTTAGGTGTAGTTGTAGGAATCGATACCTGCTCATAAATTGTACCATTCTCATCCCCAATAGCGCAGACCATTTTTGTACCGCCGGCTTCCAATGCACCCAGACGTAATTTTGCCATATAAACTCCCTGCCTTTCCAGATTTTGCCTGTCAAATATATCCCGAGCTTTTCCTTCGGATTCTGCTCTCTGTGGTTAGTATAGCAAATCCTTTTCTCCCTGTTAATATCAATTTTTATGGAGTTTCTCTCACTTTTTAATTTTCTCTTTTCCGGGGAATCTTTCCTATGATATACTTGTTATACTGTTCTCAGTTACACACAAATTGCAGGAGGTTATATTACAATGAAAAAAATATGGATCGTCGGTTCCCTCGGTCACATGGGGCAGGCGTTGATCAGGTTGTTAGACATGATGGAATATGAATTATACGAAACCGATAAGGACGAGCTGGATATCACGGATGAACATGCAGTTTCCCTGTTCATGCACCGCAATCGTCCCGATGTCGTCATCAACTGTGCAGGATATCATCCTTCCGCCGGTGCAGCGCAGTCGGAGACAGATATGGCTTACAAGGTAAACGCCGTAGGTGCGAGAAATCTGGCGCAGTCTGCGGAGAGCATTCAGGCAAAACTCATACAGATCTCTACGGATGATGTATTTTCCAGCGCATCCGACACACCCTATAATGAGTTCGATGATGTAAATCCCGTAGGACTGTTTGCAAAATCCAAATACGCCGGAGAGAAATTCGTCATCCAGTTGATGACCCGCTATGTCATTATCCGAAGTTCCTGGATCTATGGCATCGGCAAAGACTTTTTGAATGAAGTACTCGAAGCTGCCACGGACCCTCAGGTATCCACAATGGAACTGCTAAATAACGACCGTGCGGTACCTACCTCCGCTGCAGAGCTTGCACGCGTGGTAAAATTTTTCATCGACAACGACCATTACGGTATCTATCACGCCGTATGCAGCGGCGGTTCCTGCACACGCCTGGAATTCGCGAAAGAGATCCTGCGTCTAGCCGGAAAAGAGGACCGGCTTACCGTCACAGTAAAAGACGGCACCCCGGAGAAATATTCCGTACTGGATAATATGATGCTGCGTCTTACCGGCATCGAAGAACCCAGTGGCTGGAGAGAGACACTGGCTTCCTACATGAAAGAAACCGGAGGACTGGAATAGTGGAAAAACACGAAAAAGGAAAGAAAAAACTCGGTCTGTCCACCAAAATCTTTATCGCCCTTTTAACCGGTGCGGTATGTGGTGTGCTGATCCATTATTATATGCCGGAAGGGTACTTTAGAGATATGATTCTGATCAACGGTATTCTCTATGTACTGGGCAACGGTTTTATCCGCCTGATGCAGATGCTGGTGGTTCCTCTGGTATTCTGCTCCCTGGTCTGCGGCGCCATGGCCATCGGTGATACGAAAACGTTGGGAACTGTGGGGGTGAAAACGATCCTGTTCTATCTGTGCACCACTGCTTTGGCGATCTGCGTGGCACTGGGCATTGCCAGTCTGATCAATCCCGGCGTCGGTTTAAATATTACGTTGCCGGAGGATGCCACCGAAGTCGCGACCACCCAGGTAGATTTTGCGGAGACGCTGCTGAATATTATTCCGAAAAATATTTTTACCTCTCTGTCCACCGGAGATATGCTGCCGATCATCTTCTTTGCTTTATTTGTCGGCATTCTTCTGGCTGCCATGGGCAACCGGGTCTCCACTGTGGCGAACTTTTTCAGTCAGTTCAATGACATTATGATGGAAATGACGATTGCAGTCATGAAAGCAGCCCCTGTCGGTGTCTTCTGCCTGATTGCCAAGACCTTCGCAGGTATCGGCTTCGACGCTTTTGTGCCTATGCTGAAATATATGGGAAGCGTCATTCTGGCACTGGCGGTACAGTGTTTCGTGGTATATCAGGTCATGCTGTTTGTGTTCACCCGGTTGAATCCTTTTAAGTTCATTAAAAAGTTCTTCCCGGTTATGACCTTTGCGTTCTCCACTTCCACCAGTAATGCGACGATCCCTCTGTCTATCGACACTCTGTATAAAAAAATCGGTGTCTCCAAACAGATTTCGTCCTTTACGATTCCTCTGGGTGCCACCATTAACATGGACGGTACTTCCATTATGCAGGGCGTAGCAGTTGTTTTCATAGCACAGGCTTACGGTATTCCTCTGACCCCGGCTGCCATTGCTACCGTCATTGCCACCGCGACGATCGCCTCCATCGGTACTGCCGGTGTCCCCAGTGTCGGTCTGGTCACCTTGTCCATGGTACTGACCTCCGTGGGACTGCCTACCGAAGGCATTGCACTGATCATGGGTATCGACCGTATCCTGGATATGCTGCGTACCGCTGTCAATATCACCGGTGATGCCGTATGTACCACTATCGTGGCTAAGCAGCAGGGTGCCTTTAATGAGAATACTTTCCGGGCAGATAACTGATCACCTGTTTACAACTTTTCAGACGGCTGTCACCGTATAAAAAAAAGAGTGAAACATTCTGTCTTGTGCTCAAGTGCACCGTCAGAAGTTTCACTTTTTTATAGCTCGCAGCTATTCTATTTCAGTTTATTGAGTTTTGCCCGGTTGGCAATAACGATCAGCCGCATATCCTGTGTCAGAGGTTCTTCCGGATCGATATTGGTATTTACATTTTTTCCTTCAATGATCGCCACCACGTTAATGGAATATTTTTTCCGCAGATTCAGCTCGATCAGGTTCTTCCCAATCCACTGCTGTTTCACTTCCATTTCCACCATAGACACATCCTGGGACAATTCAATAATGTCCATGAAGCCGGAGCTTAACAGATTTTTGGCCAGATGGATCCCTGACTCACTCTCGGGGAATACTACACGGTCTGCTCCTACTTTCGTAAGGATCTTGCAGTTTATCTCAGTGGCGCATTTGGTGATAACGGTCTTTACGCCCAGTTCTTTACACAGCATGGTTGCCATAACACTGGCTTCCAAATGATTTGCCATGGTCACGATGACCACATCAATATTCGCAATACCGATCTGTCTCAACGCTTCCGGATCTGTAACATCCGCACATTTACAGTATGGAATCTCTGAAATTGCCGCATTGACAACTGCCTCTCTGTTGTCCACCGCTACCACCTCTGCGCCGTTCTCTGCCAACTCCTTCGCCACACCTCTTCCATATCTTCCAAGTCCAAATACTGCATAGGTCTGATTGATTCCCATAGTCTCTTCCTTCCTGTTGCTTCGATCTGCTTTATCCGACGCTGATCTCTTCTGTCGGGTTCTTCACAATATTTTTGTTCTTTTTCTGCGTGCTGAATGCCACTACCAGCGATATGGGGCCGACTCTTCCCAAATACATGGTCACGATAATAATCAGTTTTCCCCAAAGATTCAGCATGGAAGTCAGGTTCCTGCTTAATCCCACAGTAGCTGTGGCACTGACTGTTTCATACACAATATCTATCACATCCGCCTCTGTCACTGCAGATAAAAGAATCGCAGACAACGACGCAATGATAAAAAACATACCTACAACTGCTACCGATTTATTCACCGCCTGCTTCGGAATATTTCTCCCAAAAAGCTCTGCATCCTCCTTATTACCTATGGTGGCAAACATAGATACCAACAGCACTGCGATCGTAACTGTCTTCATTCCTCCTGCGGTTCCCACCGGAGAGCCGCCGATCAGCATCAAAAGCACCGAAATGATCGCAGAGGTATTGGTCAGATCCTCTTGTGGAATCGTGGCAAAACCTGCGGTTCGCGTAGTTACTGCCTGGAACAGGGATGCCCAGATCCGTTGCGGCACCGTGTAATCCTGCATTGTCAGAGGATTATTGTATTCAAAAATATAAAATGCCGTCGCTCCCACTACAATAAGTATTCCTGTCACCGTGAGTGCTATTTTACTGTGAAGCGTCAGCAGTCTGAAACATTTGAGCTTCTGGCTCCGGATATTTTTCAAAACCCGCAGTACATCCCACCAGACGATATAGCCTAAGCCTCCCAATATGATCAGCAACATCGTGACCAGATTGACCATTGGCTGAAATACATAGCCGCACAGACTGTCTTCCGCCATAATATCCATTCCTGCGTTGCAAAAGGCAGATACAGCATTAAAAATCGAAATCCATATGCCTCTGAGTCCGTATCCCGGCACAAATACTGTCATGTACAAAAGAGCTCCGCATCCCTCCACCACCAGAGTACCTATGAGAACCTTGCGGAGGAATTTCACGATTCCGGAGATATTATTCAGATTAAATACATCCTGCAGCATCCACCGGTTACCCAGTCCCAGTCGTCTGTGCAGTCCCATCATCACACCGTACATGACCGTAATGACTCCCAGACCTCCCAACTGGATCAGAAACAGGATCACGATCTGTCCCCAGACGCTCCAGGTGGAATATGTGGGAACCGTCACCAGACCGGTCACACATATGGATGTGGTAGCCGTAAATAAAGCATCTATATAAGGAACCGCTTCTCCGGTAGCTGAACTGATGGGTAATGCCAGCAGGAAGCTACCCACTAATATGGCACACAGAAAGCTAAGCATGATCTTCTGTGTCGTAGACAACTGTATTATTTTTTTACTGTTCATAACACACTCCATTCCGCCGATGCTTTATCTCATCAGTGGAATCGCTAATCAAATTTCACGGGTGCAATCCGCAATGTTATGATTATAACACACTTTTAGATAAAAAACTCCTATTGGAAACAGTTTGTTGCCGAATCCATCATAGGAGTTCTCTTCTGATCTTATTTTTCTTCTTTTATACTTTAAATCGGTAGCCCACACCCCAGATGGTCTCGATATACTGAGGTTTTGCAGTATCTTTTTCAATCTTCTCACGGATCTTCTTGATGTGCACGGTAACGGTGGCAATATCACCGATAGAATCCATATCCCAGATCTCACGGAACAATTCTTCTTTGGTAAATACATGGTTCGGATGCTCCGCCAGGAACGTCAGCAGATCAAACTCTTTGGTCGTAAACGTCTTCTCCACACCGTCCACATAGACACGTCTTGCAGTCTTATCAATACGGATACCGCGGATCTCCACGATATCATTCTGCTGCTTCTGGTTGGTTCCCACCAGTCTCTCATAACGGGCCATGTGCGCCTTCACGCGGGCTACCAGCTCACTGGGACTGAAAGGTTTGGTCATATAGTCATCCGCACCCAACCCTAAGCCGCGGATCTTATCAATGTCGTCCTTCTTCGCTGATACCATGAGAATGGGAATATTTTTCTCCTCGCGGATCTTCTTACATACTTCGAAGCCGTCCATGCCGGGCAGCATCAGGTCCAGAATGATCAGATCATAATCGCCTGCCAGTGCGGTCTTCAGTCCCTCATCTCCGGTATTGCAGATATCTACCTTGAAATCACTGAGCTCCAAATAATCCTTCTCAAGATCTGCAATTGCTACTTCATCTTCAATAATTAAAATCTTGCTCATTATTTATCCTCCATTTATAGAAAGTCCTTGCATCATCAGTTATCATGCTATTTCTGTTTCATTCCTTATTGATTCCTTATTGATTCCTTGGTTCCACCCGGCTGCAGTTCAATGTATTTTCTCAGGACAAAATGCATACAGGTGCCTTCACCCTCTTTGGCTGTTGCCCATACATAGCCGCCGTGATCCTCGATGATCTTCTTCACAATAGAAAGTCCGATGCCACTGCCGCCCTGGGCGGAATTGCGGGAAGCATCCGTGCGGTAGAACCGCTCAAAGATCTTCTGCAGATCCTTCTGCGCGATTCCCTTGCCGTTGTCCTCGATCTCTACCCGGATAGCATCCACTTCGTCGAGAATACGGATATCAATGTGCCCATTGGGCTTATCCATATATTTTACGCTGTTACTGATAATATTATTGATGACCTTCTTCATCTGCTCCGGATCCGCGATGACCACGGTATCGGGAGATACCAGATTCGAATAGTTTAGCTTGATACCCCGCTGCTCCAGATCCAGGCCCACCTCTTCCACACAGTCTCCGAAGTAGTCTGCTACATTGATCCGGTGGAAATTGTACGGGATCCGGTTATTATCAATTCCGGAATAAGTGGTCAGCTCGTTGATCAGACGATCCATATCAATGGCTTTATTGTAGATGGTCTTGATGTATTTATCCATCTTCTCCGGTGTGTCTGCCACACCGTCCATGATTCCTTCCACATAACCCTTAATGGCTGTGATAGGGGTCTTCAGATCATGGGAAATATTGCTGACCAGCTCTTTGTTCTGCTTCTCATGCTGGGTGTTCTCTTCCGTGGATTCCTTCAACCGCAGACGCATGTCCTCATAATTGCGGTAGAGATCACCGATCTCACCCCTGGCATCTGTCTCCAGAACATAATCAAAGTTGCCTTCCTTGATCTTGCGCATTGCCACATTCAGCTCATTGATGGGTTCAAATACGCCCTTGTGGATCCATTGGGTCAGCATCAGGCTGGTGAAGATCAGGATCACTATGATAGCCACGAACATATCGATCAACAGATGTCTCGAGATCAGCGAATTGACCTTCGTGACGATAAATACGCTGCCCGGTGTTCCATCCCGGAAAGTGAAATCAATCTGTTTTACATACTTCTCCAGTTCATTGTAGAAATATCCGCTGTCATCCGACAGATTCTCTTCACCGTAGGCAGGCAGTTTTTCAAAAATCTGCTGTGCGGCTTCTTCATTGCCGGCATAATACAGCTTGTCACCCTTTCTCACTATAATATAAGTAGACTTCCGGGATACCTCCTCATTGATATGATCCAGATATTCTTTATCTTCCAGCCTGCTGCTGTCTTCCTTCACCTGGTCCAGTAGCACATAATACGCCTGATCCGTGGTATTGGTGAATTCCCTGAAATTCTCCGACATCATGGAATAATCAATATCCGTCAGGCTGAGACCCTGAGAGTAATTCATCAGGTAAATGGCAATCATCACAAACGCCATGATCGTCAGCAACAGCGGAAGTAATATAATACTTATAAATGTTACACGAAGTCTGGTTTTAAATTTCATATTACTCTTGCCTTTCAGCAACCTGCAAACTTTCCGTGACTTTAGTACACTGTGTAGCACAAGTTTGCGCGTGTTTTATACTTTACTTTCGCTCATTATAGCATGATTCCCACCTCCTGTGTATAAAGGAAACAAGAATATCATTAAAAAAATATAAACAAAATTTTTTCATTTTTCTGTTGACATTATTCTCACATCATGTATAATAAGCTTATAAGAAACAGTAATCATTACTATTATTGAGAAGGGAGCTTATCATGGCACTGAAACGAAGCAGACAACGGGAAATGATCAAATCCTTTCTCATGGGACGCAAGGATCATCCTACCGCTGATGTGATCTATTCTAATCTGAAGCAGCAGGATCCGAACTTAAGTCTCGGTACCGTCTACCGTAATCTGACTCTGTTGTCGGACATGGGAGAGATCTTACGACTCCGGGTCGGTGACGGTGTTGACCATTTTGATGCCGATACTTCCGAACATTATCATTTCGTGTGTACGGAATGCGGAAGCGTCATTGATCTGGACATGGATAGTATTGATTCCATCATGGAGACAGCCGGAGAGAGATTTGACGGCCGGATCCGTGGACATGTCACTTATTTCTATGGCACCTGTCCCGCCTGCACCAGGGTTGCTACGGAGTCCTAGTTTTCTGAATGAAAACAGACTTCGTTCCATAATATATTTGTGCTGATAAAGCACACGCAAAAAGAGAAAACTAAAAACAAAACATTTCATTAGAGAAAAGGAGAAAAAATTATGGCAAAGTATGTATGTCAGGTATGTGGTTATGTTTATGAAGGTGATGCGGCTCCCGCAGAGTGCCCCATCTGTCACGCTCCCGCTTCCAAATTCACCAAGCAGGAGGAAGGTAAGACCTGGGCTGCTGAGCATGTAGTAGGTGTAGCGAAGGGTGCTCCCGAGGATATCATTGCAGATCTGCGTGCGAACTTCCAGGGCGAATGCTCTGAGGTTGGTATGTATCTGGCAATGGCAAGAGTAGCTCACAGAGAAGGTTATCCCGAGATCGGTCTGTACTGGGAGAAGGCTGCTTACGAAGAAGCTGAGCACGCTGCAAAATTCGCTGAGCTGTTAGGTGAAGTCGTAACCGATTCCACCAAGAAGAATCTGGAGATGAGAGTAGATGCCGAGAACGGTGCAACCGCAGGTAAGTTTGATCTGGCTAAGAGAGCCAAGGCTCTGAACCTGGATGCTATCCATGACACCGTACACGAAATGGCTCGTGACGAGGCTAGACACGGAAAGGCATTTGAGGGTCTGTTAAAGAGATACTTTGGCTAAGCTACAAGCCATGCAAGGATAAAATAAAAAGTCACTGGGAGAACATTTATGTACTTCCAGTGACTTTTTATTTTAGATTTATACGGCGACAGCCGTCCATGAGCAAGTCACGCAGTGACTGCGAATGGGTTGCATGGCGCCAGCCTTAGGAGCGCGACAGCCCTTATACGGTTCCGGAGATCACTAACGTGCTGACACCGGGATTGATCCCCCACGCTCCCGTAACGGGATCCTGGGTGTAAGTCGCTGCGGGTACGGTAATACCTCCTGCAGTTCCGGTAAATAATCCGGTAGTCGTATCATACGTATAGTTTGTTCCCTCTGCCCATGCAGTTCCATTAAAATTCACAGTCAGATTCTCCAATACGGGATTAAAGGTATCCGTGATCACGACACCGGTAGCTGCATCTGCTGCCGTATTCCCCAGATTCTGTATCAGGAACGTATACGTCAATGTTCCATTCTCTGTCACGGGTACGGGACTGACGGACTTTGTGATTGTAAGAAGCGGTCCGCTTGCCGCATTTACTGTCTCATTCACAGCAACAGGAGTGACTCCTGCCCCTGCAATCGTCGCCGTATTTGTAATGGAAGCCTCTGCTGCCAACGGTGCATAAGAGTTCACCTCAGCCTCATAGGTAAGTGTCACATTACCTCCCGCAGGCACGGTAATTCCCGTGATTGTCAGAGGAGGGCCTGCCGTTACAGCCGGTGTTGCCTGTAAAATTCCGTTTGCATAGTATTTTACGGTCCCCGGAATATACGTCAGAGGTGTCAGTTCTCTGGTATTAAACAAATACTCTCCCAGATTATCCGTTACTGTAATTCCGTTAAATGCTGTAGTGCCTGAGTTCACAATGCTGATCACATACGTCACATTTTCATTCTGCCCGTAGGTATCCCGCACTGCTGTCTTGGTTGCAGACAATACCTCCGTGATCTCACCCACTGCTATATTGGAGTTTGTAATCTCATTTCCATAGCGAAGCTGTGCCTGATTTGTAAATCTAGCCATATATTTTTGTATCCTTTCATTGTATTTGGATTTACTATAATATATGACTGTTTTTAAGAAAGTTGACGGATTCTGTCACTGCATTTCTTGACTTTCCTCTTCCACCTCCGTATGATGGAATCACAAGCATTCCCTTGCGCTGCCCCGGAAAACAATGAGGATTCAACATGAAGAAAAAAGTATTTAACATCATCCAGATCGGCGACAAAAGTAACCGTCTAAGCCGGCTCTTTGATATTTTTATTGCTATCGTTATCTGTGCAAATATTCTGGTGACTTTTCTGCAAACCTTTGATGAGCTTGCTTTTTTATTTCCGGTATTTCATGTGGTCGAGGTTCTCACTATTCTGATCTTCTGTGTAGAATATATCCTGCGGATCTGGACTGCGGACTATCTATATCCTGATAAAAACGAGTTCCGCTCCCGGCTGCGGTTTCTGATCTCCTTCGACGGCATTATCGACCTGCTGACAATTTTACCCTTTTTCTTCCTGTCCGGTATGGTCATCTTCCGGATGCTGCGGGTGGCAAGGATCTTCCATCTGTTCCGCCTGAATGCCCGATATGATTCTTTCAATGTCATCACTACGGTATTGTATGAAAAACGCAATCAGATCATTTCCTCCGTATTTATCGTCCTGATCCTGATGCTCGCCAGCAGTCTGTGCATGTACAGCGTGGAGCATGATTCCCAGCCGGAAGTATTCCGCAATGCTTTCAGCGGAATCTGGTGGAGTATGTCAACGCTTCTCACCGTAGGTTATGGAGATATCTATCCTATCACCACCCTGGGGCGGATCATGGCGATCTGTATTGCGTATCTCGGTGTCGGTGCCGTGGCTATCCCCACCGGTATCATCAGCGCCGGTTTCGTAGAACAGTACCAGCGCAAAAGCAGTCTCTCTAATATTAAAGAAGCAGATATTCATGAGATCGCCGAGATCTTCGTAGATAAACGCTTCGCCGGCAAATCCGTGGAAGAAATGGAAGAGGCAGAACAGGTTACGATCTTCCTCATTCTGCGGGGGGATCTGTCCATTCTGCCTCAAAAAGATACGGTATTAAGGTTAAATGACATCATTGTCATTCGTGGGGAGCACTCCTAATTTGCCCCCGTCGCTGCAGTTTCCGTTTCCACAGTCTCCACAGCTTCCGTGGTTTCTGTCTCTGCAGTTTCTGTTTCTGCAGTCTCCGTCGCTTCGGTAGTTTCTTCCACCAGATCCTCCAGTGTATAGTTGAATCCGGTCACCACGTTGGTGGCCACGACATACACTTTCATTTCAGAGGGAAATGCAATGTAATACTGGCTGGTCATGGAATTCAGATTGCCGACATTAATGATCACGCTGCGGTCTGCAGTCTCGTACTGAATGGTACGCTCCGGATCTGCCAGTCCGTACTGCGACATATCCGTCACATTTTCAATCACCTGATCTGCCTTTAACGGTGCCACCTTCAGGATCATAGCCTTGATCCGATCCTGGTTCAGATTCAGAGAATGATCGTCCGCATAGTACCATGTTTCATCCTCTTTTTCAAAGGCATAGGTCTCTCCCTCATATACATAGCGGAAGCTGGTAATATCATCGGAGTTTACATCCAGCACCGTCTCCTGTGTATCCTCGGTGATGGAAGTCGCAGACGATGCATTTTTATTATACTGGCGGATGCCCAGGAATGCTGCCGCCAGCACCACCAGTGCCAGCAGCATTCCAATCATCTGTCTTTGTTTCTTTTTCATATCTATAACTCACGCCTTTCACAATTATTTCTTCCGTCTGCCAAACCAGATCACAAATCCGGCGATCATACAACCGACGGGAAGGATCACAGTAACCAGCAGCCCCAACAACAGAATCTGTGCGGAATCCACTACCAGATTAGAGACCTCATAACTTTTTACCGGAATAGATACCGAGGTCTCATGATCTGCCATTCCACTGAATGTATTGGTGAACAGGGTCAGGTTCGCACCGCTGACGACAGAATTTGCATCATCCGTGAACAGCTGCTCGCAGCCGTACACTATCAGTGTAGCATCCCCATCATCCAAAGTCTTTACTGCCTCAACACCTAATGCGAAGGGACCATTCATATCATTTTCACCCTGTGAAAAATCCTGTGTATTGTTGACATCCTGTTTTGCAAAAGAGCTGTCGGAGGTGCTCAGGAATACATCATAGGTAATATCACCGGTGGCTGTCTCGTCGGTACTTACTTCCTCCGGGACGATGATGCCCTGAGAATACGGCAGGAACAGATATTTTCCGTAAGTGCCGGAGGTATAACTGTCAGAGCTCTGTGTCGGCAGGATATAATACGGACTTCTGTAGTAGCCGTTGGAATCATTCTCCACTACCAGTCCTTTGGCTATGCTCAGATTCATGTAGCTTAAGATAGCATCTATATTGGGTGTCTCCTCATCGGTATAGCCGGTTACCAGGATGACTTTTCCACCGTTGTTCAGATAGTCGATCACCTTATCCTTATCATCGGATGAAAAATCACTGGTGGCACCGTTAATGAACAGACAGGCCGCATCGTCAGGGATAGCATCCAGATCCATCAGATTCATGGTCTCATAATCCACATTTTCCTTGTTCAGTGCGGATGTAAAAGTGTTACTTAAGCTCAGTTCATTATGTCCTGTTGTCATATATACCTTCGGCATATCATCATTTAACACATAATCCAGTGCACTGGTGATCTGTCCTTCGCCATCATAACCGGTGGTCGTGGTGTTATAACTGTACGTCGAATAGTCAAAATCATAGGAAGACTCATAGACATCGTTGTAATCAATGACCTTGCTGCGCTTGTCGCTGACCACGATCAGGCTGTTCGTGCTGATGTTGCCGGTGGTGTACTGGGTATAGAACATCGGGTTAATGGTGGGATCCACATATTCCACGGTGATATGATCCGACAGATCATCGTATCTCTGTAAAGTCTGCCCCAATGTGGTATCCTGATTGTCCTGATTTACCAACACATAGATTGTCACATCATCCTGCATATTTTTCACATAGTCAACAGTCTGATCCGTCAGGGAATAGAGCTTCTGGCTGGTCATGTCGATCGCTGTCCAGCTAGAAGGCATCTCGCCCATGATAATATTAACGACTACTACCAGCGCTACCGCTACGGCGATCATACCGGTACTGTAAGCACTGAAGCTTAAGTTCTTCACGGACATGCTGTAACGACGTTTCTGAATGGACTGTACTGTCAGGAACAGAACCAGTGCCGTAACAGATACATAATATACGATAGAAGATACATCCAGCGTGCCGTTCAACAGGTTGGAAAACGGTGTGTAAAGATCAAAGCAACGCAACAGCCTTGTCAACAGATTGCCGGTACTGGAAATAATGGAGCAGATGGAATCCATCATATATCCCAGGAACAATACTAAAAAAGTAAGTACTGCTGCGATGACCTGGCTCTCTGTCACGGAAGACAGGAACAGACCGATGGCAATGGCGGTCATTCCGAAGAGGAAATATGCCAGGATCGACAGGTACGCCTCTCCCATGGGAACACTTCCGTACTGCGCCATGATCAGCGGGTAAAAGCAGATGATCGCTACGGGGATGGCAAATATAGTTAACAGCGCCAGGAATTTTCCCATAACGATGCCGCCTACGGACACCGGTGCCGTCAGGATCAGCTGATCCGTCTTGCTCCGCTTTTCCTCCGCCAGGATACGCATGGTCAGGATCGGCACGGTGAGCATGAATAGAAAGGTAACGCTGGATACCACATACGCAAAATAAGGATATCCGTTCATCAGGTTATAAACACTGAAATACAGTCCCAGAAAAAACAGGGTGACTGCAATAAATAAAAATCCGATAAAGGAACGGAAATAGGATTTCAATTCTCTCTTATAAATGGCCAGCATATTATTCCGCCTCCTTTGTAGTTACAGTTTCTTCGGCTTCCGGCTTTTTTCTCTTTGAGAATAGTTTGTGCTTCTCCGGCTGTGTAGGTGCTACATCCTCGGTCAGTTCCAGGAAGATGTCTTCCAGAGACTTCTCCGCATGGGTCATCTCTAAAATGGGCAGCTTTGCTTCTGCCAGTGCATAGAATACCTGCTCTCTGATGTCGGCATTCTCTTTGGAGATCACTTTCAATTTTGCTATATCTTTGGGAGCCTCGGTATTTTCTTCGATCCGGTCGATCTGTGAGATCTCCTGCAATGCACTCTTCACCGCAGCGGCGCTTCCCTTTACTTCCAGGTTCAGTTCCATGGAACCGCTCATAAGCTTCTGCAGATTCTCCGGAGAATCGCTGGCTACCAGCTTACCGTGGGCTATGATCATAATATGGTCGCAGACCGCGCTGACCTCCGACAGAATATGGGAGCTGAGGATCACGGTATGATTTTCCCCCAGCTTGCGGATCAGATCGCGGATCTCGATGATCTGTTTCGGATCCAGCCCTACCGTAGGCTCATCCAGAATGATGACCTCAGGGTAACCAAGGATTGCCTGCGCCAGTCCGACTCTCTGCCTGTAACCTTTTGACAGATTCCTGATCAGACGCTGCTGCATATCGGTGATCTGTGTCATTTCCATGACCTCATCAATCTGCTGCTTCCGCTCTTTTTTCGGCACTTTTTTCAGTTCTGCCACGAAATCCAGGTATTCTCTGACAGTCATGTCAACATACAGCGGCGGAAGCTCCGGCAGATAACCGATGGCACGCTTTGCCTCCTCCGGATCTTTTTGGACATCTTTGCCATCGATCGTCACAGTACCCTCCGTGGCTGCCAGATAACCCGTGATGATGTTCATGGTCGTGGATTTACCGGCGCCGTTAGGACCAAGAAAGCCGTAAATCTGTCCCTTTTCCACACGGAAAGAGAGATGATCTACGGCAATATGGTCACCATATTTTTTTGTAAGATTGCTTACTTCTATCATATTTGCCTCCCTGATATGGTGTGATCCCCCACCTGATACCTATGGGTACCCAGAACTGATACCTACAGGTACCCGGAACTGATACCTACAGGTACCCGGAACTGATACCTACAGGTACCCAGAACTGATACCCCGAATTGCTTCGCAGCAAGCTGCTCCCGCAATTCTAAAAACATTCGGAATCCGCTGATTTGCTACGCAAATCGCTACTTCCTCATGTTTTACGGGTGTAAAAGTTCAACCGCTTTATCATGCAAGCATGAACAGCGGTTAACCTTTACACCCTTGTATCAGTATATGTCTCAAATGTCATGAAAAGATGAAACATTTGTGAAAATTGTGTGAAACCACAACCCTTAAATTTTCGACACGGTCAGAGAAATGCTTAAATTTCCTGCCTCCGCCGCCAGATGCAGCGGCAGCTTTGCCACAGGAATATCTTCAAAAATGAACTCCGGATCACCTGATGCGGGCGTCTGGAATAAAAAAAGTACTCCGTCCACATAGAGCACCACTTTTTTCTGATTGCTGTAAATTGTCAGGGAGACCAGCCCGTTCTCCTGACGATGCAGGGTGGACAGTGCCGGATAGAGCACCGGTTCGCTGCTCCATTTTGCCTGATAATAGTAATATCGTTCTGTCAGCGTCCTGCCGTCCGCCGCCAGGAGTGCTTCCGTCGTCGTTTCTCCGGGTAATCCACGATACGCCGGAAGAATTTCCGGTCTTATCCACAGATCCCCTGTGAGGAATCCACGTCTTCTGCACAGATTGTAAAACGCCCGCACTTCGCATCGGTCCTGTCCCTCTGCCCCGGATCCGGTTTCTTCCAGCCGGATCGTATTGACTCCCATCCGGGCCATACGGTCCAGATCCCTTTGCATCTGCTCCTCCCATATCCCGGCACCGCTGATCTGCGGAGGAAAACGATAGACTACCTCTCTTGGCTGGAATTCTTTTTCATTAAGGAAAATTCCCTTTTTATCTACGACACGCACGTCATAAATTGCCAGTTCTTGTCGCCAATGCACTTCCACTGCCTCGGTTATATCCTCAGCAGGCGCTGACTCTTCCTCATTCTCCGTGCAACCGGTCTTTTCTCCATACTCCACGGTTCCGAATCTTCCCTGCGCCTTCACCAGATAGACATAGGGATCCCGCACGCCGTCCCACAGATGCGGCCGCAGCAGCAATGCCGTCATACAATCCGCCTCTTCCGGAGCATATTCTCCATGAAAAACAAGGCGTCCGCTCTCCGCACCTTCCCAGATCTCAATCTGTAAAGCGGACAGCAAACGCCCTATCTTTTCCGGCAGTGCAAATTCCAGATAAGCCTTGCCGTTTTCCAGTTTTGTTGTAATTCCAAGATCGTCCCTCATCTGCATTTCTCTTTCCTGCCTTTCGCATTCTGTTACTAAGAGTTTTTGCAGATAACATTTTATTTATGCCGGAAATCCATCTTTCCCGCACACTATTATTACATGGGACAAGACCTGCGGCCGGGCACTTCCTCTCCGGATACATAACCTGCATGAAATTCCATATTGATGTCCCGAAGCTCCTTCTCCCCGTCGATGTATGCCTGATACATTTCCGCCAGTCCCGAACTGCAGCCATCACAGTTTGCTTCCATATATCCCAGTGACTCCGCAACGATCTGCTCCCGCTCTTCTTTTGTGGTATCCTTAATCAGATATCCTGCCATTTTCTTTTCCTCTCTTGTATTTCTTTTACAGCCAATGTATCACAGCAATCTGCCGGGTGCAAGTTTTTCTCTGCATTTAGCACCGGAATCCCCATCGTCAGAATCCCATAAAGCAGGCACAATAAAGTGCCCCGGTTACCCAAAAGATACTATTGGGACAAACATATAAACCTGCAATTGAAATATTTTTACGTTTTTGTAACAATAGGAACAGGAACCTTCGTTATGACTCATAGAAAGGCCTGGGAACAACAAATGATATATCTGATGATGATCGACGCCGAAGAAGACAAACAAAAGTTTGCGATTCTCTATGAAACCTATCGGCACCTTATGATGAAAGTAGCTCTGAATGTGCTGAAGGATACTTTTCTTGCGGAAGATGCCGTACATGAGGCATTTATAAAAATTGCGAAAAACATGGAAAAAATAGGGGAAATCGACGCCACGGTGACGAAACGCTACCTGCTAACCATAACGAAAAATGCGACTATAGATATTTACCGGAAGCGAAACCATCAATTTCAACGGGAAATCTATGTGGATGAGCTGGAAGAATGTAATGTCCCGGTGACTTATGCGGAGACGGATGTGGATGACGGAATACTGGACATCCTTAGGTGCCTGCCCGTAAAATACCGGGATGTATTTCTCCTCAAATACTCCGGCAATATGGACAACGATGAAATCGCAAAAGTATTAAACATCACCGAAGGAACGACCCGGCAGCGATTATCCCGGGGAAAGATTATGATACAGGAAGCTTTGAATAAACGGGAGGAAAATAATGAGATCCATGGAAATAACGGATGAATGGCTCTATCAGCATATGCCTGTGGTGGACAATGCCATGATAACAGCATTAGAAAATCAGGTTGATCGGGAATATGTATTTTCAAAACGTTTTGAACAAAAAATGCAAAAAGTGATCCGCCGGGAAGCCCATCCGGTGCTGACCGGTGCACAACAGCTCCTAAAACGCATGGCAATCTTTTTCACCGGTATCGTATGTGCCGGACTGGTTCTGACGTTAAGTGTGGATGCCTATCGGGATAAGTTTTTCATGACACTAAAGACCCTGCGCGAGGATGCTACGCAGTATAACTACTCTTCCGAGGAAAAAGATGCGGTACTCACTCCCACGATACCGACCTGCATCCCGGAGGGCTATACAGAGACAGACCGAAGAGACAGTCCTCTTTTTTGTGAAATTTTCTATGAAAACAATGCCGGAGAACAGCTCATCTGGGAGCAAATGCTAATTTCCGCAAATAATGCCCTGACACTCGTATTAGACAATGAATACGATGCCGAAGAGGAACATGTCATCGGCGGTCACATTGCCACGGTATATACTTATGTGGATGGTTACGCCATGGCTTATTATGAAGCTGACAATTATGTATACGTGATCACCGCAGATCACATGACCGCCGAGGAAATGTTTTAGCTCATTGCCAGTATGGATATCTGATTGTATAATAAAATAAAAAGGAGGCAAGAACCATGATGCGAAATAAAAAATTAAGAACCGTTTTCTGCGGCATTCTGATTTTTCTGCTCGTATTTGCCTTATTTTGCCTTGGAGACTACGGGATCCGCTATTATCATACTCCCATCAAAAAGGATTATGACTATACCGGAACCGGAATGCTGGTCAGTCTGACGGAACCGGATACCTTCGAACAGGTATCGGTGGAGATCCACGGGAAAGCCTTACATTATCTCTGGGGGAATCAGGAAGACGCCATAGCGGGAAATGTCTGGATAAACGGAGAGAGGCTTTTCGTGGAAGGTGCGGATGACATGGGATTCTATGCACCTTTTATCGATGAAGAACCCTATTACTCCTGCCTGACCGAATCTGTAACAAATATCCCGGGAAATATGTTTCTTATCTCCCGGGATCTGAAAACCGTATTCTGCGGTGTACTTATGGACGGGAAAGAATTTCTGCTGATAATACCGGCAGAAAATAAATCGGATGCCGACCGTACCCTGAAATCCGGTCTGGAACAGTCCCAGCCTCTTTCCCGTTGGCTGAGTGACTATCCCTTATTCCTGTAGCTGCCCATCCACGATACGCACAATACGTTTCGCAGACTGGGCAACACCCAGGTCGTGGGTGATCATGACGATGGTGTTGCCCATATCGTTCAGTTCCCGGAACAGCTTCAGTACTTCCTTACCGCTGGTCTGATCCAGAGCACCGGTAGGCTCATCCGCCAGAAGGATCGCCGGCTGTCCCACCAGTGCTCTGGCAATGGATACTCTCTGCTTCTGTCCGCCGGACAGCTCGTTTGGCTTATGTCCGATACGATGATCCAGCCCCAGCAGTTTGATAGTATTTTTACACTTTTCTTCTGCTTCCTCATGCGTCATGCCACGCATCAGCAGGGGCATGATAATATTCTGCATGACATTATAGGTCGGGATCAGCTGATAGTTCTGGAAAATGAACCCGATCTTCTGGTTGCGTACCATGGTCAGATCATCCTCCTTGGTCTCGTGGATTGCCATGCCATCCAGATAATATTCCCCACTATCCATCACATCCATACAGCCGATCATATTCATTAATGTAGTCTTACCGGAACCGGAAGGGCCTAAGATTGCCACATATTCTCCCTTATTTACCTGAAAATTGATGTCCTTCAAAATCGGCAGACGCTCCTCTCCCAGCATATAGCCTTTATTTATATTTTTCATGGTGATCATTGCGTTTTCCATCATAATCCTTACACCTTTCATAACCTGCAAACTTTGGGCCTTTGGCACAAATTTGCGTGTGAAAATTTATTTTTCACACTACTCCTGATTTAAAGCTTCTACGGGGATCAGTCTCGATGCCTTATACGCCGGATAGAAGCCGAAGATGCTTCCGGTGAGGACACCAAACAACAGCGACAATACCGCTCCCTGTACCGACAGGGACACTCTCACGTTGAACAACTGTACCAGCGGGGTAATTCCCAGCGCTACCAGCACACCCAGTACCGCACCTACCAGACTGGTAAAGCTGGCTTCCAACAGGAACTCCAGCAGAATATCCTTCCGGGAACAGCCCAGCGCTTTCAAAATACCGATCTCATTGGTACGCTCCTTGATGGATACAAACAGCACGTTCATAATACCGATACCGCCAACGATAAATACGATCACTGCCATAGAGATCAGCAGTAATGTCAAAGTCTCATTGGAAGCGGAGGCTGCCTCCATCTTGCTTCCGGCATCACTGATGGTAAATGTGGTGTTGGGATAGCTTTCTTTTAAGGCACTCTCCACATCCGTCATTACGGTATCCACCTGATTCACATCCTCCGCAATGACCGTGATGGTTGGACTGATATTCGTACCGGTAATGTATTTGATGCCGGTTTCGTAAGGTACATAGATCGCCGTATCCGGGCTGATGCCGGATGCCACAGTTCCCATCTCGGATAGTACCCCTGACACTATATAGGGCCGGCCATCAATATAAACTGTACCGTCATAGGCATCGTAGGCGCTTCCAAAAATTTCCTTTGCCACGGTGGCACCCAGTACGCACACCTTCTCCTTGCTCTCATTGTTTTCTTCTGTAAGAAAATCCCCGATGGCCATTTCCAGATTACTGATGGTGGCATAATTGTCCTCCACACCGGCAATGGTGTAATAGGAAGCAGAGGTCATATCACCTCCCTCCACCGATGCTGTAGTGGAATAAGAGATCGTGGTCGCAGAGATTCCGGAGACAAAAGTCGCCAGATCATCACAGTCTTCACTGGTCAATGTCACGGCTTCGCTCTCATCCTCCTGTCCAAAACCGAAGAATCCACCGAAGTCCATGCCACCACCAGGACCACCCTGCGTACCGCCGCCGGAACCTCCTCCGGGTCCTCCGCCCATGTTGGTGACGGTAACGCTTCCTCCACCGCCCGGCATTTCAAAGCTAAAACCGCCGCTGTCACTGCTGTCACAGGAAATATCAATGGCTCCGGCATTCAGGTTCTTGAACTGCTCCGCCACTTCTTCTTTTCCACCGGTACCTATCGCCAGCACCAGCATTATGGTGGCGGATCCCACAACGATACCGATGGAAGTCAGGATCACTTTGAATTTATTCTGTGACAGGTTCAGCCACACCAGACGCAATATTTCGGATAATCTCATATTCTACTTCTTCCCTTCCATTGACCTTACTTTCCCACAGGTCTCCGCTCTACTTCGTAATGCTGCTTTCGATCAATACGGTATCTCCTTCTGCAACATCTCCGGAGATTTCCACGTTAGAACCATCTGACAGTCCTGTCGTTATTTCTTTTTTCACAATGCTGCCATCTGCAGTCTTCACTTTTACATAAGTCTTGTCATCCTCTGTGATAATGGCTCTGCGTGAGACATACAGCACTTCTTCCGTTTGTTCCGTAACGAAAGTCACATCTCCTGTCATGCCCTGGAACAGTCCGGAGACATCCCCTTCTAATGTGACAGTTACGTCATAAGTTATGTTTCCACTGGAATCCGATGTTGCATCTCCGATAGCCGTCACCTTTGCCGTAAAGGTATCTTCCGGATATGCCGTCAATGCAATATTCGCCGCAGATCCCAGAGAGATATCCGTCATGTTATCTTCATCCACTGTTACCGTCATGGTCACTTCGTCCATATCGTATAAGGTAACCAGAGAGGTTCCGGTACTGATCTTGTCTCCGGCCTCCAGCTCCACGCCGGTGATGACACCGTTGTATCTTGCACATACTGCATTACCATCGATATAAGTGCTGAACTCATTCCATTTTTCCAGTGTCTCATTATAGGTTTCCTGCTGATCGGACAATTCCTGCGCAAGATACCCCAGTGCAATGTCATAGGTCTCCTGTGCGGTATTGTAAGCCAGTGTCCGCAGTTTTTGAGTCTCGGCTGCGGTCAGTTTCCCCTGCTCCAGTTCTCGTTTTGCCTTATTGTAGGCGGTTTCGGCAGTGGTTACATTTTCCTCCGCCTGCTCTACTCTCTGTTCCAGCTCTTCCTTCTGCTGCTCCAGGGAATCTGCCGTGGACTGTGCCTGCTCCGTCAGCTGCGCATAATAGACATATCCGTAAGTATCATCTGCTGCGTCTGTACTGTTCAGGCTATATTTACAGTTCGACAATACCTGTGCCGCATCCTCATAGGCTGCCGTTACTTCCTCCAGCTGTGCCCGGTAATCTTCCAGGCTGCTCTTCGCCTGCTCCAGCGTGCTCTCCGCAGAATCTACCGTATTCTGAAGCTCCTGCAATGTAGTATTGTACTCGGTATCAATATAACTGCCGTAAGCAGTGCTGCTGTCATAAGTGTATTTTGCCTGTTGTTTTGACAGGGTCTGGTCGGCTTCCACCGCCTCCAGATCCGCTTTTGCTTTCTCCACGTTAGACTGCAGTTCGTCTTCCAGGTCGGAGACACTGTCTTCTTCCAACAGGTACAGGGGATCTCCCTCGGACACCTGCTGCCCAACGGAGACCACTACCTCCGCCACGGTCAGGGTAGAATCATCCCCGTTGCTGCCAGAGCTGCTGCCTCCCATATTGAAGATCTGCCCAAACATGTCTAAGCCTCCCTGGGCTCCGCCGCCGGAAGCACTCATGCCGCCAAAACCACCGGAACCAGAGCTGCTGCCGGCAGTACTACCGGAGGAGCCGCCGGAGGAACTGCTGCCGGAAGTATCCGTTCTCTGCAGGGCACTCATATCCAGATCAAAGGTCTGATCCACCGTACCGATGTCCACAGAGCCGCTCTCCGTCACACCTTTGACCAGTGTCCCGTATTTTACGGTGGTCTCTTTATAGATGACTTCCGTATCGGAACCACCGGAGAGACCAATAGCACCAGCCACTACAGCGATCACGCAGACACCACAGACACCTGTGATGACCTTGCGTTTTTTGGACCAGCTTTTCCATGATCCGATCCGGCACATTTGATTTCTTATATTTTCTTTGATCTTTTTCCCATTTTCATTCTGCTTCATAACTGTTCCCAATCATTCCTGTTTGTTTCTCAACATTTGCTCCATCCGTCTGATTTATTGTCCTCCGGGACCGCCCGGCATTCCACCGCTGAAGCTGCCGGAATTACCACCCACGGGACCACCCTGTGGCATGTCACCGCCTCCCGGCATCTGCATATCCTCCGACATCCCGAACTCCGTATCACTGCCGACTGCGGTATCAGAACTGCTGCCGGAATCAGAAGTCTCCTCCGTGCTCTTGACTTCTTCCTCGGAGCTGACTTTACTTGCCAGGTAGATGGTATCGCCCTCTTCCAGTCCTGACAGGATCTCGATGTCCACACCGTTGGTGATACCGGTCTCTACCTCTGCCAGTTCCCTGCCGCCCAGTGCTGTCTTACGATAGACATAGATCTTGCCGTTCTCTTCTACGATCGCCTTACGGGATACATAGAGGACATCTTCTTTTTCTTCAGTAACGAAGATCACATCTGCCGTCATGCCGCCGTAGAGCTGCTCCAGTTCACCTTCCACGCTGATCTCCACAGTGTAGCTTACCGTGTTGCTGTAATCGGAAGTAGCCGTGGTATTGATGGAGCGAATGCTTCCGGTATAGGAATCCTCCGGGTATGCCGTAAAGGTGATATCTACCGCATCTCCAACCTTCAGATCCACAATATCCTCCTGGGTCACATCCACGGAGATCCGCATATCATCCGCTGTTGCATAAGAAAGTAACGTGCCGGTAGTGATCAGTCGGTCTCCTGCTTCGTAGCTGACTCCGGTGATCACACCATCTTCTGTGGCATACAGGATACCGTCACTTCCAACGAAATCCTCAAAGGCCTGTAACTGTTCTTCCCGTTTTTCTTTCGTCTCTTCCGCTTCCTGTAAGGTCTCCTTCAGATCTTCCACAGTAGCATTGTAGGTGGTCTGGGCATTCTGCCCGGTGATCACCGCTTCCTGATAGGTCTCTTCCGTATCCAGCTTGTCGATTTTTTGCTTTGCCTGTGCCGCTGCCAGCTGGTTGGTAAGCTCAGTGATGGCATTTTCATTATCTGTTACCGCAGTTTCCGCCTGGGTCAGCGCTGATTTTGCCTGTTGGTATTTGGATCTGGCACTGAGATAACCATTCTGGATCGTCATGAAATTCACTGTATTATCGGTTCCGGCACCTTCATAGCCTTCCTTTGCCGCTTCGTAAGTCTCCAACGCATCCTGATAATCTTCCTGGGCTTCTATCAGCTTCTCCTGCAGAGAAGCTGTATTGGCCTGTTTCTGCTCCAGCTGTACCTGCAGAGACGCCACATTGTTCGTCACGCTGGTCCCGGAAGTATTGCGGATGGATGCCGCATAGGAAGCACTGATCTTCTGGGTATCATAATCCGTCTGGGTTTCCAGCAGGGACAGTTCATAAGTACTTTCTGCCTCCGCGTAGTCGGACTGTGCCTCCACTACCGCATTCTGTAACAGAGCCCGAACTGCCTCCACGCTGTCATCTGTAAACTTCAGAAGTTTCTCGCCTTCGGTGACACGCTGGCCGCTGGCGACGTAGATCTCCTCTATCTTCAGATATTTCTGTACGTTATCATCGTCATCCTCATCGCTGTCATCCTCGTCATCGTCGCTGACGTCCAGATCCAGCTCATAATCTATAGATTTCGTGTTGTATTCCAGAGAACCGCTCTCCGTAACACCCACCTTTAAAGTACCACGCTCCACCGTCTCTTCCTTGTAGATCCACTGTTCCTTTTGAAGTAACGGCGCAATGAACACCGTATAGCAGGCTGCCAGGATCAGCAGAAGCAATGCGATCCCCGCCAGAATCAGTTTCTTCTGCTTTTTTGTGAGGGATTTCAGTTTTTCAAAATGTGGTCTTTTTAATTTCATGACTGTGTCTGTCCTCCCTGTTGTTCATTTGCATTTTCCGTAGATTCCCCGTTGTCGGGGGCACCCTGGGGCTTTTCGCCGCCTCTGGGGCCGCCCTGTGGCATTGCATCGCCGCCGGACACATCTCCGGGTCTGCCCTGCATGCTCTGCTGTAATTGTTCGATCTCTTCCTCTGTCATGCCGAAGACTACGGTGACGGATTCGTTGGCACTTAAGCTGTCCTCCTCATCTTCCACGTTGACCTGTACCGTCACGCTGTATGTAACACTGGTACGGCTGTCAGACGAAGATACCGGATCAATGGCTGTGATCACACCGGTATATCCGCTGCCTGCGGAGGACTGCACATAAGCACTGTCGCCTACGGTCAGTTTTGCAATATCCGACTGATCTACCGATACGGTAACGGTCAGCTCCTTCGGATTGCTGTAGACGAATACGACTGCATCGGAAGTCAGAGCCTGCTCCGCACGCACCATGGTCCGCAGGATCGTTCCATCCTCAGAGGCATAGAAATATCCGTCACCCACACTGCTTTCAAACAGTTCCAGATTCTCTTTGGCATCTTCATAAGTACTTTTCAGAGCTGCCAGATCGGACTCTGCCTTTTCCACCGTAGTGTTATAATCGCTCTCTGCCCGTTCTGCGCCGGACAGGGAAGTCTCATAGGTCAGCTTTGCCTGCGCCAGCTGGATCTCATAATTTTCCTTCGCCTCCGTGACCGCCTGCTGAAGGCTGGGAAGCTTTAACTGCAATGTCTGTAAATTAAAAGAAGCATTGGTGACTGCATCCTCATATTTTTCCTGTGCTTCTTCCAGATCCTTCAGGTTCTGTTCCAAAATGCTGTATAGGGATGCCAGAGTTTTCACATTCGAGGAATTGCTGTCCTGTCCACTGCTGCCCAGCACATTGCCTGCGGTTCCACCTGCTTGCACAGATCCGGCTGACCCGCCGGTGATCTGGGACCAGCTGATTCCCCACTCATCCAGTTTATCCGTCAGTGCTTTCAGGTTCTCATCATAGATTGCCTGATATTCATCTACCTTGAAATAACTCTTATAGGAACCATCATTCACATAGGATTCATACTCTGCTATATCATCCTCCGCCTCCTGCAATTCCTCTTCCGCCCTGGTCACAGCACTCTGCAGACCTGCTACCGTCTCATCATAGACATCCTTAGCCTGTTGTCCGGTGAGAATGGCACTGTCTCTCGTATACTCCGCTGTGATCAGGTTCTGCTCATATTCGATAGCTCCGGTGCGATACGCAAGCTCCGCATCTTCCAAGGCTCTCTCCAGTTCCTTTCTGGCTTCCTCCACACTGTCCTCCGTAAGCTTTAAAATCTTATCTCCTGCCGTTACCTCCTCCCCGGAGACCGCATAGACTTCCTCAATCTCTAACTCTGTCGTCAGATTTTCCACGTCAAAGCTCGCCTCCGTGATACCGACATTGGTAACACCTGACGCAGCAGTCATATCCTCCGTGAAGGTCAGTCCCGACATATTAGCCGTCATGGAAAATTCTGATCGATTGCCGTTTCTATGTAATATCACCACTGCTGCCACAGAACCTCCGCCCAGCGTAAGTACCAGTACCAGCGCAACGATGATCCATTTTTTGTTTTTCTTTCGGGAAAAAATTATCTGTTTGATCTCTTTGTTCTTCACGGCGAACCTCCGATTGCTATTCCGTCCAATTTCCGTTGTTTTCTCAAGTATAGTTGGATTTTGTATTGAAAAAGTGTTCACTCTGTGAAAAATCTGTGTCCTATAGGCGCTTTCCCCCTGTTTACGTCCATGCAATTGCGAAAATAAAGCACAAAAAGAAGGTCCTGTTGGAGGCTGCTTTCGCAAAAGTCTCTAACATGACCTTCTATTATAAGCTTACGAATTCGTGCTATCGCGCTACTGTGTCCGGAAAAACAAATCACCTCTTTTGGGAAATACAGATATCCTCCAGGTTCTGCGCTCCTTCCGGTCCGATGGGTCTGCCGCCTGTGGTAATACCCCATCCTGCACGGATATTGATAATATCGTCGATCTGTCCCTGGGACAATAACGTCTTCTTCCCTAAGATAAAGTTGTTCATCATCAGGATCTTCGCATAATATTCCGTGGTCTCCATGCGGTAATAAGCCTGCATGAGATTGTCTCCCCAGGTCAGCGCGCCATGGTTTGCTAACAGTACTGCATTGAATTCCCGGCAATAGGGAGCTACCGCTTCCGGCACTTCCTCTGTGCCCGGCAGCGCAAAATGTACTAACGGCACACAGCCTAAGGACAGTACCCCTTCCATCAGCACCGGTTCTTCCAGACTGATGCCTGCGCAAGCAAACGCCGTTGCTGTAAGGGGATGTGCATGTACCACACCCTGTACCTTCGGATTCTCCTTGAATACTCTGAGGTGCATCTTGATCTCGCTGGAAGGCTTGTGCGTTCCCTCCAACACATTCCCGTCTAGATCCAATTTTACCAGCATGTCTTCTGTCATAAATCCCTTAGAAACTCCCGTTGGTGTTGCCCAGATCTCATTATCTCCGACTTTACAGGAGATATTCCCGTCGTTCGCTGCCACGAAGCCACCCTGATACATTCTGCGGCCTACCTCTAAGATCATCTGTTTTGCCTGTGCATCTGATATATATTCCATCATCTTCTCCTTGTCCATCTGATATTCCTAACAATCTTTTATGTATGCTTCCTGCCATATTCTTTCGAAACTAATTGGTTTTCCCTAGGTATTATAACACATTTTAATTCTTTTTTATGATACTAAAAACATTGATTGTAGGAAAATATAATCTATACAAAAAAATTCAAAATGCTATAATTAAATTAAAATCATTTTTCCAACACATACGAAGGAAGCATAGCGCTATGACACGGAAGAAAGTTAAATTTTCTCATACCAAATGGCTGCTGCCGTTATGGATACTTCTTATCGGCAGTATTGTCTTATATATGATCGCTCATGCGGTACAGCAGGACGACTCCAGGCACATCCGCACTCTTGCGGAACTAAATGCTGTAACCTACGGTGATAACATGATCGCAGATCTGAATGCCGGTATCAATATCACGGATACACTGGAGCAGATTCTGATCAGTACGGACGGCAGAATCGACAAATTTGATATCATTGCGGACAGAATGATGGCAGATTACGTCCGGAGCATCCAAGTGGCTCCCGGGGGCATCGTAACAGATATCTATCCCGCCGAAGGCAACGAAGCAGGTAAAATAGACCTGATCCATGACAAATACCGCGGAGAGACCGTAAATTACAGCATTGCTAATGATGTGCTTATCATACATGGTCCTTTTGAGCTGGAGCAGGGAGGACACGTCCTTTCGATCCGTAATCCAGTTTTTTTACAGGATGAGAAGGGTACTCCCTATTTTTGGGGCATGACTATGGTTATCATCAAGGTTCCTGATATTTTTCAGCATTCCGCTGATGCCTTAACCAATTTCGGTTATCAATACCGGCTATCGAAGACCATCTCACCTCTGACCGATGAATATACTGTGGTAGACCAGTCGGAGGAGACTCTGACGGATCCCGTCTCTTATGATTTTACTCTGGGTGGATGTAACTGGAGGCTGGAAATCATGCCCACCGGTGGCTGGAAGAATGGCACACTTTTACAACTGATAGTATTATGTGGCATTGCAGTGATCCTACTACTGATGGTTCTAACGATATCTATACTACTCGTTGACGAGCAACGCAAAAAATTTCGCAGACTCTCTCTGACGGATTCTATGACCGGTCTCTTAAATCGTAACGGATTTAATTTGCAGCTGGAGGAGTATCTGGAGGGAAACAAGCAGAAAAACTGTGTCGGTATATTACTTGACGTGGATAATTTTAAATTTATCAATGATGTCTATGGTCATACTATCGGTGATCAGGTTCTATTGCAGCTTTCACAATCCTTAGTGCAGGCTTTTCCGGATAATTCCATTATTGCCAGAAATGGCGGTGATGAGTTCTGTATTATCCTGAAGGACTACAGTGCAGAAGAAGCTGCCCCAATGATAGACGCTTTCAGCAAGACTTCCCGCTCTTTTTCAGCCAAAGGCGTCGAACACAATTACAGCATTTCCCTGGGCTATGCGGAATACCCCGCCAACGCAGAAAAAGTCTCTGACATTCTCCGTTATGCCGACATTGCACTCTATGAGGTAAAATTACAGGGAAAACATGGTGCTCTGGCCTACCGGCCGGATTTCCACAATTCGAAACGGACACAGCTTGGTTTTTCATTATCGGATATTTCTGACAACCTGCCGGGTGCCTTTTTCATCTACCGGGCCGAAAAGGAGAATGAACGCATCCTGTATGCTAATCAGGAAATGCTTCAGCTGACAGGATGTACGGATCTGGATGATTTTATGCATTTTACGAAACATCAATTCCGTAATCTGGTGCATCCTGAAGATCTGACACAGGTAGAAGAAAGCATCTGGCAACAGATAGAATCCGGCATGAACGGATACAATGATTATGTCAAATACCGACTTGCTGTCAAAGATGGAACTTATAAGACGGTTCTGGATTATGGGCGTATCGTGGAGAGTGAACATTATGGCTCGGTTTTCTATGTGTTGGTAGTGGATTGCGAATTTATCAAAACACTCTACGATGATTAATCATAAAAATAAAAGAATAACAAACTTTCCTCCGGGGCATACTGGTTCCGGAGGAATTTTTATATGAAAGATCAGATTAAATCTTACTTACAACGTTTGAATCACGGAGAAACTCTGGAAAGTGTCCAGGCAGATTTCGTCCGGGAATGTAAGGATGTGGATCCTTCCGCAATTATGCAGGCCGAACAGGCGCTGCTACGGGAGGGTACTTCCATCGAAGAATTGCAGCGGCTCTGTGATGTGCATTCCGCCCTGTTCCATGGTTCCACGACAGAAGAGAAAATTGCCAATGCCGAAAAAACAGCAGCCCCTTCTCTAGCTGCCCAGAAACTACACTCTAAAGACATAAAGGACCAACGGCTCTCCGCCGCTGCCGCCCTGATCCAGATCTCCGGACATCCCCTGCAAACTTTTACGCTGGAAAATGCAGCACTGGAAAAGCTGATTGCCCGTGCGAGGCAGGCATTGGAAAATAATGGAATTACCAATGAACTGCTTGACGAGCTGCGCCAGATCGCTATCCACTATGCTAGAAAGGGTGACTTACTTTATCCACATTTGAAGGTGCAATATGGGATCAGCGGCCCCTCCGCAGTCATGTGGACAGTGGATGATGAGATCCGGGATGAACTGAATGCCCTTGCAAAACAAAAAGACCAAAAAGAAACCGATGCATGGAAACAACGTTTGAATGCCGTATTGACCCGCATGGAAGAAATGATCTACAAGGAATCCAATATCCTCTTCCCCAACTGCGCACTGAATTTCTCGGAGGAGGAATGGTATCACATTTACCGGGATGCCAAAGATTATGCGGAATGCTTCGGTATCCGGGGTGACAGTTGGGAGGCTGCGGAAGCACATCTGGCTGACACTGCCTCTACGGTTGGCACCATGTCTGCGGAACATGCTTTTGCAGATGGTGAGACCAGAATCCACCTTCCCTGCGGCAGTCTGACCCTGTCACAACTGACCGCCATGTTGAATACGATTCCTTTGGAGATTACCTTCGTAGACATCGATAATGTCAATCGTTATTTCAACGAAGGCCCCAAAGTATTCAAACGTCCCGGCATGGCATTGGGCCGGGAGGTCTTCACCTGTCATCCGCCTAAAATCGAAGAACGGGTTCGCCGCATTATCGGAGAATTCCGCACAGGGAATCTGGACCAGGTACCGGTCTGGATGGACAAGGGCGGCCGGACTTTCTTAGTGACTTATTATGCCGTCCGGGATAAAAACGAACAATATCTTGGTACACTGGAGCTGGTACAGGACATGGAGTTTGCAAAAGAGCACTTCCGCTAGGACAGTGCTCTTTTCTCTTCTTGTGCTTCCTCTACATAAATACGTGCATTTTCCAGATTCCACCGGATCTCTTCTTCGGTAACAGCACGTTTTACTTTCCCGGGATTACCGATGACCAGGGAATTATCCGGGATCTCCACATTCTGCGTCACCAGTGCTCCAGCACCGATGATGCAGTTTTTCCCGATCTTACAGCCGTTCATCAGAATGGCTCCCATACCGATCATGGTATTGTCGCCGATCTTACAGCCGTGGACGATTGTACCGTGTCCAATGGTCACATGATCTCCGATCTCCACCGGATATCCACTGCCCAGATGCACTACCGCATTGTCCTGAATATTGCTCTCTCTGCCGATGACAATGGAGTCCCGGTCGCCCCGGACCACCGCATTGTACCAGATTCCGCTGTTTTCTCCGATCGTCACATCTCCCAGCACCACTGCTCCGGGCGCTATAAATGCTGTATCATGGATCTGCATAACATCACTCCTTCCAATGCAGCCGGTGCAGCTCTCCATCCCTCTGCATGCTCTCGAATCCCTGCTGTCTCAGTGCCTCGTAGAGCACGATGGCTACGGAATTGGACAGGTTCAGGGAACGGATCTCAGGGAGCATGGGAATACGGATGCAGGTTTCTTCATGCTCTACGAGGATTTCTTCCGGGATTCCGGCGCTTTCCTTGCCGAACATGATGTAATCGTCCGGTCCGAATTTCACATCGGTGTAGGTCTGGTGTGCTTTTGTGGTTGCCATCCAGATCTTCGCTCCGGGATGCATTTCCTGGAACTCCTGAAAATTCATATACCTGGTGACATCCAGATGCTGCCAGTAGTCCATACCGGCTCTCTTGATCTCTTTTTCATTTAAACGGAAGCCTAACGGCTCGATCAGATGCAGGCTGGTGCCGGTAGCCACACAGGTTCTTCCGATATTTCCGGTGTTTGCCGGGATCTCCGGCTGGTGTAATATAATATGCATATTTTTTCCTTTACAACATAGTAACTATCCAGAACCACTTCTCTGCCTGTGATTCCGAATAGTTACCTGAAAATGCTTTATTTATTTATTTTTTTGTTCTGCTCTCAGTTTCTCTACAAAATGTCCCAGTCTGCCGATGGCGGTCTTCAGCTTTTCCAGGGAGTACGCATAGGAGATTCTAAGATACCCCTCGCCACTGTCACCAAATGCGGTTCCGGGCACGGCAGCTACTTTTTCCTCCTCCAGGAAACGGGTGGCAAATTCTTCACTGGTCATGCCGAATTCCTTGATGCAGGGGAATACATAGAATGCGCCGTAAGGTTCAAAGCACTCCAACCCCATCTCACGGAACGCATTCATCAAAAAGCGTCTTCTCTGATTATACGCCGTACGCATCTCCTCGATGTCGGAATCTCCGTTTTTCAAAGCTTCCACTGCCGCATACTGGCTGGTGGTAGGAGCACACATGATGGCAAACTGATGGATCTTCGTCATCTGCTGAATAATGGCTGCGGGCCCGCAACAGTATCCCAATCTCCATCCGGTCATGGCATATGCCTTGGAGAAGCCGTTGATATAAACGGTTCTCTCCTTCATGCCGGGAAGACTGATAATGGAAACATGCTTCTCTTTATAGGTAAGCTCTGAATAGATCTCATCGGACATGACAAAAATGTCATGCTCCTCAATGATCTTTGCAATAGCCTCGAGATCAGACTTTTCCATAATGGCTCCCGTGGGATTGTTGGGAAACGGAAGGATCAGTACCTTCGTCTTGTCCGTAATGGCTGCCTCCAGCTCCTCTGCTGTCAGGCGGAATTCGTTCTCTGCCTTCAGGTCAATGATCACCGGAGTCGCTCCTGCCAGGATCGCACAGGGTTCATAGGATACGTAGCTGGGCTGGGGGATCAGGACTTCATCTCCCGGATTGCACATGGCACGCAGCCCGATATCGATTGCCTCAGAGCCACCGACTGTCACCAGCACTTCATGCTGCCAGTCATAGGATACGCCCTGTTTTCTCCGGATCGTGTTGCAGATCTCCTGACGCAGATCCTTCAGACCGGCATTGGAGGTATAAAAGGTTCTTCCCTTTTCCAGGGAATAGATACCCTCGTCCCGTATGTGCCAGGGAGTATCAAAATCCGGTTCTCCCACACCCAGAGAGATGGCATCCTGCATCTCGCTTACAATGTCAAAAAATTTGCGGATACCCGATGGTTTGATATCCACTACTTTATCTGCTAATGGATTTCTCATGGAGTGATCATCTCTCTTTCATCTTCTTTTTTCGTAGCAAATGCGGTTCCGTGATCCTTGTATTTCTTCAGGATAAAATGCGTTGCTGTACTCAACACGGAATCCAGTGTGGACAGCTTGTCAGATACAAAATTAGATACCTCACGCAGGGTCTTACCCTCCAGAATGACCATCAGATCATACGCTCCGGACATCAGATACACGCTGCGCACTTCAGGATATTTGTAGATACGCTCTGCAATACTGTCAAAACCCTGGCCTCTCTGGGGAGTTACACGTACCTCGATCAGAGCGCTTACCTTTTCAATATCTGTCTTCTCCCAGTTGATCAGGGTATGATAACCGCAGATGATCCCCTCTGCTTCCAGTGCTGCCAGTTCATTTACCACATCGATCTCTTCCACTCCCAGGATCACTGCCAGTTCCTTCAGATCGATCCTGCTGTTCTTCTCTATGATCGCTAATAATTCTTCTCTCATGCCACTATCTCCTTTATAACTTTTATATCGCATTTTCCCTTACATAAGGGATGACTGCAAAATTTTACACATTCTTATAAATCTCATCTCTCTGAGGACGATCCATATAACGGACTTCGTCCTCATTCAGGATCAGTCGTTCATTACTGTCTGTAAATCTCCCTACGATCACTGCCGGAATTCCCTCTACCGCCAGTGCTTCCACCACTGCAGTTCCCTCCGGACTTGCAATGATCAGGCTGCCGCCGGATCTGAGTTCATACGGATTTACATTACAGAATTCACATACCTCCACTGTCTCCTGTCTGAGAGGAAGCTTCTTCATATCTATTGTCAGTCCAACACCTGCACCCTCTGCCATCTCCCACAGCGCTGCAAATACACCGCCCTCGGAGACATCATGCATGGTACAACCGCCGGACTTCACGGCGGTAGCGGCCTCCGGTAAAATAGAATAATACCGGTCAAACGCCGCTGCTTCTTCTACCAGATACGCCGGGTATCTCTCAAGAAGCTTTTCACGGTTCCGGGCCGCCAGATCCGCGGTACCCTCCAGGCCGATCCACTTGGTAATAATGATATCCTGACCCGCCAGAATTTTCCCTGCGGATACCTGCGTCACTGCGGCTTCGCTCAGGATACCGTATCCTGTTACCGTAGCAATCGGCTGTCTTACCGCAGAGCTTACTCTGGTCTGCCCGCCGATGATCTGGATATTCAGATCTGTGGCTGCTCTCTCCGCCTCTTCCATCAATGCCTTCAGCTCCGGCTCCTCCACCGTCTCCGGCAGGAAGATCACCAGCTCTGCCGCCACAGGCTCTGCGCCCGCCGCTGCCAGATTGTTTGCACACTTTTGGAAAATACGACGCATCGGCATCACGGACAGATCCTCTCTCTCCGCCTCTGCCAGGTCGTTCTCACACTGAAGTTCTACGACACCTTCCTGAACGCAGGTTACCAGCTGTCCCTCGGAAAAAGGCGCAAAAACAGCGCAGTCTGCCCCCAGACCTGCGCTATTTGCTATTTCTGTCCTTTTATTTTTCAATTGTCTGAGAACGGAACGTTTCAGGACGTTCACGGGTACCTTGCCGCTGTTCATTGTCTCACCTTTAGTCGTCTACGATTTCTGTCTGCCCAGCAGCCGCTGCTGCTCTTGCGTTTAACGCTGCTGCCACATTTTTCACATGATCAATGTTCGCTGTACTGATAGCTGCCATGATCTCTTCATACGCCTGGGGATCCGAGGTAGCGGTTCCCACGGTAGCACTTCGGGGCACCATCTTATAAGTACTGCTGTTGACCTGTTCTCTGCTGACCTCTACACCGTTTTCCATCGTGATCTTCCACAGTCTTGCCTTATAGCCGATATGCGCACTCTCTGTTACGATATAACCGATGGGTTGACCGGCATCGGCATAGATCTGATCCGCAGGGGGTGTGATCGTCTCCAGCACTTCACTTTCATAACGTACCGAATGTCCGGCAGCTCTGGTCTCCTTGCCATAGATGTTAAACGTGATCTGCTTGTCATGCGTATAGCCTTCTATGTAGATCGGTGCATCTGTATTGTTTACAAACTTAAAGTCTTTGCCGGAGCTCTCAGCGATCGCTGCATCTGCGGAAGGATCCACATAGCCTACGATCATGGAATGATTATAACGTTCCGTTACTTCCAGCTCTGCAAGTAATACTGCATTGTACAGAGTAGTGGATACCTGGCAGATACCGCCGCCCAGACTGTCTACCACTTTTCCGCTGACATAAGAGCCCGCCATGTAATAGCCGTTCGCCACGGAAAAAGGAGATACCGTCTTATATGTAGAGAATTCTTCTCCCGGATACAGGGTCGTTCCGTTGATCAGACTACAGCCGTTCGCTACATTTGCACTTCTGGAGGATCCGGATGTCTTATAAGATGTGGTAAAGCTTCCCAGTACATCCGTTACCTGTGCCAGTTCTTCAGCACTTCCCTTCGGCTCATCCACTACGATCTCCAAAGGAATGCTGCAAGCCTCATGATTCCATTCTTCTGTCAGATAGTCATATACCGCATCGATAGATTTCTCTACATCCAGCACATATCCGGTCTGACCTTCCACCACGGTAAATTTACCGCCGTCCCTCTTCAGAGAGACGTTGATGGCTTCCTGATCATACTTGGTGCATCTGGTCAGCAGATCGTTGATCGCCTGTAAGTCAAAATCCAGTTCAATGGGATATACGTAATTTTCATGCTGCAGATCCATCAGGGTCTTGTAACGCTCAATAACATTTCCATGTGTCCCCAGTTCCAATGCTTCCTGCACCAGCTCCGGATTCTTCCAGGTCACACCCAGATCTCCGGCTGTGGTGGTCACATCATGATCATTTGCCGCAAGCAGTGTAATCTCCACATCCTTCAGACTTTCGATATGTTCTTCGATAACCGCTGTTGCTTCCTGTGCCGTCATTCCGGACAGTTCCACATCCCCGGCATAAATTCCTGTCTTAATAGTATCATCTGTCTTGGCCTGCGCTGTCATTCCGAACAACATCGTCAAAGTCAATAACAGAATGCCGTAAAATCCCTTACGATATTTTTTCATAATACTCCTCTGCCCTTCCTTCGGGCACGTCTATTGTTCCATCCGCAGTTGAATTAGTAAAAAATAGATGTTATAGTAGGTACAATCATAGCAATCACAAGCAGCACGATGATAGCTGCGGAGATTCGCTGTTTTACTTTTTTATTATTCATATTAAACATGGTAAAAACCTCCATAAATGCTTCAAAAATCACTTTTACTCTGAAAGGATATTATATATGAGTTTAAAGATTTTGGCAAGTTTAATCATACTGATTGCCGTAGTGGCACATGCTACCAAACGCCAACAGCGCATCGCGGAAAACAGTGAAAAAGAGTTCTGGGCCAGAGAGCGGAAAGCCAACTCCGTCCGCAAAAAGCCTCTGGATGATCTGGACTATGTAAAAATCCCCCTGGATAAGCTTCCCATGGATGCTCTTCCGGACAACGAAAGAGCCGAAGAATACCGTAGTCTCCTTACTTCTCTGTCCACACAGCCGATCGTAAATCTTACAGGCTTCACCAATACCGACCTCAAGCTGGAATACGGCACTGCGAACATTACACCGCTGTCCCAATATGATCAGAATTACACTGTATTAGTACGTACTCTGCAGCAATGGGCCGATCTGCTTCTGGATTCCGGTCTGACAGATGATGCGGAAACAGTTCTCGCGTATGCCGTCTCCATCGGCACCGACGTCAGCCATACTTACTATGCGCTGGCTAAAATCTATGCCGGCCGGAAGGAATATGACAAAATTGCCGATCTGATCCACCGTGCGGAAGGACTGCGTTCCGCTTTGCGTAATTCTATCGTCCGTACTTTGCAAGAATCTTATCCGCAAGCCTGCTCGCCTCACTGCGGGTAAGCTTTTCCACATCGACCTCCAAAGTTATCTTATGCTGCTCTGCCAGACGATATAACCGCTCTTTTTGCGGTTTCGTCGCGGGCGTATCTCTTTTTACCTGAAAATGTAATGGCTGCGGCTCAAATAAATTATTCTTTGCCGATTTTCCGACAGCTTCTGTCGATGCCTGTCCACCGGTTTCCTCCCTGTAAAACAGTTCTATCAGCTTTCGGAACAACCGGTCCGTTGCTTTCGCATCCTCCAGAGCCCAGTGTGCATGATGCGGGATCTCATAATACTGACACAGATACCCCAGATTACGATGAGGCAGTTCCTGCAGATATTTCCGAGCAATCTGCAAAGTGTCCACCGCCGATCTCTCAAAAGTAATCTTCCGGTCCACTGCTGCTTTTTTCAAAAAAGAATAATCAAACAAAATGCTGTGTCCCAGCAACGGTAATTCTCCCATAAATTCCAATAATTTGGGGAAAACCTCATCCAGCTGCGGTGCATCCGTAAGATCTTCATCCCGGATTCCCGTAAGTTCTGTGATCCGTTCTTCCAATTTCCGCCCCGGATCCACAAACGTAGAAAATTCTTCCACAATCTGTCCCTGCTCCACACGGATCGCACCGATCTCTATGATCCGATCTCTCTTGGGATTCAGGCCCGTGGTCTCCAAATCTATACTGACATAAGTGTCATACATACTATTCTCTTATCCTTCCGCAGTACTTCTGATATATTCTGACTGCATACCTCAATTTTTATGAACCGGTCTTCTCCTGTACTTATAATATCAGATTCGCGATCACTTGTACCTTGGCTTCATAATTGAGCGGATTCCGTTCCTGATAGTCAAACAGAACATAATGAGGTTGCGGATATCGGAACGGTTCTAAGTGTGTCATTCGGCTTAGCTGTTTCCAGTCATACTGATCATAGGCAGAAAGATAATGTCTCTCCTGCTCTTCCGACTGGTAAAAACGGCGGATATCCTGTTTTTCCTCTTCCGTGATCTCTGCCGCAAACGCAGGCCTGCTCTTCAGGTTCTCCCGAAGGTACATATCATAAGTCAGAAGTTCTCTGTAAATCTCACGGTTGGCCGGATCTTTCATCGCTGCGAACTCCAATAAGATCTGATACCGGTAGGCTCTGGCGGGACTGTTGGTAAAATATCCCTGTTCCTGATAATAATCCGCCAGTGCCTCATACATGGCAAACGGACCGGGGAATGCTTTTTCCAGAACCGGCAGGGTATGAGTGAACTGGCCGCTGTTATAATACAGCTCTACCATCTCTTCGATCCGTTTCAGTCTCCGGATCTCTCCATAGCTGATCCAGTTCGTATACAACACTTCATAGGGCGGCAGTTCCAGATAGCGGATTCCGTACTCCTGTGCATGCTCATGCATATCCGAGCCCTTCAACACCTTCAGGAAACCTAACTGTAACTGCTCCGGCTGCATTGCATACACCCTGTCAAAGGATCTGCCGAAGCTCTCATAGTCTTCATAGGGAAGCCCTGCGATCAGATCCAGATGCTGATGAATATTCTGTCCTCTGTGAATGGCCGCCACAATTTTCTCCAGCTTGTCCACATCCATGACACGGTGAATGGCTCGTATCGTCTCCGGATTCGTAGACTGCACCCCGATCTCCAGCTGTGCCAGTCCCGGACGGAAGCGGTTCAACAATGCGATCTCTTCTTCGCGCAAAATGTCCGCGGAAATCTCGAAATGGAAGTTGGTGACGCCATTGTCATGTTTGTAAATATACTCCCATATCTCCATGGCATGTTTGTGATCACAATTGAACGTCCGGTCAATGAACTTCACCTGTTTTACGTTTTGATCCAGGAAAAACTGCAGTTCTCTTTTTACGACATCTATGTCACGTAGTCTCACTTTCTTATCTATGGAGGACAGGCAATAGCTGCACCGGTAAGGGCATCCTCTACTGGTCTCATAATAGATGATACGATTCGTAAAAGGCTCCATATCCTCATAGAGAAAAGGAAGTGTGGTCAAATCCGTCAGTTCTCTAGGTGCCGTATAACCGGAGGCAAGACACAGGCCGGGGATCTGTCCAAAACGCTCTGCCACAGACTTTCCTGCAACCGTTCCCATTCGGTCTGCTGCCTGCTGTTCTGTGCTGTCGGATTCGGGTTGTTGTTCGGACTGTCCGGTGCTTTCTGCTTCCCGCACATAGTGGTCCAGTACCTCTCGGAAGGTGACTTCTCCTTCTCCCACCATAATTCCGGTAACCTGAGGGAACTCTCTTAAAAGTCCCGGTCCATCATAAGTCACCTCCGGTCCTCCCAGCCAGATCTCTGTATCCGGCAGGATCTTCGGCAGTTCTATCAGAAGTTCCCGGATCAGCTTCCAGTTCCAGATATAACAGGAAAATCCTATTACCTTTGGCTGACGCTTCCAGATTCCCTCCAAAATACTTTCCAAAGATTCATTGATGGTGAATTCCGCCAGTTCCACATAGGGCTGTAACTTTTCTCCCACACCGGCCCGCAGGCTGTAAATAGCAGGATTGGAATGTATGAATTTTGCATTAATAGCTGTTAATAAGAATTTCATGGGATTATTATACTAAGAAAAAAGAATTGTGTCACCACAATTCCTTTTCCTCGCAACAAATGTACAACAAACATTCAACAAAAATATGATTATAAGCTTTTAACAAAACGATCGAATGCCTTCTGGCCTTCCTCAGTTCTCTTGTAGACACCGGCATCTTCCAATACCTGCATGAATACCAGACCGATCTCCTTCTCTACGATACCGTCGATGTTCTCTGCAGTGATGGCATCGTATTTCGGACGGAACTCGTCTACCCAGTCTGCATGCTTTGCCAGTTCCTCATCAGCTCTTAAGTCTTTACCGGCGAGGATTGCTTCCTTCAGATGCGCCATCTCGCCCTTCAGGCGGGCAGGCAGTACTGCCAGACCCATAACCTCGATCAGGCCGATATTCTCTTTTTTGATATGATGCAGCTTTGCATGGGGATGATAGACTCCCAGCGGATGCTCCTCTGTGGTGATATTGTTACGCAGCACCAGATCCAGTTCGAACTTGTCTCCTCTCTTTCTTGCAATGGGAGTGATGGTGTTATGAGGCTCGTTATCGGTGTAGGCATAGATAAATGCCTCTTCATCCGTATATTCTCTCCACTTGTTCAGGATTACATCTGCCAGTGCAATGATACGGTCAGTATCCGTACCGCTGAGACGGATGACAGACATGGGCCATGCCACGATACCGGCATCCACATCCTCGAAACCGGCTACGGAGAACGTTCTCTCTACCGGAGCTTTCGCCATGGCAAACTCGTAATGGCCGCCCTGGAAATGATCGTGGCTTAAGATGGAGCCGCCTACGATGGGCAGATCCGCATTGGAACCTACAAAATAATGAGGGAACTGCTTTACGAAATCAAACAGCTTACAGAAGGTCGCATGCTCAATCTTCATAGGCACATGCTGAGAGTTAAATACGATGCAGTGCTCATTATAATATACATACGGAGAATACTGGAATCCCCACTGGCTGCCGTTAATGGTCACCGGAATGATACGGTGGTTCTGACGGGCAGGATGGTTCACACGGCCTGCATAACCCTCATTTTCACGGCACAACAGGCATTTCGGATAACCGGACTGCTTTGCCAGCTTTGCTGCGGCGATAGCTTTAGGATCCTTCTCGGGCTTGGACAGGTTGATGGTAATATCCAGATCGCCATATTTGGTGGGAGCCACCCATTTCATATCCTTGCAGATACGATAACGACGGATATAGTCGGAATCTCTGCTTAATTTATAATAATAGTCGGTAGCTGCCTCAGGAGATACCTGCTCGTACAGCTCATGGAAATGACGGATCACTTCACTGGGTCTGGGCATCAGCAGTCCCATGATCTTCGTATCGAACAGATCGCGGTATACCACGCTGTTCTCCTTGAGAATACCTTTTTCATAAGCGTAATCCAGCATGCCTTTCAGAACCTCTTCCAGTTCATCCTCACGCATGGTTACATTGTCACGGTCTTCCAGCTCATCCAGTTCAAACAGCTCCAACAGACGGTTGGTGGTATAGATCACATCTTCCTCCGGAACCAGTCCTGTCTGTACTCCGTAGGATACTAATTTACGAATTAATACCTGAATATCCATTTTCTTTTCTCCTTACAGTGTCTGGGGGCCGTCACCGATCTCTACTACATAGAAATCAGCCGCATAGCCGATCTTTTCCTTGTATGCTTTGCCTACCCGCTCGATAAAGGTATCAATAGCTTCATCCTTCACAATGCTTACGGTACATCCGCCAAAGCCGGCACCGGTCATACGGGATCCAATGACACCGTCTACCTTCCATGCTTCCTCTACCAGAGTATCCAGCTCGATACCGGTTACTTCATAATCATCCCGCAGGGATACGTGGGATGCATTCATCAGCTCACCAAACAGCTTCACATCATCATTCTTCAGCGCTTCAACCGCACGGATCGTTCTCTGATTCTCATATACTGCATGCTTTGCACGCTTTCTGCGGACATCACTCTTGATAATAGCCTTGAACTTCTCAAAGGTCTCCTCATCCAGGTCGCCCAGCGTCTTGATCTTCACTACCTGCTGAAGCTCTGCCAGTGCGGTCTCACACTCACTGCGGCGCTCATTGTACTTGGAATCTCCCAGGCCTCTCTTTTTATTACTGCATGCGATCACGATCTTCGCATTCTCCAGATGGATCGGTGCATACTCATACTCCAAAGTTGCAGTATCCAGGAAAATAGCGTTCTCTTTTTTACCCATGGCAATGGCAAACTGATCCATGATACCGCAGTTTACTTTGTTGTATTTGTTCTCGGAGAACTGTCCGATCAGCGCAAGATCCTGGTTGGTCACGTCAAAGCCGAAGAAATCCCTCAGGATGTAGCCGGTCAACACTTCTACGGAAGCGGAAGAAGAAAGTCCGGAACCGTTGGGGATATTACCGTTCAACAGCAGATCCATACCGGAAGTCACTTTCATGCCCTTCTCGCCGAAAGCCCAGATCACTCCCTTGGGATAATTGGTCCAGTTCGCTTCCTTGCTGGGTACCAGATCATCCAGAGAAGACTCGATCACACCCAGATGTTCGAAATTCATGGAATAAAAACGCAGTTTATTGTCGTTTCTTTTTCTTGCCACGCCGTAAGTACCAATGGTCAGTGCACAGGGGAATACATGTCCGCCGTTATAGTCGGTATGTTCACCGATCAGATTCACACGTCCCGGTGCAAAATAAGCCTTGGCACCCTCTGCATCTCCAAATACTTCTGCGAAAGTCTTCAGAATCGTCTCTTTCATTTCCATTTTCTGCTCCTATCTGCTTACTGTGTAAGCCCCGTCCATTTATATGTTCTTACTCTTGTCGCTCCGGCCGATGCCGCGATACGAATTCTCTTGCTCTATGTTTTCATCATAATCGAAAAAGACAAATATTTCTACCTATTTTTGTTTTTCAGACCTGTCATTATGTTAAAAGCTACAAGCCATGCAAAGACAAAAAGAAAGATACACCGTGGGAGCTTGCTCACAGAGGTGTATCTTTCTTTTTGGATTTATACGGCGACAGCCGTACATGAAGTAGACGCAGCGCGTCTACGAATGCGCATGGCGCAATTCCTTGGAGCTTGCTCACAGAGGTGTATCTTTCTTTTTGGATTTATACGGCGACAACCGTACATCCGCAGGCACTTCAGTGTCTGCGAATGGGTATGGCCTAATTCTTATTTCTCATCTTTATTTCCAAACAGCTTCTCTGCTGCTCCGGCCGCGCCCATAATACCATTTACGGCAGGGTTCTTCAGTGCACCGGCTACCATGTTCACCTGAGTAGCGGCATCCGTCGCTGCCAGCAGGCTGTTACGATACTCTTCGTTGACTTCATGTGTGGAAGCATACTCAATATAGCTTGCAAGCATATCGAAATCTTTGTTGCTGTCATATACAATGGCTACTACCACATACAGAACCACACAGGCAATGCCCAATACAACAAACACAACATTTTTCAGTATGCCGCCCAAAGCTACAAATACCAGAGTACCGATCACACTCAGGGTTACCAGCAATTCAGATACAGCGGCATCTTTTACGGATTTTACCAGAAAAGTCCTGCCATCCTGTAACAACAGAGATACGCCGTCATAATAAGTCTCCTTGGTCATCTCGCCGTATTTTGCAAACAGATAACCCTCTAACAACAGATTGATTCTTCTGTAAGCTTTCTTGATCATACTCTGTGCAATACCGGATACAGACTTCAGTCCGGGGATCTTCTCCAGCATGGCTGCCCCGGTGAAAATACCCTGGCACAGATGATATAAAATATGAGAGAACTCTCTGGTCTGGCTCTTAAGTGCAGACAGGCTTCCACCTTGCTTCTTTACCAGTTCAATACCGGCATTTACCACATCCTCGGGCATCTCTTCACCCATCAGAGCTTTTGCTGTCATAACACGTTTTGCATACTCGGTATACCCGTCTACCCAGCTGAGGATCACTAATCCTGCAAAAAATGCTACCACTCCCAACAGGGTCAGTACGTTGATCTGTGTCATCAGTCCGATGGCTGCCACAATGACACCTGCTGCCATCACGCCGTAATAAATTCCCAGTCGCTGGTTGAATTTCTTTTGTACTGCCTTTGCTTTCTCTCTGTTATTCATTATCTTGTCCCTCCATAAGTTGTGGTCTTATTCTATGACCACATACTACTTTAGTATAATTTTACTGTCATAAATTGTCAATATTCAGCATATTTTTATACAATACTAAAATTATGTTATACTTTGTTTACCCGATAATCAACACTTAAAAAGCCATTCCTAAATTTAATTTGCTGAATAGACTCCTGTTATTCCGCACTCTGTTTCCGATACTGTACCGGAGTCATATCATAAGCCTTTTTGAACAGGCGATTGAAATGCTCCACATTCTCGTAACCAACGTTAGCTGCTATGGTCTCTACTGTCTGGTTGGTCTCTTTCAAAAGCATTCTCGCTTTCTTCATGCGTTCTTCCCTTACAACCTCCTGGAAGGTCATGCCGGCCTTTTCCTTAATGTATTTGGACAAATACGGTTTGGAGAGATGGAAGGTATCTACCAGCATATCCAGTGTTACATCCACGTAGTTCTTCTGGATGAAACTGATGATCTCCACGATCCGCTCCTCTCTGCCGGAAGTGATATGCTGCTCTGCTGCCAGCTTGTTCACAGCGGATACCAATGCTGCGATGGAACTCTTGATGATATCTTCATCCACGCCGACACCCCAGTAGAACTTACCGTCATGGACGATGCCTACATAGGTAGCTGCCTTAGAGTTGGAACCTCTGGAAATCGCATGTTCTTCGTAAACAGACAGTTCATAGGTAATACCGAAGTATGTCTTAATAGCATTGCTGACTGCGTCGAGACGTCCGTTACCCATGGTGGTAATGGTTCTGGAAGCGCCGCCCTGCTCGATGGTCACCTCTGCCTGAATGCCGTTCTCCTGCTTGAAGTGACACTCCGGAACATTGAAGATGCTGCGGGGATAAATATAATTTTCCTCGAAGATCGCGTAAATCTCCTTGGGAAGTAATTCCTGATGGCGCCTGTCGGAGATACCCTTTACCAGGTAGCCGACTTCTTCCTTCATGGCTGCAGGCAGCGAGAAACCAAATTGCTGCTTCAATACGAATGCTACGCCGCCCTTACCGGATACGCTGTTGATACGGATAACATCGGATTCGTACTCTCTTCCCACATCTGCAGGATCGATAGGCAGGTAAGGAATATCCCAGCGCTTGCCGGTCCTGCCTTCCTTCTGCCATGCCATACCTTTGCTGATGGCATCCTGATGGGAACCTGAAAATGCGGTAAATACCAGATCTCCCGCATAAGGAACTCTCTCATGCACCTTCATACCGGTGAAATTCTCATAAGCTTCACGGATCTCCATAATATGAGAGAAATCCAGTCCACTGTCCACACCGTGACACATCATATTCAGTGCAACGCATACCAGATCCACATTACCGGTACGCTCGCCATTGCCGAACAAAGTACCTTCCACACGGTCTGCTCCGGCCAGTACGCCGAACTCCGCATCGCTGATACCGCAGCCTCTGTCGTTATGGGGATGTACGCTGAGTACTACATTATCGCGATATTTCAAATGTTTGTGCATATATTCTACCTGACAGGCAAATACATGGGGCATTGCCACCTGTACGGTGGTAGGCAGATTGATGATTGCCTTGCAGTCAGCAGTGGGCTTCCATACGTCAAGTACTGAATTGCAGACTTCCAATGCATAATCCACCTCAGTCTGTGAAAAACTCTCCGGGCTGTACTCAAAGGTGAAGTTACCTTCTGTCTCCTCTGCCAGATTCTTTAGCATCCGGGCACCGTCTACTGCCAGCTTCTTGATGGATTCCTTATCCTTTTTAAATACCTGTTCTCTCTGTTCTACGGAAGTAGAATTATACAGATGGATCACTGCGTGGGGCGCACCCTTGACTGCTTCGAAGGTCTTGCGGATAATATGCTCTCTCGCCTGCGTCAATACCTGAATGGTCACATCCTCCGGGATCATATCTCGTTCGATCAAAGCACGGATAAAGTTATACTCAGTATCAGAAGAAGCGGGGAAACCAACCTCGATCTCCTTGAAACCGATCTTTACCAACATCTTGAAGAATTCCAGCTTATCTTCCAGACTCATGGGATCGATCAATGCCTGGTTGCCGTCTCTTAAGTCAACGCTGCACCAGATAGGGGGCTTAGTAATACTGTCCTTCTTTACCCAGTCGTAGGTCACCTCGGGGGGCATAAAATAAGTTTTCTGATATTTTGCTGCAATGTCTGCGCTGTTCATGGGAATCCTCCTGCCATATGATTACTTTTTATTTTCAAAACCTGTTGTTTTTACTATTTTCACTTATCTGATTGCATTATCTTAACACTCATAATTTCTGTAAGCAAGATATATTCTTATCTTGTTAATTGATGTATTTTAATGTGACATTTTTGTCATATACCTATAAATTCAAGAAAAAGGCTATTTTATTCAGTGATTATTCTTTTTTATTATTTGATTAAAATTTTCAATTGTATATATCATTTTTTGTTATATTTAAAACCATACTTTTAATTTTATAACGTTGTATAATTGATTAATTTTATTACTATGTTTAAAATGTTTTTCACAAAAAAACAGATGTCCGTGTGAGACATCTGTTTACAATCTATTCCCTATTTATATCCTAAACGATTTCTTCGTACTGCATACTCTCGAAATCGTAACGCCTATTCGCATTCCGGACGATCAAATAATTTCCACTCTTTCAAAATACCGGATCAGGATATCCGCACAATTTTCGATTCCCAGTTTGGTGGTATCGAGGATCATATGATAATTGTTCACATCACCCCACACTTTACCGGTATTTTCATAATAATAGTCGGCGCGCTCCGCATCATTTTTCTCAAGCATTTCTTTTGCCTCATCGTGGGGAAGACTTTCCTTCTTCATGATACGTTCAATACGATCTTCCTTATCCGCGCACACATACACGTTAAATACATTCGGCTGATCCTTCAGGATCTCGGATGCACAACGTCCCAGAATAATACAGGGATGTTCCGCCAATTCCTTAATGACCTCCGCTTCCGTAGCATAACTGTCACCATCCAGTTCATGCTCTATGTACGCCTTATCATATACCGGCACCCCCAGCTTCTCAGACAACTCCTGTGCGATCAGACTGGCTCCTGTTCCGAATCTTCGGCTGATAGTAATTACAAGGTTCATCGTAAGCACCTCCTTTGTAAGGTACTCTCATTTTATGATAAAGACTCTGAATTTGCAAGAGGGATGTCTACAAAAGCTTCTGCTCTATCTGATACAGTTTCTCACCTGTCGCCCGCATGCTGTGTTCCTCCGCCAGTGCCCTGCCTGCCCGGATTCTGCGTCTTACTTTTTCCCGCGGTTCTTCGTACAAGATATCTCGGACTGCCTGCTCGTAGGAATCCGGATTGCTGGCTTTGCGCACCTGCTCGCCGTCGGTAAGCCACCCTTCATACACCGGAATGTCTCTCACGATCACAGGAATCTCACAGGATAATGCCTCCAATACCACGATTCCTTCCGTCTCTTCATAACTGAAAAAAGCAAATGCATCCGCACCACAGTACGCATCCCGCAGGATCCCGGACGGTTGGAAACCGGCAAAGATCACATTTTCCGGCTTCTCTGCCACAGCCTTTTTGATCTCTGCCGGAATCAACGCATTGTTCCCGCCCCCAAACCATAGAAAAATAATGTCTGGCATCCTTTTTGCCATTTCCAGAAAATCCTCGATTCCTTTTCTGTGAATCAGATGCCCGGCGGATATCACGACCTTTTTATCCACAGGAAGATGAAAAAATTTCCGGAATCGTCCACCTGCCTGCTTTGTTTTGTGGAAAAATTCAGTGTCAACACCATTGGTTAGTGCGTAAATCTCCCGATGCAGATCATATTTCATTAACAATTCCCGGGAATATTCCGTTGGTGTGATAACCACATCTCCCTGTCTATAACAATGGCGGATCCATTTTTTGAATAAAGGAGCCGCCAGATTGGAACCGATAAAAGAATTCTTAAAATCTTCCATGGTAGAATGCCCATAATAGACGACCTTTTTCCCCTGCCGTCTTGCCCGCCGTGCCACCAGCGGCGAATCAGGCAATACGGTATTGATCTGTACGATATCCGCCTCTTTCCAGACGTCCGTCACGGTCACTTTTGCTGCTCGCAGCATCTTCTCCTGATGGCGGATGGCGCTGCCGACGCCGCTTTTTGCCACCAGTGAAAGTCCGCCTTTATATATATAAATTTTCATAAGTATACTCTCCTATACCAGGTGGAAAATCACCTGGAACAGTGTCGTTAGTCCCAGACTATACAGCGCAATGGAGAAAGGCTTCCCCAGAAAGATGACTGTCACAAACTGTTTCCATGTCATGTTCGTTGTTCCGGCGAGATAACAGAGAAAATCATCCGGTGCCACCGGCAGGAAGATTGTCAGTGCAAATAATTTCAAAAATCTCCCCTTTAGCTCCGTCCATGTCAGGTATTTTTCAATCATTTTTCCGGGAAACATCTTGTACAGCACCGGTCTTCCCAGACTTCTTGCTATTCCAAAAGCAATACAGGAACCCACACAGATTCCTATATAATTATAGAAAAATCCCGGCACCACTCCAAAGAGCAGCACTCCTGCCAGACAGCTGATGCCACCCGGTATGATGGGAAACACCACCTGAACGATCTGGATCAGCACGAAGATCAGTGCACCGATCATTCCGAAGCGGTTCACAAACTGCTGCATGGTCTCCACCGATTGGAAAATGCCGCTCTGATAGCCCCAGACTGCCAGTATTCCACAGAGGATCAGACTAACCCAGGATGCAATATTGATGGCCCTTTGCCAGGTGTTTTTCTCTTTCGACCTGTTTTTCTTCGATCTGTCGCTGGTATAATTGTTCCATGCTTCCCGCAAATCTTTTTTGGGAAAATATTTCTGCGGACTGTTTTGCATAACTGCACATTCCTCTGCGTTCATCGTCTTCTTTCTCCTTCCAGTTCTTCAGGTCTTTCAAGAATTCCTCCTCGGTCCGGTACTGCCAGCCGTTTTTGTCCTCTTCCACAACCGCCCGCAGACATTCATCCCTTCTGCATAATAACGGTAATCCTGCTGCCAGTGCTTCCGCATAGGTAAGCCCCTGGGTCTCACTGGTGGAAGCGCTGACGAACAGATCTCCTGCCGGATAATAAGATGCTACTTCAGCGGGTGATACCATTCCGGTAAAAATAACGCTTCCCGTCACACCCAGTTCTGCTGCCTTTTTCCGTAAAGTCTCCAAATAAGGACCGCCGCCTACAATCATCAGCATTGTGCCGCTCTCCTGAACTTTCTGCTGGTACTCCAGCAATTCTTCCACATTCTTCTCTTTTGCCAGACGACCTACATATAAAAGCACTGTGGTCTTCTGATCCATTTTATATTTTCTTCGGATTCTCTCCCGGGAATCCGTCCGGGTCTGCGCGTCATATTTACTCAGATCAATCCCCGATGGGATCACTGATACCGGACAATGAATGCCATAGCCTTTCAGTAATGTCTCTATTTTTGTGCTGGGAGCGATCATACTGTCCACCTTCTCGGAGATCTGTCGCGTCAGGAACTGTACCATATTCCTGCCCCATTTCTTGTAAGGGGAAAAATAGTGGGTATAATCTTCGTATACGGTATGGTAAGTATGCACCAGAGGGATCTTACATTCCTCTGCGATCTTTTTTGCCATGAAAAAGGTAGAAAATTCACACTGAGAATGCACAATGTCCGGATTCCACTCTATAATCCCGCGATACAGTTCGCGTCCCGGGGACACCCGAAGTCTTGCTCCCGGATAAATATATCCGGCATTCACGGAACCCATATAGATCACACCCTCTTCTTCGTAGGAACGAGCTGTACGGGACAAGGTCAGGATCTTCACTTCATGTCCTCTTTGCTGTAATTCCTCCCGCAGATTGCATACCGAAGTAACAACTCCGTTGATGGCCGGCTTGTACCAGTCTGTTGTGATCAATACTTTCATCTTTTTTCTCCCTTCCGTTTATTTTCTCTGAATTGATCTCAGCATAACAGACACAGGTAAATTCCATCCGAATAAAATCAAAAGTTTTCCTAAAGTTTCTGTGAGTTTTTTCCAAAATGTGCATTAAAAAACAGCATTCTCCGGAAATTTCCGGAAAACACCGTTTTTAATCGTCTTTCTATAAAATTATTATCTTTCTTCTCTGAAGTACGCCAGTCCCAGACTTGCAGGGGGCTGATTCTCTCTCTTGCTCCTCATACTGGTGATGACCAGTACCAGTAAGGTCACGACATAAGGGATCATCTTATACAGCTCCTGATACTCCATATGCTCGATACCTGTGGGCAGATACAAATACAGAATGTAGAGTCCACCGAACAGGAAGGAAGCAAATACACTGATATTCGGTCTCCAGATAGTGAAGATGACCAGCGCAATGGCAAGCCAGCCTCTGTCACCGAACGCATCGTTGGACCAGACACCGCAGGCATAATCCATTACATAGTACAGTCCGCCCAGACCTGCGATCATACATCCCACGCAGGTAGCGATGTATTTGTACCGGGATACGTTAATACCGGCTGCATCTGCGGTATTGGGACCCTCACCGACTGCTCTTAAGTGCAGTCCGGTTCTGGTATGACTCAGAACATACGATGCCGCAAACGCAATGATCACTGCCAGATAAGCCAGGAATCCATAGGATAAAAACAGCTTGCCAAACCAGCCAAGTTTTCCCGCAAAAGGAAGTGACTTACTGAAATAACTGCTGGTAGCAGACAGTGCAATGGAAGGTACATCACTGTTTACCAGCTTGATCAGGGATCCGCCGAAGAAGTTACCGAAGCCAACACCGAAGGTGGTCATTGCCAGACCGGTCACGTTCTGGTTCGCCCGCAGGGTGACAGTCAGGAAGCAGTACAGCAGTCCCATCAACAGGGATCCTAACAGGCAGCAGAGCATCGGAATCGCAATAGCAAGAAACCCATTCATGTTCGCCGCGCCTCCTGCGGATCTCTCATAGAAGAAAGATCCGATGACACCACAGATACCTCCCACATACATAACGCCGGGGATTCCCAGATTCAGATTACCGGACTTCTCCGTGATGATCTCACCGGTACTCCCGTATAACAGAGGAATTCCCTGTACGATTGCTCTCGGAATAAATGCAAGTAAAAATGACCACATGCTTACTGTTCCTCCTTTTCTGCTTTTTTACGGAACTGCAGTCTGTAAGTAATGAAGAACTCACAGCCGATGATAAAGAACAGGATAATACCTGTCAGAATATCGGAATAAGAATGATTCAGTCCAAAATTGGTAGAGATCTCACTGGCTCCGCGATCCATGAATATGATCAGGAAGCTGGAGAATACCATGGTCAGAGGATTGAACTTGGACATCCAGGATACCAGTACAGCGGTAAATCCCTGTCCACCTGCAATCGTGGTAGTCACAGTATGATTGATACCTCCTACCAGAAGCAGGCCTACCAGTCCACACAGTGCACCGGATAACAGCATGGTACGGATAATTACCTTTTCCACCTTAATACCCACATATTTTGCGGTATTTTCGCTCTCACCCACAACAGAGATCTCATATCCCTGCTTACTGTAGTTCAAATATACATACATAAATATCGTGATCACTACTGCTACTACAATACTTAACAGATATTTGGAACCGAAGATCTGCGGTAGCCAGCCCACATTGGTGTTCTGGTTGATGATACCGATCTTACCGGATCCCTTGGGAACCTCCCATACTATCGTATAAAATGCCACCAACTGAGTAGCTATGTAGTTCATCATCAGCGTAGACAGCGTCTCATTGGTATTCCATTTCGCCTTGAAAAATGCGGGAATGAAGCCCCAGAGGGCTCCTGCTGCCAGACTTGCCACGATCATGCACAGGATCACAACTGCGTTCGGAAGCTTATCTCCCAGACAGATCATACAGGCTGCTGCTGCCAGCCCGCCGATCAGCACCTGTCCCTCACCGCCGATATTCCAGAATTTCATCTTAAATGCCGGAGTCAATGCCAATGCGATCAAAAGCAGGATCGCTATATTCTGAAAAGTGACCCAGGTCTTGCGGACGGATCCGAAAGCACCCAGAACGATGGACTGATATACCTGTAAAGGATTGATTCCCGTGGTGATCGTCGTAATGATACCGCACAGGATCAGTGCCAGCAGGATTGCCAAAAATCGGATCCCCAGAGCTTTGTACCAGGGGAGCGCATCTCTTTTTACGATATGAAACAAAGGCTCTTTATTCTTTTCCTTCATGTTCTTTGCCTCCTACTCTGGTCATCAGCATACCGACTTCATTTTTGTCTGTCTTTCTCGCATCCAGAATACCACTGACTTCTCCGCCGCACAATACCATGATACGGTCGGACAGCTCCATCAGCACATCCAGATCCTCACCTACGAAAATTACGGCAACGCCCTTTTTCTTCTGTTCATTGATCAGGTCATATATAGTATACGAAGAATTGATATCCAGTCCACGTACCGCATAAGCCGTCAACAGTACGGTAGGTGCAGACGCAATCTCTCTTCCAACGAGAACCTTCTGTACATTACCACCGGACAATCTGCGTACCGGAGTGGTGATACCCGGGGTTACAACCTCCAGATTTTCTACCACATCAGTCGCAAGCTGTTTAGAAGGCTTTCGGTTCGTAAACGGTGTATGTCCCTGTCGGAAGGAACGTAACATCATATTATCGGTCAGATCCATATTGCCTACCAGACCCATGCCAAGACGATCCTCCGGTACAAAAGAAAGAGATACGCCCATCTCTGCGATCTTCAACGGATCCTTGCCGATCAACATTTCCTTACTTCCATCATCTTCCACATAGCTGATCGTGCCGGCTTCTGTTACCTGCAGACCTGCAATGGCTTCCAAAAGCTCCTTCTGTCCACAGCCGGAGATACCGGCGATTCCCAGGATCTCACCACTGTTGGCGGTAAAGGAGACATCCTTCAGCTTAACGATACCTTCTTCGTTACGTACAGTCAGTCCCTGTACTTCGATACGGGGCTTCGGATTCACAGGTTCCGGTCTGACAATATTCAAAGTAACCGCATGTCCCACCATCATATTGGTCATTTCCGTAACGGTGGTATCCTTTGTCAGCATGCTTCCAATATACTGACCGTTACGAAGCACAGCCACCCTGTCGGACAGAGATTCCACTTCATGCATTTTATGGGTAATAATGACAATAGCCTTGCCGTCATCTCTCATTTTCCGGAGAACATTAAAGAGCTTCTCGGTCTCCTGCGGTGTCAGTACAGCGGTAGGTTCATCCAGGATCAGGATATCCGCACCACGATACAGCACCTTTACAATCTCTACGGTCTGCTTCTGTGACACCGTCATATCATAGATTTTCTGCTTCGGATCTACTTCAAAACCGTATTTGTCACAGATTTCCTCTATTTTCCGGGAAGCCTCCCTGATATTAAGCCTGCCTTCCAGACCCAGAATGATATTCTCGGTAGCGGAAAGTACATCAATCAGCTTAAAATGCTGATGCACCATACCGATTCCCAGCCGTAACGCATCCTTGGGGGATTTGATGACCTCTTCCTTACCGTTAATAAATATCTGTCCCTCATCCGGGAAATAAATACCGGAGAGCATATTCATCAGTGTCGTCTTACCGCTGCCGTTTTCCCCAAGCAGTGATAATATCTCACCCTTATAGATATCCAGATTTACCTTATCATTGGCAATCACGGATCCAAAAGTCTTGGTAATGTTTTTCATTGAAACCGCAGCTACTTTTGTCTCTTTTTCCATCCTAGTCACCTTTCCAATTTATCCACGACCTGCAATTTTCAGGTCTTCTAATACCTGGCATAAGCACACTGGCCGCCCCTTTTCTACCTCATCCATCCACAACAAACAAAAGATCCATAAGGTAGAAAAAGGGCGGCGCGGCGATAAACGCTGCGCCGTCCGGGCTATTTTAATAAGTCAATTAATACTGCTCATCCAACAGGTTGATTCCATCAATTCTTACATTGAAGTAAGGAGCGGAACGGAATGCAACATCGGACTCATGGAAGTATCCGTCACTTACTACCTCATGGTCGGGAGTATAATCAGGATCGGTATCGATATCAGCCTCATAGCTGTCCAGGGTCTTGCCTTCTACAGTAAAGGTGGTGATATCATATACATGAGCCTTGCCTGCGATCAGATCAGCCTTTGCAGCTTCTACTGCTTCTGCAGTACCGTCTGCAACAGCAGCACCGAGATCGCTCAGCTCCACAGAACCGGTCTCCAGAGTACCACACCAATCGGTATCGATAGGAGTACCGTCTGCTACACATTTAATAGCATACTCAAAGTAAGGCTCCCAGTTAACTCTGGAAGATACCAGGAAGGTATTGGGGCAGGCTGCCTCAGTGCTTCCGTTGTAAGATACGTTGGGAACACCTGCGGTCTCACATGCAGTAGGAGCACCCATGGAGTCTGCATGCTGACTGATCAGTACACATCCGCCCTCGATCAGCTTGTTAGCTGCTTCCTTCTCAGCGGTCTCATCGTACCAGGAACCGGTAAAGGTTACATCCATGGTAACGCTGGGGCATACGGAACGAGCGCCCAGGAAGAAGGATGTATAACCGGACATAACTTCTGCATATGTATAAGCACCTACATAACCCATCTTAGCCTGATCTTCGGTAATATCACCGTTAGCGATCATCTCATTCAGCTTCATACCTGCAACGATACCTGCAAGGTAACGGCCATCATAAATGGAAGCAAATGCATTGTGGAAGTTGTCCAGACCCTCAGTATGAGCCTTGGTTCCGGTTGCATGGCTGAACTGAACATTGGGATACTCCTTAGCAGCCTCGATGATGTAGTCCTCATGTCCAAAGCTGTCTGCGAAAATGAAATTGCAGCCTGCATCAGCAAGCTCACAGGCTGCTTCATAAGCTTCCTGTCCTTCAGGAATGTTGGTCTTGGTCATGTACTCAATGCCAAGCTTCTCACAAGCTGCCTTTGCTCCGTTCAGGAAGTTCAGATCATAAGTAGAGTTCTCATCATGCAGGAAAATAAAACCTGCCTTTACACCACTGACAGCTTCGCCAGCTGCTTCCGTAGTAGCTGCTGCCTCAGTAGTAGCTGCAACAGTTGCCGCATCTGTGCCGGTAGTAGCTGCGTTATTGGATCCGCATCCTGCCAGAGCAGTAACTGCGAGAGCCATAGCTGCGAGTAAACTTACGACTTTCTTTTTCATAATTCTCCTCTTTCTGCGCTGCTGCTTCGTTACAGATCCATGTAGCAGCGCAGGCACAGATCTGCAGATAAACCGGTGAGTCCAACGCAAAAAGGGTGTATGACACCTTCATACGACCCCTTTATTGTACTCTCTCAACATTAGTCAGTATAAGCATTTGTCTGACTTTTTGTCAAGACCGAAATACGATCTCTCCGGTCTTGTCATCCATGCTTTCCACAATAGCGAGTGACTCTACACGGATACCCTTGGAACGGATCAGGTCGCCGCCCTTCTGGAATCCCTTCTCAACAGCAATGCCGACACCCTCTACAGAAGCTCCCGCTTTATTGACAATGTCGATCAAACCCTCCAGTGCGCATCCGTTGGCCAGGAAATCATCAATGATCAGAATATGATCTTCCGGATGCAGAAATTTTTTGGAGACGATCACGTCATATACTCTCTTGTGCGTAAAGGATTCGATCTTGGTGGAATATACTTCACCGTCAATATTTACGGACTGGGATTTTTTTGCAAATACCACAGGCACATGAAAATGCTGGGCTGCCACACAGGCGATGCCGATACCGGAAGCTTCCACAGTCAGGATCTTCGTGATCTTACGGTCTGCAAACAGACGCGCCCATTCCTTTCCCATTTCATTGAACAGATCAATGTCCATCTGATGATTCAGAAAAGAATCTACTTTTAATACATTTCCTGCTTTTACCGTACCATCTTTGCGAATGCGTTCTTCGAGTAATTTCATTGGTATGTCTCCTCTTTTGTTTCTTCTTAATATATTCTGTGGTAGTACTTTAGGCTCTTATATTTCTTATTATACGCAGGATATTACTCCTTTTTCAATAGAAGAACTATATTTCTTGCTATTTTGACAACATTTTGCTATGTTAACCATGAGAATACTGAAATCACGAGGTGTCTTATGCCTATCAAAGGATATATCATAGAAAAATATAATACCATGACCAACGCTTATACCTGCAATCGTCTGGTACAGGAAGCTTCTGCCCTGGATATGGATCTGCAGATTGTCGGAATCCATGATACTACGGTCTCTATGCAGGGTGTTATAAATCATGGTAAAATACTGGAACCTGTGGATTTTGTCATCAACCGCTATAAATGGGGACGGGAAAAGGATGCTATCAATGCACTTGCTACCCGAAGCTATAATCCTTTAACTGCTTATAATATCTATATTAACAAATTTGAACAGGTACGAAGGCTTCATTCCGAAGCCTTTTTGATCCCGAAATATCTTCTGGGAACTTCATTGTTGCCTTTTTCTTCTATTGTAGAACAACTGGGGCTTCCTTTTGTCGCTAAAGGACTGGAAAGCTCCATGGGAGAAGAAATCGCCTGCATCCGGGATAAGGCTTCTTATGAGGAACTCTCTCTTCACTACCCTTCCTCCAAGGAATGGCTCTTCGAAGAATTTATCTCGGAAAGCTACGGCAGAGATCTGCGATTTTACAGCATCCGCGGAGAAGCCGTTGCCTGCATGCAGCGCAGATCCCAGGGGGATTTCCGTGCAAATGTAGCTCTGGGAGCTACGGTGGAACCTTTCCCGATCACACCTGCGATCCGGACCATTGCAAAAAATATCTATGAGCAGACCGGACTGGATTTTCTGGGAATTGATCTGCTTTTTGGCAGAGAAAAACCTTATTTTTGCGAAATCAACGTTATGCCGGGACTGGAAGGCATTGAAAAAGCCTCCGGTATTAATGTTGCAGCAAAAGTTATGGAAACAATACGATCAGACTTTGCATAAGGAACTCATCTCATATTTGTACCTGCACAGTGTACGAAAATATACGATACTGTTATATCGGTAAAATTGCAGGTTACGGAAAGGTATGCTTATTTTATGAACAATGCTTCCGGAACACCACTGGAATTTCATAAGTTCACTACGCTGAAAGAGGCGGAAGACTTCGTCTATGCTTCCTATCTGCGGGCTGCCACACATCAGGACTATGCTGCAAAGGATGCCGGAAAAAGACATCCTGAGCTGACGAGATCTCTGCTCCGGCAGAAATCGATTGCTCCCTGTGTCGTCGTCACCGGAAGCAAGGGAAAAGGATCCGTTGCCAATATGATCTCCCGGATCCTGCAGACAAATTTATCCGTAGGCCTAATGACCAGTCCTCATATTACGGATTTCAGAGAGCGCTTCCGCGTCAATGATACCATGATCAGTGAAACCGACTTTTGCCGTCTGATGGCAGAGATCCAGCCGGAGATTCTGGACATTGCATCCGATCTGCCGGATTCGGTATGTATCAGCCCCATGGGCATTCAGGCGGACCTGGCACTGACTTATTTTTCGGAAAAACATACAGATTTCAATGTATTTGAATGCGGTAAAGGGGCAAAATATGATGATGTGAACAACATTCGTCACGATTATGCCGTGATCAATCGGATTTTCTTAGAGCATACAAGAGAGCTGGGAGATACGCTGACTGCCATTGCAGAAGATAAATCCCACGTCATCACCGGGGAGCAGAAGTGTGTTTATTTTGCGGAGCAGGATCCGGAAGTATTGAAGGTTCTGGTTCGCCGTGCCGAGGCTATGCAGGTTCCCTACAAAATATATGGTCGGGATTTTCAGGCAGAAAATATCCGCTATGCATGTTCCGGCATGCTATTTGATGTGGTGATCGGAGATAATATTTATCCGGATTTACAGATTCCGTTATTGGGAGAACATCAGGCAAAAAACTGTGCACTGGCACTTGCTGTATGTGTGGATGTCATGGCGGATCTTTGCCGAAAATCCGATACTCCGGATATATTTTCAGAAACAATGTGCAATCAAATTCGCCGCCAGCTGTCTGCGATCCATCATCCGGGGCGGATGGAGATTCTGAGTTCGAATCCGTTTGTCCTGCTGGATGCCTGCATCCATTCCGCCAGTTGTGAAAATGTAAAAGAAGTTCTGCGGCATCTGGGGATTTCGAATTGTACTGTTATCGTGGGGATTCCGGAGGATAAGGATTATGCCGATGTGGTCCGGTCCATGAAAGATGTAGCTGCCCGCATCATTCTCACCAGGTCTGGGAATCCGCATTATCATTTTTCGCAACATCAGAGGGAAGTTCTGATGCAGGAAGGAATCCTCACGGAATGGACGGATTCGGTGAAGCAGGCACTGAACCTGGCGAATTCTTTTTCTGATGCGATCGTAATATTAGGTACGACCTCCGTAATTTCGGAGACAGAACAAAAAATCCGCTGATGCTGCCGCAGTGATCAAGCCCCCACTTTTTATGTGAGGGCTATTTTTATTTTCATTTTAATATGCCACATACCAGTCCCGGTAGGGCAGAAGAGTAAATCCATCAAATTTTTCCGCATCTATGTAGTAGATAATATAGATCTTATTTCTATCGATATGCTCCCAGTCAATTCCCATAGTAAATTGGACTCCTTTGCCCAGGAATGACTCCGGCTTGGGAGGTGCCTCACTCAACGTTCTGTCAGCAAGGTATTCTGCAGCATCGATTTCTCCATAGAGCAAAACACTGGGATACTTGATGGCATCCTCGATTTCGATCTCACGACCGCTTTCTGTCGCAATCTCCATGGCTTTCTGTACGGCTTCTTCGCTACCTTCCTGAAAATATCCACTGACCAATTCCTTATAAGAAGTAAAATAAGTCTTTTCAAACTGTAAATTTTCTCCCAGAAGAAGTACTGTCAACAGAATACTTGCGACCATTTTCCATCGCAGGCTTATCTTCTTTGCAATAAAATCGGTTGCGGAAGATATGCACAAAGCTCCGCACATCACCAGGGGAATATAAATACAGTTAATCTGCGTCATTCCCACGCTGATCAATAATCCCAATAACAAGGCTCCGGTCAGCTGAATAAATATCATCCACAATAGAGTAGTCTGTCTCTTCCATAATGCCAGAATCAGTCGAAATACCAGTAAAAATACACCCATGAAAATGAATATCCTGGCTACAATGCCGAAAAATCCAAAGGGCATGATCACATCATACGGACGTCCAATATCCTGACGGTACAATAGATATAACAGATTTCTGAAATTAGAAAGTATTTCCTGAAAAGAGAAAGCTATCTCGTTAACTCTGAAATCTGTCATAGCATAGACCGAAAAAGGTCCTATGGAAAACTCCGGAAGGATTCCTCTGTTCACCAGTAAAAATGCCAGCAATGGAAACGCCAGCAACCCTATGATCACCACATAGATTACAAAGTATTTGTTGAATTTCAGGGTTTTGGTAAGAAAAGCGTATCCCCATTCCAACAACAACAGCAGTGGAACAATGGGCCAGATGGTTGCATAACAATAGAGACTCAGACCGTAGGAGAGTGCCGACAGAATGAGCATTTTCGGTTTTTTCAAACCATAGACAAAAAAGGTCAGTCCAAACAGCAGAAAACCGGGTGCCAGATTGGATTCCAGTCCCCACCTTGACATCATGATATGCCAGGGGCATACACTGAGAAGAAGCATTGCCCACAATCCGGCAGATTTATCCACGATTTTTTTCATCAGAAAATAAACCGCTGCCAAAGACAGAATCGCCACAATAACCTGCGGAAGCCTTACTACCAGTGGAGTGATCTTACCTCCGGTGAACACCATAAAAGGAAGCATGAGATACGAGTTCAGCGCATTCTGTCCGCCACCCCAGGATTCAAAATATACAGGATAGGAGTGCCCTGTGGAATCAATTCCGCTGTGAAACAGAGAATATGCATTGAACGCTCCATAAGCCTCATCCATCTGATAACCGCCGGGTACCTCTCCTAGCTGCACCAGCCGAAGCAGAGAACCGAATATTAATATGAGACAAAACAATATAGTGTATTTATGTTGTTCTATTGTTTTCTTTAATGTCATAGGTCTTTTACATCCTTTTTGCTTTCCGGTATTTATTTTTCATTTTACCATATTGATTATTGAATTGTCATATTTAGTTCCATTCCTCAGCTAAGAGAAAATCGCAGATATTTCGATGTTTAATACCATTTCGACTCATATCAAGTTCATCGAGAGAAACAACATACTTTGGAAAATTATCACGGATGTTATCATACGCACCAAACTCCCGAGTGACCGTTTCCTCCGATGCCAACAGATAAGTGACCTGTACATACAACTTTTCACCACGCTTGTCACATACAAAATCAATTTCCTTATCGCCAGTTTTACCAACAGTTACTACATACCCACGGCGCAACAATTCCAGATATACGATATTTTCTAAAATAAGATTAATGTCACGCATATTACCACCAAAAACTGCTTCACGAATACCATGATCAGCAATATAATACTTCTCATTAGTAGAAAGGATCTGTTTGCCCTGCAAATCTTCCCTCTTAACCTGATAGAACAGGTAGGCTTCACAACAGTATTTGATATAGTTCAGAATTGTTTCCGGGGCAACGGTGCGCTGCTCATTTTTTAAAAACTTTGCAAGAGAGGTTGCTGAAAAAGTCGTTCCCACATTTGCAATCACATAGGCAATGATCCGTTCCAGTAAGTCAACATCCCGAATTTTATTCCGCTTCACGATGTCCTTTAGTTGGACAGAGTTGAATAAATCGTGAAGATATTGTTTGGAAGGATCATCTGCATAACGAAGATTTGCAAGATAAGGCATACCTCCGACAGTCAAATACTTTTGGAAACACTTTTGAATTGTCTCATTAGGTGCAATAGGCCGATACAACTCCATAAACTCTCCAAATGAAAACGGATAGATTACAAACTCCACATACCGTCCCCCCAGATAGGTTGCAAGTTCACTGGACAACAGTTTTGCATTTGAACCGGTGATGTAGATATCACAATCCAGCGAAACTCGGAAAGAGTTGATACACTTCTCCCAGTACCTGACTTCTTGTATTTCATCAAAAAACATATATACTTTGCCTTGCATCTCTGCAGCTCTTTTAGTAATCTCATCATGCAAAGACTCCGCAGTTTGCAGATGAGAATAACTCATATCTTCAAAATTGATGGAGATAAACTGTATTGGACTGACACCTGAATCCATGAGTTCCTGCTTGATCAGTTCCAGCATGACCGACTTTCCGCAACGACGAATACCTGTCATGACTTTTATAAGGTCCGATCCAATGAACGGACGAATACGGCTCATATACAATTCGCGTTTAATCATAGATTTTGTCCCTTTCTTTATTACTATTATTGACCATAATATACCATATTTATATTTGAATCTCAATTACAAAAACACAATTTTATAAGTTATAACTGATAAAATTGTGTTTCTTATAAGTCAATTCAGATACATTCATATTATTGCCTTGGTCTGTTCAATCCATTTGGTCGGCGTCATAACAAACCTGTTTAATCCTGCCTCACTTCTAACCGCCTCGAATTGCACACGGTTAAAATCTGGATTAAATATGGTTCCTACTTCAACCGGCAATTTACAAAATGCCTCGGGATTTCGGAAAAATCCAACAGGATATAGCATGTTTGAGGGTGATAAAGTTAAAAAATTATAACCGAAATCAATTTCTTCTCTTGTTAACTGAAACATAAAATCTTCTAAAAATCTCTTAATGTTTCTTTCTACCTATTCACCCTTTGCAGCCATGCGACCGTCTCCACATGCGTACAAATTCAAATTATATCCCCACAAAACTATGGATATCTGGACAATATTTTTACAGTACTAATACCGTTCGTGCAGCCTTTTCCCACAAAATCATGGATGGTACTAATTTTGCACCATACTAATTGTGCAACAGCCTATGGCACAATTACTTTTTTCCATTACTTCAGTATCATTATCTGTATGCGCTACGGCAGAGTAAGTACCATGAGCAGCCGTTCTTCCTTTGAGGAGCTTGCTACTCTGTTTGAAGGAAGCGGAACCAGCGGTGCGGAACTTGCATATCGCAAGGCGCTGGACAAACTCACCACTATTTTGGTAGAAGAGGGTATTCTGCACGCTGTGCGTCTAAAACGCAAAAACATTACCAGAAAGAAAAAAGAAATCGCCACCGCAATCTATCTGTATCAGGTAGACTACGATGGCGAATGGGGTGAAATATATTTTGACTTTGTGAACCGGACAACGGAAATCCGAAAACTTGCAGAATGGGATCGAATGATAAGTAAAGTATTCTCTAAAAAAGCAATTTGTTACATACAAACTCATCCCTTATTAGTCAACTTAAAAGAGATCGTAATTTCATTCTCTTTGTAAGAAAAATCACGAATTTTGCATTGAACAAATTCGTTCAAACGAATATAATAGAAATGGTAATTGTTTGCTTTTACTGGAGGTGGATTCAATGCTGAATGGCTATATTACGACACTGGAAGCCGCACAGAAATGGAATATAAGTGCCCGACAGGTACAAATCCTTTGCAAGAATAATCGTATAGAAGGCGCTGTGCAGATCAATAGAATATGGCTGATACCTGCCAATGTCAGCAAACCAACGAACACCTATAAATATCAATCACAGCATAGTTTATAAATTACAATCGCAGTCGCAAACAGAGGGAGGGCTGCTGTTTTGAAAAAGAAAGAAGCAAGTGCAAGAATTAAAATCAATCGTCTATTAGAAGAAGCTGGCTGGCGTTTCTTTGACGATGAAAACGGACCTGCAAATATACAGCTGGAACCCAATATCAAAATGTCCAAAGCTGATTTGACAGGCTTGGGCGAAAATTTTGATAAGGTGAAGAATGGCTTTGTGGATTTTCTGCTCCTCGATGATAAAGGTAAGCCTTTTATTGTGCTGGAAGCAAAAGCAGAGGATAAAGATCCCCTGGTCGGCAAGGAACAGGCCAGAGAATATGCCAAGTCTCTTTATCTCAAGTATGTGATCCTCTCCAACGGAAATCAGCATTATTTCTGGAATATTTACAAGGGAAACCCGCAGCTTATCACGGCTTCCCCCAGCTATGAAAGCATTCGGGAAAGCAAAGCTATGAACGCCGACCCAGCAAAACTATATTCAGAGGAAATTGGAGCGGATTATATTGCCGTAATCAAAAACCCTCGATATATGGAGGCACCCGAGTACATAAATCCGGAAACTCGTCAGCAATTCTTATATGATAATGGACTGCGCTTTCTCCGTCAGTATCAGATCAATGCGCTGAAAGCCTTGCAGGAATCTGTACGACGTGGAAATCAGAGATTTCTGTTTGAGATGGCAACCGGTACAGGCAAGACGCTCACTTCTGCTGCTGTAATTCGTCTTTTCTTGCGCAGCGGAAATGCGAATCGAGTGCTTTTCCTGGTGGACAGAATTGAGCTTGAAAATCAGGCTAAGAAAAACTTCCAGAATTATCTTGCTCCTGATTATCACACAGTTATCTTCAAGGAGAACGTAGATGATTGGCGGAAAGCGGAGGTTGTCGTTTCCACCGTACAAACGCTTATGTTCAACAATAAGTACAAGCGTTTTTTTAAGCCTACCGACTTTTCACTTATCATTGCGGATGAGTGTCATCGTTCCATCAATGGAAACATCCGGACCGTATTCGAATATTTTCTCGGCTATAAGCTGGGATTGACGGCTACGCCCAAAGACTATATCAAAAATATTGATGTAGAAAGGCTGAAAGCTGCTGATCCACGGGCATGGGAAAAACGGCAACTGCTGGACAGCTATAAAACCTTTGGCTGTGAAAGCGGCGACCCAACATACCGCTATTCACTGTTGGATGGAGTTCGTGACGGCTATTTGATCAATCCTACAGTAGTGGACGCCAGAACTGATATTACGACAAAACTATTGGCAGATGAAGGTTATGCCGTGATTTTGCAAGGGGATGAAGCGGATGAAGAACAGGAAGAAACCTACTTTGCCCGTGACTTTGAAAAGAAGTTTTTCTCCGAAGAAACCAACAAGATGTTTGTCAAAACTTTTATGGACAATGCGCTCCGTGACCCGATTACCGGAGAAATTGGCAAAGGAATCATCTTCTGCGTAAGCCGCAAACATGCAGCAAAAATCACACAGCTGCTAAACGTGTATGCGGATATGATGTTCCCCGGCAAATACTGTTCGGATTTTGCTATGCAGATCACATCAGACGTTATGAACGCACAGACCTATACAATCAACTTCCAGAACAATAATCTGAGCGGAACAACCGGTTTCCTGGAAGGGTATAAATCATCCAAGACCAGAATCTGTGTCACAGTGGGCATGATGACAACCGGGTATGACTGCGAAGATTTGCTGAACATCGGGTTACTGCGACCTATCTTCTCTCCCACAGACTTTATCCAGATTAAGGGCCGTGGTACACGAAAACATAATTTTATCTTCAAAGAGAGAAACGGCGGTCAGGAAATCGTCCATGAGTACCCCAAGGAAACATTCAAACTGTTTGACTTCTTTGGGAACTGCGAATATTTTGAAGAAAAGTTTGATTATGATGAAGTCTTAAAGCTGCCCCGATTCCAAGGCAGTAGTGTGTCGCCTGGTACTCCACCTGTTGATCCGGATGGGTATGAAAACTTTGCTTCTGACCCGCTGAAAACACTGGTGGAGACCAAAATCGGTGCTGAGGGCATGAAGATTGACCGGATGTACTTTGATAAATTCGAGGAGACTGTCAAAGAAGATCCAGTTGCGAGAGAACAGTATGAGCAAGGCAACTATCCCGCTGTCATCCGCTATATTGATGACCACATTATGAATCAGCCCAACGAGTATTACACCTGGGACAAGCTACGGCGCTCCATTGGCAGCGATCGCCGCATCACGGCCCGGGAAATTCTGGACAAAATCTTTGGTGTCCTGCCCTTCTTTAAGAGTAAAAAGGAATTGGTAGAGGATGAATTCGATGGATATGCCCTGACGCACAGTATTCCGTCAGAAAAGTATGCTGATGTAAAAGAATTTTTTGCCACTTATGTAACAGACAAAGATGTGCGCAGAGCCATCGAAGACCGAAAATTCCAGCTGCTTGGAACGGACATCAGCACATACACCATGGCTGATCTAAAGCATTTGGGGCTGGATAGTATGCAAAGCGTGGTAGATTACGTTGCCGATAACGTCAATGTATCCCGCTTTATGTAGGAGGAAAGAAAATGTTGACATTTGACGTAAAGCGCAAGATCAATACGCTGCGTGATATTTTGGTGGGCAAGGTGCCCGATCCCAAGGCGCAGGTTGAACAGATTACCATTGCGCTCATTTATAAATTCATGAATGACATGGATATAGAAGGTTTGGAATTTGGCGGCACCCGGCAGTTTTTTACAGGTGAGTATGAGAAGTATGCCTGGACGGAAATCATGAAGCCCGAAAACAGCGGGCAGCAAAGGGCCTTTCTCTATGCGGAAGGCATTGAAAAAATGGCTACGAACCCCAACCTTCCGCAGCTGTTCCGGGATATTTTCCGTGGAGCATATATCCCTTATCGGGACCCGGATACATTGAATATGTTCCTCAAGGAAGTCAGCGACTTCTCTTATGACAACAGCGAGGATTTGGGCAATGCCTTTGAGTATCTGCTGTCTATTATGGGCAGTCAGGGGGATGCCGGACAGTTCCGCACGCCCCGCCATATCATTGACATGATGGTGGAAATCGTAGACCCGAAGAAAAACGAGACTATTCTGGACCCTGCCTGCGGCACAGCCGGTTTCCTAATCAGTGCCTATCGTCACATTCTTGCACAGAACAAGGATGAGGATGGAAAAAGCACATTGACGGCCGATGACCGTAAGCGTTTGACGGAAAACTTTGCCGGATATGATATTTCTCCCGATATGGTGCGTCTGTCTCGGGTAAATATGTACCTTCACCATTTTACAAAGCCCAAAATCAGTGAATATGACACCCTAACCAGCGAAGAAAAATGGGATGACTGTTATGATGTTATTCTTGCGAATCCGCCTTTCATGACGCCAAAGGGTGGAATTATGCCCCACAGCCGCTATCGGGTAAAAGCCAAACGCTCCGAAGTGTTGTTTGTGGACTATATTGCTGAACACTTGAATCCAACAGGAAGGGCGGCCATCATTGTCCCGGAGGGTATTGTGTTCCAGTCTGCCAATGCTTACAAAGAACTTCGGAAATATCTGGTGGATGACGGATTGCTATATGCGGTAATTTCATTGCCTGCGGGAATTTTTAATCCATACAGCGGTGTAAAAACCAGTATCTTACTCATTGATAAAACCCTTGCAAAGACGAAAGATCAGATTCTTTTTGTGAAGCTGAACAATGACGGTTTTGATTTGGGTGCACAACGCCGTGAAATAGAAGGAAGCGAAATACCAGAGATTATTCATATCGTGAGAGACTATCAGCAAGGTATAGATGTCTCAAAGTGCCCTCTTGTTATACTGGCACCTAAAGCAAAAGTCGCAAAACAAAACTATATCTTAGTGGGGGAACGTTATAAAGAGAATTTCCATATAAGCAGTAGATGGCCTTTGGTGGCTATTGGCGAGTTGTGTGAATTACGTGTCGGAGGTACGCCTTCAAAACAAAATGAAGAGTATTGGTCTAATGGAACTGTAAAATGGATTTCCTCAAAATACATTTCAGATGACGGGGAAATAACAGATTGTCTGTTAATTAGTGAAAAAGCACTTAAAGAATCTTCTACGAAAATTGCCCCTAAAGATTCAGTAATTCTTATAACACGTGTTTCGGTTGGAAAGTTTGCCTATGTAACGAGTGATTATGCAATTAACCAAGACTTGACCTGTCTCATTCCAGGAAAAAATCTGATGCCAAGGTTTTTATATTATATGGCGCGGTTTCTTGCTTCACAAATAGCCCAAGACGCGCAAGGGATAGGTGTAAAAGGCGTTACACAAAAGTATGTTTCTGAAATGAAAATACCTCTTCCTCCACTCGAAGAACAGGAAAAAATTATTGGACAGATTGAGCAATACCAAAAAATTATTACTGAAGCAAATAAAACAATAAATTTCTATAAAGAAAAAATGGATCAGACAATTAGCGATGTATGGGGGGAATAGTACATGTATGGTGAAACATTCAAAAGGGCACTGTATGGTGCTTTTCAGCCCGCCGATGAGGAATGTGATCCTTCATTCTTAGTTCGCCTCTTGGAGTATTTTCCAACTGATAAAGTGGACGTAGGAAGTGGTACTTATGACCAATACCTTTATGATTTGGAGAAAACAGTAGTAGATAATTATGAGAAGGGTAACTATCAGGTTTCTTTTTTCTATGCACACCTCATTTTTATGAGTTACACTTACTATTGCGTTGATCATGCCTTTCAGACAAATCCAGGACGAATGAAAGATCTTTTTTACCCAATCAATGCTTATAATGGTAAAACAGATAAGCCGGATATTGAAAATCACGCAAGTGTTTACGATTTCAGTAAAATTCCGGAGAAAGAAATATTCAAAGTTTTCCGTGCGCTGGAAATGGAGGATGAAAAAATAAAAGCACTCTCAAAGTATATAAGCGATAGGGATGACTATGCTCACGCCACAGGACAAGGGAATATTTCGGTCGATGCCTTGGTTCAAAACATACGAACAATAAACAAGCACATGGAGGCATTGCACGAAATTTTTAAAGGACCTGCCAAAGATCTCTATGTTCAGTATTTACTTAGCCACTGTGAGATGGAATATTCTGATGTCGTAGATGGTGTTTATGATTTCATTATAGATAACATGTTATCACTTCACGATTTAGAATACTTATGTCATTTAGGAATCAGCGGTATTAGAAATGAGAACGAAGAATTCAAAAGTAAATACAGATTTATTAAAAAAGTTCATTGTGCTTTTATTGAGTACTGTATGGAGAACATGGGAATAGATTCACCCAGTAGTTATACAGATTTGAGAGATGAAGCCTATCTGTATTATAAATATCAGGACAATGCCGTCGAGTATGTAGAGAATGAGCTTGGTGTTAGTGCTTATGAATGTGGAAAAGAAGGTGTGGAGTTTCCAGTTTATGAGTGCTTGGAATGCGGTGCGGAGCAGTTAGCTCACGATGCGAAAGCTCCAAAATATCATTGCTTTTCATGTGGAGAAGATTTTGACGAAAACACCATTGTATTTTGTAGCCGATGTGGTGCTATTATGAAAGATAATGAAATTGACATCTGCCCAAACTGTATTGAGAATATAACGGCTGATTAAGTCGCAAAAAGAACAATCACATAAGGAGGAGTTGCGTTGGATGCAGAAGAACGAAAAACTGCTATGAGTCAAGATGAAATGCAGGATTATTGGAAAACGCTGTGCTTATTTACAGGCGAAGATATACCCAATGAAGTTAATCAACTGATGGCGAAAATTCGTTATCCAAGATTTTTGTATAAGTATCGTGCGGTGAATAATAATAATCTTGATGCTTTACGCTCTAATAAACTATTCTTTTCAAAGGCCAGCAGCTATGATGACCCATTTGATACCTTTTTACATATCGATGTGGAGAAGATCCGTCAAGAATTTGTCAGTAACTATAGCTCCTCTGAGGCATTAGCAACGTTAGCGAATGGGATGAAAGAAACCTTTCAAAATCAACCCGGCATCCCACAAGAATTTATTCAACAAGTTACGAATGTCGAAGGGTTAAAACAGTTATTTGCAAATGGAATTACAAACCAATTTTTGTCCTATGTACTAACTTTGCGATCAAAAATACAAGACGAGATTCTGTCCATTTGTCTTTCCGAAAATGGGTTTAATGAATCTTTATGGCTTAAATATGCCGACATGCATAAAGGCTTTTGCCTTATGTATGACCTAAATGATTCGGATAGCTTTCGTTGTGGAAAACTGGATAGATGTTCAAACTGTGGTGTCTATAAATATGGGACAAGGCTTTATCCAGTATATTATTCCGACACTCCCCATGATGCAACCAAATTTGCAAAGTTTGTTATGGGACAGGATATGATACAGCAGTTACAGGTACCTTTGCCGGATTTTATGCAAGAAGAATTGAAGCCTCTTCCTTGGGAAATCGAGCGGAATAGCTTGATTAAAAAGGAATGCCACAAATATGATGAAGAATGGCGATTGATCGCAAATTGCAAAATGAATCTTCCCGCAATGATAGAGTGGGTTCCAGCTGGGGTCATTATTGGCTTGAGAACATCCCAAGTAGATACAAATTTGATTATTTCCATGGCTAAATGCTCATGTACGGTAAGGAAGCAAGCAACCGAAAACAAGAGATAGACCGCCA
>ERZ1034984.135-NODE-135-length-79334-cov-24.123173_pt1 | contig 79334 bp, 56 predicted proteins | sample MGYA00520589_ERZ1034984 | MGnify/ENA primary metagenome ERZ1034984 (study PRJEB33766, sample SAMN09781790) | gut metagenome | biome: gut microbiome | host: Homo sapiens | place: Madagascar | study: EMG produced TPA metagenomics assembly of the PRJNA485056 data...
TCAGAAATACCACAAAACGACTTGACAAAACCTAACATAGAAGGACAGGTGTGATGCGGAGAATGTGTTTGAGGATATTCCTGAGAGCGTGCGCAAACTGATCCCTGTGATTCAGCAGAAAGCACTGAAAGTTGTCGAGGAGAAAAATCGTGCAATCCAAGCAGGAGCCAGAACGAAAGCAGCAGTTGCCGAACATGAACAGCAGGAAGAAGCGAAACGCTACTATGAAACCTATCTGAAACTCTGTTCCAGCAGATATCAGGAAGCGCGGGAGGCTTTGGAGGCTGCGATTGCTCTGGCCCCGGACAATCAGAGGTATCGCGCTGCACATCTCAGGCTCGGCTGGGAGAAAAGTCCGGAAGATCCGGCTGAATACCTTCAATATCAACAGGAACGTCTGGAAGAAATGCGGCGTTATGAGCGCAATACGAAAGGCCAATCGTATTTTGCTTCGGATTCGTATTTCCCGTTGTTTGCCCGGCCTTTTCCGAAAGAATTCAACAGGGAACGGGAATATGTGGGCAACCGAAACCCCACAGAGGCGGAGTGGCTGGCGGAGATGAAGCTGGCGGAGGAAGTTCGGGAATTTTTCTGGAAAGCCGGTATGACGCGTCTGAAAGGGACAGAGCCGGCAAATCTGTGTGAACTCTATTACTATCTCGGCCTGATTGAGCGTATTTATCTGGCAGAGCAGCTTTATGTGGATTTTGAATCTTACAAGCTGGCGGTCAGAAAGGGGGTTCGGATGGGAATTGAGGCAGTTGAACGTTATGTGAACCAATATGGGCACGCAGAAACGATGAAACAACGCAGGAAGTTTGAGAATCTCGCCTGCCCGCTATATGACCGGAAGTTATTCGAAGCGGATCCGGAAGGCGCTGTTTCAACCCTTGAAATGGCGAAACGCTCGCCGCAGCAGGCGATCCGGAAATATGCGATGGTACTGGAATTTGCGTGGCGCATCAAGCAACTCACCCCTGATACTCCGGAGAGTTACCGGCGTGTTGTGGAAGCATGTTATCTGGAATACCGCAAGCAATTTAAACAGAATCCAAATTTATTTCCCTGGATCTCTGGTATGCCACAGATTCAGAGAGAAGTCCTGGAGCGAATCCTGGAAGAAATGGAAGAAAAATTCTGGTATCTTGCTCCTGAACGGTAAGATATTTTTCCGGCATATGATGAAAATCTTTCGATTCCTGTTTCCGGGATAGCGATGTATCCACTGGTTTATAATTTGCAATAATTGGTTTTTGTGTTTTATTAATGACAGATGAGGAGTTCCCCAAATGCGGGAAATAAAAAGAGGAGAATCTGTCATGAAAAGCAAACCGTCATCGGAAACGCCGTGGTTGACCGCGGACACTCGCAAATTCGTCAAAGCACTGGAAAAGCAGGGCGGGCCGCCGCTGTACAAGCTGGCGATTCCGGATGCGCGCCAGGTATTGCTGGATGCCCAGTCCGGCAAGATCAAGGCCCCGGCCGTCGAATCCGAAGATTTGAAAATTCCGCTGGGGAGCGGTTCGGTCGGCGTACGGCTGGTCCGGCCCGAAAAAGCCGGAGGAACGCTGCCGCTGATTTGTTATTTTCACGGCGGAGGCTGGATTCTCGGCAACCGCGATACCCACGACCGGCTGGTCCGGGAGCTTTGCGCCGGAACCGGCGCAGCGGTGGCGTTTGTCGAATATACACCGTCCCCGGAGGCGGAATACCCGGTCCCGCTCAAACAGGCTTTCGCGGTGTTGCAATATCTGGCCGTCCACGCCGGTGAGCTGAAACTCGATCCGGAGCGGATCGCGGTCGCGGGCGACAGTGTCGGCGGCAATATGGCCGCAGCGATGACCCTGATCAGCAAGGCGAAGAAAGGGCCGAAAATCATTTTCCAGGCTCTGTTCTATCCGGTTACGAATGCAAAATTCGACACCGATTCCTACCGGAAGTTTGCGGAAGGGCCGTGGCTGACCCGCCGGGCGATGAAGTGGTTCTGGAACGCTTACGCGCCGGACCGCCGTTCCCGCAATGAAATCACCGCGTCGCCGTTGCGTGCTGCGCTGAAGGATTTGGCGGGGTTGCCTCCGGCTCTGGTCATCACGGCCCAGAATGACGTGCTGCGTGACGAAGGGGAGGCATACGCTCAGAAATTGATGGAAGCCGGCGTCGAAGTCACGGCGTTGCGCTGCAACGGCACGATCCATGACTTCATGATGCTGAATGCGTTGGCGGAATCCGCTCCGGCGCGTCTCGCGGTTTCTGTAGCCTGTGATGCGTTGCGGAATGCTTTCCGGCAATGAATTCCTCTGGAGAAAATCAGAGATAATGGGGATTTCGTTCCGGCAGGAGCGAAATCCCGGTATCGCATGCCGGTTGCACCGGGATCAGCCGATGAAATCCAGCTCTGTTTCAAGCATGGTTCGGCGGCTGAAGTCGAAGCTGCGCACTTCCCGCCGCCCATCCCGCCAGTGGATCGCCAGTTCGAGTACGCCGGCACCGTGGAGGCGCAGCCGCGCGGCCGCATGATCGACGGCGAGAAGCTCGATATGGAGCGCCGGAACCGGTTCGAGCGCGGCGAAGGGCAGCAGCGTCAGCAGCAGGGGCTTTTGTTCCATGACGCTGGTGCGGAAGGAGTAATTGGGTGTATGAATCTCCACCGGCTTTTCGTTGGGCGCACTCCAATCAGTGTTGAGCAGCATCAGGCGGGTGCAGCCGTTCTCCTCTTCCCAGCGGGTCCAGAAGACCTCGCGGGAGGGATCGTCCACGTAAAACGCGCCGCGATGCTCCGCCGCCAGCATGGCGATCCATGACGCGGCGGTCGCCTGAAGCTGTTCGTGGCCGGGGTAGGCCCAGGCGGTGAGCAAATAGACCTGCCCGTTGCCGACCCGGTGGCGGACGACCAGCGGGGCGCCGGTCGCGGCATCCCACGCGACAGTTTCGGCACCGGCAAGTTCCACTTCGGCGAGGCGGCAGGGGCCGTCCTCGCCGACGGAGGCGCTCGGTGCTGCGGAAAGCTCCGGCTCCGGGAAAGAGGCGCGGTCCGGGGCGTTCCACTGGCCGCTGTACTCCGCGCCGGGGCCTTTGACCCGGACGCCGCAGAGTTCGGCAAGATCGCCGCCGTTCCATAAGGCCAGATCGTTCCAGTCGCGCAGGAAGTCGCGCCGGACATGGGTGCTGAATTGCGGCAGCCCGGTGAACAACGTGCCGCCGCCGGCGACGAATTCATGCAGCTTGCGGTAATCCTCTTCGATCATCGTATTCCAGCCGAGGTTCAGAAGCAACCGGTATCGGCAAAGGTAGCTGCCGTCCGCTTCCGTCGGCACCTCGTCGAAGTCGCCGTAGGGGGTTCCAGAAAAGAAGAAACGGCGGCGGTCGTAACGCTGCCGGAGCGGCTGGGTGCTCGCTCCCGGCATCAGCACGTCGAGGAGCTGGCGGCACTTCTCCGGCTGGCCGTGGCCCCAGACGGGATCGGGATTGCCGAAAAGCCCCCAGACGGAGTACTCCGGCGTCTGTTCCGAGCCGCAGATGAAACCGTTGAACGGCGCGGCGTAGCGTCCTTCGAGAAATGCGATATTCCGCCGGTTGCGGCCGGTGCGCGGATGGGTTTTCACGAACCGGTAGAAGTCGCGGGTCATCTCGCGCTTGGCCCGGGTCAGGCGGTCGTCCCAGGTCTGGCGCTCCTCCTTCAGCAGCAGGAACAGGCTGTCCTCCTCGTAGATCATCGACGCGCCCATCATCCACGGCTGGAAGAGCGACAGAAAGTAGATGCCGAGGTGGGATTCAAAATAGGGCTGCACCGCGTGCTGCACCGCGATATGCACGCCCCATTCCCCGGTGCCGAGCGCCTCGGCCGCCGGGCGGGCCTGCGAACAGAGGTGCTGGGTGTGCGAGACCATCGTTTCGGTGCGGATGAAGTCCGCGCCGGCCAGATAGCAGTACCGGTGCCCGCCGGAAGCGTCGCCGAACGCGGCGCGCGGGGTGGAGGCGTGGACGCGGTCAACCTCCTTTTTCAGATAGGCGAGGTAGTGTTCCGCCGCCTCCTTCATATCGCCGGAACTCCACGGCGGCTCCGGGTCGCACGCATAAACCGCGCCCGGATATTCGTGCGGCCCGGCCGAATGCAGCGCGGAACCGGCTCCCCGGACCAGTGCGCCGTCTTCAAAATTGTTGGCGGCTTCGACCGTGATGCGGTGTTTGCGGCAGAATTCGCCCCAGCGTTCCAGCAGGGCCGGTTCGACCGGGATCGGCTCGTAGGAGGTCGGCTCCCGCCACAGGAAAGCGCGGAAGACGACCAGATTGCCGAGCCGGGTGCGCCAGGTGTAGTCCAGCAGCCAGTCCATGAAGCCGTTGCCGTCGTGCGGCACGACCGTCATATCGTAGCCGACGGTCACGGGCGGGTTTTCTTCGGGGAGGGCGTAGACGGCAGGTATGGTCCCCGAGGAGTGCTCCGTTTCGACCACGGCGTCGACGGCAGGCTCGGTGAGGGTGAAGCCGAATTCATTCCAGCCGGGAACAAGCTCCAGCACGGCACTGCCGCCCGGCCAGCGGATGGCGGCCGTATCGGGGCGCGCCGCGAAAATCCGCCCGGTCAGCGGTTCTCCGGCCAGCGCCCAGGCCGGAAGCGAGAGGTCGAGGTGGTTGCGGGTGCTCTGCCGGAGCGTCAGGCGGCTGAAAAGCAATGAAAAACGCGGATTTTCATTCCTGATCCCGAAGATGTGTCTGCCGGGGAAGGCCTGAAACCGCACCCAGACATCCTCCAGCATCTGCATGCACATGTCGTGGTCGCGGAAGTAGTGGGCGAATTGCGCCGTTTCCCGCCCGTCGCAGAAAAGACGCATCGGGAAAAGGTCGTGGACCTGTTTTTCTCGTTCCGGCGTGTAGCCGGGCGTGGCCATCGCGACCAGGTGCAGCAGATTCTCGGTGAAATCTGCGTCGCTCTCCGGGATCACGGCCTCGAATTCAACTGTTTCGCCGGGCGCGAGCCATGCGGTGTGCATCCGCGCCCAGTTGCGGCGCGGCAGCGGCAGGTCGTCGGCCTCCCAGACCTGTTCGCCCGGTCGGGGAGCCGGCCGGAACCACAGGAAGTTCGTGCGGGTCACGATCACATGGCAGCCCAGATATTTGGGGTCGACCGGAAAGACGATCCGGCCGGTCTGCCGGATTTCGCGGGCGGTGAAGGTGAAATCCCCGGAGCGGGTTTTCAGGCGGAAGCGCGCATTCTCATCTTCGGTTTCGGCGACGAAACGGACGCCGGAGAGGCCGCGCCGGGTGCGGTTTTCCCAGCACGGCGCTTCCAGCCGGGTTTCATGCGCGCTCTGCCCCGGCCCGAACCAGACGACCGGATAGTCGAGCCGGTAGCTTTCAAGGATGGTTCCGCCGGAACACTCCAGAGAGCCGTCCCACAGAAAGACCGGATGGTAGTGGCGGCGCGAATACAGATACTGATAGCCCCAATCGATCCTGAAATCCAAAATCATTGCCTTGTTTCTCCTGTTGTTCCGTATATGCCGCTATGGCTGGAGCGGCCGGTAACCGTTGCGGCGCCATGCCAGATAGACATAACCCATTGCTCCCATTGCGAGCATGGTGAAAATGAAATCCCAGACGAACATGAAGCGGTATCCCCACAGGTCGATGGCGACGCCGCCGAGATAGTTCGCGAGGATCATCAGCAGGCAGTTCACGAGGCTGTTCGCGCTGGCGAATTGCCCGAACCGTTCTTCCGGCATCAACGCGACCATCATCGGCAGCCCGGTCAGGTTCTGCAGCGAGTAGATGATCACCACCAGGATTCCCACCACCAGAAAGGTCGAATAATCCACGACGAAAAAATAGCCGAAGATGTTCAGGAAGATGATGATGAATCCGGTCAGGATGTAGACGCGCAGCGGGTGCCATTTGTCGATCAGGTAGCCAGCCAGCAGCATCGCGCCGATCGAACAGAGCGAACCGATTCCCATGATGCGGCCGAACTGCTCTTCGGTGAGCCCGAGCTCCCGGGTCGCGAAAAGCGGATTGAACATGTTGCGGCAGGCGGTCGAAACCTGATTGAGCGCCGTGCCGGTGAAGAACACCACGAAGAAGGCCTTGCCGAAGCACTCCGAACAGTACCGGGCGATGCTCTGGGCAAGGCGCACATACCACGCGGTTTTCCGGTCACTCATCGGGGGCGGCGGCGGATACTCCCCCTCTTTGACCAGCAGACAGACCGGCAGGAAGCTGGCCAGAAACAGGATTCCGACCAGCGTGAACACCCACGGCGCGTAATCCCGCGCGTACCGGAGCAGGAAGTAGTTGAAGACGAAACCCGCCAGCGCGATCACCACGTTGACCAGCGAAAAGAAACGGCCGATCACACAGTGCGGCAATACGTCCGGCATCAGCCAGTAATAGATGTTGCCGACGATCAGGTTGAAGAATTGAAACAGCACCGAACCGACGCAGATCAGCATGATTCCCAGCCCGCCGGGCGATATCAGCCCGCCGGGCAGGGTGCGGTGCAGCCAGCCGGCGATTTCCGGGGTCCAGCCGACCATGACCATGAAGATCGTTACAAACGGCACGCTGAACATGAGATAGGGAATCCGCCGTCCCCAGCGGGAGCGCATCCGGTCGCTGCTCGCGCCCAGTACCGGGCTCATCACCATATTCATCGCAGCCGGGATGCTGCCGCAGATCAGGCCGATCAGCGCGCCGCCGGCCCCGAAGCGGTTGAGCGCCAGCGGCAGCAGCGTCGGGATCAGCACGTAGGAGAGCATGCTGTAGAAAAATCCGCCCCACAGGAGGTAGATGCAGACCGCCAGCAGTTTCGGCAGCCGGTAATGCAGGGTTCCAACCGTGTATTCCTGCCGGAGATCAACCATTTGAGAACCTCACGGTCTTGGTTTCAAAAGCGCGGAAGTGCAACACCTCCGGGGCAGGGGAGAGCCCGTCTTCGAGCAGATTGCATTCGGTGACCGCCGTGGCGGGATGCCGCGGAAGCAGCCGCGCTTCGCCCGGCATCCCGGCGGTTTCGACCAGACGCACGATCAGGGCGTCGGAATCCTCCGCCTTTTTGCAGGCGGTCATCACCACCGAAGCGCTTTCGACCGTGACCGGCAGCCCGTCGAACGCCGCCGCCAGCAGCCGGGGAGGCTGGTTGAACGCCGCCGCCCGGAGCCGCATCGCGTTGAAATCACAGAATGCATGCAATGCGTAACTCATGCGGTGGCAGCCGATGTCGGCGGTCTCATCCGGATAGCGGGGGCTGCGCAGCAGCGCGAGGTCCAGAGTCCCCCGCTGCACGCAGGCGCCGTACTTGCAGTCGTTGAAAAGCGCGACGCCGCCGTTTTCATTGACGATGGCCATATAACGCTGCACCGGCACTTCGTACTTCGCCATCGAAGCGGCGTCGTTGGCACGGCATTCGTGCCGCACCCAGCCGTTGGCGATGTCGCAGAGCGCGTAGCAGTTCGGGACCGCCGGCGGAAATTCGACCCGCAGAACCCGGTGGCGCTCACGCCAGTCAATTTCAAGGTCGAACCTCAGGTCGCTGCTCTCCGCCTCCAGCGAAGCGACAGCTTCGATCGCGGAACCGCCGATTTTCAGGTGGAAAACGATCTCCTGTTTGAACTCGCAGCGGCGTACTTCGGGCGGCGATGTCGCCTCGGCCTGCGCGACGCGGCAGCAGCGGTAGTCCGGATCGAGGTCCCACGCATCGTGGTTGGCGGGGTGGTCGTAGTAAAGCGACAGCACGTGGCCGGTTCCGGCCAGAATCGGATGGCCCGCGACGACCGCTTCAAGCAATGTGCCGTCGGGGGCGAAGCGGTAGCGGGCCTGACGGTTTTCGAGCAGCAGTTCGCCGCCGCTTTGCCAGCGGGGGGCGCGGAACTGTTCCGGCGCAAACTCGGAAAGCTGGTTGGGCGCAAGTTCGGCGCGGGCGAATTTCCCGGCATATTCCAGCAGGAACGGCCCGGCGCACGCGGTCGGGTTGAAAACCGACACTCCGGCGGGCTGCCGCTTCAGCAGCCGTTCGGTCAGGGTTGCCGCTCCGGCGGCGATTTCGTCGTAGGCGGCCAGCGCCTCGGCGTTGACCCGCGCGATCGAGCTGCCCGGTAGGATGTCGTGGAACTGGTTGCTCAGCAGTTTTTCCCACAATGCGGCCAGTTCGGCGCCGGGATACTCCTCCGGCGGGCGGACACTCCAGAGCATTTCCAGCTCGGCGAGGGCGTATTCGAGCTTGCGGTTGGCGCGCTTGATCTTCGCCTGGGTGGTGCAGGTGCCGTTGTGCCGTTCGAGGAACAGCCCGCCGCTCCAGGTTTCGAGCTGCCCGGCGTGTTCACGCAGCCGCGCCAGACACTCCTGCGCGCCGCCGAGAATTACCGGCGGAGCGCCTTCGAGATCGCGCAGCCGCCGCGCCCGTTCGAGATGCTCCGGCTTGGGGCCGCCTCCGCCGTTGCCGCAGCCGAATAACGAGAGGAATTCCGGCACCGCATCCGCTTCGGCGAAGCGGTCGGCGGCGGCGGCGAGCCGGTCGGCCCGCAGTTCGCTGTTGTATTCGAGTTCCGGCGGGCAATGGGCGAGGATTTCGCTGCCGTCGATGCCGCGCCAGCGGAAGGTGTGGTGGGGAAACTCGGTGAAATTGTTCAGCGACAGTTTGATCGTGACGAAACTCTCCGCGCCGCCGCCGCGCATCAGCTGCGGCAAATTGGCGTTGAAGCCGAAAACGTCGGGCAGCCACGCGGTCCGGACCCGGCAGCCGAACTCCCGCTCCCAGAACCGCTGGCCGTACAGAATCTGCCGGATCAGTGCTTCGCCGCCGGTCAGGTTGCAGTCCGGTTCGACATAGAAGATGCCCTGCGGCTCGATCCGTCCGGCCAGCACTGCCGCTTTCACCCGGGCGAAGAGCGCCGGATCGTGTTCTTTGAGCAACGCGAACAGCTTCGGCTGGGAGGCTCCGAACACATACTCCGGGTAACGTTCCAGCAGCGCCAGCTGGTTGGCGAAGGTGCGCGCCGTTTTGCGCACGGTTTCACGCAGCGGCCACAGCCATGCCAGATCGATGTGCGCATGGCCGACCGCGTGACAGCGCGGCATGCTCCGCAGCGCCGGAAAGCGGAAGATCCGTTCCGCCAGAAGGTTCCGCGCCGCAGCGGCATTGCCCCTCTCGCCGCGGTAGAGATTGTAGCCGGCGGCGAGGGCGGCCAGAATCTGGCGGCTGCGGCAGGAGTCTTCCCGGCAGCAGCGCAACAGGTCCAACGCGACTTCGACATCGAAGGCAAGGGCTTCGACCTCCGGGTCTATTGCGATCAGTTCGAGCCGGCTGATTACCCCGAGCGACGGGCGGAGCGGCTGCGGCTGGCCGGGACGCACGTCGAGCAGCAGTCCGAAATAGTTGTTGGCGCCCGCATCGGCGTACCAGTCGATGCTCCGGCAGTCCGGCGGCAGCGGCAGTTCCTCGCGCTGGTAGTTCGGCACGAAGATCGAGTGGTCGGTCAATGCGCCGAGCGCGCGGCCCGCCGCGTCGTAGACCAGCGCCTCGCCGCCGAACTGGAGCCGGGCGCGGATTTCGCCGGACCAGCCGCCGGGGACGTCGCCGTGGATGTGGAACCACGCGCACTGCCAGTTTTCGCCCCATGTTTCCCCGATGCGGATCGGCCGGAACTCTCCGGCATTCCGCTCCCGGAAGGGGAACGGTTCCTCGCTGCGCCAGTATTCCGCCTCCAGCGGCGCGGAGGCCGTGATCCGCTGCTTTTTCAGGTCGGCCGCCCAGGAGACGGCCAGTTCCCGATAGAGTTTGAGTTTTTCCTTGTGCATGGGAGTTACCGCTTTACAATCAGTTCATCGACCAGATAGCCGTCATTCAGCAGCTTGAAAATCACCTTCTTCGCCGCACGGTTGCGGAGCGTGTATTCACTTTTGCCGTCCTTTACCGGCAGCGTGACGCTTTTGCCGCGCGGCGCGTGGAACCAGGAGTCGTCGGTCTCCTCGCAGACGGTCACCGCGTCTCCGGCTCCGGCGGGGAGCGAAAGCGCGAAACGACCGTCACGCTCTTCGGCCCTGAGCAGCACGGGATAGAAGGCCAAGGCCGCGACATCGCCCGCCGGCACGGTCAGTTCCGGCAGTCCGGCCCCGGTCTGCGCTACGGGTTCGTCGTTCAGCAGCTCGACGTAGTGGCCATCCGGCCACGGGGGAGGCTCCGACACGCCGCCGGTCAGCGCCCGGTCCGATGTATTGTAAAGAGTGTAGAGCACCTTGCGGTCCGTTCCGAACCGGTTGGCGAGCAGCTTGGGATCGGAGGCGGGGACGATCGGTTCCGGAGTCAGCGTCGCGACCGCGTCGGCGTTTTCATGCAGCACATGGCTGTAGCGGCGCTGCGAATCGGTGTCGGGCGAGCCGCCGAGATCCATTCCCATGCCGTTGAAGAAGTTGCGCTTCGCGTGAAGTTTGCTGCTCCCCCATTCGGCCAGCTTGAAATGCGGGAAGTAGAAGCGGAAGAAGCAAAGTTTGTTCTCGTCGTAATACTTTTCGACAAACGGAAATGCTCCGGAGTAGAAGGTCTGGTCCCAGCTGCCGTCGAAGAACTGCGTCAGGTAATCGCTGCCGGCGTGTTCGGTCATCAGAGCGGCCTCCGGGTTGACCGAACGCATGCCGTCGCGCACGAGCGTCAGTGCCCGTCCCAGACTGGCCGGGTCCGTCGGGAAATCCCCTTTCTTCACGTGGCCGTGCCCCGGATTGTAGCAGGGGAACGAGATGCCGAGTTCATCAAGATAGATGCCGTCGAGGCCGAGCGTCCCGACCAGCCTCATGCAGGTGTCGCGCATATACGCCACCCAGTCATCCGTGCCGTAAAAGCACATCAGGTACTGATCGTCGGCGGAGGTGTAGCCCGGATAATTGCCCGCCGAATCCATCGTCGCCCAGAGTTTGCCGTACTTTTTGCCGGTCTTGGTTTCGCGCCAGCAGAAACGGTAGTCGATGTAGAGGGTCATATTCGTCTTTTTTTCGTGGACGCGCCTGACTTCGGCGGCCAGCGCCTCGACGCCGCCGCGGGAGCGGTCGACCTCGAAGTCGCCGGGCTGGTAACGCTTCAGGACCGGCAGTTGCTCCGTTTCGGGGTATTTGATCCGGTCGTCCCAGAACGCCAGCTGGAGCGCGTGTTCGCCGCCCGCAAGCCGGTCGGCGGCGACGTATTTTCCGGCTTTCTCGTCATAATAGGCGGGCGGATGGCTGTTGCCCCAGGTGAAGGTGTCGCGGAACCAGCGCGGTTTCGTGACCGGTTTCAGATGGGACTTCATCCAGCTGGAATAGCGTTGCAGCGGCTCCTTCCAGCCTCCCTGATAAGTGGCGAACAGCGTTTCGGCGGATTCGCTGCCGCGTCCCGGTGTGAGCCGGTCGCCGCGATAATAGTACGCCATCGCCAGACCGCTCTGGTTTTCCAGCAGTTCAAAGGAGGGCTGCTCGTTGATGATGACGGCTTCGCTGTGGCGGACGGTGGGGACTTCGCCGCTTTGCTGCTTGAGCATCTGCAATCCCTTGAAGCGGCCGGTCGCGTCTTCGGGATAGAAGTACAGCCCGGCGCCGGAATTGCGGTTGACGGCGAACATCAGCTGCATCCAGCCCAGCCCGCCGTACTCGGTCACGAACTGCGCGTTTTCCCGGCCGAGAATCCCGCCGCGCCACGGAAAGAAATACTCCGCTTCGCTCCAGTCGCCTCCGGGAGCCAGCGAGCCGACGATCGGGAAGATCATCTGGGCTCGATGTTCCCTGTCACCGGAGTTTTGCAGCGCCAGCTTGAGGCGCATCTCTCCCGGCTGCCCGGCGGCGGCCGTCGCGGTCATGACGGCCCGGATGCCGGAAGCGGGCTCCAGCAACGTGAACGCGGCGGCGGAAGCGCCGGACTCGACCTTCTCCACGGTCAGCTCGTGCGAGTAGAAGACCTTGCCGTCGATGCTGACGGCGAAACAGGGGACAAAGGCGTTCGGATCCAGCAGCGGAACTCCGCCGCGTTCGATCGCTCCCCAATGGAGGCCGCCGGCCAGATTCCAGACGTAACGGCTCTTCCCGGAGGCGAGTTCGACCTTGCCGTTTTCAAACCGCCCGGCCAGTCCCTGTTCCCCCGCCGAGAGCTTGCGCGCGGCGAGCCGCGGTTCGGGTTTCCCCCCGGAGACCTTGACGTAATCGATCCGCAGTTCGGCCGGTTCCGGCGCGCCTTCCGGCGTATTGGCGCTCAGGAAAAGCGGCATCGGTTCCGTCGAAACCAGTTTGGGATCATCGAACTCGAACCGCTTGCCGTCGAATTCGACGATCACTTTCCCGGTGCTCTGGCCGATCTTCAGCGTCTGGTACTCGTTGCCTTTCAGTTCTCCGATCTTCCGGCTGCAGGTGGCGCCGCCGGCGGTCTTGACCATGAACTGGACCGAGTCATTGTGAATCTGCACCCAGCAGACCGATTTCAGCCACGGCTCCCATGCGTGGAATCCGAGGTAATAGAAAAGGTCGCCGGTTTTCGGCTTGCGCGCCTGAAATGCGATTTCCACGTCGCCGCCGATGAATTTGTCGGCGCTGGCCAGAAACTGCTGGCTGACGGGCGGCGACACCACCAGCACCCGGTTGGCCGCGCTGAGCGTATCCTTCGGCACGATATGAACGTTTTCGGGCATCTTCTGCCAGCGGCCGAAACCAATCCGGTCGAAATCATCCGTCCAGCTGACGCCTTCGGCGGCAGCGTGGATTCCGAAGCCAAGCAGAACGGCGGGCAGCAGGATCTTGAATTTGGTCTGGAAACTCATTGTTATATTCTCTTTCATTATTATTCGTCCGTCATTGCCGGATTATCGATAGCCGAGCATGAATGCCAGCGCATCGCCCCAGTCGCCGGGAACTTTGTCGCCCGCATTGTTCTTGGAGTTCATCACCTGCGCCTTCAATTCCAGAAAGGTCATATACTTCGCGCTGCCGTCGCTCCATGCGAGCGTCCCCCCACGGTTGTGACGGCGGGCGAAACCGGCCAGTTCCCACGGATCGCCCTCATTAACCAGCAGCAGGTGAGGCAGCACGTTCATGCCGGGGCCGATCAGGTCGAAAAACATCGGGAAGCTCCCTCCGCCGGGACTGCGCGACAGGAGTTTGATTACTGTAGTCGGTGCTGTCAGGCCGTCCGGTGTGTTGCCCATGCGGGAGTTCATTCCGTAACTGCCGCTGTACGGATCGTCCGTGCCGCCGTTGACCAGATTGAAGTTGCAACTGGTATCGTCGAGAGTTTTGCCCGCGTATGAAGGACAGCGCAGCATTTTGGAGCTTCCGCCGAGATATGTGTAAAGCTGCACCGGCCAGTAGGCGGCCAGCGTGTAATCGCTGGTCTGGGAGCCGAGGCAGAAACCGCGATTGTCGTCAGCGTACAGATTGGCCGCCAGCGCCATCTGTTTCATATTGCTGACGCAGTTGCTGGTCCGCGCCCGCTCCCGCGCCTGATTCAGCGCCGGCAGCAGCATCGCGGCCAGAATCGCAATAATAGCAATCACCACAAGCAACTCAATCAGTGTAAAATTCCGACGCATTCCGCCGGAATTGCTCCCGTACCGCAGTTGTTCATTTCTTTTGACGTGATCCATATTCCCTCCTTGATCATCAGGTTGTTTATTTCAAAACGCCGATCGGCGACAATTCCAAAGCGATGTTTGCGTACCGGCCGGGATGTGATGTCAACTTCCCGGTGCGGGATCCGCTTTCAACTGCCAGATGCCCGCCATGCCGCGGCCTCCTGCCGCTTTACTGCCGCAGGGTGCCCCGAAATACCTGCTGCTGCGGTGTTGCGCTTCCGTCGATCTGACCGAGCAGCGACTCCACCGCCGCATGGCAGATTTCGGGGAGCGGCGAAACCATGGTCGGCAGCCGGAACGGCATCAAGCCGACTCCGGCATAACCGCTGTAACCGGTGACCAGAATTTTCTCCTGCGGCGGGACTCCCAGGGAGGCCAGGTGCGAAATCACATTCAGCGCCACATCGTCATTGAAACAGAACACCGCATCGACCGGATCGTCGGCGCTGCGGGCGATCACCTCCTCGACCGCGTGTTTCCCTCCGGTATATTCATGGCGGCACTGGGCGGTGATCGCCGGGTCGACCGGCAGCCCCGCCGCCGTCAGCGCCTCGCAGTATCCTTCATAGCGGTTGCTGTTGCGGAAGTCGCCGCTGCGGTGGAATCCGAGGCAGGCGATCCGCCGCCGTCCGCGGGAGATCAGCATTTCCACGATTTTCCGGCTGCCGTACCGGTCGTCCTCGCAGACCAGATGGTTTTCAAAGCCCGGCGAGCTGCCGTCGATCAGCACGAAGGGGACTTCGGCCTGCGCCAGCCGCGCCACTTCCTGATCGTCGACGTTGGTGCCGCAGTTGCGCAGGATGATCCCGTCCACGCGGTATTCGCGCATCAGCGAAAGCTCGCGCGCCTCCTTTTCCGGATCGTCCCAGTGCTGGCTGATCAGCACCCGGTAGCCGGCCTGGTTCAACTCCGCCTCCATCAGGCCGATTGCCCGCGCATAGTAACGCACTTCGATGGTCGGGACGATGATGCCGACGATGTTGGTTTTGCCGCGCACCATCGAACGGGCAACCGCGTCGGGCAGGTAATCGTACTGCTTCATCAAACTGAAGATCTGTTCACGCGTTTCCGGCCTGACCTTCTCCGGGCGGTGAATCGCATTGTAGACGGTTACGATGCTGACTCCGGCGAGGTCGGCCAGTTCCTTCTGTGTCTTCGGCATGTGACGCATCCTTCCATCCCAATGTGCGCGGGAGCTGAAAAACTCTATTTAGTACGTTATAAATTATAATTCAACCGACCACTTTTGTCAAGAGGGAAAAGAAAAAAAGTTCGATTTTTTATGAAAAACACAGGGAGAAGATGCCTGCCACGAGTATGGCGACCGCCAATTTTCCTCCGATGGAACTTTTCTCCTTCAGCACCAGCGTGGTGTAGAGGAAGAACAGCGCGATGCAGCTGCCCATCATGACAGGGTAGCCGATTCCGGCTGCTCCGGCTTCGCTCAGGCGGTCGACGGTGATGAAGATCGTGCTTTGAGACACCAGCCCCAGGGTAGTCAGTCCGGCCACACAGATGACGGTTCGCCGGTCGAACCGGAACCGGTATTGACGGCGCGCCGCCTTGACGCCCGCGGCGAGCAGCACGCTGCCGAGCGAGAGCGATCCGGCGCGCAGCGGCGTGCCGACCTCCGCGCTCCAGCGGCTGGAGGCGGTCACGAAATACTGGGCGGCGACCAGCAGCCCGAAGGCGAGGAACGCGAGCAGCAGCCAGCGATATCTTCCCCCGCCGGAACCGGCTCCCGCATCGATGCTCTTTTTGGAACAGACGCCGAGCAGCGCCATGCCGCCGAGGATCAGCACGATTCCCGTGACGCGGGCGACGGTCGGCCGTTCTCCGAGGAACAGCAGGGCGCCGACGTAAGGGCCGACCAGCGCGGACTGGGCGATTGCCCACGCCGCCCCCGGATTGCCGAGCGCCATCGCTTTCTGCAGCGTGAACATCGCGAGGATATTGACCGCACCGGTCGCTGCCATGACCGCAACCGGCAGCCACATGGCACCGGAGAAACCGCCGGGAACGGCGGCGGCCAGGAACAGGATTCCGAGGAACAGGTTCTGCAGCAGCAGCACATTCAGGATATCGACCCGGGTCCCGGCATAGCTGAATACGATTCCGATCAGCATGAAGAGCAGCCCGGTCGCCAGCGCGAACAGAATACCGGTCAGCATACGGTGGCGCTCCCGTGAAGTCGGCCGGTCGGCACGGAGCGGGCGCTGCGGTACATCGCAATCACCTTCTCCGGCGCAATCTCCGCCATGATGTTGTGAATCGCTGTGAATACGTAACCGCCGCCCGGAGAAAAGGTCCGGACCATCTCGGCGGCCTGCCGTTCCACCTCGGCCGCGGAACCGCCGGGAAGCACGGTCTGGGTATCCACGCCGCCTCCCCACAGCACCAGCCGGTTGGCGGCGGCGCGTTTCCACTCGGCGGCGCTGTGCCCTCCTGCCGTCCACTGGACCGGGTTGAGGATGTCGAAACCGCCATCAATCACCGCTTCGAGGAGCGGATAGATCGCGCCGCAGCTGTGATAGAAGGTTTTGAGCTGCGGAGCCAGCGCGTGGATGCGGTCGTTCAGCCGCCGGTAAAAGGGGGTGAACAGCTCCCGGTACACCTCCGGCGGCAGGATCGTCGAACACTGGGTCCCCTGATCGTCGCTGTTGAGCAGCACGATGTCCACATGGGGGGCGACCGCCGGAATCAGCGCCTCGGCTTTGCGAAGCGCCGCATCGGTCAGGATCGTATGCAACGCGTACACATATTCCGGTTCGGTCAGGCAGAGCATGGAGAAGTTCGCAAGGCCGCCGCGGTAGCCGAGCATCGCCGACACGCCGTTGAAGAGCACGGCCCGGTCGCCGCCGGCCTCCTTCGCCCTCCGGCAGTAGTCGGCGGTTTGCCGAACCTGTTCCGGGGTCACGGCTTCCGCCTGCAGGCGCTCCCGAAGTCGGTCCAGGTCCTCTTTCACGCATTCTCCGGAAAGGTTGAACGCCTGGCCGCCGTGTTCTTCGCTGAATACGTAAGCATCCGGCGGCATGAGGGTTATGCTGGAAAAGGAGGTGGCGCGCTGTTCCACCGTGCCGTCCGGCAGAACCCGGAAGGCCGAAGGATCGGGCACCAGCGCATCCAGCCTGCCGTTGAAGTCGTACGGATGCCATTTCTCCGGTTCATAAAGCACATTGGCCGATACGTCGCCGTTGACGCAGATGCAGTCGCATTCCAGCGCGTCGAGCACATCGCGGTCCACGACGGCGATCATCTGCCAGGTGTCGTAAATCCGGGTTTTCCGGGGCGGCAGGCCCAGCGCCCGGACCAGTTCGGGATAGGCGAATGCGCTGATCCCGGTCGACCCCATCGCATCGAGGTCGCAGGGGACCCGGTCGGTTTCCCGGAAATCCAGTGCGGCCAGTATTCGTTCGCGGCTTGTCATCATCGGAAGCTCCTTGCAACTTTGAATATTCAGCGGCTGACGGCCGCAATCTCTTCACGCACGATCCGGCTCCAGCGGCCGTAACGGCTCATGTCGCCGCTGACGGTGTGGAGGTCCTTCGCGATGATCGCGAGGTTGCATCCGGCGGCGGCCTCCAGCGTCTCCCGGATCGTGGCGCGGATGGAGTCCTCGCAGAATTCCACGCAGATGTGCCCCGGATTCGGCTTGCGGTAAAGCACGTAGTCCGTGCCGTACAGCCCGGCGCACTTGCGCACGTCGGACCACGGCGAAACCGAAATGGCGCGCAGGTTTTCCGCCTGCCGGATGTACTCGAACCGCCCCTCGACCGCCTCGCAGCAGCCGTAGTAGAGCAGCCCGAATTCGGCGGCCAGCTCTTTCTGGTACGGCCAGATGAATTCGCCGAACATCCCGGGGGAGACTCCGACGGTCTCCTGCGATTCGAGCAGTCCCCAGCGTTCGCGGAAAGTGTGACGGCCGGAGCCGTCGAATTCCGGCAGCGCCGAAGTGAATCCCGGACCGCCGGAGCCGATATGGGAGGCGGCGTTGTTGGTTGCGACGATGCCGAGCTTTTCCAGTTGCCGCATATAATTGCGCTGATCCTCGGTCAGGAAACGCATCAGGCGGTGAAGGTTCGCGGGATCGTCGAACATCAGCAGCATGAACTCCTCCAGCCCGACCAGGTCGATCACCTCGCGCGTCAGCCCCGCCGACCAGAAGAAATCGCTGCGCTGCCGGACGGGGAGCAGGTCGCCGAACGTTTCCTGCGCCGTTTCGAACCACTGCGAGGTCAACGCCCGGTCATGCGAGAGTTCGCGGAAGTGCAGCTTTTTCAGGTCCTCCGCCAGATTCTTCAGCGGCGGAACCGCTTTCCACGAGCCGGTTTCCACTTCGGAATGCCGTTTCTCTACCTCGACGCCCCAGCCGGTATCCGAAACGAAATACGGCGTCTCGAACCAGTCGTTGATCACAAAGTCGTCCCCGAAGTTGTGATGGTGATAGAGGTCGCGCCGGAGGGACAGCTCGAAGCTGCGGGCGATTTCGCCGGTGCACTCCAGCGGCAGGTGGCGGTCGATCTCCCGCCACGAGCCTTCCGGATAGATCAGCAGCAGCGGTTCGTCACCGGCCGCCTCAAGGTCGTTCAGCCGCCGCCAGCGTTTCCGGCGGCGGTCCATCAGGGCGGAGCCGCCGATTTCGGCGGATTCCCCGGCAAGTTTTCTCAGGATCCGGCGTTCTCCGGCTGTAATCATAATCTGCTCCTTTTTATTACATCACGCTCGGAACCATGACCGCCCGCTGAGGCAGGCGGCCGTGTTCGATGATATCCACCAGAGTGTCGCAGGCGCAGCCGGCGATACGGTCGATGTCGTGGCGGACGGTCAGGATATTCTGCGACTCCGGCACCGCCTGATTCTGCAAGCCGCCGAAGCCGAGCAGTTTGAGCTCTTCCGGAACTCGAATCCCGAGCTCCTTCAGGCCGCAGTACACGTTGACGGCGGTGCTGGTGTTGCTGCAGATGATGCCGTCGGGCGGGGCGGAACCGTTCCGGCGCCAGAGCAGCTTGAGTTCCGCACATCCCGCGTTGTATTCGGAGGCGGTTTTGCAGTACAGGTCGGCGGAGAATTCCAGATCGTGTTCGCGCAGTGCCGCCGCCACCCCCTCGAAACGGGGGCCGAGGCCGTTGCTGTCGGCCCGGTACCAGCCGATATAGCCGATCCGGCGGCAGCCCATGGCGATCAGTTTTTCCGCCGCTTTCCGGCCGTCGTCGAAATCGGCGGGCAGGATGGTGAACCTCTCGTAGCCGGTGATGATCTCATCGAGCAGCACGAAGGGGAGCCGGTAGCGTTCGGCCAGTTCGGCCAGTTCGCCGTCGCTGCTCCGGCTGCAGCCGCGCAGGATGATGCCGTCGGCCCGGTACTGCCGGAAGACCCGGATCGCCTCCTTGGCTTTGTCCGGATCGTCGTCGTGCTGGATCATCAGGCACTTGTAGTTCCGTTTGCTGATGCAGCGTTCGATCCGGCAGACCATGTTCGCGAAGTAGGGGATGTCGAAGCGCGGCACCATCACGCCGACGATGTTGCTCTTGCCCCGCACCATCGCCTGCGCGAGGGCGTCGGGGGAGTAGTCGCACTCATCCATGATCCGGCGGATCGCCTTCAGGGTGGCCGGATTGACCAGCTCCGGCTGATGCAGTACGTTGTAGATCGTGGTCATGCTGACATTGGCCATGCGGGCCAGCTCGCGCTGGGTGGTCACCATCCCGGCCGGCTTCACCGCCGCTATTTTTTTCACCATGATTCCTGCGTTCTCCTGTTGGTATGGATCAATATATGCCGCGAATGCTTCGGGGTCAACGGCATAGCAGCTCCCACACCTGATTTTTCCGCAGTTTTACCCGAAAAATTCCGTTGGAACGTTCCGCCGGGAGGTTGGAGGAAAACGCCTGCCGCCTCCCGAACGGATCGGCGAGCTTCACCGTGCCGCCCCCGTCGGCGACCGCCTTGACGGTTACGCGGCGGACCCGTCCCTTCCGGCGTTCGGCGCTGACCAGGAAACCTCCCGCCGCCCGGAGCTGCCGGAACGACACGTCACCCCACGACAGCGGCGCGTGCGGAAAGACCCGGATCACCTCGCCGTATCCCTCCAGCAGCGTCTCCTGCAGCGGAGCCACGATGCCGGTCGACTCGGTGTACGCTCCCATGAAGCCGTACATCGCGGGTGCCATCGCGCGCAGCAAACCGTTCGGCATGCGCCATTTCGCGAGCATGCCGCGGATATGCTTCCAGTCGCGTCCGGCCCGGTAGCAGCGGTTGCGCAGTTCGATCAGCCAGACCGAAGGCAGCTTCCCGGCGTACCAGCGGCAGGTGTAGAAATCCGGGTCGGCATACGCCGGCGGCTCCGGATCGGCGAACTGCCGGATATTGCCGTCGAAGCCCAGAAATTCCGGCGGGAAAAGATCGCCGCGCGGTCCCAGCACTTCGCTCCACGGGCGGGTCTGTCTGCTCTGTTCGTCGATTGCTTCGGTGACATCCTCCCAGTTGTCGACGGCGCGGCGCGGCACGCTGGCGCATTGCTTCATGTCGGCGAGCCGGTCGATCCGGTCGCGGCAGAGCGCCCGGAACTCCGGATCGGCGTCCAGTTCCGCCGCCGCATATTCCGCCGCCGCCAGCGCGAAGCGGATGTGCAGCAGAATCTGCGGCAGGTCGCGGTAGGCTTCGGGGTTGCCGGTGAAGCCGTCCTCGCCCTGATTGGATGGGAAGGCGTGAAACCGCCCGTCCGGCTCCTCTTTCAGGAAGTCGAGGTAGAACTGTGCGAGCAGCTTCAGCACCGGATATCCTTCTTCACGCAGGAATTTCCGGTCTCTGGTGTACTGATAGCGCCACAGATACTGGTGACCGGCCCAGCCGGTCGCGTAGACCATCCGCCCCATCGGAGCGCAGCCGAGCAGGTCGTCCTGTGCAAGCAGCGGATAACCGGAAAGCTGGATGAAAGCGCCGCTGCTGCGGTAGTACCGCTCCGCGATCAGCTTGCCCATCTGCAGCATCGGTTTCATCGCTTCAAAGTAGCTGTCGCCGATTTCAGGCTGGTTGGCGGCGTAGTCGCCGTAGAACGGCTGCTGGAAATTGTAGTTCATGTGAAAGTCGCCGTGCCACAGGCTGTAATCTCCGACGGTGGAGGGGAAAGCAAGCCCCGGCGGCAGCTTGCCCCGGCGGCAGGCGATGCGGCGGGCGTGCAGATTGGCGTACCACACTTCTTCGGCCAGCGGATCGCCGGGGATCGAAATGCCGGAACGCTCCCAGAAACGGCGCGCCGCCCGGCGGTTGGCTTTCGCTTCAGCCGCGATGGAGAGCGGCAGCAGGCGCCGGAGTTTTTCCCGCAATTCGTCGCGGGAAGCGCCGGTCTCGACGGCGACGGCGAGTTCCCCGGCTGTGGTTCCCGGTTCGGGGATGAAATCCAGTGCGGCGACGCGCGGGGAGTCCGGCCACGGGGTGACGCCCGCGCCGTTCCCGGCCGGAGTGATCCCGCAACGGAAGCCCTCGGGGTAGGTCGGCTCCGGCGGCAGGTGCTGTTCGATATAGTATCGGCCGCAGGAGAGCTGTTCCACGGTCGGTGGCTGCATCGGTTCGCCGCCGAGCCGGAAAGCGGGGAAAATCAGCTTGCGGGCCGATTCGTACTCCGCGGCATACTCCGCCGGAGTACGGTCGGCGGTCCGGCAGAGCGTGAAGTAGACCGGCGGCACATACGCTTCGCCCATCGCCCGGCGGCGGTCATAGCCGGTCAGATGCCAGGAGACCGCGAGCAGGTTGTTTTCCGGAGCGATAAAAGCTTTTACCGCAAGCGTTACGCCGTTCGGCCAGCGGCATGCCGCTTCGAGTTCGGCGCGCTCGATGTCCAGTTTCTGGGTGATCCTCATGCCGTCCATGCCGGGCGGATAGTGCAGCAGCAGTTCGCCTGCCGGCTTGGGGCAGGGGTAACCCCGGGTCAGGTGCGACGGCGGCACGCCCCGGCAGATCTCCCGCATCCGCTCCGGATCGGCGGTGCCGTTCAACGCCTTGACTTCGCCGCCGTAGGGGCCGCAGCACCAGCGTTCGTCGCGGATGCCGCGTGTGAGTTCGTCGATATGGGCCGGTTTCGGATCCAGCTCGTAGGCGACGCGCCGGTCCCACACGTCTCCCTTGCCGAGCCGCCAGACCAGACAGCCGGGGCGCTGCAGGAAACTGCAAGAGAGGTCGCCGTTCCCGAGCAGCAGTCCGTCCTCCGGCACTTCGACGGAATGATCGATTTCAATGACATGTGACTTCATATTCTGTTCCTCAGGGGGTTATTACAAGCTGGTCGATCAGGTCGGTGCCCTGCCGGAGCTTTACGATCAGCCGCCTGCCGGGGAAGCTGGCGCCGGCAATCACGGCGCGGCCGTCCCGGACCGTCAGGGGGCGTTCGGCGTCACGGGAATCACGCTCCGCATCGTGGCAGGTCAGCGTCATATCCGGCCGGTACCGTTCATTGAGCCTGATTTCCAGGTGGTTATCCTGTTTCGTCGCCGTCAGGACAGGGAGAAAGGCGGCGATCAGGGCGACGTCGTCTTTGGCGAGGGAGAGTTTGACCATGCCGTTTTCCACATCGGGCATCCGGTCGTACAGAAGTTCGACATGGCGGCGGCCGGGCAGGGCGGGGAAGGCCTGCCCGTCGAACGCCGCTCCGGTTTTGTTGTAGAGCGTCCACGCAGTCAGGGCGTCAGTGGAGAAACGGTTGGCGTAAAGCCGTTCCGCCGCGGTCGGCACGAACGGCTCCGGTTCCGGCGTCGCCAGCGCCGCCGCCGCTTCCCGCAGGGTGTTGGTCAGGTCGGCGAAGCGGTCGTTCTGCGCATCGGTCAGGTCGCCGCGGCCGCCGCCGACGCCGTTGAAGAAGATGCGCCGGGAATCGACTTCAAAGGTGTGCTCGTTCATGCCCCACTCGAAATATTTCACCTGCGGCAGTGCGAACCGGACGAAGTCGAGGTCGTAATTGTTGAACGCCGCCGCATGGGGATTCGCGAAGGTCTGAATCCAGCACGCATCGATATACTGGCCGAAAAATTCGGAGCCCATGAATTCGGTGAAGAAATACGCCTCCGGGTTGTTCTCCTTGATCGCCTGCCGCACCGTGGACAGCAGCCTGATCTGGTCGTCGATCAGGTTCGGGGCGTGCGGATGGCCGGGGTTCGCGCAGAGGAGAAATTCGGCGGAGGTGTCCAGATAAAGCCCGGAGAGCGGCAGTTCCCGCGCGAGCTTCCGGTACTTCGACGCAAGCAGGTCCTGCCAGGCGTGGGCGTGGGTACACGGGTTGAAGGAACCCCAGTCATTCGCCCTGACTCCGGGAGTCGGATGAAAGGCGAGTTCTTCATGTTTCGCCACTTCGCTGTCGTTTCCGGCCTGCCGGCTGCACAAATACAGACAGACCTTCGTGCCGCGCTCAAGCGCCTGACGCAGCGCCTGTTCCATGCCGGCGCGGCCGCCGAGTTCGTCGCAGTATTCATAGTCGCCTTCGCCGGAGGCGATCTGGCCGGGATGGTGTTCCTTCCACCACATTGCGAGCTGAAGCTGGTGGTCGCGCCCGTCGGGGTGGATGAAGTCGGCGAGCCGGAGTTTTCCTTTCGTCCCGCCGAACCCCTTTTCAAAGCCGCGGTTGCCGACTTTGCGGTGGACGGCGACGAGGTTGAAGTCGTTGCGGATGCTCTCCGGCACCGGGTTGCGGCGCAGCCATGAGGCGGCCCAGCGCCGGTAATCCTTCAGCGGTTCGAGCACATCGCCGGGATGGACTGTGAGCAGTGCGGGCGGCAGCTGCCGGGATTCGCCGGTTTTCAGCGCGGCGGGCAGGAAGGTGTTTGCCATCGCCAGCCCCCGGCTCTCCGGGGAGAACGGCGACGCCATCGGAGTCATCGGCAGAAAGTTGATGTTGTAGTTCACTCCGATCCGGCCATTCTTTCTGGTTTTGCGGACCACGATGCCTTTGACTTCGCCGCCGGTGTCGCGCCCGCTCAGGGCGATGCCCGCGCCGTGCTTCGGGCTGAAAACGTCGCTCATCTGAATCCAGCAGCGGTTGCCGTAAGCCATGCCGAGTTCATAGCTCTTTTTGCCGACCCAGCCGGTGATCATCGGCCAGAAGTAGTAGTTTTCCTCGAAGTCGGGGCCGATCGACAGGTTGTCCAGCATCGGCGCGGTGAGTTGGAGCCGGCGCTCCGGCCCGAGGTTGGCAAAGGTGTAATTCAAACCGATATCACGGCTTGCGTTGACCGTGACCGTGAGTCGGCCGCGCAGCTTTTCGGTGTCGTTGACCAGCTCGAAGATCAATTTCCGGCCGTCCTTTTCCGGGATGGCGCGCACGGATTCGACGCGGAACGATTCCGGTTTCAGGCTGCGCCCGTCAACCGCCGCCGAAAAGAGCGGCGAACCGGCAGCGGTCAGGCACTCCACGCCGCCGTACTTATTGAAGAGCTGTTGCAGCCTCAGCCCGCTGCCGGTGGAGAGCGTGAACCGGTAGTGACTGTTTTCCACCTCGAGGGAGGAGGGATTCCGGCGGATTTGAACCGGAGCGGGCTTTGCGATGTTCCGGGCTGGCGCGATCACCGGCGGCAGCCCGATCCGCTGCTGGGTCGCGTCGAAGTTCTCGGTGCAGGCGGCGAGAATCCGGTTGAAATAGTCGGCGTTCGGAATCCGGCCGGAAATCCGCACCTCGTCGATTCCGGCGGCGAGTCCGCCGATGAATTTCCCTTCGTTGATCGCACCGCCGAGGTAGAGCGGCTGGCCGGAAACGCGCATCGGCGACTTCATCCGGTGCGACAGCTGCAGTTTGCCGTCCACGTAGAGCCTGATCTCTGCACCGTCGATTGTCGCGGCGACGTGCTGCCAGAAACCGGAGCGCAGGCACGGTTCCGTGTCGAGCGATACATATTCATTCCGGTTCCAGACGCCCAGATTGATCCGGCGCGGGTCCCATGGGATCACCAGTAGCGAAAACGCGCCGTCCTGCCGCATGATAAAACCGTGGCAGTCGTCCTCGTCGCGCAGGATCCAGCATTCGGCGGCAAGTGTTCCCCGGCGTTCCGCCTCCTGCAGCGCGGCGGGCGCCGGGATTTCAGCATAGACTTCTTCGTCCAGAAACAGCGCCTGTCCGTTGGACGGCTTGCCCCGGTCGAAACGGCCCTTGCCGGTCAGGGGAGGAGTTCCGGGCTGTTCAAAGCTGAAATTCAGGATGTCGGCGGCGGCGACACTGCTCCCCAGCAGAAGCGCCGCACATAACAGGTTCCATCTGTTGCGCATGGATTTCTCCGTTTTAATCGAGATCGATGTTGGTTTTGTAGTAATAACCGCCGCCGGCCCAGTAGCTTTCCGGGGCGCCGGTCCACAGGTTCGTTGCAAGCATCGCGGTCGCGTGCCCGTCTGCCCATGCGACATTGACCTGCGTGCCGTTGAAGTGCGCCTTGGAGGCGACGGAGCCGGGGATGTTCGGCAGCATGTAGGTATCCGCCCAGTAACCGATCCCGGAAGCGGTCGGCTGCGACGGCGCATCCTGAAACACCACCGTGTTGCTGGTTCTCTTGGTTCCCCGGAACGCATTGATCTTCTTGCCCTTCACCCAGAAGATCTGGGCGTTGTAAGCGTAGCTGTAAACGATCTTATACTCGTTCTCGTCATAGGTGCCCTGTCCGGGGCAGCCGTATTCGAGCATCTCTTTGGGCGTGTACTGCGCCAGCCGGTCGCGCCAGTTGCGCTGGTCCTCGTCGTCGGAGTGCCCTTTCGGAAACCAGTCCTCGTTTTCCCCCACGTACATGGTCATGCCGAGCGCCACCTGTTTCAGGTTGCTGATGCACTTGGCGGACTGCCCCCGGGCGCGGGCCTGATTCAACGCCGGCAGCAGCATTCCCGCGAGAATCGCGATGATCGCTATCACTATGAGCAGCTCAATGAGGGTGAAACGGCGCTTTCTCCGGGGGGCCGGGGGGGCGGAGCCCACCAGCGGCATAAGTAGGAACGAAGTGACGCACATGCCGTTACGCGGCTTTTCTTTGCCTACTTTCTTTTCACCGGGAAAAGAAAGTATGGCGATGATCGCTATAACTACTAACAATTCAATCAGAGTAAATTTAGTGTTCTTCCGCCTGTAATGCTCGGGGAGGGGATGGTTCGGAGAAAAGGATGCGGCAGCTGACTGGAGAGGCATGGTCAAAACTTTCTTTTTCATTTCTTGCTTCCTTTTGTGGCACGCAACGGTTTTCCGGTATCGGGCAATGACGGGAAATAACATCCGGTTCAGGAGAACACTGTACAGACCTCCTTGTTTTTTGTGATAATGCAACCCTTTTGAAACGAATCGTTTTTAATATTTGATATCGTACTCAATTCCTGTTGTAAAAAAACTGGACGCCCATTCGGTTCACCTTTCGGGTTCCAGTTGATTTGATAACGATATCAAATCGCGTTGTTATAATTATAAACCGGAAAGTCCGAAATGTCAATACCCCGATTGAAAAAATTCGCTTTTTATTCCGGTATGGGCTGCATGATGGAAGGAAATGGAAAATTTTAACGGAAATCCGAACTATTTGCGATATCCCGCTTGACACTCCCGATTTTCCGGTCTATTATTGAATAAGGTCCGCCTGAAAGCGGGCTGAAAGTAAGTTTTTTGAAACAGGAAGAGCAGCATCATGGAGTCTATTGCATCCCGCAGGAAACAGCTTTTCGATTTGATCGTCGCGAACGAGGCCTACGGCATTCAGCGCCGGGCCGAACCGATCGTGAAATTTGAACTCGGCGAGGAGCGGGCCGCCAACGCCGGGCTTCGCCATCTTTCCGGCTGGTTCGACCGCCCTCATCCGGACGGGCAGCCGTTGCGCGAGGAGTCGGATTTCACCGCCCAGAAGATCGCGCTGGCGCTGGCCCGCTACCGGGAACGGCTCGAAGAAGATACTGTGGCGGCGGTGCGCCGCTTTTTTACGCAGTTTGATTTTTCCAGCACCAATCCCGCCGAGAATCAGCTGGTGCGGTTTCGCGCGGCACGGCTGGTGGCGGGAAAACAGTTTCCGGATGCGGTATTTCCGGCGTTCGGGAACCGTTCCGGTGCGGAGCTTGCCGCTGAGGATGCGGCGTTCCTGAAGGAATTTATCCGTTCGCGCGCCCGTCGCGGCCGGGGTGAGGCGGATTCTTCGTGCTGTCTGGTTTCGATCTGGCAGAGTCTGTTGCTCTGTTTTGATCATGCGCAGGATGAGGAGCTTTCTCGCCTGGCCGGGAATATGATGAATCTTCTGCTGGCCGGATTTTTCCAGAAATCGCCGGACGGCTGCTGCGGCGGAGCGCAGGGGCGGATCGGCACCGCCGAGGCGCTGGACCATGCCGCCGCCGGAATGTATGCGCTCGGCTATCTTTACGGCGGCGTGGGCTGCCCCGAGCTGATCCGGGAATGTCTGGTCGATGCGGTGCTGTCGAAGTTTGAGCCGCTGCCGGAGGTGGCCGCGGTCGCGCTTTGGAAGCCGGACGGCGAAGCGGTGATCCGCGAGAGCGGCGAGGGCAGGGCGCAGTACACGCTGCGCAGCGCCGATTATGTGATCGGTTCGATCGTCCGGCAGGAGCGCCGTCCCGAAGTCAGCGACGGCCAGCATGACTGGGATGTGACCTTGCGCGGCGGTTCCACCCGCAGCCGGATTTTCAGTCATCATCCCGGCAATGCCGACGGCCACGGGTGCTGGACCGGCGATGCGGGATGCGGCTGCGCCCAATTCTTCCAGAACCGTTCGGCGGTGCTGGCGCTGTATCATATTCCGGCGGATCAGCCGTGCCGCTACATTCATGCGTACCTGCCGAAAATGGAGTTTCTGGATGTGGTGGAGACACCTGAAGTCATCTTCGTTTCGACGCCCGGCGCGTATGCGGCTTTGATCCTGACGACTCCGTGGCGGTGGACCGGCGGATACGAATATCAGGACCGCGAAATCGTATGCGACGGAACTGTGAACGGTGTGATCTGCGAAGTGGCGGAGGCCTCCCGCTATCAGAGCTTTGCGGAATTTCAGGCGGAAATTCAGGAGAATACCTGGTGCCTCGATCGCGACCATCTGCGGCTGACTTATGTTTCAAAGCAGTGCGGAGCGATGGAGCTGCGGGCCGACGGCTCCCGCTGGCAGGACGGGATTCCGGTAAGTGCGGATTACCCGTTGATCGATTCGCCGCTGATTCACTCCGACTGGGATTCCGGCGAAGTAACACTGACCGTACCCGGCTTTGCGCCGCTCATACTGACATTTTAGAGAAGCGGCCGGAACTTCGTTTCAGCAGGAGCGAAATCCCGGATGGCGGTACTTGACCGCAAAAAAACGCCCGGCGGATTTCCGTCGGGCGTTTGGTGTTTCCAGAGGGCGGAACTATTCGTCCAGTTCCTTCAGGGCGGCCTTGCGGCTCAGCCGGATCTTGCCGGAAGGATCGATGTCGATCACCTTGACCGTCACGAACTGGCCTTCTTCGCAGATATCGGTGACTTTGTTGACGCGGTAGTCCGCCATCTCGGAGATGTGGAGCAGACCGTCCACGCCCGGCAGGATTTCGACGAACGCGCCGAAATCGCGAACGGTCACGACCTTGCCGCGGTAGATCTTGCCGATTTCGGCTTCCGCGGTGCTGCCGAGGATGCGTTCCTTAGCGGCTTCGAGGTGCTCCTTGTCCGGGGCCATGATCTTCACGTTGCCGTCGTCGTCGATATCGATGCTGGTGCCGGTTTCTTCGGTGATCGCGCGGATGTTCTTGCCGCCGGGGCCGATCAGGGCGCCGATCTTTTCCGGATTGATCTGGATCACTTCGAGACGCGGCGCACGGCTGCTGATCTCTTCGCGCGGCTTGGCGATGCACGCCTCCATCACGTCGAGGATCTTCATCCGGGCGATCCGGTTGCGCTCCATGCCTTCGCAGAGCAGGTCGATCGGAATGCCGGGCAGCTTCAGGTCGAGCTGGAAGCCGGTGATGCCGTCACGGGTGCCGCAGACCTTGAAGTCCATATCGCCGAAGTGGTCTTCCGCACCGATGATGTCGGTGAGCAGCAGCCGCTCGCCGTTGTCCCCGGTCACGAGGCCGCAGCTGATGCCGGCCACCGGGGCGGAGATCGGCACGCCCGCATCCATCAGCGCGAGAGTCGCGCCGCAGACGGAAGCCATCGAGGTCGAACCGTTGGAGCTCATGATTTCGGAGACGCAGCGAACCACGTACGGAAAATCCTTCGGCACGACCTTGGAGACCGAACGCTCCGCGAGATTGCCGTGACCGATTTCACGACGGCCGGGGCCGGTGATGCGGCCGACTTCGCCGACGCTGAAATTCGGGAAATTGTAGTGCAGATAGAAACGCTTCTTGGTGATGCCGGTTTCGCTGGTCAGGTCGTCGGCTTCCTGCGCGTCCTTTTCGTTGCCGAGGGTCGCGAGCACCAGCGCCTGGGTTTCGCCGCGCGAGAAGAGCGCGCTGCCGTGAACCACGGGGAGCACGCCGACTTCGGCGGAGAGCGGCCGGATTTCGGTGGTCGAACGGCCGTCCGGACGGAACTGCTTCTGCAGAATCACGTTACGGGTGACGGTGCGAACCAGGTCGTCGAAGCCCTTCGCGGTCTCAAGGCCGAACTGGGTGTCGCTCATATCGGCGAACTGTTCGCGCAGCGCCTTGCGGGCGTCGTCGCGCAGCGCATCCATCGCGACCATGCGGTCTTCCTTGCCCGGGATGGTGCAGACCGCTTCGATGCGGTCGGCGCAGAAGGCTTCGATGCCCTTCATCAGGGCTTCCGGAACCGGATAGAGCTTATATTCCTTTTTGGCGCGGCCGGCCTTTTTCGCCAGCTCGATCTGCGCGTCACACTGTTTTTTCACTGCCTCGTTGGCGAGGTACATCGCCTCCTTCATCTGCGCTTCGCTGACGAAATCGGCTTCGCCTTCGATCATGATGACCTGGTCGGGCCGGCCGGCGTAGATGAGTTCGAGCTTGCTCTGTTCCATCTGGGCGCGGGTCGGGTTGATCACGAACTGACCGTCGACAAGACCGACGCGCACCGCGCCGATCGGCCCTTGGAACGGCAGGTCGGAGAGCATCAGACTGGCGGAGGCGCCGACCATCGCGAGCACATCCGGCTCATTCACGCCGTCGGCGGACAGCAGAACGCTGGAAATCTGCACTTCATCGAAGAAGTAGTCGGGGAAGAGCGGCCGGATGGGGCGGTCGATCATGCGGCAGGTCAGGATCTCCTTGGTGGAGGGACGGCCTTCGCGCTTGATGTAGCCGCCGGGGAACTTGCCCGCCGCGGAATACTTTTCGCGGTAATCGACCTGCAGCGGGAAAAAGTCGGTGCCTTCGCGCGGCGCGCCGGAGCAGGCGGCGGTCAGGACAATGGTGTCGCCGAGGCGGACCAGACAGGAGCCGTTGGCGAGTTTGGCGACTTTACCGGTGGAAATTTCCATGGTGCGTTCGCCGTCGAACTGAAAAACGATTTTTTCTTCAGCCATGATGTTGTTCGTCCTTTCAAAACGAAATGTTTGATTCTGGAAAAGAACGACTCCGGACGGCTGAAAACGGAACGGGAAAATTCCCGCCGCCGTGTTCCGCATGACTCGCGGAATCCCGGTATCAGTTCCCGGACAATCCTGCCCGGACGCTGATAGCGACCGAATTCCACCAATCAAGTCAATCCCGGAATCGCCTTTTTCCATAAAATTAAAATAATATACCCCGCGGAACCGGAAAAAACAAGTATTGAACGGAGTACATCATGATTTTTTAAGAAAGATACCGATTTTTCCTCCGCCACCTTGAAACAGTTTGGCGGGAGGAGTATTTTAGAATGCGGAAGTTTACGGCGCGGTCAAGAAAGAATCGTTTCCAAATGTTGAATGCTGCAAAAGAGTTTTTGAAACGCGCGTTTCATCATGACGGCGTGCGCCGCTACGGGGCGAACACTTTATGGTTGATGGCGGAGAAGGTCATAAGGCTGGCCGTCGGTTTTTCCGTAGGAGTCTATGTCGCGCGCAGCCTGGGGCCGACGCAGTATGGGCTGCTGAATTATGCGATCAGTTATGTCGCGATTTTTTCCGTGATTTCCACGCTCGGCCTCGATCAGATCGTCCTCCGGGAACTGGTCAGGCATCCCGAACAGTCTGACCGGCTTCTGGGGACAACCTTTGGATTGCGTCTGGCCGGGACCGGCATTATGCTGACACTGCTGGCATTCTCCTTGTTTTTTCATCCCGCCGGAGGAGGGCTGATTGCGATTATCGGCGCCGGATACTGCTGTTCTGCTTTTCAGGTAATTGAATTTTACTTTCAGTCGAAGGTGCGGAGCAAGTATATCGCCCTCTCCCAGATCATCGCCCTGCTGGTGGTTTCCGGTTGTAAAATCTGGGCGGCCGGGCAGGGGGCAGCCTTGTACTGGTTCGCCGGGATCGAAGCATTCTATATGGTTCTGATGTTTCTCATCTATCTTGTCTTTTTCCAATCGCGGGAGGGGGATTGCCGCAACTGGCGGTTTGACTCTCGCATTGCACGCGCCATTCTGACCGACTCCTGGCCGTATTTGCTCACTTCGATCGCAGGCATGGGATATTTGCGGATCGATCAATTGATGCTGAGATATATGCAGGGAGATGCGGCGGTTGGCTGTTACTCCGTGGCGATGCGGCTGGTGGAGCTGCTCTATGTGATTCCGACCATTCTGGGAAATTCATTTCTGCCGGCGGTCATTCAGGCGGTCGGCTGTTCCAGAGAAGCCTATCGCGTGCGGCTGCTGGGATTTCTTTCACTGATGTTTTATGTCGGCCTGACGCTTTCCGTTCTGCCGATGCTGGCGGCCGGACTGATCACGGTGGTTTACGGGGCGGCTTACGCTCCGGCAGTACCGGTGTTCCTGATCGGTCTATGGCGCGTGTTGTTCTGCTCCATGGGGGTTGCGTCGGGCGGTTATCTGCTCAATCAGAATCTGCAGCGTTATTCAATGCTTTTCGCCTGGATCGGATTTGCTTTTAATATCGGAATGAATTATATTCTGATCTCGCGGTTGGGAGAGGTGGGCGCCGCCGTTGCTGCGGTATTGTCCGGTGGGGTGATTATTTATGGACTGCCATGCTGTTTTACACCGACCCGTGGATTATTCCGGCTTTTGGTTCGGGCGCTGAATCCACTGTGGATCAGACGCGGGTGGAAAGAAATAAACCGGAGAGAAATATGAATAGTTGGCTGAAACGGTTCTGTTATAATCGATTTCGCGGAATGTGGGCCCAGGGAAAAGATGGATATTTGCACGATACCGGCTGGTTTCGGAGCTTTCAGGAACGGCAGGCTGTTGATCTATCCGGTCAACCAGTGCCATGGCTGGGCTATCCGTTTGTCGAATTTCTCTCCAAACGCTTGTCGCCGGCAATGCAGATGTTTGAATTTGGGTGCGGAAATGGAACGCTTTATTGGGCTGGACGTGTCGGGAATATTGTAAGTTGCGAGCACAATCGTGCTTGGTTCGATAAAATTTCTCCGCGTTTGCCTGATAACGCGCAGGTAATATGGGCTCCGGATGGGCCGGAATATGAAGCGACCATTTTAAATACCGGGAAGCGTTATCATTTGGTTTTGGTTGACGGTATCCGTCGCGAAGAAGCTGCGGCAACGGCACTGGAAGCACTGACTTCAGACGGGGTTATGATTCTTGATGACAGTTTTCGCAGTGAATATCGACCGATTTTCGAGCGAATGCAATTTGCCGGATTCCGAAAACTTGAAATCAGCGGGGCTGCGCCTATTCACAATAATTATGATGAAACTACCGTTTTCTATCGGGATGGCAACTGTTTGGGAATTTGAAACTGCATTATGAGAATCGTAATTTTGAACCGTTGGTTTTCCGAGAGAATGGGATATGCAGATGCGTCATTGGCACATGAATATTCAATGGCCGGGCATGAGGTCTTTCTGGTAACTTCCAATGCGCAGCCGTATTTTGACAGCCCGGACTATTGTGATATTTACGAAAAGTTCAATGGGCCGCCATTGACGGAATGCTGCTGGAAGCCACACGATAATTATACCCTGATCCGGCTGCCGATCTGTGCATGGCCCTACAAGTACAGTTTTCGCAATCTATCTGCCACATTGAAGAAGATCAAGCCGGATATTGTACAGACTTTTGACCTGCTTGCCCCTTATAATATCCAGGCGGCGCTTTTCTGCAAATTTCACAAGGCGTGTTTTTTCAGTGGAAATCATGTGGTCAATTCGGTATTTTCTCCTGCACGAGGTGGGATGAGCTTGCTGCGCAGGATCAAATGGAATTATTGGATGCCATGGATCGGCGGTATTTTCTACCGCAATTTCTGTGAAAAAAACTATGCCGCCACAATTGATGGTTTTGAAATCAACCGACGCTTTTTCGGAGTGCCGGATACCTGCAATGTATTGTGTGAATTGGGGGTCGACACCCGTTTGTTTTACCCGGATCCGGTTGCGGGTGCCGCCAAACGGCGGGAGTTGGGGGTGACGGACTCGGAATTGCTGGTTCTTTACTCCGGGCGCTTCAATGAGGGAAAGAATCCGTTCGTATTGGCCGAAGCGGTGCGGATTGCCCGTCAGCGCGGTGTGAATTGCCGGGGATTCTTTATCGGCAATGGCTCGGAAGAGGCAATCCGGCATTTGGCCGGAGTCGAGGGGTGTACGGTATTGCCGTTTGTGGAAAGTTCCAAGCTGCCGGATTTTTACCGCGCTGCCGATATTGCCGTCTGGCCCCGGCAGGAGTCCACAAGCATGTTGGATGCCGCCGCCACCGGAACGCCGATTGTGGTCAGCGATCGGGTGCTGGCGCATGAGCGGTATGAGGGGAACGGATTGACCTATCGCGAAAACGATCCGGTCAGTCTGGCGGAGGCCCTGCTGACTTTGGCCGATCCGGAGCTGCGCCGCACATTGGGTGAACACGGCACGGAAAAGATGCTTACCCGGTTCAGTTGGAAAGCGATTGCGGTGCGGCGGCTTCAGGACTACGGCGAAAGCCTGGCGCGGCGGCGGTGAGAATCAGTTCGTGCCGCCGAAATGTTCAAGAATCGCGGTCACTGTTTTTTCCGCAGCGTCCCCGGTTCCGTAGGCCTGCAATGGAGTCGCCGGTGACTTCGCTTCACGGACTGCCGAGAGAATGGCGGCGGTGTCGGCGCCGGTCAGATGGTTCCAGCCGCTCACGACAGTTTCATCCCACTCTGTTTCGTTCCGCAAAGTAATGCAGGGCACGCAATGAAACGCCGCCTCTTTCTGAATACCGCCGGAATCGGTCAGAATACATGAAGCATGTTTCTCAAGTTTGACCATATCCAGAAAAGAGAGTGGCTCCGACAGCAGCAATCCGGGGGTTTTCCGCAACTGCGAAGCGATTCCGGCATTTTCCAGCCGGATGCGGGTACGCGGGTGCAACGGGAGAATCAGCGGAAGCTCCGGTGACGCCAACTCCTGCAGTGCGGTAAAAATGGCGGCCAGACGCAATGGATCGTCTGTGTTTTCCGCCCGATGAACCGTGGCCAGCCGGAAATTGCCGGAACGCAGATTGAACCGCCCAAGTACTCCGGAATACTGTTCCGCCAATCCTCCGAAGCACAGTGCGGCATCGTACATCACATCGCCGACTTCACATGCCCGGTCGGCCAGACATTCCCGCTGAAGATTCAACAGGGCGGAGCGGGTCGGGTAAAGCAGCAGACTGGAGGCATGGTCGGTCAGAATCCGGTTCAACTCTTCCGGCATCGCCTGATTGAAACTGCGCAGCCCCGCTTCCACATGGATGACGGGGATATGCAGCTTGGCGGCCGCCAGTGCTCCGGCCAGAGTCGAGTTGGTATCGCCATAAACCAGCAGTGCGTCCGGAAGTTCGCTCAACAGGATTTTTTCGATCTCAATCAACATGGTACCGGTCATTTCGGCGTGGGTCATACCGCCGCAATTCAGCCGGAATGACGGCTCTGGAATCTCAAGCTGACGGAAAAAGATTTCGCTCATATCGGGATCGTAATGCTGACCGGTATGGAGAATCTGCTCCGTAATCAGCGTACTCCCGGACATGGCGTTGCGACGCAGAATCGCCCGGCTGACCATGGCGGCCTTGATGAACTGGGGACGGGCCCCGACGATCGTCAGAAGTTTCATGGCCTGTGCTCCCGGCGGAAATGGCGATAGCTGTATTCCGCATTGCCTAATTCCGCAGGCAGCGGCGCTTCCTCATCCAGATCAAGGCAGCGGCAATGCCCATCGATGACCCGATAACGCAAACCGCTTTCCGGACAGGTCATCAACCCGGAACTGTCCGGCTCCATGCGATGTCCATGACGGCTCATCCAGCCCGAAAAACGGGCGGGGCATCCGGCGACCAGCGCATAATCCGGCACATCCCGTGTAACGGTGCTTCCGGCTGCAATGAAGGCATAACGGCCGATCGTAACACCGCAGACGATCGTGGCATTGGCTCCGACTGTGGCGCCGCGGCGGAGAAGAATGGATTCATAAAGGGCGTGGCGGTTGATCTGTGAACGCGGGTTCGTCACGTTGGTCAGGACGGCTGAGGGGCCGAGAAACACATCGTCTTCAACAATGGTTCCGGCATAGATCGATACATTGTTCTGCACTTTGACGTGATCGCCGAGCCGGACGCCGTCAGCAATGAAAGTGTTCTGCCCCAGAATGCAATCTTTCCCGATTTCTGCTCCGGAGCAGACGTGGGCGAAGTGCCAGACCTTCGAGCCGGCGCCGATGCTGGCCCCCGGATCAATGACGGCGGTCGGATGTTGGTAAAAGTTCATGGCCTTTTCCTGTCAGTATGAGAGCATTTCCATCAGGCGAATACCGCTGAGCACGTCTTCACGGGAGGGAAACATCTCCCAGCGCTCTTCGGCAAGATAGCGGTAGAGCTGGTCATGTCCCTTCCCGTAGATATGGTCCAGCGTAAAATCCATATCCGGCCGGGCAAGATCGCGGACGTTCCAGAAATCAATCCGGTTCAGATTGGTGCCGGAGAGGCGGATCGTCCCGTTTTCTGCGATCAGGGTGAACTCGGTCTGATAGTTTTTCTCGAAAACATCCACGGTTGCATTCAGCGAGCCGACAATGCCGTTCCGGAAGCGCATCGTTGCAGAAACCGCGTCGAACACTTCCAGATTGCGCCGGCAGCCGCCTATCCCCTTGCTTTCGGCAATCTCTCCGAAGAGGTAATGCAGCAGGTCAACGTAATGGCTGGCCTGAGTATAGAGTACGCCGCCGTCGAATTCGCGCGTGCCATGCCAGTCGATGGAGAAATAGTCGTTATCTCTGTTCCACAACACATTGCAGATAAACTGGTAAAGTTTTCCGAGCCGGCCGCTGTCGACCAGCTCTTTCAGCAGGATAACCAATGGATTGTAACGATTCTGGTAGATCGGCAGCAGCCGTTTCCCGGTCCGGTCGATCCGGCTGAACAGGTGGTACGCCTCCCGCATCGTCAGTGAAATCGGCTTTTCGCAGAGAATGCCGCCGATTCCGGTAGATTCGGCAATGGCGGCAGCGTGTTCCGGATGATTGCCCGAAGGAGTCAGTACGGCGGCGAAATCCACAGGAGGCAATTTGCGGAAATCCGTAGTCCAGGGCACGGAAAGCTCCTCCGCGCATTTTCTGGCACGTTCCGGAAGGATATCGCAAACGGCTGCGATCTCGACTCCTTCTGTTGCCTGAATGGCTTCGATATGTCGGCGTGAGATGCGTCCGCATCCCACCAGTGCTATGGTTTTCATCAGAATTCTCCTTATGCTCCGTCGGATCCCGGAGGCCTTTCGGGGCCGCCGCGCATTTCATCCTGTCAGCGCCCCGCCGGCTGAATTATTTTTTATTTGGAAATATATGCTGTTTGTAGTAAAATTACAAGCCTTTGACCGGATGGCTACATTGATTTTTGTTTGACAGATAGTATTGTATTAGGAAAACAGGAAAAACACACCGGGATAACAACATGAAAAATATCTCGCTTGATGAAAGATGGAAACGGTGAAAAGAATATTCCGGGAATATGTGCCGCCAGTTCTGTTGCGCTGGTGGCGGGAGCGCAACGGAGTACGGTATGCGGGGAATTTCCCCGACTGGAAGAGTGCGGAGCAAATGGGTTCCGGCTACCAGGCTGCCGACATTCTGGAAAAAGTTGCCGATGCCACCCGGCAAGTGCTTGCCGGCAACGCTGTTTTTGAACGGGATTCCCGGCTGTTTTTTCAGGAGGAACCCAATTATCCGCTGGCGGCGTGTCTGCTGCTGGCCGCCGCCAGGGAAGAAGGTAAACTGCGGGTGGTGGACTTCGGCGGTTCTCTCGGCAGTGTTTTCTTTCAGAACCGCTGCATGCTCGCGGAATTGAAAGAGCTTGTCTGGAATATTGTGGAACAGCCTCATTTTGTGGACTGCGGCAAGCGGTTGCCTATGCCGGAATGTATTCGTTTCCACCGGGATTTCCGGACGGCCTTGTCGGAATGCAGGCCGAATGTGATTCTCTTTTCCAGTGTCTTGCAATATCTGCCGGATTATCACGAAATATTACAGCAGGCGATTGCGTCGCAGGCCGCCTGGTTGCTGATTGATCGCACGCCGTTGATTTCCGGCTCGGATCGCTGCCGAATCGCGTTGCAGACCGTTCCGGCAAGTCTTTATGCGGCACGGTATCCGGTTCATTTTATCGGAGAAAGGCGGCTTATGCGGGAATTGGAACCTGAATTTGAACTGGTAACCCGCTTTGAGAGTTATCCGTTCAGCATCCGGCTCCGGGGTGAGAAGGAGCCGATCCGTTATCACGGTTTCCTGTGGCAACGCCGGAAACATGCCTGCCGAGGAGTATGATGGAGGAATCAGTGAAGAACTACCCGGAAATTATCGTGAAGCATTCCGGCTATCTGGAATTGCCCCGGATCGTCGACGAGCGCGACGGGGCGTTGTGCATCGCCGAATTCGGGCGGCAGCTCCCGTTCGAGCCGCGCCGGCTCTATTATATCACCAATCTGGAAAGCGGTTCGAGTATCCGGGGAAAACACGCTCACCGCAAGCTGCGGCAGGTGATTTTCTGCCTGAGCGGCTGTTTTACCCTGTCGCTGGATGACGGGCGGAACAAACAGGATATCCTGATGTGGCGCGACAATGTCGGAGTGATTCTCGGACCCGGATTGTGGCATACCATGCACAGTTTCTCCGGCGGTTGCGTATTGCTGGTATTGGCGGATGACTATTATGATGAATCGGATTATATCCGTGATTATGACGGATTTCTGAAATGGGTCGGGGAGAGGAAATGAAGATTCCGCAATGCGCTCCGGGAAGATTCTACGGCGCCCATTCCGCCGAGATGGAGGAGGCCATCCGGAAAGTATTCGCCGGAGGCTGGTATATTCTGGGGAACGAGGTGCGCGCCTTTGAAGAGGAGTTCGCCGCATGGTGCGGTTGTGCCGGTGCGGTCGGAGTCGCCAACGGAACCGATGCGCTGGAGCTGGCATTGCGGGCGTTGCGTCTGCCGGAAAAAAGCCGGGTGGCGGTTCCCGCGCTGACCGCGTCGGCGACCGGCATGGCGGTTCTGCGCGCCGGATTGACGCCGGTACTGGTTGATCTGGATCAATATCGGACGATGTCGGTTGTTTCGCTGCGGGAGGCGTTCCGGTTTTTTGCGGATATCCGTGCGGTGGTGCCGGTTCATCTGTACGGCCAGATGGCGGCGCTCGACGAAATCATTCCGGCTGCGGCGGAGTACGGTGCGGCTGTCGTGGAGGATTGCGCCCAGGCGCATGGAGCGCAATTGCACGGCAGGCGGGCGGGCGTTTTCGGTGTTTTCGGCTCCTTCAGCTTCTATCCGACTAAAAATCTGGGTGCGGTCGGGGACGGGGGATTGGTGACCTGTGCGGATGCTGCATGTTGCAGTGAACTTGAGGCGCTCCGGCAGTACGGCTGGCGCGAACGGTTCGACAGCTCGGAATTCGGCCTGAACAGCCGCCTTGATGAATTGCAGGCCGCGATCCTGCGCGTGAAATTGCCGCATCTGGACAAGGACAATGAAAAGCGCCGGTTTCTGGCTGCCCGTTACACCGCCGGGCTGACCGGCCTGCCGCTGGAGCTGCCGCTGGAGCGGCCGCAAAGCCGGATGGTGTTTCATCAGTATGTGATCGGGTGCGAATGCCGTGAGGAATTGCGGAAGTTTCTGGCAGACCGGGGGATCGGTACGGCGGTCCACTATCCGAAGAGTCTGGCGGAACAGCAGGCGTTCGCCGCCGCCTCCCGCACAGAACTGCCGGAAACGGAGCGTCTGCTGCCGCGGATTCTGAGCTTGCCGATGTATCCGGAGCTGACGGAGGAGGAAGCGGATTTCGTGATTGAGGCGATCCGGGAGTTTTTCGGCGCATGAAGTATCGTTTCTGCACTTGTTTTGACCGGAACTATCTGGTGACCGGTCTTACCCTGTTCCGTTCGCTGCTGCGTTCTGTTCCCGATTTCGTATTGTATGCGGCCGCGCTGGATGAGGAGGCCTATCGGCTGCTGCAGGAGTGGGGGGATGCCCGGCTGGTGCCGGTTCGGCTCTCCGAAATCGAGGAAGCCGATCCGGAATTTGCCGCCTGCCGCCCCGGACGGAGCCGGGCGGAGTACTGTTTCACGCTCAGTCCGGTGCTGCCGCTCTTTCTATTTCGGCGCTTCCCGGAGGCGGAAACGTTGAATTATCTTGATGCCGACTTGTTTTTCTACCGCGATCCGGAACCGCTCTACCGTGAACTCGGAGAGAGATCCATCCTGATCTGCCCGCACCGTTTCCCGGAATCACTGCGCTGGCGCGAACGGTTCGGCATTTATAATGTGGCTTATCAGATCTACCGGCGCACTCCGGAGTGTTTCCGGCTGCTGGAACGCTGGAGGCGTCAGTGCATCGACTGGTGTTTCGACCGGGTGGAACCGGAACGGTTCGCGGATCAGAAATACCTGAATGAATGGCCCTCCTTATCGGCGGATGTCGCAGTTTCGCAACATGCCGGCACCGATGTCGGCCCGTGGAACTGGATGACCCTCGACTGGCGCAAAGCTGAGGACGGTTCCTGGAATCCTTCCGGAGAGCCGTTGCTTTTCTACCATTATCAGGGATGCCGTTTTCTGATGTCCGGGGTGCTTTGCCACAATCTCGGCAGCTATGGCACCCGGATGCCGGGAGAGCTGCGTGACTATCTGTATGGCGGTTACGGCCGGAAGTGGCTGGAAACGCGCGAATTGCTGATGCGCCGTTTCCCGCGGGAGGAGTTTCCGCTGGCGATGCGGGCGAACCGGACCGGGTTCTCCATCTTCCGGGGAGTGCTTTCCGGTTTGCGGCACCACAATCTGATGTGGTGCCGCGGTGTCGGCGCCCCTACTGCTTCACTGTAAAGTTCCTGAACCGGAATTGGCCCGCGGGGGCGGATTTGTCCGCGGTGTCGAGGCGCAGGCCGACGATATTGCCGGACCAGTTCGGATTGCCGGACAGGTCGATTCTGACTTCGTGAAATTCGCCGTCGGCCGGAATCCGGTAGCGGACGGCGTTCTTCTCGTTGAACGCCTTCTGGTTCTCCGGACGCCAGAAAAGCTGGCCGGAGGAACTCGCGCCTTTCGGGAGGCTCAGCTCGAAACTGACGCTTTTCAGGCGGTCCGCCGGAATCGGGCAGGGGAGGTTCGCGAGCGTCTGCGGGTCGTTTTTACCGGTATAATCGCCGGTGACCGTATCGCCCTTGATCCGGTGGTTCGCATAGTTGCTGCCGCGGAACCAGCAGGCCGCCGGGATCGGCAGGCCGCCGGCAAGGCCGGTCAGTTTGAATTCCCCGATGGAAAACTCCGCCTCAGTCCCTTTCGGCAGCGCTGCCGGGTCGAGGCGCAGGCCGGTGATCGTACCCTCCCAGCCGGTGCGGCCGGCCAGCGGAATCACGCAGGTTTCCAGCTCGCCGGTGCCGACAATCGTCCGGCGGAGCGACTTGGCCTCCGACAGCTTGCGGTCCCGGTCGTTCATCCAGAAAAATTGGAGTGTGGTCTTTTTCCCTTTCGGGAAGCGCATCGAGAAGGTCAGCAGATCGTTTTCCGCCGCCGGGAAGGGCTGAAAGGATTTGAGGGTCAAGATCGTATCCGGGCCGTTGGCGGTCGCGGAGAAGCTCGCCTCAGTCACGACCGGGTCTTTGGCGTCTCGGCCGATTTTCCAGTCGGCGGGAGTGACAATAACCTCTGCCGCCAGCTGAACGGCGGCGAGCGAAACAATTCCGAGCATACAGGCTTTTTTCATGGGAAACTCTCCTTTCATGGTATGAAAGTATACCATCCTTTTCAGACGATTTCAAATTTGTAGGGCAGTGAATCGAGGAAAATCCGGCCGTAGTTCTTGGAGATCACCCGCTTGTCCAGCAGCACGATGATGCCGCGGTCGCTGCGGCTGCGGATCAGCCGTCCCGCTCCCTGCCGGAATTTCAGCACCGCCTCCGGCAGACTGTATTCGGCAAAGGAGCTTTTGCCCTGCCGCTCGATCCGGGCCATGCGCGCCGCGATCAGCGGGTGGCTCGGCACCGCGAAGGGCAGCTTCGTGACGATCACGTTGCTCAACGCTTCGCCCGGCACATCCACGCCGGTCCAGAAGCTGTCGGTGCCGAACAGCACCGAATTCACGTCCTCCTTGAATTCGCGGAGCAATCCGGTGCGGGTCAGGTTCTCGCCCTGAATCAGCAGTTGCCACCCTTTCTCCTGAAAGTAACCGCGCAGCGCGTCGGCGCAGTACCGCAGCGTTCCATAACTGGTGAAGAGCACGAAAGCCTTCCCCTGCGTGACCTCCACGAAACGGGGAATCTCATCGGCCAGCGCCGCATTGAAGTTGTCATCCTTCGGATCGGGCATGCCGCGCGAAATGTAGATGTGCGCCTGATCGGAGCCGAACGGCGAATCCAGCAGCAGCGTGCGGCCGTTGCAGAAGCCGGTCCGGTTCACGAAATAGTCGAAGGACCGGCGCACCGTCAGCGTCGCGCTGCACAGCATCACCGGAAAATCCTGATTGAACAGCACGTCGGCCAGAATGTCGGCGACGTTCAGCGGCGCCGCGTGCAGCGAAATCGAATTGCGGTCGCTTTCGGCGTAGTAAACCGCGTCCGGCAGCGTCTTGTGGGTGAAGTGGTCGATGCCGTTGAGGAACTCCCGGCAGCGGACCAGTTGCGCGTCAAGTTCGGTGCGGAACGAGGCGTCGTCGATGTCGTCGAGGTAGTCGGTCAGCAGCTTGGAGAGCTTCAGCAAATGGGGGGACAGCCGGTCCGGGAAACGGTCGGGCTGCTGGATCTCCAGCGCGGTTTCCCGGTGGTCGGCCAGAAAATCCTCGAAGTGCTTGAAGAAGCCGTAGGCTTCGTCCCGCGCGTCGGCGACGATGCCGCGCAGCTCCGGATCGGCTCCCTTGCGCATCAGCAGCCCGCGCGCCGCTTCCGGGTTGTAGAGCCGGTTCAGCGTGGAAACGATGCCGATCCGGGAGAGGTGCAGCCCGAGGTGTTCGGCCGCGTTGTCCTCGAGCGTGTGCGCTTCGTCGATCAGCACCGCGCCGTAGTTGGGCAGCAGCGAACCGGCGGCGCCGTTGCCGCCGGAGGCCAGACGCATCCCGAGGTCGGTGAAAAAGAGCGCGTGATTCGCGACCACGATGTCGGCATCTTCCCACGCCTGCCGCGCCTTGTAGTAGAAGCAGTTGCGGAAAAATTCGCATTTGGGGCCGAGGCAGTTGATCCCCTCGCTGCACACCATGCTCCAGACGGTCGGTTCGAGCCGGAAGTCGATCGAATCGCGTTCGCCGTCGGTGGTCCGCTGCATCCATTTGCCGAGCCGCGTCACATCCACCGCCAGCCCGGCGGCGGGCAGCAGCGTGTCGCGCTGTTCGCCGCTCAGCATCGCGAACCGGCGGCGGCACAGGTAGTTGTGCCGCCCCTTGGCCAGCGCCGCCTTGAAGTTGATGCCGGTCAACTGCTTCAGCAGCGGCAGGTCTTTGTCGATCAACTGCTCCTGCAGATTGATGGTTTCGGTGCTGACCACGGCGGGACGCCCCGAGTGGACCGCCCGGTAGATCAGCGGCACCAGATAGGCGAAGCTCTTGCCTACTCCGGTCGGAGCTTCGATGCAGAGGTTTTCCCCCGCGGTCAGCGCGTCGGCGATCGCGGTGGACATCTCCAGCTGCTGCGGCCGGAACTCATAGGGGCGGCCGCCGTATTCCGCCGCCTGCTTGAGCGGTCCGCCGGGGGCGAAAAACTCCTCGCAGGCAGGACGCAGCGGCGGTGGGGCGTTTCCGCTTTCAAGCTCATGAGGAAGCTCCTCGAAATCGGCGGCGGCGAACTCGCAGGAAATGTCGAGTTCCGTCGCGGAAGCGGCCGGGGCATCCTCCGGCTCGAAAGGCACGTCAATCGGTTTGATCATCGCAGCGTCACCGTCTCTCCAGATGGGCATGGATCAGCCGGGGCAGATTCTGCAGATAGTGTTCGGGCAGGTTGAACCGTTCGCAGCATTCACGGATCAGCCGCTGGGCGTGGGTTTCAAAACCGGTCGCGAGGTCGGCGGCGCTGCGGCGCATTTCGATGCGGACCTCCGGTATCCGGCAGCGGAATTCCTCATCGCTGTCGGCGTTCGGCCGCAAACTGAAGTTTTCAGTCCCGGAAATGGTCAGCCGGATGGTCAGCAGTTCTTCGGCATAGCCCAGCTCCGCATAAAGTTTGCCGAGAAACGACACCGCTTCCGCCAGCGCCTTGACCAGATTCTCATAGCTGACGCGGCGGCCGGGCGCCTCCAGATATTCGATGTAGTGGAACAGCCCGGTTTTGAAAACCTGCCACATCTTGAGCTGCTTTTCCGGCAGCGAACGCAGCGACACATTGGTCAGGTAGGCTTTGGAGAGGTCGCCGAACCGGATGAACTCCGAACCCGCCAGCAATGTCCACGCGTTGTCCACCGCGCGGCGGATATGGCTCAGGGTGAAGGCTTCCGGATTGTAGGTCGGCGGTTCCACCGACAGATTGAGCAGCAGCGACGGCATCCCCGGCGGAGGCGATTTGCGGCGGCGGAAGAAAACCTGCGCGCTGGCGATCGTATCCGCGAACTGTGTGGTGGCGGATTCCTGCAGCCCGGAACGGTTTTCGTACAGGATGCCGCGCAGCATCCGGCCCAGCTCCTCGCGCTGGTTGCGCAGCGAACGCTGAATCAGGGCCTGCATTTCGATCGCCCGGTAGGCGGGGCGGCTCGATGCGTCGGTGGTGCGGATGTAAAACACCCCGGTCTGGAGTTCATTTTCAATACTGGCGGTGCAGACGTGCGGCAGTTTTTTGAACGGGCGGACCACGAAGATCGCGTACCGCTTGCCGTCGATCACCGGGCGCTCGATCGTGAAGTCGATCGGCGGTTCGACGTAACGGTTGATGAAAGGCCCCGCCGTGGAAGGATCAAAACCGTGCGCCTGCTCGGGCGTCAGCCCCTGATAGACCGACGGATGGCCGGAGGCGTCCTCCCCGACGCCGACCACGATGTAGCCGCCCTTGGTGTTGGCCAGCGCGATGCAGTGCCGGACGATCTTGGCGCGGGCGGCGCGGGACATGCCCGTCCAGTTCAGCGCGGCCTTGTAGTCCAGTTCATCGGACTCCACTCCGCGGTAAACCAGCTCGCGCAGGTCATTGGAGGATTTTTCCGGCGTCTTGTCCATTTGCGCTTATTCCGGCTGGGCCTCGTCGTCGTAGAGCAGATGCTGGCAGTTCGCGCAATAGGTGACCGCTCCTTTGGAGATATCGTTCATCACCTGCGGCGAAACCCGCAAGTGGCAGCTGCCGCAGATGCCGTTTTCAACCTTGACCAGCGGTGTGCCGCCGTTCTTGCCGCCGAGCAGCGCGTTGTAGCGCCCGAGAGTGTCATTGTCCACAAAGCGGATCATGCCGGGACGGCTCTCGCGGAGTTTTTTGATCTCCTCCTTGACTTCCCCGGCGAAGGCGACCAGCTCCTCGAATTCGCCGCGGATGGTCTGGATGGTCGCGTCGTTGGCGGTCTTGACCTTGCGGTAGTTGACCTTGGCCGCCTCGAACTGGTCCATTAGTTCGAGCACTTTGCCTTCAAGGTCGCCGATTTTGTTCTTGTTCAGCGCGATGGTGTTGAGCATCGCCTGGTATTCGGTGTTCTTCTTGACCATCGCGGACTGCTGCTGGAGCTTTTTGCTCTCCTCGGTCAGCCGGGCGATTTCGGACTCATTGGCCTTGATCGCACGCTCGATTTTGCGTGCGGCGTCAGCAGCCGCGGCGGTGCCGGCGGCCACCTTGTCGCGCTTTTCCTTGAGCTTGGTGAGTTCGCCGGGCAGCAGCGACATGCGCGTTTCCAGATCCCGAATCCGCAGGTCCGTCGCCTGCACCTCCAACAACGCCTGTACCCATCTTGCCGGCATGTCGATCACCCCTCTTTGGTTGAATGGTTAAGAGCTTATCAATTGATAAGCCAAAACGTTCTGACTTGCGGCGAAAATCCATCCGCTTGTCCGTAAAAATCATCGATAATTCCATGATCGCCGATTTTTTCAGACTTCGCAGCTGAAATTTCGGCGCGGCGTCATAACCTTTCTTTATCAGTTATAAGCTCTAAAACAGCTCCGGCTGACGGTCGGAACCGCGCAGCGGCTTCATCCCGACCTTGTCCCACGCTTTCGGAGTCGCGACGCGCCCCTTGGGGGTGCGTACCAGATATCCTTTCTGGATCAGAAACGGTTCATATACGTCCTCGATCGAATCCTCCTCTTCGCCGATCGACACCGCGATGTTCTTGAGTCCGACCGGGCCGCCGCCGAAGCTGGCGATGATCGTTTCGAGGATCCGGATGTCCATTTCGTCGAGGCCGTCGTGGTCGATCTGCAGCATCTCCAGCGCCTCCTCCGCCACCTTGCCGGTGATTACGGAATCCGCCCGCACCTGCGCATAGTCGCGGGCGCGGCGGAGCAGGTTGTTCGCGATGCGCGGGGTCCCCCGGCAGCGCCCGGCGATCTGCCGCGCGCCGTCGTCGTCGATGTCGATGTTGAGGATTCCGGCGGAACGCTTCAGGATGCGGCTCAGGCTCTCCGCGTCGTAGTAGTCGAGCCGGATGTTCAGCCCGAAGCGGGAACGCAGCGGGGCGGAGATCATCCCCTGCCGGGTGGTCGCGCCGATCAGCGTGAAGTGCGGTACGGTCAGGCGAACCGAGCGCGCCCCCGCCCCCTGTTCGATCATGATGTCGATGAAGAAATCCTCCATCGCGCTGTACAAATATTCCTCGACCGTCGAATTGAGACGGTGGATTTCGTCGATGAAAAGCACGTCGCCCGGCTCCAGCGCGGTCAGCAGCCCGGCGAGATCACCGGGCTTTTCGATCGCGGGACCGCTCGAACTTTTGAGATTGGTGCCGCGCTCGTTGGCGATGATGTAAGCCAGCGTGGTCTTGCCGAGCCCCGGCGGGCCGCACAGCAGGATGTGGTCGAGCGCCTCCTCGCGGGCCTTGGCGGCGTGAACGAACAGTTCCAGCTGCTCCTTGACCCGGTCCTGCCCGGGGAAATCTGCGAATTTCGGCGGTCGGAGCGAGGTTTCGCGCGCCGGATCTTTCTTGTTCAGGGTCGAAGTGATGAAACGCTCTGTCATATTTCTCGAGAAAGCACTTGTTTTTCGGTGCTTGTTGTGTTAAATTGAATACCGTATAAGAAAATAGCTCCGGTTTGCCGAAATTGCCAGTATTCCGGTATCAAAAAGAAAGGATTTTAAGAGATTATGTTCGATTCAGCCAAAGCGCAGCTCGCTGCCAATACCGTCAGAATGCTTTCTGCCGACGCGGTCCAGAAAGCGAAGTCGGGCCATCCCGGCATGCCGCTCGGCTGCGCGGATTTCGCGGTGACGCTGTGGAGCAAGTACCTGCGCGTCAATCCGAAGAATCCGGCATGGATCGGGCGCGACCGTTTCGTGCTTTCCGCCGGACACGGCTCCATGCTGCTCTATTCGCTGCTGCATCTCTTTGAATTCGGCCTTTCCATCGACGACATCAAGGAATTTCGCCAGTGGGGCAGCCAGACGCCGGGCCATCCGGAATACGGGCACACCGACGGCGTTGATGTGACCACCGGCCCGCTGGGCAGCGGCTTCGCGTCGGCGGTCGGCATGGCGATCGCGAACCGCAATTTCGCGGCGCGTACCGGGCTGGACAAAACCGGCCTGATGAATCATAAGATTTTCGTGATCTCCGGCGACGGCTGCATGATGGAAGGGTGCACCGGCGAAGCGGCTTCCCTGGCCGGCACGCTCGCGCTGGATGAACTGGTCGTCTTTTACGACGACAACTCGATTTCAATCGAAGGCAGCACCGACCTCGCGTTCGGCGAGGATGTCGCCGCCCGGTTCGCCGCCTACAACTGGCGTGTAATCAAGGTGGACAACGCCAACGACATCGCGAAGTGCGACGCGGCGCTGGCGCAGGCGGTCGAATCCGACGGCCGTCCGACCCTGATCATCGGCAAGACCAGAATCGGCTTCGGCGCGCCGAACAAAGAGGGAAAGGCGAGCGCCCACGGCGAGCCGCTCGGCGCGGAAGAGGTCGAGGCGCTGCGCAAACACCTGAATATGCCTGCCGAGCCGTTCACGGTTCCGCAGGAGGTGAAGGAGTTCTGCCACGCCCGCGCGGAAGAGCTGGAGGCGCAGGCCGCGGACTGGGAGAAACGGTTTGAGGCGTTCCTCGAAGCCGATTCCGAACGGGCAAAGCTGATCTACTCTTTCCTGAACCGCACGGTTCCGGAGAATATCCAGGACGAATTGCTTAAGGTGATCGACGTGTCGAAGCCGGTCGCCACGCGCGCCACTTCCGGCGCGGTGTTGCAGAAGGCGGCGGAACTGGTTCCGGCGCTTTTCGGCGGCGCGGCGGACCTCGCTCCGTCGACCAAGAGCAACGTGAAGGACGGCGGCGATTTCTCGCGCGACAATTACGCGGGACGCAATGTGCACTTCGGCGTGCGGGAATTCGCGATGGGTCTGGCGGGCAACGGCATGGCGCTGAACGGCACCGCGATCCCGTATACCTCGACCTTCTTCGTGTTCAGCGATTATATGAAGCCGGCGATCCGCCTCGCCGCGCTGCAGCATCTGCATGAAATCTACGTGTTCACCCACGACAGCTTCTATGTCGGTGAAGACGGTCCGACCCACGAGCCGATCGAACAGATCGCGATGCTGCGGAGCATTCCGGGGCTGACCGTGATCCGCCCGGCCGAAGCGCACGAAACGGCGCAGGCGTGGGCGGCGGCATTGCAGGCAGACGGCCCGGTGGCGCTGCTGCTGACCCGGCAGGATCTCACTCCCTTCGACGCGGAAACCGCGAAGAAGGTCGATGTCTCCAAAGGAGCTTACGTAATCAGCGACGATGAGGAGACCGATATCGTCTTTATCGCGACCGGTTCCGAAGTGAACCTCGCGCTGGAGGCGGCGAAGATCCTGCGCGAAAGCGGGGTCGGCGTGCGGGTCGTGTCGATGCCGAGTCAGGAGCTGTTCCTCGAACAGGATTACGACTATCAGGATTCGGTGCTGCCGCCGGACTGCATGTGCTACGTGTCGATCGAGGCGGGCAGCACCTTCGGCTGGCACCGCTTCATCGGCCGCGACGGTCTGGCGATCGGCCTCGACCACTTCGGCGCGTCGGCTCCGTACAAGGTGCTGGCCAAAGAGTTCGGTTTCACGCCGGAAGGGGTGATCGAGCGGATCAAGGATCACTTCATCTGCTCCGAGGAGGACGACGATTGCGGCTGCGGCTGTGAGGACGATGACTGCGGCTGCGGCGATTGCGGCTGCGAGCACGATCATAAGTAAAGGGGGTATCGAGTTCCGCTACCACTGCATCATTCAGTGTCTTCAGGACGTCGGACCGGCCGGTGACGGCAGGGTTGGGCGTCCTTTTTTCTTTCATATTTCAACAGGGAGGGGCATGGTATGAGAAGATTGGCACGCAGTTGGAGTATCTTTCGCAAGTCGCTGGCGGTGATCAATCAGGAGCGTAAGCTGCTGATTTTTCCGCTGATTTCGGCTTTGGCGATGTTCGCGCTGATCCTGCTGATCATCGCGGGCATCGGCACGGTGGCCTATCTGGTTATCGGCAGCAATCCGGAAATGATGCAGTCAATGGCGGCGGCCGCCGAATCCGCTGAATCCGCCGAGGAGGAACCTGGGATGCTGGTTCAGATTGTCAGCGTCGCGATTTTCGCGGTGTTCTATCTGGTCACGATGGTGTTGACGAATTTCTGCAACGTCGCATTCTACAGTGAAATCATCCGCGGCATTTACGGCGAACCGGTAAGGATCGGGCGCGGCTTCGGATATGCGCTGAGCCGTTTCAAGGCGATCTTCCTGTGGTCGCTGCTGGCCTCGACGGTCGGCGTGATCCTGTCGATGCTTTCGGAACGGGCCGGATTGCTCGGCAAACTGATCATCAGGCTGATCGGCGTGGTCTGGGCGGTGGCTTCGGCCTTCGCAATTCCGGCGCTGGTGTGCGATCCGGCGCTGGACAATCCGTTTCAGGCATTGAAGCTGTCCGCCGTTGCAATCAAAAAGACCTGGGGGGAATCCCTCGCCGGATTCGTCGGTTTGCGGATCATCACCGGCATGGGAACAATACTGCTGGTGTTGCTGACCGCGCTGTTGACCGCTGTGAACGTGATGACCGGCGGCGTGCCGGCAGTGATGATCGGCAGTGCGGTCGTCTGGTTCATCGGACTGGTCGGGCTCTTCGTCCTCGGTTATCTGGTGATGGTGGCGGAGCAGGTCTACCGGGCATCACTTTATTTGTATGCGCAATACGATGTGGTGGGCGCGGACTTCTCCGAAGATGAGATCGCCGGCGCGTTCAAGATGAAAAAGTAAACCTCTCGGGGATTTCGCTCCTTTCGGAGCGAAATCCCAGCTTCCATGTAGGCTGCACGGGAGTATTCAGAATTCCAGTTGGTAATACCGGACCGCGTCGGGCGGACGGATGGCGGTCAGGTCGCCGCGGTAGTGGCGCAGCTGCGTCGGCACGAAGGGATGCTTGAGCAGTTCCTTTTCATCGAGGTCGATCCCGAGGCCGGGACGTGTCGGGATCACCATTTCGCCGTTGCGCAGCGTCAGCTCCTCGTCGCAGATTTCGGCGCGGAACGGCACGTCGGTCATCATCATTTCCAGTTTGATGAAGTTCGGCACACATGCCGCCAGCTGCAGCGTCGCCGCGTTGGCGACCGGGCCGGAGGGATTGTGCGGGCAGAAGCCGAGGTGGCGGGCTTCCGCCTCCGCGCCGAGAAACCGCATCTCCAGCAGTCCACCCGCATGGGAGACGTCCGGCTGGATGTAGTCGGCGCAATTGAGGTCGAAAAACTGCCGGTATTCATAGCGGTTGTAGAGCCGTTCCCCGGCGGCGAGCGGTACGCGGACGCGCTCTTTGACTTCGCGCATCCCCGGCAGGTCATCCGGCGGCAGCGGCTCCTCGAACCAGTAGATGTCGAATTCCTCCAGCCGCCTGCCGATCTTCACTGCGGTCGGAATGTTGAAGCGCCCGTGTCCCTCGATCAGCAGCTTCACATCGCCGCCGACCGCCTCCGAGACCTGCCGGACGCATTCGATGGCGTTCTCCAGCTCCTTTTTGCCGATTTCCTGCCACGCCTTGCCGAAGGGATCCCATTTGCAGCCGGGATAACGGCCGCGGCGGACTTCAACCGCCTTTTCCGCAAACTCCTCCGGCGTTTTGGCCGGGGAGAACCAGCCGTTCACGTAGACCGGCACCGCGTCGCGCACCTTGCCGCCGAGGAGTTCATACACCGGCACTCCGAGCGCCTTGCCTTTGATGTCCCACAATGCCATCTCGACGCCCGCGAGCGCGCTCATCAGCACCGGGCCGCCGCGCCAGTAGGCGTCGCGGTAGCAGTCGTGCCGGAACTTCTCCACATTGGCCGGATCGCTGCCGATCAGGTAATATTCGAGGTCGTGAATGGCGGCGGCGACGGTCGGCTCCTTGTATTCGAGCGTCGCCTCGCCCCAGCCGTGGATGCCGGAATCGGTTTCGAGCTTCACGAATACCCAGTTGGTACGGAAGCAGTTGCACAGATAAGTCCTGACTCTGGTGATTTTCATCTTTGTCCGCTTTCTGTTACGGTGCGTAGTACATGCCGCCGTTGATGTTGATGGTTTCGCCGGTCACGTAACCGTTGCGGATCGGGAAAAGCACCGCGTCGGCGATTTCCTCGCCGGTCGCGCCGCGCCCGAGCGGAATCGCGGCGGATTCCTCGGCATATTTTTCCGGCGTCAGGCGTTTGTCGATGTTCTCGGTGATCACCATGCCGGGACAGACGGTGTTGGCGGTGATGTTGAAAGGCGCGCCGTTGTGGGCGAAAGCGCGGGTCAGCGCGTGCATCCCGAGCTTGGAGACGCCGTAGGCGATCATGTGCATCTCCGCCGGGCGGAAGCTGCGCACCGAGGCGATGTTCACGATCCGTCCCCAGCGGCGCGGCTGCGCCTGCCGGAAGAACGCTTCCGAACAGAGGAAAGCGCCCTTCAGGTTGACCCGCATCACGCGGTCGAACCATTCGCCTTCGCTCATTTCCGGCTTGCGCTGCCACGGATCGAGCCGGGCGTTGTTGACGAGGATGTCGACGGGGCCGAGTTCGGCGAACATCGCATTGACGGCCGCTTCGTCGGAGACGTCGCAACAGTATACTTCCGCCATTCCGCCGTCGGCGCGGATTCCGGCAGCGACGGCTTCGGCTTTGTCGTGCCCGTTGCGGCAGTTTACGATCACGCGGCAGCCGGCCGTTGCGAGCTCCCGGGCGATCACCCGGCCGATTCCCTGCGAGGAACCGGTGACGAGGGCGACGCGGTCTTTCAGGTTTTCCATAAGCTGATGCCTCCATTGTTGGTTGGTCCTGCTGTCAGTATACCACACTTCGGGAAAAATCCGTAGGAACCTTCTGCCAAAGTGGACGGTAATTTTATGCCAATATGATTTGCATTTGCGCGGGAATGCGGTATGTTTGTAAACGGATACGACCGGGAGGAAACGATGTCATTTGAATTATCGACGGATGGGCCGCGCCTGATGCGCTTTCCCTATCCGGTATGCTGGGCGGGGGCGACGGTGGAGGAGTGCAAGGCGGTCAACGATTTTTATTTCACGGACCGGATCGAAATCTGCCTGCGGCTCTCCTCCGCCGAACCGGAGGCGGTGGACGAGATCGACGGTAGAATTTACCGGACGAGGTTTCCGCATGTGTTTTTCAAGCATCCGTTCCACCACTTGCGGTACAGCTACGTGCAGCCGCGGAACGCGGTGCATTTCAGCTATGCGCCGGAAACGCTGGCGGCGTTGCGGGAAACGGGAGGTTTCCCGCCGGACGGGGAGTTCTTCCGGGAGTTCAGGCTGACGCCGGAATTGGAGATTCTGATCCGCCGGTTCACGGAGCTGCTCGGGCATACGATGGAGCGCAACGCGTTGGACCGGCTGGACCTGACCGCCTACGAACTGCTTTGCGAACTGCTGCTGGAACGCAATGCGCCGCCGGACCGGCAGGAGTTCCGCCGGGATGATATCCTGGCGATCGCGTCGTACCTGAAACAGTCGTTCCGCCATGAGATCGACTATGAGGAGCTGGCGCACAGGCACGGCCTGTCGCTCCGCTCGTTTTTCCGCTGCTGGGGGCGGCACTTCGAGGTGAGCCCGGCGCGATTCGTGCTGAAGCTGAAGCTGGAGGAGGCGGCGAGGCGGCTGCGGGAAACCAGCTATACGGCGGCGGATATCGCCGCCTTCGTCCGGCTGGGGGATTGCGCCTATTTCGCGAAGGTGTTCCGGAAGCATTACGGGATGACGCCGCTCGAATACCGCCGGAAACACGCTCCCGGCCACCTGCTCGAACGCGCCCGCGCCCTCCCGCCGAACGCCCGCCGGGTGTGAAGGAAGAAGTCATGCCGTTTTTACGGACGGCATGGAAACTGAGGCGTTTTTCATCATGAAATCGCGCAAAGACTGTATGTCATAAGGATTCAGGAAACTTTCGCCGGTGAATCCGGTCGGCCATGACCGGGGCGACGTAGCCGTGACGGCCGCCGCGTTTCTGCCAGTCGCGGTAGAGTTTGACGAAACAGAGGAACGACAGAACCGTGAAAAGAAAGTCCCAGGCGAAGATGTACTGATAATCCTTGACGAGATCGAACAGCAATCCGCCGCAGTAGGAGCCGATCGTCATGAACAGCGCCCGGAAAAGCGCGTTTGCAGCGCTGAACTGACCATAGAATTCCTTCGGAAGAATGTCCACGAAAACCGGCAGCGAACTTGTCATCTGAATGGCATAAACTATCCCAAGCGCGATCATGACCACATAGAAGGTCGTATAATCCCTGACCAGAAAGAAGCCGAACAGGTTTGTCAGAATCACCAGTATGAGGCCGAGTCCGTACACTTTCAGAGAGCCGAGTTTATCCACGAGAACCCCGAGCGGAAAACTCAGCACCACGCCTGCCAGTCCGAACCAGCTGCTGATAATGCCGAAATCCTCCACGGTGATGTGCAGCTGTTCCTTGGCATAGAGCAGATTGAACATGCCGCGCGTAATCATCGACACTTCGCTCAACGCCATCGAGAGAAAGAAGCAGTAGTAGAAGGGAATCGAATAACACTCCCGGACGAAAATCATGATGTTTCCGATGAACGACGGCGCTTTCATATTCGGAGCGACCTTGGGGTAATTCCCTTCATGGACCGTGAAAATCATCCAGAACATCCCCGCGGCAAAGAGTACCGCCAGCGATGTGAACAGCGCTTCCTGGTAATTTTCCACGAATTTGAGCAGGTAACGTGAAAAGAGGAATCCCACCAGAGATCCGCTCAGTTGCAGCAGCGCCATGAACCGGCCGATGTACCGTTCCGGAATCACGTCCGGAAACAGATAATAGATGATTGAGCCGATAATCAGATAAAAGATGTTGTAGAAGACAATCAATCCCCCGAGAATCCACAGATCGAAGGAGTCGCTGTACCAGATCAAGCTGTTTCCCAGCTGCCTGCAGATCGGTTTAATCCAGCCGATGCCGACGAGTGCGAGTGCCATGAATGGTGCCGCAAAAAGCAGATACGGCATTCGGCGGCCGATCTTTGTACGAGTCCGGTCGCTGCGGAAACTCACGATCGGCGTGATGATCATGTTGAACACATACGGAATCGTTGTGCCCAGAAGCGCGATAAGCTGATTGTTGGCGCCATAATTCCTGGCGATAAGCGGCAGCGCGTTGCCGAGCATCACTTGCATTATGGTGAAGATTCCGGTCCCGAGACAGAGAACCATCATGGTCGAAAGCAGCCCCGGCAGTGTATATTGCAGCGTCCCGACGCTCAGCTCCGGCGCGCCCGGTTTTGTTTCCGGGTGATACCGGAAAAGAGTTTTATAAAGAAAGATGGTCTGGGGCTGTTCGCTCATGGGTAAGCCTCTGGAGGTTAAAGCCCCCCCGGGAAAGGCGTTCGCTGTTTCCCGGGGGATGGAGGGGCAGTTTCAATCGATCAGCAGTTCCGCGGCTGCTCCGTCGGCGGAGAACTCCCAGCGATTTCCACCGAGCGGCCGGACATGACCGTAACACGATTTTGGCTTCCAGCCTACCGGCAGCGTAAAGCTTCCCTTCACCGGACCGTGCGGAGCAGCAATCAGCACGCAACGCCGGCCATCGTCGGCGGAGAACAAGCCGCCGCGCAGAATGCCGCCGTCACCGCGGAAAACGATTTTTCGCATCGGAACGTCACCCAGCAGATAATCGCTCAAGTTCCGGAGATCCGCGCCGACCCGGCACACTTCCGGCCAGCGGCGATCGAATTCGGCTTTGCCGTTCACGCCGCTGAAGAGGTCAAAATAACTGTATCCGAGGAATGCTTTCGCTCCGGAAATGGCATCAAGCCACACTGAGGCGCGCATTTCGGTTTCGGTCGGTGCGCGGTACTTCGCATATTCCTCCGGATTCCGGGTCGCATAGTTGCCGATATTGTGGAACTGCGGCACGCCAACCAGCGGAAGGGTGGGGGTGCCCAGCGCCCGGAGCGTGTTCTCCAAGCCGCTGACAACGCCGTCGAGGGTGTCGCCGGGATTGGTGATCGAATAGTGATCCATTCCGTAGAGATCGCAGAGTGAGGCGAAACGGACCACATCGTTATCCCGGCAGAACACCGCAAGGACCGGATGGCGGAAGTCGCGCTTGAGCAGTTCCGCCTTGCGCTTCAAGATGTTTTCCAGTTCACTGCCCGGAGGTTCATCGGCGATGTACCAGGCCAGCAGGGGGGGGGAGTTCTGAAAGCGCCCCATGAGCGGGATATTTTGATCCGCACCCAGCGGAGCAATCACCTTGATGCCGTTCGCTTCGCAGAACTCCATGATTTTTTCCGGTTCTTTCCAGCTCATCGCCGAATAGTCCAGAATGCAGTTGAACGGGCTTTGGGCGATGATTTGCAGATCCTCCTCCAGGTTCCGCGGCTGTTTGAGCCGATCGTCCACGCTGTTCATGTAGAGCCCGATCGGCAGAAACTTTTTCCCGTCCACCCGGATCCGTCCCTTTGCATCGATCGACACGGTTCCGGGGCGCGATGCCTCGGAGGCAGGAGCCGCCGTCAAAGGCATTTTGCGCACAGCGACAGGCCTGCCGTCCGGGGTGGTGATTTCGACTCTGACTTCCGAATAACCGGGATGCACTGGTAGCGTGAATGCAATTTCCCGTGCTGTTGGCCGCCAGTTCCCGGAACTGCTCCCGTATTCCGTGCCGCTCTGCTCGATTGAGGCGCGCAGCGGGAGGGTTTTACCCGTGAGGTTCTCCGGCAGGCCGAGCATTTGGATGCCGAAAGTCATCTCTGTTTTTTCCGCATCGGTGAAGAGTGTGCCGCGCGGACTCTTCCAGTAGAGCCACAATTCGGGGGGCCGTTCCGCCTGTGCGACGAACATTCCGCAGAACCGATTGATTCCCACTCGGTTCTGCGGCAGAAAAAGTGTCAGTTTCGCGTGTCCCGCATTTTCCGGAGTGGTGAATTCCCCACTGAAAAGATGCCATTCCGTCATCGAAGGGTTGTGGTCGCCGAGATAGACGCCGGAAAGGTATTTCCCCGCCTCGTCATGAAACTCGATGGCAAGCGAGGGATTCGAATCCTGCGTGCCCTGCACCCACGCGCCGAACGTGTAGACGGTGTTGTTTCGCAATTGTTTTCGGTTTAACTGGTACGAGACCGGCTGATAGAGACTCCCGTTGCTACGTCGGATCTCCAGAACTTGATCGGCGAATTTCCCGCCGACCGACTGAATGGTCCCCTCGCTGCCGAGACTCCAGCCGGCGGGATTCTGAAAGTTCAATTCCGGAATCAGATTTCTCGGCGGTGGCGCATCCAGCGCTCTCAGCGGCAGAACCGTCAGCGTCAGCAGGAGAACGAACCCGTATCGTAGCAGCATTCGCATGGAATCAAATTCTCTCACGGTAATGGTCCTCGTCTTCGTAGGGGGAGTTGTTGATGTTCATAATCCGGTCTACGCGTCCATCCATGAAGAGAAAATTCATCTTGCCGCCGTGACGCAGTGTTGCATTCCACAATTCCGGATAGCGGGTGCGGCTGTCCGCAGAGCCGGACGGCCAGATCGCTCCTGTGGTGCCGTCACCTGCCAGGAATGTCTCGCTCAGGCCGTATTTCAGCTTCAGACGTGTAATCCTTTTGGCTGGCATCCACCCGGGTTCATTGTAAAGATTGAAAGAAGCGGAAACCGTATATCCGCAAAGTTTCACCTGCACGGATGCCCCCCCTTGGCCAGGGGAACTCATGGGGGAGTTCCATTCTCCGCCTGCTGCTTCGTATCCGTACAGACCGCCGCCGAACTTTGTTGCGCTTAAACCGGAGTTGCCTTCGCCACGCTTTGCTATGACTACTCCGCCCGGACAGGCCATGACATCTTCATTCAGTCCGTTCAGCTTTACGACCGCCGCTGGCCAGTTGTAGGCAATGTTGTTGATCCGTATCGACAATGGCATCAGGTAGTCATTGTTGTCGTTGCTATAAAAGAAAAATCCCATTCCGAGCTGCTTCTGATTCGATTTGCATTTGGCGTCTTGTCCGGCCATACGCGCCTTGGAAAGAACCGGCAGCAGCATGCTTGCCAGAATCGCTATGATTGCAATTACAACAAGCAACTCAATCAAGGTGAAATGTTTTGAACTCATAACCATTCTCCTATATTGGGGGTTGAAGTGTATCTGAACATAATCTGCCGCTATTGGCTGGCTACTGCGGGGGCGAGTCCGGTCGACTGGCGCATGATGTATTGAGCCGGGGTGTAACGGACGCCTGCCTCGCTGCGCCCGTTATTCAGCTGCCGCAGCAGTTCCCGAATACACGCCATTCCCTGATCGCGGTACTCGGCGTAAACGCAGCTGATCTGATAGCTGTCCAGGAACCAGTCGGTTTCGCACCCTTGGATTACAAGACTGATATCCTCGGGAAAACGGATGCGATTGCACTGCAGTTGGCGAATGATTTCCAAGGCGTAAATGTGTCCTTCCGGAACTACCAGAGCCGTGTACCCGTTCAGCTGGCGAACCGTGTCGAAAGCCGCACGCCGGAGAGTCTCCGGTGTGCGTTCCTGCCGCATCAGCGGCGGACAGAACGCTTCGAGCGAGACTTCACCGGAGGAAGGTGAGGAAAACGCACTCCGGATCACCTCCACAATATCGCGACTTTCCCCGTAGGTGTAAGCCACCATGATTTTGCGATGGTGCAACTCCCGGAGATGACGTCCGACTTCCCGGTAGATGTGGGTGGTCCCCAGCAGCAGCTGCTGACAGCACAGTCTTGCCGGTGCATCGGCTTGTTCGTAAAGGAGACCGAGGACTACACACGGCTTCCCGTCCGCAGTGAGTGCCTCAACCAGAGCGGAAGGAGCGGCGCCGGCGATGATATATCCATCGGCATTCGCATTGCCTCGCAGGGCGTCGAAATCACTCTCTTTGTCGGCGAGTTCCCGCAGGACCAGATTCACATGGCTCAGGCGTGCCTGATGAACGGCTCCGCCGATCATGTAGGTATGAGCCGGATCGCGAAGACGCTCCTCCATAGAAAAGAGCATGAGAGTCGGAGTCGCCCGCTGCGTCTGAAGAATGTTCCCCCGACCGGCGTCCGTAAAGAAGTGTCCGTTGCGCGGGGCGGAGGCGACTAGGCCTGAGTCATGGAGCAGGTGCAGCGCCTTTCGCAGGGTCAGGCGGCTGCAACCGTAGCGTGCCGCCAGCTCCCGTTCACTCGGCAGCAGGCCGGATGGCCCGTATTCCGTCAGAATCTGCGCCGAAAGTTTTCCACATAGTGAGGGACGTCCCATTTTATTCTCCATACTGGTTTATTTACACTTATATTATAGTATGCCACAGATGCAAAGTCAATAGTTTATTAACCAGTATTTGCAAAAAAAAATGATTTTTTGTCGATGCTGGTCTATTTATTGGTATGTTTATTGATGAAAAACTAAAACATTTATGGATTTTCAGAAATATGCTAAATTCCAAGCAATGCCCGATACATCCGAATCGGGTGCAGTAGTGGAAAATGTGAATACAATGGATGCTTTTCATTGTGTCGAAACTCCGAAAATGGCTGTGGACTCCTATGGAATACCGGAGATTTTCAATTCGGATCAGGGAAGTCAGTCGGAGTTCTTGACGGAACTCCGGACACATGACATTCTGATCAGTATGACTGTTTTTGCTTGTCTCCATTGTGATCTATGATGATTTCTTCAAATTCTCGCTTCGGAATCAAATTCAGGACTTGACGGAACAGACTTACTGATCTATTCTTCATTAACAGAGCCTCCTCGGAGTTTTATACTGTTACGGACAAGTTGGCTCCACTTTTTCACACCTTCAATCGCTTCCTGCGGAATCGATGAAGTACGATATGATGTGCCGGATTCTGGCACGACAGGCAGGCGCGGGGGAAGATGCCATGTTTTACGGGCCGGGCTGAGATGCAGAAAGGCCCGCGCTTCATGGAAACGCGGGCCTCATATTTCGCCGATAGTTGTCACTTTTCCGGGAAGAACAGCACTTTCTGCTGGTCGAGTTCGACCTTGACCCCTTTGGCCTCGTCGAAGGTGCCGCGCAGCAGCTCCTCGGCGAGCGGGTCTTCGATGTACCGCTCTACCGCGCGCCGCAGCGGACGCGCGCCGAATTCAGGCTCGTATCCCTTGGCGATCAGGTATTCGCGGACCTCGTCGGAAATGTGAAGCTCCAGCTTCCGGCCGAGCAGGCGCTCGCGCAGCTTGCCCAGCTCGATATCCACGATCGACAGCAGGTCGGTCTTGTCCAGCTTGCGGAACACGATGATGTCGTCGACCCGGTTGATGAATTCCGGCTTGAAGAACTTCTTCGCGATTCCCAGCAGCTTTTCATCGCTCTTCTGGTTTCCCGAGGCGGCATCGCCGCCGAAACCGAGCGGAGCCGCTCCCTTGCTGAGCTGTTCCGCGCCGACGTTGCTGGTCATGATGATGATCGTGTTGCGGAAGTCGATCCGGCGGCCGAGCGTATCGGTGATGCGCCCTTCCTCAAGGATCTGCAGCAGCATGTGCATCACATCCGGGTGGGCCTTTTCGATCTCGTCGAACAGCACCACCGAGTAGGGGCGGCGGCGGACCTTTTCAGTCAGTTCGCCGCCCTCGCCGTGGCCGACGTAGCCGGGAGGTGAACCGACCAGGCGGGAGACGTTGAATTTCTCCATATATTCGGACATATCCACCTGGATCAGCGCATCCGCGTCGCCGAACATGAACTCCGCCAGCGCCTTCGCCAGCAGCGTCTTGCCGACGCCGGTCGGGCCGAGGAAGATGAACGAACCGATCGGACGGGCCGGGTTCTTCAAGTCGGCGCGGCTGCGCCGCAGCGCGCGGGAGATGATCCCGACCGCGTTGTCCTGCCCGATCACCGACTTCTTCAGCTCCTCCTCCATGCGCAGCAGCTTGGCGCTTTCGCCCTCTTCCATCTGCTGCAGCGGCACGCCGGTGAGCTTGGCGACCACGGCGGCGATATCGCTTTTCGTGATCAGCGTCCGGGTGTCGGCGCACTCCTTCTTCCAGTTGGCGCGCAGGTCCTCGATGCGGTGTTTGAGTTCGCGCTCGACGTCGCGCCATTTGGCGGCGGCCTCGAAATTCTGCTCGACGATCGCGGCCTCTTTCTTCGACTTGGCCGCTTCGATGTCGGCTTCGATCGAAGCGGTGTCCGGCGGCGGGACCACGCTGCTGATCCGGGCGCGCGCCCCCGCTTCATCCATCACGTCGATCGCCTTGTCCGGCAGGAATCGCCCGGAGATGTACCGGTCGGAGAGCCGGACCGCCGCTTCGAGCGCGCCGGGGCCGTATTCGACATGGTGGTGCTTTTCGTAGGTCTCCTTGAGTCCGTCGAGGATTTTGATCGAATCCTCGATGCTCGGCGGATTGACCATCACCGGCTGGAACCGCCGCTCCAGCGCCGCGTCCTTTTCGATCCCCTTGCGGTATTCGTCGAGGGTGGTCGCGCCGACGCACTGCAGTTCGCCGCGCGACAGCGCGGGCTTGATGATGTTGGCCGCATCCATCGCGCCTTCGGCGCCGCCGGCCCCGACGATGGTGTGCAGCTCGTCGATGAACAAAATCACCTTTTTCGAGTTGCGGACCTCATCGATCACCGCCTTGATCCGTTCCTCGAACTGGCCGCGGTATTTGGTGCCGGCCACCATCAGCGGCAGGTCGATCGCGTAAATCATCTTATCCGCGAGCAGGTCCGGCACCCGCTTGGCGACGATCGCCTCGGCGAGCCCTTCGAGGATCGCGGTCTTGCCGACGCCCGCTTCGCCGATCAGCACCGGATTGTTCTTGGTGCGGCGGCAAAGCACCTGGATCACCCGCTCGATTTCGTCGGCGCGGCCGATCACCGGGTCGAGTTCGCCCTTGGCGGCGAGTTCGGTCAGGTTGCGCCCGAAGGCGTTGAGCGCGGGCAGCGCGTCCGTGCCGCTCCCCTGCGTCCCCCCCTGCGGCGCATTGCCGCCGGAACTCGGCGGAACCGCGGAGTCGGACTCTTCCTCACCTTCGGGCAGGTAGTCCGAATCGAGCGTCTTGATGATGGTCTGCCGGACCTCGTCGAGATTCACGTTGAGGTTCTGCAGAATCCGGGCCGCCTGGCTTTCTCCCTCTTTCAGGATCGCCAGCAGCAGGTGCTCGGTGCCGATGAAGTTGTAGTTCATCGCCTGCGCCTCCTGCGCGGCGAAAACCAGCACCCGCTTCAGCCGGGGCGAAAGCGGCATCGGGCCGGCGGTCTGGGTGGCTCCGCCCACTCCGCAGCTCTTCTCCACCTCCAGCCGGAGCTGCTGCAGATTGAGTCCGAGTGACTTGAGCACGCTGACCGCGACTCCTTCGTTCAGCGCGAGAATGCCGAGCAGCAGATGCTCGGTGCCGATATAGTCGTGATTGAAACGCTCCGCCTCCTGCCGTGCCAGCAGCAATATTTGCCTTGCGCGCGGCGTAAGGTTGCCGAAACCGTTGTTTTCTTCAGATTTTGCCATGATGAAAATCCTCCTCTCTTCCTTAATTAAGGTAATATAATGCAGAAAACAAACTTGTCAACTATTGAAATGTGGCAGGGCAGGGGACATATTATAAAAATGTCGACTGTTTCAGTGAGGATTTTGGGATGAAAGAGAAGGTGATAGTGGCGCTTTCCGGGGGGGTGGACTCCTCGGTGGCGGCGGTTCTGGCGCAGCAGGCGGGGTGTGAAGTGATCGGAGTGACGCTCCGGCTGAAACATCCCGATCCGGAATTTTCGGTGGCGCAGCTGTGTGCGTCGAAAAATGATGAGGCTGCGGTGGAATCGATCTGCGCGAAGCTCGGCATCGAACATCACTATCTGGAACTCTTCCCGGAATTTGAATGTAAGGTGCTGCGTCCGGCGGCGCAGGAGTATGCCCGCGGGCGCACTCCGAATCCCTGCTGCGAGTGCAATTACCGGATCAAATTCGGCAAGCTGGTCGAATTTGCCCGTTCAGCCGGGGCCGCGAAGGTGCTGACAGGCCACTATGCGAAGCTCTCCGAACACGGCGGCGTCTATGAACTGCGCCGGGGGGACGACCTGAAAAAGGACCAGAGCTATTTCCTGTACCGGCTCGACCAGGCGATTTTGTCGATGGTGCGCTTTCCGGTCGGCGCGATGGACAAGGGCAAGGTGCGGCGTATCGCCGCCGAATACGGCCTTGTGACCTCCGACAAGCCGGACAGTCAGGATGCCTGCTTTCAGGTGCCCGGCGAGAGTTTCGGCGAGACGCTGCGGCGGCTGGAAAAACTGCCGCGCCGTCCCGGACTGTTCCGGTATCAGGGGCGGATCGTCGGGCGGCACAACGGCGTGCATGAGTTCACGATCGGCCAGCGCAAGGGGCTGAATGTCGCGCTGGGCGTGCCTGCCTACGTGGCCGGAATCGATCCCGAATCGGGCGATATCCGGCTGGAAACCGAACCGGAGCGGCTGCTCGCGTCGCGCTTTACCGTGGAACGGGTTTCGTGGCAGTCCGGCCGGGCGCCGGATCTGTCGGGGGAGCTGGAAGTGCAGATCCGCTACCGTTCCCGGGCGGTGCCGTGCCGGGTGGAGCCGGACGGCGCAGGCGGGGCGGCGGTGTTTCCCGCGGTTCCGCAGCGGGCGGTGACGCCGGGACAGGCGGCGGTTTTCTATCGCGGCGACCTGCTGCTGGGGGGAGGCGTGATCGGCCATGCTGATTAAGGTGCTGGTGGTCGGCCGCCTGAAAGACCGGGCGATTCAGGCGCGCTGCGACGAATTTGCGAAGTGGCTCGGTCCGTATGCGAAGCTCGAAGTGCAGGAGCTGCCCGACTCCAATGTGGCGAAGGAGGGGCAGGCGATCCTGAAAGCGCTGGAGCGGGATCGTGGCGCGGCGCTGGTCGCGCTCTCCGAGGAGGGCAAGGAGTTCACCAGCGTGAAATTTGCCGAAGTGCTGGGGAAATTCGACCGCAAGGTGGTGTTCGTGATCGGCGGCCCCTACGGCCTCGCGCCTGAAATCCGGGCGAAGGCGGATCTGCTCTGGTCGCTCTCCAGGCTCACTTTTACGCATGAACTCGCGCGGCTGTTGCTGTTTGAGCAGCTCTTCCGCGCGGTGAACATCCTGCACGGCGGCAGCTATCACAACCCCTGAACCGTCATCGATTCCGCGCCGGCCCAGTAGAGCAGGGCGGCAAAGGGGGACCGGGGGAGCGGTTGTATTCGTCCTCCCCTGATATATCCCGCTGTTGGCGTCTGGGAGGTTCAGTTGAATTCGAAGGCCGTCATTGAGTGCGGCGGGAGCTTACAGCGGAACTCGTTTCCCATGACGCTTTCCTCACGACGTTCCGGAGTGAAATCGGCGACCGATTCGATTTTCTCCTGATACAGGGAGACGATTTTGACACGGGTGGCCGGAAAATCTTCCAGCTTCAGTGTTACGGGAATTTCCTGCTCATAGCTCCGGTTGAAGACAAGTAAGCCGAGACGCCTGCCGTCCGCCGACTTGGACGCGAAAGCGGAGAGGGCGGGATAGGCGGGAAAATGGCCCGCCGGGTACGCCTTGATTTTAAGGTTGCGGAATTCGAGTCTCCCCGAGAGCGCTCCGCTGATATGCTGGAAGCGGATCAATAGTGACAGTTGGCTGGAATCATCGAGCATTTGAAGCGTCCGGGTGAATGGAGTCCACTCTTTTGCAGAATTTACTCCGTAAACGGCAGCCGCGCAATGGGTCGCGTTCCAGCCGCGCGCATCCATGAGGCCGAGTCCGAGAGTGCCGGTGCCGGTATTGCCGGAAGCGGGGAGGAAACGCGCTTCACAGGAAACCTCCACCTTCCATGCTTCGCCTTCCGGCAGTGACGCAGGGCGGTTGACTGTGACGAATGCGGGATAGGCTTCCTGATTGAACCGGTTGAGTTCCACGGCGACCGTGCCGTCCTGATGAGAACCGGAAAAGGCAAGCTCGGGAAACTTTCGGAACGGGGCGGGATTGTACGGAGCAAGCGGTACTTCAAGACCGTCGCCGCCGCCGTCTACATATCGGTCGCCGTAGGAGGGCAGCACGCCGGGAGCGGCGGGAGCTTCCAGTCGGGGGGAACCGGAGACGGAACAGGCGACCAGCGTATCCAAAGTGAATTCCCGGAGCGTCTCGAAAAAGCGGGCTGCCGCTTTGAAGCCGGTTGGTTTCCCCGTGTAATTTTCCGGTATCTTACCCGGGATGGTGGTTATGACGCCGTACATGCCGTTCAGCAAGTACCAGTAGTTGGCCAGCAGGATATTCTCCTCGGGCTGGAGCAGTCTGCACCAGGTTTCGGCATTCGCCAGCCCGGCGAAAAAGCTGAAGCGGTAGGCGTCCGGTTTCGGGGAGGTGGAACTGAAGTTGAATTCGGTGAGGGCGAGCGGCAACTCTTTGCCTCCGAGGCGGATCAGTTTGCGATAGGCTTCCAGGCGGTGGCTGAATTGTTCGCCTCCGGCCATCGCGGTGTTGAAAGCGGTTTGCGGCGGCATCGAATCCACCTGAGGGTAGTAACTGTGCACGATTGCAAAATCGGCGGCCGCGGCACAGCCGCGCGCCACGATCGGATCCCAGCTTCCGCCGGCATCATCCATCACGTAACCGGCGAGGATGGAAGGATCCACCTTTTTCATTGCGCCGACAGTGGCGTTGAAGTATTTGACGTATTGCTCCGGCGTATAACGGCGAAATGGTTTGTTGGCGTGATTGCCGTGGATGGATTCGTTGCCGATCTCGAAATATTTGACGTGGTAAGGCTCCGGACGGCCGTTGGCGGCGCGCCGCTGCGCCCAGGGATATTGCGGTGTGGCGGGCATATTGAGATATTCCACCAGATCCGCTGCGTCGCGGGGAATCTCGTCACAGGCAAGGCCGTAGTCGGTGACGATGATTTGGGGCTCGCAGTTCAGCGCTTCGCAGAGCCGGAGATATTCGTCAAGGCCGAACTCCCAGATTTTGCTGCCGCGTTGTTCGACCGGACCGATGCTTTCCTTCCAGCGGAAATTGTGGGCAAGACAACCGCCCGGATAACGGAGTGCTCCGAATGGAAAGCGTTTCATGGTATCGACGACGTCCTGAGCCGGCTTTCGGCCGACCGGGTCCCAGTATCCCTGAGCGTAAGTTACTTCCAGCGCCCGCGGTTCGGGAGCGTCCGCCGGCAGGCTGAAAAGTCCCCGGCTGTCGCCGCACTCGAAGTTCTGACCGAAGACCGCCTGACGGACCGGCCCGCGATCTTTTGCGGCATTTATCGTGATGGAGGCTTCGCCGGCAACAAGCCGGGAACCGAGGAGCAGAGAGAAAAGCAGTGCGAATCTGAGTGTCATTTGAAAAATTCCTGTTTATTCCAATCGGAGTGAATGGCTCGCTTCCCGGGACGGCTGCTGAAAGTCCCGGGATTGTTTTTTGCCTTGTGGAGGTTCATCTGCTGTACGTACACCAGAGTTGCTTGTTCTCGTCGGAGAGATCGTATTGAAAGCGCCGGTAATCCCGGCGTTCCACATGTCCGTCCCAGAAACCGGCGTTGAGGCTGTCGTTGCTGTGCCGGTAGGCTGCCTGCATATTGGCGGCTTCATCAGAGGAATGGGCCAGGGTCCGGTTAAAGGCAAGCCACCAGTCATTGCCGTCCGCCAGCATGAACCGCATGGAGGGATTGCGGACCCGCTGAAGCATATAGTGATTGGGTTCATCGTCAGCGACGCGGCTGCCGTCGAAACCGTAGGAGGCGTTGCTGCGATTGCCGTCGGCATTCATCCCGTAGCTGGATTCGATCGTCGGGATTTTCTTGCGGAGCGCCGGAGACTTGGGGCAGTAGATGCCCCGCGGAAGTTGAGTGTGCATTTTCACCCCGAAGAACTTCAGGAAGCCGGGCTGATCGTACCAGATTTTAACCTGTACTCTGCCGTTGTGCTCATCCGCGTACATCAAACAGAATTGTGTCAGTTGTTTCAGCGAGGCGGCGCAACGGACTTCCGCCGCCTTATCGCGCGCTTTGTTCAGAACGGGAAGCAGCATCGAGGCGAGGATAGCGATGATTGCTATCACAACCAGTAATTCAATTAGTGTAAAATATCGGCGGACTGCAGGACGCTGAAAGACGATGCCGCTCCGGGAAACATGCGGAAACCGCAGATTTGAGAGGTTGAAATTCCGGGGGACTGGTTTGATGATTCTTTTCATGACAGGATTCCTTCTTGAGAAGTTGTGGCATACCGTGGCTGGTGCGTTATTTCCGTTGGATAAAGAGAACCGCGCTTCATAAGTTCGAGATCGGTGAGCAGATATTCCGGTTTGTTTTCCTGCCGCAGCGCGATTTTTCCGGCGATGATCCCCAACTGCATACCGGGCTGGCGCAGGGCGCTGACGCCGTTATTTTCAAAATCGAAGCTGTCGCCGTAGACAAGCAGAAAAACATCCCTGCCGGGTTTCAGGCCGGAAGCGGCAAATTCCTCGAGCAGAAGCGGAACCAGAGCAGTCGTATGCACGAAAAACACCCGTTCACCTACGGAAAGCCGCTTTCGGAAGACAGTCGCGGCTTCCCGGTGCCAGTCAGTCTGGGGAACCAACGCCTCTCCAAGCTCCAGCGGCAAGTTTTCTTCCGTGATCCGGGCGGTGAATCCGGCTTCGACTTTCCGATAAAACGCCTGTTCGGATTCAAGATAGACGGAACAGACGCGGCGATGCCCGGCCCGGACCAGTTCACCGGCGGCAAATCGTCCCACTGCGGTATGGTCGACCGATACGGAGTGGATTCCCGGGTAGGAGACGCAACGGTTGACCGCGATGACGGAGCATTCCAGATCAGAGAGTTTTTTCATCGCCTGAATTTCATTTTGTTCCGGCGAGATCCAGATGGTGGGGGCCTCCCGGTCGGCGAGAAGTTTGTAGAGAAGCGATTCGGAATATTGTTCCAGACTGAACTGGCATTCAGTGCCGAGGGTGCGCATGATCCCCTGAATGACGTTGCTGAAATAGTAGTCGGTGTCCCATTTTTCCCAATCCTGGCGGATGATGCCTCGAACCCGTTGCGGCGGAGCGTTTTTCTTCAGGTATTCATCCCGGAAAAAAGTTCCTTTTCCTGCCCGCCGGACAATCATGCCGTTTTCGAGGAAATATTCCAGCGCCTTCTGAACCGTGAGGCGGCAAACTCCGTAACGACGGCATAGTTCCAATTCGGAAGGCAGTTTTTTATTATGGTTCGTTTCCAGGTCGGCAAGAAGGTCCTCGCGGATTTTCAGATAAATAGGTTTGGTGTTATCGCTGTACATCTCTTTTTTCGACCTTACAATACAATACAATACAATTTGACAATATTATACCAGAAAAGGCATGTAATGTCAATAGGCGCCGTCTTTTTTTTTGAAATTTTTTATTGATTTTTATTTCATGAGAAGTTTTCCTGCCAAAAAGGCATCTTGCCGGAGCTTGATTTTTTGATGATTTTATGTGCACATTTTTTGGAACATGTGTGCACGTCAAGGTATAATATAGGCAATGAGTCATAAAACAGGATGAATCGCGATGTTGTTGCAGGAACGGGCCCTAACGCTTTACACACAGCTCCTTCATGAGTTGAACCGTTTCCCGGCAGGGGGGAAATTTTACGGGGTCCGGGAACTGGTTTCCCGCTTTCAGGTAAGCCGCCGGGTGGTCGACCTGACGCTGCGGCAGCTTGCCGGGGACGGGCTGCTTGAACACCGGGAGCTGTGCGGTTTCTATGTCCGCAGTTTCCGCAAGCGCCGCCATGTCGTTTTTTACTACAACGACTGGGTGAATGAGGAGCTGCGGGAGATTGCCCGGGACCTGAAGGATGAATTCGATAAACTTGACTGCGATTATGAGTTCGGTTCCGTACCGTATGATTACCGCAGCGACCTGGTGCCGCAACTGGAGAGCTCCCCGGCGGACGTGCTGATCGTCTGCCCGCCCTCGCGTCCGATCACGCCGCAGGAAATCGTTTTTGCGGCCAAGAGTTCCAAAACCGTGATCTTTCTGGGACGGAATCTGGTGGATGCGTCACTGCATTGCACGTTCCGCAAGTATGAATTCGGCATGAGCCTTCTGGTGGATTACCTGAAAGAGAAAGGGCACCGCAAACTGGCGATTCTGTCGGCGGAGGCTCCGGTGGGCGGCAACCGGATCGAGGCTGAAGCGTTTGTGGAGTACGCCGCGGCGCGGGAGTGCGGGGTGGTGCGGATTCCGTGTACAGCGGAGGTCGGCAACTATACGCCGGTGATCGCGCATGATGCGCTGTTCCGTCATCTGGAGCTGCACGGTGCGGATTTCACCGCCTTGTTCGTAATCAGCGAATATGCGGCGCAGGGGGCGCTGCTCGCCTTGTCGGAACACGGCCTGCGGGTGCCGGAGGAGGTCAGCGTGGTAGGTTCCGGCTCGGCGCTCTGCGCAGGCTACATGCATCCGCCGCTGACCACGGTGGGCGTGAATCAGCAGGAAAGCATGGCGGCGCTGGCACGGGAAATTTACCGCATGTGGGATTGGTTCGACGGAGGGGAACGGATCGCCCTGTTCTCCATCCCGAAGATCACCGAGCGCGCCAGCGTGTGCACGATAACGAAATTCAACTGTCCGAAACACAAGGAGAACCGTATATGAATGAAATGGAATGCCGCATCTGCTCTGCACTGCCTGAATCGTTGATGAGGAAGGGTCGCCGAATGTACAATGATTCTTTTTATGCCGCTCTGCGTAAAAGAGAGGGGCTCGGAAGAGAGAAAGCGGCGACTTGCGCCGCGTCTCTCCCCGTACCAAGCAATCTGAATATTTCTCTCATTCTCTGCAAGCTCTTACGCCTTGGCCAATGCTCTGCAAGCGGCAAGTCGGAGCAAAAACTATTAGGGCTTTGCGGATCTTCTTCCCCCGCCGAGCGACCGCGGCCCCGCCTGTTGACCGTCCCGTACCCGGCACCGGCACCTTGCCGGACGCAGGGGGCGCGGCACGAGGCAGATACGCCCCCCGCATACCGCCATTTAAGGCCGACTATCGCAAAATTTACGCTGATTGAGCTGCTCGTGGTGATTGCGATCATTGCAATACTGGCGGGGATGCTGCTGCCGGCGCTGAACAAGGCCCGGGAATCGGCCCGTTCCGCCAGTTGCGTGAACCAGCTTGGACAGGCGATGAAGGCGCAGATTTTCTACGCCGACGACAACCGGCAGTGGATGCTGGGGGATCGCGACCGGGTGGAGCCGCAACGCTGGGGAGATACGCTGGTTCATCTGAATTACATCACCCGGGAAGTTCTGAATTGCCCCACAAACTTGAAACCGGTGGAGCCGGAGGGGGCGACGAACACCGACTGGTGGGGGGCGCACACATACGGCGCTTTCCGGGTCAGTCTGAATTCGGCTTATTACTGGTCGATCGTTCCCGAGAGCGGACAGTTCGGCTTCTCGGATGCGAACGGCAACTATTACGCTCTGTCCAAGCTGAAAAATCCGACCCGCGTGATATTGCTTGCCGATACTGCAATCGTTTCCGGCGAAAAGGCGGGGCGCGGTTTCCATGCGTTCAATCCGTGGTGGACCGGTGAGAATGCGGCGGTTTCGCTGAGTCACAACGGGCAGGCGAATTTCGGGTATTTCGACGGCCATGTCGGAGCGCGGAATATTTCCGGCATGCGTGAATACGGGTTCACGAAGATCGCGGTCAACGGTAAAATCGAAAGCTTCTGATTATGAAATATCGGTTCGGTTTCTGGTTGGGGATGACGCTGTGCTTTTCGCTTTGGGCGGCGGAGCTGGCGGATTTCGGCGTCGCGAAAACATGGATGCACCAGGCGGAAGAAAGAGGGCAGTCGTCGGTGCGGACTGCGGATGGCGGAACCGTTTTGCGCTGGGACGGGCAACGGGCGGGATACGCGGAACTGTTTCTGGCGGAACCGGTGCCGGTTCCGGGGAAAGGGGAGGGAATTTTCCGGTTGAAATACCGGAATTTGTCGGAACCGGCCGCTCTCCGTTCGATCAACCTGCGGCTGCGCGATCAAAAAGGGGAAATGTTCCAATGGAAGCAGAGGCCGGGAGAAAAGAATGGAGCGTTGTCTTTCGATGTGAGTGCGGATAATTTTTCCGACTGCTGGGGCGGAAACGGCAGGCCGGAGCTGCCGTTGGAAGTGGCGGGACTGGGATTCGATTTCGCTGCGGGGAGCGGCGTGGGAGCGATTGAGCCGGGCAGACTGACTTTTGAGGCGGGGCGTCATCTCCGATTCCCGGCACGGGAAGTGTGGCGTTCGTTCGGTGAGGATGAATTGTGGCAGCTTCAGGCTTACCGGGGGAGGGTGCACGCTGTTGAGGAGGCCGATTCGCTGACGGTCGACGCCGCCGCCGAGATTGTGATATTGCGCGATCGGGGATTGCAGCTTGAGACATTCGGCCGTCCCCGCGAGATGCGGTTCCGGGTCCGGCTGGATTCGGGGGAGGCGCAGTTCGCCCCGGAGCTGCGCGATTCGACCGGAAAAGTCCGGCTGCTGCCGAAACAGCGGTTGAAGCAGGGGGAGAATGAGTTGCGTTTCCCATTGCGGGAAGCGCTGCGGGAATTTTCCGGGCTGGTTTCGGTGGAGTGCCTGAAACTTTTCCTGCCGTCGCGTCAGGCGCGGGTGACTTTGGAACAGGCGGAGTTGAGCCGGGAACTGACTCCGGCGGAGGCGGTGCGGTTCCGGGTGGAAACCGGCAACGGGGTGCGGGTTCTGAAGCTGGGAGAGGAAAGGGCGCTGGCCGTCACTTTTACCAATACGCTTACGGACCGGCCGGTTGAACTGGCCGCCGGATTGGAAATCATGGATTACCACGGCAGGTGCAAGGTGTTGGAGAAAACGCTCCGGCTGCTTCCGGGGGAACGGCGGTGCCTGCCGCTCGACTGGAAGCCGGAGAGGTTCGGCTGGCATCGAATACGTTGCACGCTGAGCGATCGATCGGTCCCGGAGGAGAAACGGCAGGTTTCAAACAGTTTCGCCTACCTGAAACCGGCCGGGCCGACGCCGGGGCGGGCCGAAGGATTCCTGTTCGGGGTCTGTTCGCACCCGGAGCGGTGGGGAAAACGTGTCAGGGAACTGGAGGCCGAAGCAGCCGGGCTTTGCGGCGCCAAAGTGATGCGCAATGATACGGAGTGGAACCTGATCCAGCCTGAGCCGGGCATCTGGAACTATTCGCTGTTCGACCATATCGTTGAAGCGTTCGGCAAACGGGGGATTGAGCTGAATGCGATTCTCGCTTATTCGCCGCTCTGGGCGCGGGACCGGGAGCAGTTTCCGAGACAGGATGCGTGGCGGAATTTTGTGCGCCGTACCGTGGAACGTTACCGGGACCGCATTCGCTTCTGGGAGGTCTGGAACGAACCGGATCTGCCCGGCTTCGCTCCGTTCGGTTCCGACCGGTATGTGGAGATGCTGAAAAACGCCTATACTGAAATCAAGCTGGCCGCGCCCGAAGCGGTCGTGCTGACCGGCGGTTTCGCAACCAGCGTCACGTTGCCGCAGATGCTTGCCGATCCGGATCGGCAGAAGCGGATTCTGGCGGAAGGCCGCGGCAGTTATCAGGTGCATGCGTTTCACGGTCACGGCGATTTTCCGTACTTCGCGCAGCTGGTTGACCTGAATCTGCTGCCGATGCGCCGGAAACTCGGCGTGACGGAACCGTGGTATGCCAATGAAACCGCCCTTACGTCCACCGAGGGAGGTGAACGCAAACAGGCCGAGGCGCTGTTCAAAAAGCTGCTTTACGCGTGGAGCCGCGGTTCGATCGGCTACAACTGGTACGATCTTCGCGACGACGGTTACAGCAAGACGGACGGCGAACACAATTACGGCATGTTGACTCACGATTTCCAGCCGAAACCGGTCTATGCGGTCTACAATATGCTGGCCGGGACGTTCTCCGGGGCGGAGTTTCTGCGTCAGGAACAGGTTGCCGGCGCGAAGAATTTATGGCTTTTCACCTTTCGGAGCGGAAACACGCTTCTGCTGCCGGGGTGGAGTGAAAACTCCGGTTATGGCTGCCGCCCGGTCGCGGTGCGGACCGACGCCCGCCGCGCCGAACGGATCGACCTGATGGGCAATATCGAACCGCTGCCGCTTGTAAACGGGCTTCTGTTGTTTGAAATCGGCCCGGAACCGGCGACACTCCGGTTGATTGAGGCGCACAAAAGTGAAATCGCCGGGTGTCCGGTCCAGTTGGCGGGGGGCGGTCTGGCGGTGCCGGGCAGGGAGTATCCGGTGACGGTGCTGCTGGAGAACCCGTTGGGTACGGCTGCCGATTTTGAAGTGGCGCTCACTGCTCCGGCCGGGCTGGAGTTTCAGGGGGAGACTTTGCGCCGCTTCCGGCTGGAAGCGGGAGAAAAGCGGCGTTGGAATTGTGTGGCCGTTACAGGCCGAACTTTCCGTGCCGCCGGGCAAGAACCGGCGGTGATCCGCCTGCGGTATGCGGTTTCCGGCACGCCGTGGAAAGGCGAGGAGAGCCTGACGGTTCGGGCGGCGGTGGCGATTCCTGCCGCGGACAGACCGGATCGCAAGCCTGATTTCCGACTTGACCGGGTCGGGCAGGTGCAAAGTTTTTTCCGCAACGACCCGGCGATGTCGCATCTGGTCTGGAAAGGGCCGGAGGATCTGTCCGCCGAAATTCGGCTGGCGGCGGATGCGGAGGCGCTGGAGCTTTCGGTTGCAGTGCGCGATGATATTCATGTGCAGCCTTTTCGCGGCGCGGCAGTCTGGCAGGGGGACAATGTGCAGATCGGGCTGGCGTTCCCGAACCAGCGCGGTTTCTGGGAAATCGGCCTGTCCCGGCTGGAGGACGGAACGAGTGAGGTGTTCGTGTGGCGGGCAGCTTACGGCTTTGCTCCCGCCGTGGTTGCGAAACAGTTCCGCCTGATTGCAGAACGGAAAGGAACGGTCACCACGTATCAGGCGAAGCTTCCATTCCGGGCATTGGGGATTACTTCAGAAACAGCGCAAAGCGGATTCCGTTTCAATCTGGTGGTGAACGACAACGACGGAGGCGGGCGCGAGAGCTTTATGCGTATCGCGTCGGGGCTGGCCGAGTATAAACAGCCGGAATTATTTCCGTATGTGATGGTTGTTGAATAGAAAAACGGATGGATGATATGAAAGTCTGGAGAGTCCTGATATTGCTGGGAGCGGGGATCGCTTCGGCCGCTGTGGAAATGCCGCCCGTTTTTTCTGATTTCATGGTATTGCAGCGGGATGTGCCGTTACGTCTGGCCGGGCGTGGGGATGCGGGGAGCAGATTACCGTTGAATTTGCCGGACAGCGCAGACAGACTGTTGTCGATTCAAATCGCAATTGGCAGATTCGGCTTGAACCGTTGGAAGCCTGCCGGGAGGGGCGTACTCTGTCGGTGCAGGGAAATACACGTCTTGAATTTTATGATGTATTGGTTGGGGACGTCTGGCTCTGCAGCGGCCAATCGAATATGTACTTCCGCGTGAAAGATGCGGCAGACGGAACCGAAATAGCCGCCCGGCAGAAGAACCGGTCAATTCGGATGTTGAAGATTGAACCGGCGTGGAGTCGGGAACCGCGTGAATTGCTGGTGAAATCATGGCAGACTGTTCGGCCGGATAATGCGCCGATGATGGGAGCGCTTCCGCTTCTCCTGGCGGAAGAACTGCAGCGGAACCTCGATGTTCCCGTCGGAATCATTGACAACAGCATGAGCGGCACCCGGATTGAGGTTTGGACATATCCGCCTGCGTTTCGGTCCGTTCCCGCTTTGCGCAAGACTGCGGAATGGGCCGAAGCTGAAATCGCACGTATGACAAGTTGGCCCCGGGGAACGTATCAGGGCAGATTGAATCGACTGCCGGCCCTGGTTTTCAATGCGATGGTCTGGCCGGTTACGCCGTTTCAGTTCCGGGGAGTGATCTGGTATCAGGGGGAAGGAAATCATACAGAGGGAATGTTATATGCGGAAAAATTGCGTGCGTTGACTGGCGGGTGGAGAAAACTTTTCCATAATCCTCAACTGCCGTTTTATATCGTTCAGTTACCGCCCTTCGATTATTGGGGGGAAGATCCCGGCATTATCCCTGAATTGCGCCGGGCGCAGCAATGTTTTGTGAAAACGGACCGCAATGCGGCATTGGTGGTGACCTCTGATCTTGGAGATCCTGCGGATATTCATCCGAAAGACAAGCGTCCGTTGGCAACACGGATTGCCGGAGTGATCCAGGCACGGGAATTTGAAGGAGATTCTGCCGGTTTTTCGCCAATGGCGCAACGGGCAATTTTCGAGGTGGAACACGTTGTCGTGGAGTTTGCCGATCCGAATGGACTCAAGTCCCGGGATGGCAAACCGTTGAATCATCTTGAAATCGCCGGAAAAGATGGAATATTTCATCAGGCGGAGGGAACAATTGACCATGAAAGGCTTATCATTGCATCTCCTCTGGTTCCCGAGCCGGTTTCCGTCAGGTTCGGCTGGCATAAGCTGGCAAATCCTAATTTAGTCAATCGCTGTGGAGTTCCCGCTGCTCCATTTAAATTTGATAAGGAAGCTGAAAGATTCGAGGGCGGTACGGATACAAAAGGAAGACGGAACTGGATGGAAAAGAAATATACCGGTGAAATCACGACAAGCGCGGTTGGACGTCGCGCGGCTGCGGCGCGATCACATGTCGGGAAACGCCCGCCACCCGCACGTCGCCATACCGTATCCGGTCGAATAAAAGATCAGGCCGGCCCGCCGCGCTGTTTTTACGGAGTGCGGTTGGCTTTGCGCTACAAAACCAACCGCCGGTAACCGCTTGCGGGCTACGCCACCTGACGGACCGGGAAGCGTTTTCCGGCCAGGTGCAGCAGGATGTCGTTGGAGGTCAGCATCCCGGCGATCCGGTTGCCGGAATCCCGGACCAGCAGCAGCCTGGAATCCAGCCCGTCTACATTTTCAAGCAACTCCAGCAAAGAAACCCCGGAGTTGACGTAGTGGACCGGCCGGATCAACTGCCGCCACTCTCCGGTGTGGAAAAGCAGGTCGCGGGCGGTCAGGCTGCCGACGATCTCCCCCGGGTTGCCGTTCCGGCAGACCGGATAGCGGGAGTGGCGCTCCTGAGCGATGCGGCTGAGCACTTCGTCGCGGCTCATCGTGTCGGAGAGCATGCGGATTTTATCCATCGGCGTCATCAGTTCGGTGACAACCTGATCCGCCAGTTCCGGCGCGTTGCGGATGATCTGTTCCTGCGTCGAGGAGAGCTGGTGGGTTTCGCGGGCGTGGGCGGCAAGCGCGCCGATCTCGCGGATGGTTTCGTCGTTTTCCTCTTCACTCTTGTTTTCCGCCGGCTCGAACGGGCGGTTGATCAGGTGCACCAGCGCGATCACCGGCGAGAGCAGCCAGACCAGTACGCGCAGCGTATTGGCCGTACCGGCGATCACGGGGCGGTTGAACCGCACGCCGAGCGTTTTCGGCAGGATTTCGGTGTACTGCACCATCAGCACGGTGAAGATCAGCGAAAACAGCCAGATGTAGCTGCTGCCGAAGAGCTTGTCGAACTGGGCGCCCGCGATGGCCGCGCCGAAGGTGTGGGCGGCGGTGTTCAGGATCAGGATCACGGCGATCGGTTTTTCGATATCCTCCTTGAAACGGCGGCAGATGCTGCCGATCCGGGGGCGTTTTTCGGCGATCAGGGCAATTTTGCTCGGGGTTATGCTGAGCAGCGCAGCCTCCATGACCGAGCAGAGAAACGAAACGGACAGCGCCACGGCGATGCTGACGATAAGAAGAGTCATATAAAACCATTCAATCCTGTTGTTGTTGAAAAAAATCTGAATTTCAAAAGAAAAACGGATCTTTTCAGCGACGCAGCGGGATCGGAAAGCGGTAGCCGCTCACGGGAAGTTCAACGGGAATCCGGACGCTTTGCAACTGGAACGCCGCAAGGCCGGGGATCGGTGAAAACTCGATTTCAACCGGTTCGGGGGAGTGTGCGAAAGTGCGGGAGACTTCATCGTGGAACCGTTCGGGAAACACCGTTTCGAGGGATTCCTCCGGTTCGTCCGGCAAAGACACGGGGGCGGCTGCGGTGTTCAGGCAGAAAAAAGCAGCCGTCGCAAGCAGCAGGCAAAGACATAATCGATATAAGGTTTCACTCATATAAAAAATATAGCATACGAATTGCGGAAATGCAAATCGCATGGTTTCTCCCGGAGCATAGCTCCGGGAGAAAGGAGGATTATCTGGCAAGCAGGGCGGGATAGTTCAACTGCCAGTCGAGCCTGCCGAGGCGGCGGAGGTCGAGCAGCGCGTTGACCGCGGCGGCCGGGTTGTGGGCGGCTCCGGGAAGCGTCAGCGCCGCCTTGTTGAATTCACTGCTGCCGCCGGTCGCGAGCAGTTCGAGCGGCAGGTTCTCCGGAACCAGCCGGAAGCTCTTCACATAGAAGAAGCTGCTGAAAATGCCGAGTCTGGCCTTATCCCCGGCGACGGTGAATTTCGCCGGATACCTGGGCGGGTAAAGCTGCGACGCGATGAAGTTGATTTCGCCGTTGTAACGGTCGATCGCGACCAGTTCGTCGGCCATCGCGGCGTTGCCGTCGCGATTGATGTCCAGCTTGGCGAGGCCGAGCGTGACCCGTCCCGGAGCGTCTCCGTCGCCGCCTTTGAGCGTGATGGTGCGCGCAATCGCCTGCTCGATGTAGAAGTCACTGGCGATCAGGGAACTGCTGTTTTCCAGATGAATGCTGTACTCCGACAGCGTGGCGAGGCGGGTCATAATTCCGAAGATGCCGCCGGAGGCTTTGCCCTTGATCCAGACGGTTCCCTCGTAGCTGACCGGGGCGAAAATCGTGGCCGCGCCGGAGTTGATTGCGTGGATGTTCCCCTCGATATTGTCGAGGATCACGGTGTCGCGGGCAGTGAGGTTTTCCAGCCGGAACCCGAGCAGGAAAGGCATGTGCGAATACTTGCCGCGTACGTAAACGCTGTGGTAGGTCACGCGGGAACCGGTTTCCGACGGGAACTGCCGGATGTCCGCGCCGGTGCCGCCGAAGCCGGAAACGGTGCGGTCGGCATTGAACTTCAGGCCGTACCGGGTCACCGCAAAGTTGTCCAGCAGCAGTTCGCCGGCGGGACGGACGTTGATTGCGTTCTCTTCGGGCTTGCCCGCAAAGAGAATCTCCGAATACAGACCGCTGCCGCCGAGGCCGAAACCGCTGCCGGTGAGTTCAAGCGGACGGGTGGTGCGATAGATGCCGCGCGGCAGGTAGGCGATTGCGCCGTTGCCGTGCTTTCTGGCGGCGTCGAGCGCCTTCCGGATCGCTTCGGTGTCGTCGGCGCGGCCGTCGCCTCTGGCGCCGAATTGGGTTTTCGCGTCGAAGAGTGCGGTCGGCAGTTTCACTTCCGCCGGAATGAAATCAGTGTCGGCATTGAGCGGGAGCGGGCCTTCCGGCAGGGGAACGGTGATGGCGCGGGGCGATTCTCCGGCGGTGAGCCGGGACGGGCCCAGCAGCGTGTTGGCGGCCAGCAGCAGGAACTGGTTGCGGTTCGCCTGCAGCGGAGCTTTTTGTGCGTCGGCGTGGCGGAAGGTATTGTCGAAGAGGGTCAGCGGCGCGCCGAAAGAGGTGATCGCCGCCGCGTCTCGCCAGTCGGCGACATAGCAGTTTTCGACCGTCATCGGACTGACCGAGTTGCCGAATTTCAGAAAAGTTCCGGCGTTGACCGACACGGAGCGGCGGATGCTGGAGGCGTGTTCCGGATTGGCGACCACGTCGGTGCCGTTGTTCTCAAAGCGGCTGTTGCGGACGTAGAAGTTGCCGTTGACGCACTCGACCGCGACCGCCTTGTTATTGGTGAAGCGGCAGCCGTCGAAGGTGTAGTTGTAGTCGTTGAAGGAGGTGAAGCTGATCGCGGTGCCGCAGTTGTCGAAGATGGTGTGCTCGAATGCGATTTCGGCGGTCGAAAGGCCGTCGATGCTGTTCTTTTCGGAGAGGACGCCGAACTTCGAGAAATTGCGGAATTCGCAGAACGCGTAATAGAGGTGGGTTTCAAACTTGTTGTCGTTGTCGTGGTTGAGTCCGGCGGCCGCCTTGCCGTTTCCGTCGAAGGTGAGGCCGATCATCCGGCAGTGGAGCATGCCCCGGTCACGCAGGATGGTGCCGTCCGCTTTCCCCTGCCAGCGCAGCACGGTGTTGCGGCCGTGGCCGTAGATGCCGGTGCCGAGCAGCCGCTTTTCCTTGCCCTTGAACGGAGGCTTTTTGATGATGACGAGTTCGGAACTGACCGGATAGACGCCGGGCGGGAAGTAGATCACGGTTCCGTCCTGAACCGCGTCGAACGCCTTTTGAAGCGCGGCGGTGTCATCGGTGGTCCCGTCGCCTTTCGCCCCGAAACTTTTCACATTGAGCCAGTCGCTGCCCGGAACCCAGTTCAGCTCCGGCAGCGGGACGGCGGCGGTCGCCGCGAATGCGGCGAACATCAGTAAAGCAAGCAATCGTTTCATCTGGTGAATTTCTCCTTGAGGTGATTTAAATTCAGTTGTCGGAAGTTCCGGGAGTCTTGCGGGCCCGCCAGTAGGTGTTGCGGAACGGGTGCCCGCCGTAGACGATGCCGATGTTCGCGGCGGCATGTCCGTCGGAGTAAAGGATGTTGACGCCGTTGCTGTGGCGGTAATCGACGAACTCGACGCCGTTCGGCCAGGTTCCGGCGGTGTCGGTCTCCTGAACCTTGCCACTGTTGGTGTGATAGTCGAGGCGGTAGCTGCTCGCATCCATCATCGCATATTTGGTGGAAGGCGATTTGATCTGCGAAATCTTGGCGCCGAGGAATCCGTCGTAGGTCTCAAAGTTATTGGTTCCCGTATTCTTGTTGAAAGAGGCGAAGCCGTTGGCGCCGTAGCTCATCTCCGCGCGGAGCGCCTTGCTGCCGAAGTAGCGGGTTTGTTCGCCGTTGGCGGGACAGTTCCAGATTCCCTGCGCGGAAACTGAAATATTGTCTCCGGCGTCGACCCGGCCGGGCAGCAGTCCGGTTTCGACCAGGTTGTGCATCCAGTAAGGCGAGGCGTTGCCGGAAAAGGACGCGCACGGAATCTGGCCGTCGTTCGAGTCGGCATAGGAGATGAAAGCCGTGCCGAACTGTTTCTGGTTATTCAGGCATTTGATTGCGCGCGCCTTATCCCGCGCCTTGTTCAGCGCGGGCAGCAGCATCGCCGCCAGAATCGTAATAATCGCTATCACCACGAGCAGCTCAATGAGAGTAAAATTCCGGCGCATCATACCGGGCATGTTAATGTGCCGGGTGCGTTTCACTTGTCGCATTTGTTTATCCTTTCGCTTGTCACTCATTTTCACCTCCGCTGTAAATCGATTGTTTTTAAGACCATTGCGGGCAACACGTTGACTTGTAAAATATTTTCATTGATTTCCCCCGACGCGAAGCGTCTTTGGAGTGCGGAGCCTGAAGGGCTTGCTCCCGCTCTGCGGGAGTAAGCTTCAGCTCCGCTTTCCAGTCGCACGTGATCATGCAGTCACTCATACGTTTAGCTACCTTTCCATGCCATTACAGGCAACAAACCGGGCGTTACGTCTTATGCGGATGGCTCCGGAGGGCCTGGTAACGCCCTCCGGACCTCCCCGCTCGCCTCGGAACTCCCGTTGACTTGCGAAGCACTCCCATTCGCGAGCGCGGCTTTGCCGCTTACTTGCCGGGCTGCGCCCGTCAACTCTTCAACGTTCGCTGCGCTCACTACGCCAGAGGGGCTTCGCTCTCTACGTTCGGCTTCGTC
>ERZ1034984.139-NODE-139-length-79003-cov-22.183615_pt1 | contig 79003 bp, 64 predicted proteins | sample MGYA00520589_ERZ1034984 | MGnify/ENA primary metagenome ERZ1034984 (study PRJEB33766, sample SAMN09781790) | gut metagenome | biome: gut microbiome | host: Homo sapiens | place: Madagascar | study: EMG produced TPA metagenomics assembly of the PRJNA485056 data...
GGATGGCATTTGCCGGCGTGGATTCGCGTGAACAGGGGACGGAGGTGTGTTCAGGATGGTTATTCGGGAGATGCGAACGCTCTCCCCTGAACACACCTCCGTCCCCTGTTCACGCGAAGGAGCCTTTGGGCAACGAAAAAGCGGGCCCACGGGCCCGCTTTTCGCGATTGGTTCTTGGTTGCGGCTTAGAAGACCGGGACGACGGCGCCCTCGTAGGTCTTGTTGATGAAGTCGCGAACGGCGTCGGACTTCAGGGCCTTGGCGAGAGCCTGGATCTTCTCGGAATCCTGGTTGCCGTCCTTGACGACCAGCACGTTGGCGTAGGTCTCGGCGGCCAGGGAGTCGGTAGCCTCGACGGCCAGGGCGTCCTTCTCGACGGACAGGCCGGCGGCCTGGGCGTAGTTGCCGTTGATGCAGGCGATGTCGACGTCCTTCAGGGCGTTGGGGATGTTGGCGGCCTCAAGCTCCTTGATCTGCAGGTTCTTGGGGTTCTCCACGATGTCCTTGGCGGTGGCGGTGATGCCTGCACCGTCGGCCAGCTTGATCAGGCCTTCCTGCTGCAGCAGGAGCAGGGCGCGAGCCTCGTTGGTGGTGTCGTTGGGCACGGCCACGGTTGCGCCGTCGGTCAGGGCGTCAAGCGAGGCGGTCTTGCCGGCGTACAGGCCGAAGGGCTCGAAGTGGATGGCCTCGACGGAAACCAGATGGGTGCCCTTCTCCTCGTTGAAGGAATCCAGGTAGGGCTGATGCTGGAAGTAGTTGGCGTCGACCTCGCCCTCCTCGGTGACCGTGTTGGGCTGGATGTAGTCGGTGAACTCCTTCACCTCGAGCGTGTAGCCCTGCTCCTTGAGCTGGTCGGCCACGGCGTTGGTGAGGATCTCGGCGTGCGGGGTGGGGCTGGCGGCGACGGTGATGGTCTTGTCGTCGGAGCCGGAGTTGGAACCGGAGCCTGCGCAACCGGCCAGGACGCCGGCGGCTAGGACGCCTGCGGCGGCGAACGCCGCGAGCTTCTTCAGTGCGGACTTCTTCATGTTGGGTCTCCCTCCCATCGTTTCGCGCTCGGGCGGCCCCGCGAGTTTGCGGGCGGGGCCGCGAGCGCCTTGTTTTGCGTGACGCCTAGTATACCGAGCGGGGATTTTTGGGCAATAGCTTTGCTCATACGAAAAGGCGGGTGGACGCTATCTGCGAAATCGATAACCCAGTCGGCTATGACGTAGAACGGGGGCGAACGGCGGCGGTGCGGCCGCCACCGGCATCACGGTGCGGGCAGAGCGTCGGAAGTCGCGTTGGGAATCTTATCGGTTAGGATGGCTGTTTTGGCATATATCGCGCTGTCGCTGCCCCCGGAAATCGTGCATCAACGCTGCTTTGCAAGCTGCATCGCGCTGGACGTTGCTCCGAGGTCATGCCGTGTTGCCAACGTTGCTCTGCGAAACGTGCCGTGGTGGAGGGATCTTCGGGCGTCGCCTTGCATTTCGGGCGCCGTGCAAAACCCACGGTTACCTATATATGTAGAGGTTGCGGGACTCGTTTGCGGGTGCGCTGTGCTCGTTGATTCCCACTTGTCTGGTCGGTAAAATAGCGCTATTGAACACCTTGTCCATTATTGCCCGGGTTGTTCAAAACGCAAAACGCAAAGCACGGCGTGCTGCGCTGCGGTGCGGCATCGTCCGGCTTGCATGCGCCCGCAACCCGCGTACGCAAGGAAGGGGGCATATGCCCACGCAACGGACATCCGCTTCGGATTCGACGATAGCGCCTGTGGACGGGCCGCCCGCCGCCGAGGCCGCATCGGCGGCAGCCGCGAAGCCCGCCGACGCTGCGCCAAGCGCCGACTCGGCGCCCGGCGTTGCAGCCGGCTCGTCTGCCAAGCCTGCGCCGCCCGCCGTCGAGGATCGGCGCATCACGCGCTCGAAGCGTGCGCTGCGCGATGCGCTCGTGGAGCTGATCGAGGAACGCGGCCTGACCAACTTCAGCGCCAGCGACCTGTGCGCCCGCGCGGACCTCAACCGCGGCACGCTGTACAACAACTTCGGCGACATGGAAGGCCTGCTCGCCGCGCTCGAAGCCGACATCATGGACGACCTGGAGGACCTCCAGTCGCGCATGCAGCAGCTCAGCCTGAAGGACGTGCTGCGCTACCGCGTGAACAAGAAGCCCATGCCGTTTCTGGTGGGGCTGTTCGACTACCTGCGCGAACAGGGTGACTTCCTGCACGCGATCATGGGCCCGAAAGGCGACCCGAGCTTCGGCCCGCGCGTGCGCGATGCCGTGTGCACCGAGATCATCCAAACCATCCTGCACGAGCGCTACCGCAACGACCCCTCGCCGTTCGTGCAATATTACGTGGCGTTCTACGCCAGCGCGTATCTAGGGGTCATCACCCACTGGATCGAGACGGGCATGAAGGAAAGCTCGCAGGAGATGGCCCTTGTGGCCATGCGCCTGTTCTTCATCAAACCCGGCGACCCCATTCGACTGTAAGGAATAAGGCGGAACATGAGCGAGAACAACCAGAACGAGAACCTGCATATCGGCATCGACGTGGGCTCCACCACGGTCAAGCTGGCCATCTTGGACGACGCGGACCAGATCCGCTACGCGGTGTACCGTCGTCACCACGCGGACGTGCGCGCCACCATCGTCGAAGTGCTGTCCGAGGCCGCGCGCGACTTCGGCGACAAGCGCATGACCATCGCCATCACCGGATCGGGCGGCCTGCTTTTGGCCCAATGGCTGGGCATCGAGTTCGTGCAGGAGGTCATCGCCAGCAAAACCGCCGTCGAAACCTTCATCCCGAAAACCGACGTGGCCATCGAGCTGGGCGGCGAGGACGCGAAGATCATCTACTTCGACAACGGCATCGAGCAGCGCATGAACGGCACGTGCGCCGGCGGCACCGGCGCGTTCATCGACCAGATGGCGGCGCTTTTGAACACCGACGCCGGCGGCTTGAACGAGCTGGCGCAGCACGCCACCACCATCTATCCCATCGCCAGCCGCTGCGGCGTGTTCGCGAAAACCGACGTGCAGCCGCTGCTCAACGAGGGCGCGCGCCGCGAGGACATCGCCGCGTCCATCTTCCAGTCCGTGGTCACGCAGACCATCTCCGGCCTGGCGTGCGGCCGCCCCATCCGCGGCTACGTGGCTTTCCTGGGCGGCCCGTTGCAGTATCTGCCTGAGCTGCGCAAACGCTTCTACGAAACGTTGAACCTGGACGAGGAGCACCGCATCGTCCCGCAAAACGCCCACCTGTTCGTGGCCGGCGGCTGCGCCATCGCCGGCGCGGCCAGCGAGACGGTGAAGGCCGAGCTGCTCTCCGACGTGCTCGAGCGCCTGAAGAACCTCGGCGACATCCAGGGCAGCGAGGTCGTGCGCCTGCCCCCGCTGTTCGCCAACCAGACCGAGCTGGACGAGTTCAACGCCCGCCACGCCGGCGAGCGCGTGCCCCGCGGCGACCTTGCCAGCTACCGCGGCACCGCCTTCTTGGGCATCGACGCCGGCTCCACCACGTTCAAGGCCGCGCTCATCGGCCAGGACGGCGAGCTGCTGTGGACCCATTACGTGTCGAACAAGGGCGACGTGCTCGGTTGCGCGAAGGCCGCCATCGCCAAGCTCTACCGCGAGCTGCCGCGCGACGCCGCCGGCAACCCGCTGGTGACCATCGGCCATTCCACGGTCACGGGCTACGGCGAGCACCTGCTGCTCGAGGCGCTGCGCGTGGACTCGGGCGAGATCGAGACGGTTGCGCACCTGCGCGGCGCGCAGGAGATGCTGCCGGGCGTGGAGTTCATCCTGGACATCGGCGGCCAGGACATGAAGTGCCTGCGCGTGAAAGACGGCGTCATCGACCACATCATGCTCAACGAGGCGTGCTCCTCGGGCTGCGGCAGCTTCATCGAGAGCTTCGCCAGCGGCCTGAACCTGGACGTGTCCGAGTTCGCGAAGACCGCTATCAGCGCGGAAAACCCCGTCGACCTGGGCAGCCGCTGCACCGTGTTCATGAACAGCCGCGTGAAGCAGGCGCAGAAGGAAGGCGCCACCGTCGGCGACATCGCCGCGGGCTTGGCCATCTCGGTCATCAAGAACGCCCTGTTCAAGGTCATCAAGATCCGCGACCCGCACGACGTGGGCAGCAAGGTCATCGTGCAGGGCGGCACGTTCCTCAACGATGCCGTGCTGCGCGCCTTCGAGCAGCTCTCGGGCGTGAACGCCGTGCGTCCCGACATCGCCGGCAACATGGGCGCGTTCGGCGCGGCGCTTCTGGCCCGCGACCGTTTCAGCCGCCAGGATTCGCAAGTCAGCGGCCTGCTGTCCCTTGATGCGCTCGAGGCCCTTGCTCCCACGCACAAGACCGTGCGCTGCAAGGCGTGCTCGAACCACTGCCTGCTCACCGTCAACGACTTCGGCGTCGACGAGGCAACGGGCAAGCACCGCCGCTTCATCACGGGCAACCGCTGCGAGAAGGGCGCCGGCGCGCTTGGCCAGGCGACGAAGGCCGACAAGGTCCCCAACCTGTTCGAGTACAAGTCGAAGCGCCTGTTCGACCACTATACGCCGCTGGCGGAGCAGGATGCGCCGCGCGGCACCGTGGGCATCCCGCGCGCGCTGAACATGTACGAGAACTACCCGTTCTGGTTCACCTTCTTCACGAAGCTGGGCTGGCGCGTGGTGCTTTCGGACCCGTCAACGAAGAAAACCTACGAGGCCGGCATCGAGTCCATGCCGTCGGAGAGCGTGTGCTACCCGGCGAAGCTCTCGCACGGCCACATCATGAACCTGCTGGACAAGCATCCCGACTTCATCTGGTTCCCCTGCAGCAAGTGGGAGCGCCAGGAGGACGAGGGCGCCGGCAACCACTTCAACTGCCCCATCGTGGCCAGCTACGCCGAGGCGCTGCGTCTCAACATCGACGAGCTGCGCGACTCCGACACGCAGTTCCTGAACCCGTGGCTGCCCTACGATAAGAAGGAGCACCTTAAGAAGCGCCTGTTCGTGGAGCTGATCCAGGCGCATCCCGAACTGTGCGGCAAGGGCGTGGCGGCGCCCACGCAGGCCGAGGTCGACGCCGCGGTGGACGCCGCATGGGCCGAGGACGAGGCGTTCAAAGCCGACATCCGCGAGAAGGGCGCCGAGACGCTGCTGTGGATGGAGAAGACCCACACGCACGGCATCGTGCTGGCGGGCCGCCCGTACCACAACGACCCCGAGATCAACCACGCCATCCCCGAGCTTCTGACCAGCTTCGGCCTGGCGGTGCTCACCGAGGACTCCATCGCGCACCTGGGCACGCTCGAGCGCCCCATCCGCCTGGTGGACCAGTGGATGTACCACACGCGCCTGTACGCCGCGGCGAAGGTTGCCTCGGAGCGCAAGGACCTCGACCTCATCCAGCTGAACAGCTTCGGCTGCGGCCTTGACGCGCTGACCACCGATCAGGTGCAGGAGATCTTGGAGCAGGCTGGCAAGGTGTACACCGTGCTGAAGATCGACGAGGTGTCCAACCTCGGCGCCGCGCGCATCCGTGTGCGCAGCCTGCTTGCGGCCCTGAAGGACCAGGCCGACGAGGAGGCCGAGGCCCGTGCGGCCGAGCAGGCGCGCAACGCCGCGGGCTGCGGCGCGTGCAGCCTGGACGTGGAGCAGCTGCTGGCTGAGGCCGAGGAGCGCGCGGCGGGCAAGCAGGCCGGCGGCGCCGATGCCGAGGCCGTGCAGGCCGCGGCGGCAGCCATCAAGCCGCCCGCAAGCTTCACGGATAAGGCAGCGCCCGAGGTGCAGGCGGAGTTCAAGCAGCGCGACAGCGGCGCTTCGACGGAGTTCCCGCGCGCCCAGTTCACCAAGGAGATGCGCGATGCGGGCTACACCATCCTGGCCCCGCAGATGGCGCCGTACCACTTCGAGCTGCTCGTGCCCATCTTCGAGCGCTTCGGCTACAACGTGGAGCTGCTGCCCTCCGTGGACCACGGGGCGGTGGACGCGGGCCTGAAGTACGTGAACAACGACATCTGCTATCCGTCCATCCTGGTCACAGGCCAAATCATGGAAGCGGTCATGTCCGGCAAGTACGACACCGACAAGCTGGCCGTGCTCATCACGCAGACCGGCGGCGGCTGCCGTGCCACGAACTACATCTCGCTCATCCGCAAGGCGCTCAAGTCGGTGGGCCTGTCGCATATCCCGGTCATCGCCATCAGCTTCAAGGACTTAGGCGAGGTCAACCCCGGCTTCTCCATCACGCCGGCCATGCTCTACCAGGCGGTGTCGGCGCTGCAGTACGGCGACCTGCTCATGATGTGCCTGTACCGCACGCGCCCCTACGAGGTGGAGCCCGGCAGTGCGAACGCCCTGTTCGACCACTGGATGGCCGAGTGCAAGCGCCAGCTGAAACGCGGTGTGAAGCGCGGCGAGTTCAAGCGCACGGTCAAGCAGATCGTCGAGGACTTCGACACGCTGCCGCTGCAAGGCGAGGGCACCAAGCCGCGCGTCGGCGTGGTCGGCGAGATCTTGGTGAAGTTCCACCCCACGGCGAACAACCAGATCGTCGACGTCATCGAGCGCGAGGGCTGCGAGGCCGTGGTGCCGGGGCTTATCGAGTTCTTCCTGTTCGGCGCGGCGGGCGGCATCTTCCAGAAGGACCCGCTCGGCCGTTCGGCCAAGGGCGCGTTTGGCAGCAAGATCGCCCTGCAGGCGGTGAAGGCCCTGCGCGCGCCGGTGACCAAGGCGCTCGAGGAGTCCACGCGCTTCAACCCACCGGCGAGCATCTATGAGCTGGCCGAGTACGCAAGCGAGATCTTGAGCCTGTGCAACTCCATGGGCGAGGGCTGGCTGCTCACGGCCGAGATGGTGGAGCTCATCCGCACGGGCGCGCCGAACGTGGTGTGCACGCAGCCGTTCGCCTGCCTGCCGAACCACGTGGTGGGCAAGGCGGTCATCAAGGAGCTGCGCCGCCGCTACCCGGAGAGCAACATCGTGGCCGTCGACTACGACCCCGGCGCGTCCGAGGTCAACCAGCTCAACCGCATCAAGCTCATGATCGCGGTGGCGAAGAGCAACCTGGCCGACAAGGAGGCCGAGGCCCGCGCGGCTTGCACGGCGGCGGCCACGCCGGCGGTCGAGGAAGCCGGCACGCTCGACGTGCAGGAAACGAGGGCGTAAAGCCGTCATCAAGGGGGGCGATGGGAGACCGTCGCCCCTGCATTTCGTTTGCGAGAACGTAAGTGATTGTGGGTGAGCGCGGGAGCTGAACAGGGGACGGAGGTGTGTTCAGGAAGCAGCTTTGGGAAACGCGAACCTCTTCCTGAACACACCTCCGTCCCCTGTTCGCCCTGTTCGCCCCCCGTTCATCTGGGTACGATACCTTCGCAATGAGGAAAAGGGCATGGCTGGCAAATCGATCGAACGCCGCCCGCCCTCATATCCGCGTTGCGTATCACGATAGGAAGGAACGATATGGCTGGCAAGCTGATCATCTGCCCGACGCCCATCGGTAATCTGGGCGACATGCCGCAGCGTGCGCTTGATGCGCTGACCAGCGCCGATGTGGTGTGTGCGGAAGATACGCGCGTCACCGGCAAGCTGCTGGCGGCGTTCGGCATCGGTAAGCGCCTGGAGCGCTTGGACGAGGCGCTCATCGGCTCGCGCGCCGATGGCATCGTGGCTCGCGTGGAGGCTGGCGAGGTCATCGCGTATTGCAGCGATGCCGGCATGCCGGGCGTGTCCGACCCGGGCTTGCGACTGGTTCGCGCATGCCGGGAAGCGGGCGCGCCGGTGGAGGTGCTGCCTGGGCCTACCGCCACCGCCACAGCGTATGTGGCAAGCGGTTGCACGAATCCGCGCTTCTATTTCGGCGGTTTCTTCCCGCGCAAGGCCGGCGAGCAGAAGGCCGCGCTCGATGCGGTGCGCACGCTGGATGCGGCGCTTATCTATTACGAAAGCCCGAACCGCATCGCCGGGGCGCTTGCTGCGCTGTCCGAGGCGTTCCCGTTGCGCGAGGCGGCGGTGTGTCGCGAGCTCACGAAGCTGCATGAGGAAGTGGTGCGCGACGCGCTGCCTGCGTTGCGCGACGAGTTCGCCGCCCGCGAGGCTGCCGGCGGCATCAAGGGCGAGATCGTCATCGTGATCGACGGGCCTAGCGAGGCCGAGGGGCAGGCTGCTCAGGAAAGCGCCGAGGATTCCGCTCGCGTCCGTGCTGCCCAGCTCAAGGCCGAGGGCGCGCGCAACAAGGACATCGCGAAAACGCTGGCGGCCGAGTTCGGCCTGCCGCGCAACGCCGCGTACGAGATCGCGCTGGAGGCGTAGGGCGTGGCCAGCGATAACCGCTCCGGCCCGGTGCGCACGCGCCGCGTTGACCCGGGCGAGCTCAAGCGCCAGGCGGCGGGCGGCTCGCGCGGGGCGGGCGCCGCGCCGCAGCGGCGTTCGGCCGCTTCCGGTCGCGGGAGCGACGAGGCGGGGAAGGTTGCGCAGCGCCGCCGTCCGTCCGGTGTCGGGCGCACGGCGGCCGGGGCAGGGAAGGCGAGTTCGCAAGCAACGCGCCGCAAGCCCCCGCGCCCAGCTGCGCCCGAGGTGCTTCATGTCGACGGCATCGAGGTCCGCCTGCAACGCAAAAAGGTGAAGAACCTCAACCTGCGCATCGCCCGCGACGGCGGCCACGTGGACGCTTCCGCGCCCGTCTGGATGGCGCCGGCCGATGTGGCGGATTTCGTGCATCGCAAGCATGATTGGATAGAGGCCCAGATGGAGCACGTGTCCGCCACGCCCATGGCGCAGGCATCGCAGGCGTCGAAGGCCGAGGTAGCGCAGTGGCGCGCGGTGGTGCAGGCATGCGTGCCGGCGCTGGTGGCGGCATGGGAACCTATCATGGGGGTGAAGGCGGGACAGCTGGCGTATCGCAACATGACCAGCCGCTGGGGCAGTTGCCAACCTTCCACGGGCCGCATCTGCATCAACGTGCGCCTGGCGCTCTACCCGCCGGAATGCCTGGAGTACGTGGTGGTGCACGAGCTGTGCCACCTGCTGGAACGAGGCCACGGCCCAAGGTTCCACCAGCTCATGGACCGTTTCATGCCCGACTGGAAGCAACGCCGCGACAAACTGCGGTAGCGCGCGCTGCTCCCGAACAGGGGACGGAGGTGTGTTCAGGAGGGGGCTTCCGCTTTCCGGAGCTGTTTCCTGAACACACCTCCGTCCCCTGTTCACCCAGTCCGTCCGCGCATGTTAGCGCCAGTAGCGCTTCACCCGTTATTCTCATGCCTCCGATATGCTGCTGAGGGGAAGTCCTGTCAAGCGTTGAATTTGCCTTACGCCTATTCCGTTGTCTTTCAGCAAGCGAATAGCCGTACGGCGTTCCTCGCGTGGGGTTTGCTTCAAGGCGATAAGCGCATCTTCGCCAATGAGGTTTGCCGCCATCGCGTAGGCTTCCTCGTTTGTAAGGCGTTTGGCCTGTGTAGAAACTGACGGCATATCTATTGGCAGCTTGCCTTCATGCTCAAGCTGGTGGAACTTTTCGAACGCATCGATTCCCCCAAGCATATCCAGAATCAAATCCTGATTCGTTATCCCCGGTTTGCCTAGATAATCCTGGTAGCTGCTCCATTTCCAATCGGCTGCAGGGGATAACCCGGCGACGGCAGGGTTGTTGTGGATATAGCGAACAACGGTTAGAAGGTAGTCGTCGTCTTCGATGGGCTCGCTTCGGAATCGTCCACCGAAAAGATGTCCGCAGCGACGATGACGCTCATTGAACCACAGGGCGTAAGATCCCAGCAATCGACGCATGCCGTTGGAAATGCTGGGTAGCGGCGCTTGGACCAGAACGTGAAAATGGTTGTCCATGAGCACGTACGCAAAAATGGAAATGTCAAACTTGCAAAACAGGGAATTCATGAGCGTGGTGAACCGAATTCGATCAACGTCGTCTTCGAAAATGATCTGCTTAGCAGTTCCGCGGGCCATCACGTGATATGTATTGCAATCAGATTCCATTCGAGCACATCGAGGCAAAGGCGAGTCCTTTCGGCAAAAGATGAGAACAGGTCGAGCATCAAGGCACTTTCGTGAATAGAATGAACAGGGGGACGGAGGTGTGTTCAGGAAGCAGCTTTGGGAAATGCGGGTCCTCTCTCTGAACACACCTCCGTCCCCCTGTTCATCTGCAAGCTGCCTTGCCTTCTTTGGTCGCCAGACTATAGCAGTGTGCTGTTCCGTGACTCGTTTGGGGGAGGGAAGTGTCGCGAATTTGTTGTTTTCACCTGGGCAAAAGCCTCTCTTATGCAGCTTTGCCTTATCGGTTGTGGCTGTTTTCTGTTAGTGAACATCGGCTGTTCGCAAATCAAGTTAGGGATAACCGCAGATTGGGTTCCAAGGACAGCCTGCGGGCGTAAGGCATCGAGAAAATCGAAGGCATTTGATGTCGGAACATACGAGCACGCTGAAGGACGTACCTTCGAATAGCGGCGTATTGGACGTGACGGGCTGCTGCATTACGATTGCTTGTGAGCGGAACGGTGAACAGGGGACGGAGGTGTGTTCAGACGGAGGCCTGCATTTCTCTAAGCTATTTCCCGAACACACCTCCGTCCCCTGTTCACGCAAGCGACAGCGTTCGCCGAACATACCTCCGTCCCCTGTTCATGGGGACCGTGGTTCCGTGCGCGTTTCGTGCGCGGATGGTTGCGGGTGCGCTGCAACTGCTACCATCGCGGTATGAATACGAACGAAATCAACTCTACGGATGCGGCGAACGCGTCTTGTTTGAAAACTGCTGCGCCGGCTGCTGTAGCCGACCCCGAACCCGACCCCGAACCCGAGCGCGACGGCTTGCCCCTGCGGCAGCGCCGTGTGGTGCTGGGCATCATGGTGTCGGGTACCACGGCGGCGTGCATCTCACAAAGCATGATGATCGCCGCGTTGCCGGCGGTCATGCACGAGTACGGCATCAGCGCAAGCTCCGGCCAGCTGCTTACCACGGCGTACATTTTCGTATTGGGCCTGATCAGCGCCATGACGGGCTATCTGATGAACCGGTTCGATTCCAAGAAGCTGTTCTTCGCGTCCATGACATCGTTTGCCATCGGGTGCGCTGCGGCCATCTTCGCGCCGAACTATCCGTGCCTGCTGGCGGCGCGCCTGCTGCAGGCCGGTGGCGCCGGCATCTGCTTGCCGCTCGTGCAGCTGGTGGCGCTGAACATCTATCCGAAAAGCCAGTACGGACAGGCAACGGCCATCGTGGGCATGATCATCGGGTTCGCGCCTGCCATCGGCCCGACCATTAGCGGCTTCCTCATCGACGCGTGGGGCTGGCGTTCCATGTTCTGGATGCTCGGAGCCATCGCGCTTGCGGTGATGGTTCTGACGGTTCTGCTGCTCGACGACGTGGTGCGGCGCCCCGACCATTCGGGGCATTTCGATTTGGCGTCGGCGCTTCTGTATTCCGGCGGCTTCGTGCTGGTGATGGTCGCGGCCACCATGTTGGAATCGGGCGGGTCCGTGGGCGCGGGCTTCGTCGCCCCGTTGCTGGCGGGTGCAGCGGGGCTTGTCGTGTTCGCGCGTCGTCAGCTGCGCGTTCCCGAACCGTTCCTGAGGCTGCAATGCTTCCGCGACAAGACGTTTGCCATCTCTACGCTCATCGTCATATGCGCGCACATGATGTTCATGGCGCCGTCGACGCCGTCGATTATGGTGCCGCTATTCGTACAGGATATCCAGGGGCTTTCCGCTACGGTGTCGGGCCTGACGCTTCTGCCCGGCGCCATCATGATGGGCGTGATGAACCCCGTCACCGGGCGCTTGCTCGATCGCCGCGGCCCGCGTCCGCTCATCGCGGTGGGCTGCGTCACGGTACTTGCGGGCACGGTGGCGTTTGCGCTTATCCCCGCAAGCGTTCCCGAGTGGGTGGTCACGGTGCTTTACGGTGCCCGCGCGACGGGCATCGCGTGCCTGATGATGCCGCTGACAGCGTAGGCGTGCACCACGCTCGATCCCGACGAACTGGCGCAGGCGTCGGCCATCATCACCTCCGCGCGACAGCTCATCGGCAGCCTTTCGGCATCGGTGTTCATCGCTGCTATGGCGTTGACCTCGCAAAACGCGCTGGGCGTTGACCTTGGCGGCTTCGACTTCAGTTTCTGGCTGCAATGCATCGTCCCCGTGCTGGCGTTCATCCTGGGCATGTTCGTCCTGCCGGCGAAAGGGAAGCGCTAGGGGTAATCGGGCCGGCTTGCCGTTGCCTGGTGTTTGGCGGCGGATGGTGAAAACCTCGGCACGAAAGCCCCGGTACGTGATGGCGAGCGCCTGGCAGGTCCAGCGACGAATGGCTCGGGGCTCGATGGCGGCAGGGCGGTGTGCCATGCCGAAGAGCCCAGCGCCCAATAAGAAAAACCCAGCGCGTATGACGGGGCCGGTCGCGCCATGCAATAGGAAACCCGGCTCGTGGCCGGGTTTCCTTCTAGATCATATTCATCTGCGCAAGCGTTGCGTTGTACCAATGCTCCCAGTTCGGCGGGCAGTACTTCTTGGCCGCCTCCACCGAGATGGTGTAGCCGTAGCCGCGGGCAAGGCCGGCAACGTGGTCGCGGATGGCCTCTTCCCAGCTTCCCCAGCTGCAGCCGCCCCAGCCCCAGGCGTTGCAGCTGCCGGAGCAGTACAGGCCCTTCGAGCTTTCGGTGTTGGAGATAGCGGGCGACCAACGCGGGTCCACGCCGTAGTCCCAAGCGGCCTCGGCGAACACCTTGCCCGTGCCTGCCATAGGCGAACCGGCCAGATATGCGTCGATGCGGCCGGCCCACTGCGCCACGAACACGTCGCGCTCGCTTGCCCAATCGGCGCCGTCGTCGCTGGGCGCCTCCACGGTGCCCGCGGAAGATCCGCCCGCTGCCTCGGCGGCAGCCGGAGCGCTGGCGGAATCGGCCTGCTCCTGCTTGTCCGCCTCCTTTGCGGTTTCGGTCTTGGCTGCCTCGGCTTCAGCAGCCTTTGCGGCCTCTTCGGCCTGGCGGGCAGCTTCCTCCTGCGCTTTGCGCTGGGCCTCCTGGCGCGCCTGCTGGGCGGCGGAAAGCGCCTGCTCGGCGTTGGCTGCCTCGGCGTCGGCGTCCTTCTTTGCCTGCGAAAGGCCGCGCTTCGTTTGGTCGAGCTCGTCTTTCAACTCGCTAAGGCGCTTGATCTCGGCCTGGTTGCTGCTGTAGATGTGGGACACGTACTCAAGCGACGTGAAGAAATCCACGATGTTCTCGGAGCTGAGGACCATTTCCAGCAAGCCGGGCGTGGAAGCCTGGGTCTTGTACAGCTTCACCGCGGCAGCGGAGCTGCGCTCCTGCTGAGTGGGAAGGGTGTCCTCGATCTCGGCGATGCGCGCCTCGTTGTCGGCGATCTGCTGATTCAGATCGTCGATGCGGCTTATGGCCTGGTCGTACTCGGCGGCAGTGCGCTCGACCTCCTGCTGTGCGGCGTCTGCCTGCACGTTCGTGTCGATGTCCTCTGCCCATGCGGTTCGCTGAGCCATGCCCGCGACCGGCACGCTTGCGAAGGCCAGCGTCGCGCTCAAGGCGACGGTCAGCGGCAAGCGGTGGCGAGGGCGGCTGCTCGGGTTCGTTTGAAGTTTGTTAGAAAACATCCGCCATCCTTCGATTTATAACAATTGGCAATAATTATACCGGCCAGATATGTTCAAACCGTGCCGCTCATTAAACGTGCACAAGCGCTCGAGCCCGTCGGATCGCCCGATGATTGCATGTTGCCGGGCCTCGGGGCGTGCGATGGCGGTTTTCAGCGTGGTACAATCGGGGGCACTGCGAAAACCCAGGTTGGCGGGGCATCATTCGCCCGACTGCGGCCGCGAGCAAAAGGAAGCACCATGTCAAAGGGAACCTACTCGTTCACCACGCCTATCTATTATGTGAACGCCGAGCCCCATCTGGGCACGGCCTACACCACCGTCGCCGCCGACACCGTCGCGCGCTACCAGCGCATGAACGGCTACGACGTGGCGTTCGTCACGGGCATGGACGAGCATGGCCAGAAAGTGGCCGATACCGCCGAGTCGAAGGGCATGACCCCGCAGGCCTGGTGCGATTCCATGGAGCCGGCGTTCCGCAACGTGTGGGACCTGCTCGACATCACCTACACCGATTTCGTGCGCACCACCCAGCCGCGCCATGCCCGCACCGTGCAGAAGTTCTGGCAGGACCTGTTCGACAAGGGCTGGTGCTACAAGGGCAGCTACGAGGGCTGGTACTGCGTGCACGAGGAAACCTATTATGCCGAGTCCGACCTTGAGAAGAACGAGGACGGCGAGCTGGTGTGCCCCGATTGCCATCGCCCGGTGCAGAAGGCCGGCGGCGAGGAGAACTGGTTCTTCAAGCTTTCCGAGTTCCAGGAGCCGCTGCTGAAGTTCTACGAGGAGAACCCCGACTTCATTCGTCCCGAAACGCGTAAGAACGAGGTGGTCACCTTCGTGAAGAGCGGCCTGAAGGACCTGTCCATCAGCCGTTCCACCTTCGACTGGGGCGTGCCGCTGCCCTTCGACGAGGGCCACGTGGCCTATGTGTGGGCCGACGCCCTGCTGGCCTACCTCACGGGCATCGGCTACGGCGACGAGCAGCGCGCCGGCGAGTTCGAGCAGCGCTGGCCCATGCAGTACCACTTCGTGGGCAAGGACATCACGCGCTTCCACTGCGTCATCTGGCCGGCCATGCTCATGGCCGCCGGCCTGCCCATCACGCACACCGTGTTCGGCCACGGCTTCCTGCTCACCAAGGGCGAGAAGATGTCGAAGTCCAAGGGTAACGGCATGAAGCCCGCCGACCTGGTGAAGATCTTCGGCGTGGATGCCTACCGCTACTACTTCATGTCCGACGTGCAGTTCGGCCATGACGGCAACATCTCCATGGAGCGCATGGTGCAGGTGTACAACGCCGACCTGGCCAACACCTGGGGCAACCTGTGCAGCCGCGTGTTCAACATGACGAACAAGTACTTCGACGGCAAGGTGCCCGCTGTGCCGACCGACGCCGCCGAGCGCGTTGCCAACCCCATGCTGCCCATCGTCGAGCAGCTGTACGCGAAGTACGACGCCTGCATGTCCCAGGTCGACTTCACCGGCGCTGCCGCCGCGGTGCAGGAGCTTGCCGGTCGCGTGAACCTTTACGTCGAGGAAAGCGCTCCGTGGAACCTGGCGAAGAAGGAAGAGACCCAGGGCGATCTGGCCGCCGTCATCTACAACGCGCTCGAGGCAATCCGCATCATCGCGCTGTACATGGCCCCGTTCATGCCGAACACCTCCAACGAGGTGTTCGATCGCCTGAGCCTGGGCAAGGTCACCGACGTGGTGGACGTCGAGGGCGCCACGAAGTGGGGCCAGCTGTCCGCCGGCAACACGGTCACCGTGGGCGACCCGCTGTTCCCGCGCCTGAACATGGACGAGATCCAGATCGAGGAATAAAAGCGTTCCGCCTGCCAAACGGCAGGCGGAACGCTTGATGCTGCGGCGGATCGCGGCGAAGGAGCCTCCTTCGCCGCGCCGCACATCGCGACACTTCAAGTCCTGACATTTCGGGGACGTAGCGTTAAGTGTCAGGGCGAAGGGGAGACCCTTCGCCCTGCTGCATATATATGTATAGGGAAGGGATGCATGGCCGAGGAAGAGCAACAACCGGTTTTCGCCGACGCGCTGTTTCGGCAGAAACGCAAGCATGGAAAGTTTCGCCTGGTGGAGCCGCCGCGGCTTGCCGGTCCGGTGGCGGACACGCATGCGCATGTGCACCTGCTTGCCGATCCGGCACTGGAGTTCGCGCGCTGCGCGGCGTGGGGTGTGGATTTCGTCTGCGACATCATCGACGTGCAGGAAGATGCCCCGGATGTGTTCGAGCGCTTCGATGGCTGGTTTGCCGAAGCGCAGTCTCGCTTGCCCGAAGTGGTGGAGCGCACGCGCGAGGTGTTGGCCGCCGGCGGCGATGAGCTGACGCATCTGCCCGATGGCGCCGATGCGGCGCGTTTCGCCTTGCCCGACGATGCGGCGTCGCGTCCGCTGCCGCGCCTGCGTCTGGCAGCCGGCGTGCATCCGCATAACGCGCGCTTCTACGATGACGCTATGGAATCTCGCCTGGTCAATCGCCTGGCCGACCCGCGTATATGCGCCGTGGGCGAGATCGGCCTGGACTACCATTACGACCTTTCGCCGCGCGAGGATCAACGGCAGGCGTTCCGCCGTCAGATCCGCTTGGCGCACGCCACGGGCCTTCCCGCGGCGTTGCACGTGCGCGAGGCGCATGACGAGGCGTTCGCCATCCTGCGCGAGGAGGGCTTCCCCGAGGCGGGCACGTTGCTGCACTGCTTCGACCTGGACTGGGAAACGCTCGAGCCGTGGGTGGATCGCGGCTGCTTCGTGGCTTTGGGCGGTGCGCTCACATTCAAGCGCTGCCAGGACACGCGCGACGCGGTCGCGCGCACCCCCCGCCACCTGTTGCTCACCGAAACCGATTCGCCGTACATGACGCCCGAGCCTATGCGCGGCATGCCGTGCGGCCCCGCGCACACCGTGTTCACCGCGGCGTGCATGGCCGAGGTGCTCGGGTGCGAAACCGAAAAGGCCAGAAGCCAGATGCTGGCTCAAATCGCGCAAAACGCGCGCGCATTGTTGGACCGCCCACCCACACCCTGGCAGATCGAACATGCGCAAACCGCCGCAACTGAAAGGAATTGCGAATGAAACGCCTGATCATCGTCGGCTCGCCTCGTGTCGAGGGGCGAAGCGGCGCGCTTGCGGACCTTTTGTTCGAAAGCTGCATCGAGGAGTGCCCGGAAGACGAGGTGTACCTGGCGCCTGTATCCACGCTCGACGTGGCCGGCTGCAACGCCTGCGATTTCTGCAAGCGCAAGGCGCAGGGCGCGATGACCGAGCAGGAGGCCGCCGAGGATGAGGCCTTCGAGGAGCAGCGCGCCGAGGACGAGGCGCCGCGCCGTTGCGCTATCCGTGACGACATGGACGACGTGTACCCGCTGCTCGAGGATGCTGACGAGCTGATCGTCGTGGCGCCGGTGTATTTCGCCGGTCCGTCTTCGCAGCTCAAGTGCATGCTCGATCGTTTCCAGCCGTACTTCTGGACGCGCACCCGTGCGCGCAAGCGCCCGTGCACGCTGCACGTGGTGGGCGAGGGCGGCGACCCGCACGGCTTCGACCCGCTTGTGGGGTGCGTCCGCTCTGCCGCCGCTGTGGCGGGCTTCCGCTTGGAGCGCGTGCTGGATTGGGTCGGCAAGATCGACGAATCCGGCGAGATCGTCGACGAAGCCGACGAGTATCCCGTCGAGGGGCCCGTGGTGCGCGCCTTCGCTGGGGGCAAGATGGTCGACCAGGGCGCTGGCGAGCAGGAGCTGCCGGCCGAGGATGAGCCGGCGGAGCAGGCTGACGAGTACGAGCCCGAGGCGTACGCCGAGGATGACTTCGCCGCCCAGCTGGCCTCCCAGGCGCAGCGTCGCCAGAACCGCGCGCGCCTGAACCTGGGCGAGAACGGCGCCGAGCGCCAGGTCATCCAGCTTGACGAGGACGGCCGCCGCATCGATGCGGCGCAGCACGGTCGCAAGCGTTCGGCTCAGAAGAAGCACGCCAACGCCAAGCGCGGCACGAACGGCACGGTGCAGGCCAAGCACGAGAACCCGCATGCTCCCAAGGGCAAAGGCGGGCAGGGCAAGTCCGGCAAGGGCGGCTCGAAGCAGGGCGGCGGCCGCGGCAAGCAGGGGAAGCGCCGTGGGTAGCGTATCGTCTTTGGCCAACCTTTCGGTCACTCGGCAGGTGCTGGCAGATCACGGGCTTTCGGCAAAGTACTCGCTTGGGCAGAACTTCCTGGTCAACGAGGCCATCGTGGCGAAGATCGTGGCGCTGGCCGAGCTCGAGGGCGCGGACAACGTGCTCGAGATCGGCCCCGGCATCGGCACGCTCACCATGGCTCTGCTGCAAAACGCGAAGCACGTCACGTCCATCGAGCGCGATACCGACCTGCCTGCTGTGCTGGCCGAAACGCTGGAGCCGTGGTGGGATTCGTTCACGCTTATCCAGAAAGATGCGCTTGACCTGCAGCTTTCCGACTTAGATGGGCAAGACGCCCCCAACAAGCTGGTGGCTAACCTGCCGTACGCCGTTGCCGCAACGGTGGTGCTCGACTATCTCCAGCGCATCGAATCGCTTGATTCTGCAACGGTGATGGTGCAGAAGGAGGTGGCCGACCGTATGGCCGCCGAGCCGGGCACGAAGAACTACGGCGCCTACACCGTGAAGCTGCGGCTGTACGCGCAGCCGGCGGGGCGCTTCCCGGTCAGCCCGAACAACTTCTTCCCGCCGCCGCGCGTGGACAGCGCGGTCATCCGCCTGAACCGCACGCCTGTGCTCGATGAGCAGGGGAAACCGCTTGACGGGGAAGTGGTGCGCGCCGCTTGCACCATGGCCGACGCCGCGTTCGCCAGCCGTCGTAAAACGCTGTCGAACTCGTGCAAAACCTACTTCGCCGGCCGCGGTGCCGGCGGCGCCGCGGTGGCTCCGCATCTTCCGGAGCTGTTCGAGCAAGCGGGCATCGACCCTAAACGTCGCGGCGAGACGCTCTCGCTGGCGGAGTTCGTGAACATGGGCAAGGCGCTGCTGGCGCTGCAGCAGGGTTAGCGCTTGGAAGCCGATATGCTACTTGGGCCGCGTTCATCGCGGCCCTTTTTGCGTAAAGCAGGGTTAGGAAAGCGAGTCTGCAGCAGTCTAGTAGGTGCGGGTTAGTTTGCCGTAGCAGCTTTTTCCCGGCTGCAAAGCCAGCAGTTGCAGGAAAGTTAGCGTTGTCATGCGCTCCGTCAAGCATCGTTTTCAAGCGAAAACATGCCTGGTATATGGCTATTGTGTGGGAACTGCTACGGAATTAGGTGCAAAACATGGAGAAGTAAGCGTGCATTGACCCGCATGATACAATTTTGAGCTGTTATCTGTGTGTTATGTAGGAAAGAGCAACTATGGACTTAGCGAAACAAGCGCAAATCGTCGACTCCATTCATGATACGTTACACGATTTCGTCGGTCAACGCCTAAAAGTGCGCGCCAACATGGGCCGCTCCAAGATCGTCGAGAGCGAGGGCACGCTCATGCAGGTGCACCCGCAGCTGTTCATCATGGAAGTCGATCGCAAGCGCGGCCGCACCGCCCGTCAGTCGTACCAGTATGTCGACGTGCTCACCGGCATGGTCGAGCTGTCGCAGAACGGCGAGCCGCTGTTCGAGCCTTTCGTTCCCGAAGGCGACGAGCCGGGCGTGGAGTCTCCTCTCGTGGAGGAGCGCGTCCTGTCGTAAGCGGTTTCAACCGTGAACTTTTTGCGGATGCCCGCGAAGAAGTGTTTGACAAACAGCGTTTGAACGAGGAAAATACTTTCTCGCGCAAAGCGCAATACCCATGGGGATGTAGCTCAGCTGGGAGAGCATTACGTTCGCAACGTAGGGGTCGTGGGTTCGAATCCCATCATCTCCACCATGGAATTGCAAGGGCTGCTGGTAATCCGGCAGCCCTTTTTCTTTTCCCAGACACTTCGGGGACGTAGGGCTAAGTATCCGATCTGGCCGGAATCGGCGGGAGAGCGGTTTCGATGGCGTTGGCGCAACTCGAAAGCGGTCGCTGCTGCCGTCCGTTGGTTTGCGGAGCGGGCTCATATAGATAAATAAGGAGCATCATGGCTGGTTTGAAAGCGGTTTTGTTCGACAACGATGGCACGCTGGTGGATTCACGCGAGCTGCTTTTGGCGAGCTTCCACTATGCGGGTCCTGCGGTGCTGGGCCGTCAGCTCAGCGACGAGGAGTACCTGCAGAAAGTGGGACAACCGCTGGCCGTGCAGGTCAAGGACTACACGGACGATCCGGTGCTGCAGGAGCGGTTCTGCGAAGCGTATCGAGCGCACAACAAAACGGTGCACGATAAGATGATCAAGGCGTTCCCCGGAACGGTTGAGGCGCTGGCGGAGCTCGCAGGCGCGGGCCTGAAGCTGGGCGTGGTCACTTCGAAGCGTCATGCGGTTGCCTGGCGCGGGCTTGAGGTGGTGGGCGCCGCATCGTACCTGGATTGCTGTGTGGGCTGGGACGATATCGAGCGCCCGAAGCCCGATCCCCAGCCGGTGGTCCGCGGTTGCGAGCTGCTGGGGTTCGATCCCAGCGAGTGCCTGTACGTCGGCGACGCCCCGTTCGACCTGCAATCCGGCAACACGGCAGGCGCAAGCACTGCGGCGGTGACCTGGGGCATGTTCAACGAGCCCGCTCTGACGGCCGAGCGCCCCTCGTTCGTTTCTCACACCTGGGACGAGCTGATCGCAAGCACGCTGGCGTTGCTCTAGCTTTCGACACCTGCGGGGCATCGGACACTTTGGGGACACGACATTAAGTGTCCGATCAGGGGGCGCCGTCGGGTTGGACAGATGGCGCTATGTCCCCGAAACGTCTGCTGGCGTTGCTCTAGGCGCTTGCGGTTATCGTGCGGAAGCTTGCTTGCGGGTTTTGGCTGCGGCTTTGGGGCGGTATACTTGCCGCGTGATTGATGGACAGTTCGAAAACCTCCTGTCGGTAAATAAAACTAGGTACCTTGCCCGCTGGTCGCGGCGGGCGTTTTGCGTGACAACACGCGATTCTATCAGCGGGGGCGAACAGCTCCTGCTGCATCGTTGCAGGTTGTCGCGCATTTCGAAAAGGGCCTTTCCGACGGCGGTTTTCGCTTGATTGAAGGGCTTTTGCTATGTATGGGCTGAAAACGGAGAGCAGCTTCGACGCTGCGCATTTCCTGACCGATTACCACGGCAAGTGCGAGAACCTGCACGGTCATCGCTGGCGCGTGGTGGCGTATCTCGAGCAGGCCGAGCTGCAAACCGAGGGCACGCACAAGGATATGGTCATCGACTTCGCGGACTTCAAGCATGCGCTGCGCGACCTTACCGAGGAGCTCGACCACTCGTTCGTGGTAGAGGAGGGCTCGCTCATGCCCAAAACCCTGGATTGCCTGCGCGAGGAGGGGTTCACGCTGTCGATGATGCCCTTCCGCACCACCGCGGAGAACCTGGCGCGCTACTTCTTCGGCAAGCTTGTCGAGCAGGGTTTCCCCGTGTCGCAGGTGGACGTGTACGAAACGCCGAACAATTGCGCGATTTACCGCGCGTAGCGAAGTCATGACCTGCGAAAACGAAAACGCAACGGCAACCTATGGCAGCCTGCACGACGCGTTCTCGGCCTTCAAGCGCGCCGATGGCGCGCAAGCGCCCGCATTCGGCGCCGGCAAGACGTCGGCGCCCGCGCCTGCCACCGTGCATGGCTCGTTGTCGGCGGCCATTGCCGCTAGCGGTTCCCTGACGTCCGAGCTTGTCGCTGCCGATGGTGCCCAAACGGCTTCGCTTACCCCCGTTGCCGGCGCTGCGCCGGTCTCGGTGCCCGTTGCCGTGCAAGGTGTGCAGTCGTCTGCGTCCGCTGTTGCCGGCGCGGCGCCGGCCTCTTCGCTTGCTGCCGCCGTTAGGGCGCCGAAGCGCCGAAGCGCCGACCAGCCCAGCTCCCGGGCAACCATGCCGGTTGCGGAGCGGTTCGTCAGCATCAACGGCGAAGGGACGTGCGCGGGCAAGCTGGCGGCGTTCATCCGATTCACCGGCTGCAATCTGCGTTGCGGTTATTGCGACACCATGTGGGCGAACGTCCCGGGTGCCGCGGCGAAGGACGAAGCCCCCGAGCAGCTGGCGGCGTGGGTGCGGCAGACCGGCGTGGAATGCGTGACGCTCACCGGTGGCGAGCCGGTGCTGCAGCCGCTGCTGCCTCAGCTGGTGGAGCTGCTGCTGGGCGAACCCGGCCCGAACGGGCGCGGCCTGCGCGTGGAGATCGAGACGAACGGCGCCGCCGACCTGGGAGAACTTGCCGCGTTGCGTGCGCGTGTCGGCGACGCTGCGCCTGGGTCGCTCTCCTTCACCGTAGATTGGAAGCTGCCGTCAAGCGGCATGGAGCAGCAGATGCTGCCTGCGAACTTCCGCCTGCTCGGCGCGCGCGACACGGTGAAGTTCGTGTGCGGGCAGGGCGATTTGCCGCGCGCTTTGGAAGTTGCCCGGCAGCTCGATCTGCCGGGGCGCGTGCCGGTGTACCTGAGCCCGTGCTTTGGGGACATCGAGCCGGCGCGCATCGTTGAATTCATGCAAGAGAACCAAATGACCTGGGCAACCGCCCAAGTGCAGCTGCACAAGGTCATTTGGCCTGATGTTGAGAGGGGCGTGTAAGGATGGGCATTTTCGAGGGACAGGCGTTCTCCTCGTTCGCGGCTGCGGCCGCCAACGCGCGTGAGAACCTGCGCGTGCACGGGACGCTGGGCGAGGACCCGGCGCCGCGCGACGAGAACGGCAAAGTGTGCGGCGAGAACCCGCAAAAGGCGCTCGTGCTCAGTAGCGGCGGCGTGGATTCCAGCACGCTTCTGGCCTTGGCGGTCAAGCGCTTCGGGGCGGAGAACGTGTTCGCGCTGAGCATCTCCTACGGCCAGCGTCACGAGAAGGAGATCGAAAGCGCGAAGGCCGTCGCCGCGCATTATGGCGTTGAGCAGCGCTTCCTCGACCTTTCCGCCATCTTCGCCGACAGCGACTGCAGCTTGCTCGAGCACTCCTCGCAAGACGTTCCCGAGGAAAGCTATGCCGAGCAGATCGACGAGGCGGACGGTTCCCCGGTCAGCACGTACGTGCCGTTCCGCAACGGGCTGTTCCTGTCGAGCGCTGCGTCCATGGCGTTGTCGCTGGGCGCGAGCGTGCTGTTCTACGGAGCGCACCACGATGACTGGGCGGGCGATGCTTACCCCGATTGCTCCATCGAGTTCGTGAACGCCATGAACCTTGCCATTACGCAGGGCACGGCGGGCCAGCTGCACATGGAGGCGCCGTTCGTGTCCTGGTCGAAGGCTGATATCGTGAAATGCGGCCTTGAACTGGACGTTCCCTACGAGCTTACGTGGAGCTGCTACGAGGGCGGCGAGCGTCCGTGCGGCAAATGCGGCACGTGCATCGACCGCAACCGCGCTTTCGAGGCCAACGGCATGCGCGACCCGCTGCTCGACAAGCTGGATGCCCAAGGGTAGGAGGCGAACCTGGCCGTTCGCAGAACCGCCTGCCGCCCAGCAGTCCAGAACCCATACAACCCGCGCGGCCCTTCCGGCTGCGCTTCCCAAGGAGGCCTCTATGACCAACGAGAAACCTATGCGCGCCGGTACCGACGACCTGTCGCTTCTGGGCAACCAGGGCGTGCAGTATCCGCAAACCTACGATCCCGGCGTGCTTGAGACGTTCGACAACAAGCACCCCGGCAACGACTACTTCGTGAAGTTCAACTGCCCGGAGTTCACGGCGCTATGCCCTATCACCGGTCAGCCCGACTTCGCCACCATCTACATCTCCTACGTGCCCGACGTGCGCATGGTAGAGAGCAAGAGCCTGAAGCTGTACCTGTTCAGCTTCCGCAACCATGGCGATTTCCACGAGGATTGCGTCAACGTGATTATGAAGGACCTGATCGCGCTGATGGACCCGAAGTACATCGAGGTGTGGGGCAAGTTCCTGCCGCGTGGCGGCATCTCCATCGATCCGTACTGCAACTACGGCAAGCCCGGCACACGCTGGGAGCAGGTTGCCTGGGATCGCCTGGCAAACCACGACCTGCATCCCGAGGCCGTGAACAACCGCTAGCAGCGCTTGACGCCCGCAGACATCGCCGTCTGCGGGCGTTTTTCATGCGGGATCACATACATTTGCGTGTTTTTTGGCAGGAACCATATGCGTGCGTTGACCTGGTAAAACGTTGCATCACACCAGGTCATCAGCCGATTATAAACGTGCGCGAGTGCGTGCGATTTCTCTATCGGATACAATGCTGGCATGCAAAAAACCACTTACATATCTATGACCGACGCCTTGCGGGCGCGTCCTGTGCTGGCGCGTGGCGTGTCGCTGGCGAACAAGGTCATCACCGACGCTGTGTACGTGGCGTATCCGTGCCTGCTTGTGTGGCTGGCGTATGCGGCGGCAACCGGTGCAGCCGGTGCGGCGGGCATGCTGCTCCGCGCCGCGCTGGTACCGGGTATCTCGTTCGTGCTGGTCACCGTGCTGCGCAAGGTCATCAACGCGCCACGTCCGTATGAGGTGTTCGACGCCGCTCCCGTCATCCCCAAGGATACGCGCGGCAATTCGTTCCCTAGCCGGCACGCGTTCAGCATCTTCGTCATAGCCATGACGTTTTGCGCCTGCTGCCCGCTTGCGTGGGCGGGACCGGTCATGCTGGCTGCCGGGGTGCTGCTGGCGGTCATCCGCGTGGTGTCGGGCGTGCATTTCCCCCGCGATGTCGTGGTGGGGGCTTTGTTGGGTATGCTTGCAGGTTTTGTGGGCCTCTGGATTCTTTAGTGGCGGGTTGATACAGTTATTGATATCAAATATCGATATCGGTTTGCCGATACCGTCCGTTTCGTTTCAGAGGGGGCAGATATGCTGACAGTTTCGAAGCGTACGTTGCTTTTAGTCGCCGGCATCGTTTGGCTTATCGCCGGCGGGAACATCGCTTGGCTGGGCATCCAGTCGTTCGCTCAGATGGGTCAAGGCATTTGGTGGCTGCTCGTCATCGGCGCCGCCGCGGTTTTCACTATGTTCCATGTCAAGGTATTCTCGAAGATGGTCGGCAAGCATGCCGTCCGCATCGCCGGCTACGAGGCTGATCGTGTGGGCGTGTGGAACTTCTTCGATGTGCCGGGCTACGCCATGATGGCCATCATGATGACCGGCGGCATCTCCCTTCGCGCGTTCGGCCTGGTCCCCGTGTGGTTCATCGCGTTCTTTTACACGGGCTTGGGCGTTGCGTTGGCGCTTTCCGGAGCAAGCTTCCTTATCCGTTTCGCGCGTCGCGGCAACCTTCCCGCACCGTGCCCGGTGGTTCCCGGTGCGGCTTCGCGCGGATAACCGTTGCATAACCGCATTCATCACGAAGGCCCGCTCAGCTGAGCGGGCCTTCGCTTTGCTACCGGGAAATCCTGGCGAAGGGGATCCTGGTAAGGGGTTGTTCCGGTCAGGGGCATCTTGCGAAACTGCCCCGTCGCGGCTATGGCGCGTGCCGTTGGGGAAACGGAAACGCCATAGCCTTTTGGGGGGTTGCCACCTGGCGGCGCTTTTCGCTTTCGGCTGGGGAAATAGGAGCCGCTAACGCGTGCCGTCATGGGCGGTTGGTTGTTGTGGGGCTACTTGATGGCTTCGAAGCCGGCTGCCAGGTCGGCGATGATGTCGTCGATGTTCTCGGTGCCGATGGACAAGCGCACGGTGGTGGGCTTGATGCCAGCCGCCAGCAGCTCATCCTCGGTCAGCTGGGAGTGCGTGGTGGAAGCCGGGTGGATGACCAGCGACTTCACGTCGGCGACATTGGCCAACAGGCTGAACAGGCTCAAGGATTCGGTGAACTTGCGGGCGTCGTCGGCGGTGCCCCTCACGTCGAAGGTGAAGATGGAGCCGGCGCCGTTGGGGTAGTACTCGTCATAGAGTTCCTTGGCGCGGCCGGTTGCCAGCGCCGGGTGGTTCACGGAAGCAACCTGCGGATGGTTGTTCAGGAACTCCACCACCTTCAGCGCGTTCTCCACGTGACGGTCGACGCGCAAGGACAGCGTCTCCAGGCCCAGCAGCAGCAACCATGCGTTGAACGGGGAGAGCGTGGCGCCCTGGTCGCGCAGCAGCGTGGCGCGGGCCTTCGTGATGTAGGCTGCGGGGCCGGCGGCCTCGGTGAACACCACGCCGTGGTAGCTGGGGTTGGGCTTTGCCACGCCGGGGAACTTATCGGCGTTCGCGGCCCAGTCGAACGTGCCGGCATCGGTGATCACGCCGCCCATGGCCGTGCCGTGGCCGCCGATGAACTTGGTGGCGGAATGGACGACCACGTCGGCGCCGTGCTCGATGGGGCGCAGCAGGTAGGGTGTGGAGAAGGTGGCGTCCACGATCAGCGGTACGTTGTGGCGGTGCGCGATATCGGCCCAGGCCTTAAGGTCGAGCACGTCGGAGTTCGGGTTGCCAAGCGTCTCGGCGTAGAGCAGCTTGGTGTTGTCCTGGATGGCGGCCTCGACGGCGTCCAGGTCGGCGGGGTTGACGAACGTGGTGGAAAGCCCTTGCTCGGCCAGGGTGTGCTCGAACAGGTTCAGCGTGCCACCGTACAGGTTGGTGGAGGACACGATGTGGTCGCCGGCAGTGGCGATGTTCTGCACGGCGATGGTGATGGCGGCGGAACCGGTTGCCACGCCAAGGGATCCGACACCGCCCTCGAGCGCGGCAACGCGCTCCTCGAAGGTGCTAACCGTGGGGTTGGTCAGGCGGCTGTAGATGTTGCCGGGCTCGGTTAGGCCGAAGCGGCCGGCGGCGGTAGCGGCGTCTTTGAACACGAAGGACGAGGTCAGGTAGATCGGCACGGCGCGGGCGTCGGTTGCCGGATCGGGCTGCTCTTGGCCGGCGTGCACTTGCAAGGTCTCGAATGCGTACTTCTGTTTCTCAGACATCTGGCTATCTCCTAAATCGATTACCATAGCTTTCTTGTTCTCATATAACGTGATGACGGTTCGTAGTTATACCGAAGCAAAGGAAGCGGGTCAATAGGAATATAGGAGATTCCGTTTGCGGGGTATTTCGAAATTCAGATACCTGGTTTTTCATGCTGTCGATAAGCCTAGCGAATAAATGGGAAATACCGCTTCGAATATGCCCCATGGGGGTATGTAAGTGCTACAATCGGCTTGTACTGTTAACCAAAGCTAAGAAAGGTGGGACCATGGTCGCGACCGTGATCATCTGCATCGTCATCGCCGTTGCCGCCGTGTTCGCGGGCAGAAGGGCCGTTCGCACGTTCTCGGGAGACGGGTCGTGTTGCGGGAGGAAACGCACGAAGAAGGCCTCCTGCTCATGCTGCGGGGGCGGAAACGAGAAGAAGGCTTCCCGCGGGAAGCCTTCTGAGTAGCGGATCGGAGGTTTTGCGAGCCGCGTTATGCCAGCAACGCGCCTAGGCGCATGCACTCGGCGGCGGCGTCATCGTCGGGGTAATCCTTGGCGATGACGCTGTCCACCACGTTCAGGCCGGCCTCGTCGGCGCGCTGCTCCCACAGCTCCATCCATTCGCCGTCGTTCCAATCGTAGGAGCCGAAGAGGGCCACCTTCTGGCCGGACAGCGCGGGTTCAACCTCGTCGTACATGGGCAAGAACTCGGTGTCCTCAAGCTCCTCGTCGCCCATGGCCGGGCAGCCGAAGGCGAACGCGTCGAAGTCACCGATGCGGTCAGCGCTGAAATCGTTGCATTGCACCAGGTCGGCGGTACCGCCCGCCGCGCGCACGCCCTGCGCCACCAGATCTGCCATGGCCTCGGTGTTGCCCGTGCCGCTCCAGTACACCACTGCTACTTTGCTCATCTGCATATCCTTTCGTTTGCAAGGGAAGCGTCGGTCTTGTGCCGAACGGTCGAGGCGCTTCGGGCGAGCGCATCGACCGTTCGGCGCGAATGCGGCAAGGGTGCGTTCCGCCGCCGGTGTTGCATGCTTGCGGCGTTTGCGCGCTTGCGAGCCTTTCGCGTCTACGGACGCAGGTTACACCGCTGCCGCGAACGCCTCCTGAGCGGGGAAGTTCTCGTCGATGGAGGCAAGGCAGTCGATGGGCACGCCCTCGTCGAACAGGTCCTCGTAGGCGGCGGTGCAGGTTTTGTAGCAGCAGAAGCACGCCTGCGCATCGCGGGCGCGGCTGTATACCTTCCAGCAGCCGCTGCACAGGCTGTTCTCGCCCTTGTTCTCGATGAAGCCCACTACGTCGTCGTAAGGGTAGCCCAAGAAGAACCCGATCTCGTGCGGGAACGCACAGCTGCCGGAAAGCGTGGCGGCCAGGTCGGTTCCGCAGATGCGGCGGTGCAGCTTGGCGATGCAGGCGGAAAGGTCGGAGGGGTCGTAGCCCTCGTCTTGCAGATAGCGGAATACCTCGGGCTGCGCAAGGTATTCACTCAGCATGGTTGGACGGTACACGTACAACAACAAACCGGTCTTTCGCCGTGCCAATATCTCGATACGCACTCCGCACGGCTCGAGTTTTTTGCGGCAGATGCCCAGATCATGGGCGAACTTGGTTGAGTCGAGGGCACTGAGCGCGGCGCTTCCGTCGGGGTTTTCGCCGGTGTCGGCGCCTTCGCGGTATACGAACATGTTCGCCGGCTTCAGCCCGGCAAGCGCAGGGGAGCAGTGGTGCACCAGCTTGCGCTCAAGATCGGCGGTGCGACTCGGCCTTGCACCTGATGCGCCTATGATCATAGCGGCTCCTTCCCATTCATGTAACCCGTGGCTAACATAGTAAGCATAAGTAAACCGCAGTCAACATGTTTGGGGAATCTTCGCAAAAGATTTTTCGCCGAAGGCGGGCACGGCGGGGAAGCGGCGCCGGTCCGCAAGGCGCCGGCGGGCGGACCGGCACCATGCGGACCAGCTCGTCAGCAGCGGGCCTGCGAACCGTCAACGTCGAGGCGTCGGCGCCTCCCCCGCACGCAACCCGCTACACCAGCGTCAGCGCGATGAGGGTGGCGGCGATCACGCCAAGGATGATGGTGAGGGCGTTCGCGAAGCCGGCCAGGCCGCCGTCGCCGCCCGACATCTGGGTATACATAGGCGCAAGCGCGCTTGCCGGGCTCCATACCAGCAGCGTGAGCAGGGCGCGCATAACGTCGTCGACCGGAAGCGCCAGCCAAACGATGCAGGTCAGCACCACGCTGAACGCTGCGCGCAAACCTACCAGGCGGGCCACCTTCGCCATGCGTTCGCGCGAGACTGAGAAGCTCATCATGAGCCCCAGCATGAACATCGCCAGAAACGAGTTGGCATTGGCGATGGGCTCGGTGAAGGCCACCAGCTCGGAGGGCAGGCGCACTCCCGCCACCGACAGCACGATGATCAGCAGGTACGTGTCGAAGGGCAGGCTGGAGAACAGGCGCTTGGCGACGAATCGCACCGGATGCTCGATGCGCTTGCCCCCGGCGATCAGGCCGGTGAGCGCGTAGGAGCCGCCGGCCATCATGAACGCGTTGCCGGCGTCGTAGAGGCAGGTGGCCACGGCCATGGTGGGCGAGAAGATGGCCTGCACGAACGGCAGCGCGAAGCATCCCAGGTTGAATCCACAGGCGTTGAGCAGGTAAAACGCGCGGTCGCTGCGCTTGGCGCGCGGGGTGATGGCGAAGGTGACCAGGTATGCGCCGAAGGCGAAGGCGAAGCCGAGGGGCACGAGCAGCAGCATCTCCGGCGAAAAGTCGGCGGCGCCGAACGCGTGCAGCACCGCGCAAGGCAGCGTGAACGTGAACACGATCTTCGACACGAACTCGCCGGGCATGTTGCCGAGCTTGCCGGTGTGGCCCATCCAGTAGCCTGCGATGATGATGCAGACGAAGGCGAATACTTTGATGAGTGCGGTTTCCATGCTGTTCTTTCTTCCTAGGCCCCTTTGAGAAGCCCGTTGGCGTTTTCCCTGTGCAAAACGGGAAAACGCGCAAACCCCCAACCAATCGAATCCCGAAAGAAACCGGTCAGGGGCCTGCGCGTTGTGCGACTTGCGTATGCGGTTGTAGGGCAAGGGGCTTATGCGACAGCTTCGTTCCCTCGTCGGGTTTGCCTTACAGATGCGCGTTGATGAGCTTCGGGCGGAAGCCTTCGCCTTCGAGCGCCTTGACGATCTGCTGCTTGTGGTCGGTGCCGAACGCCTCGATGGTGACGCGTAGCTCCACGGCGGCTTGGCGGTTCGTGGTGACGAACTGGTTGTGGTCCAGGCGGATGACGTTGCCCTTGTTGTCGGCGATGACCTGCGCCACGCGCACCAGCTCGCCGGGGCGGTCGGGCAGAAGCACCGACACGGTGAAGATGCGGTCGCGCTGGATCAGGCCGTGCTGCACCACCGAGGACATGGTGATGACGTCCATGTTGCCGCCGGAGAGGATGGAGACGACCTTCTTGCCCTGGAAGTCCAGGTGGCGAAGGGCGGCCACGGTGAGCAGGCCGGAGTTCTCCACGACCATCTTGTGGTTCTCGACCATATCCAGGAACGACGCGATCAGCTCGTCGTCATCGACGGTGATGATGCCGTCGAGGTTCTCTTGGATGTAGGGGAAGATCTTGTCGCCGGGCTCGAGCACCGCGGTGCCGTCGGCGATGGTGTTGGCGCGCGGCAGCTTCACCACGTGGCCCGCCTCAAGGGAGGCCTTCATGCATGCGGCGCCGGAGGGCTCCACGCCGATGACCTTGATGTGGGGGTTGAGCAGCTTGGCCAGCGTGGAGACGCCCGTGGCAAGCCCGCCGCCGCCGATGGGCACCAGGATGTAATCGACCAGCGGCAGCTCCTGCACGATCTCCATGGCGATGGTACCCTGGCCCGTGGCGACGCCCAGGTCGTTGAAGGGGTGGATGAACGTGTAGCTGTTCTCCTCGGCAAGCTTGAGCGCGTGTTCGTAGGCCTCGTCGTAGACGTTGCCGGCCAGCACCACGTCGGCGCCCAGGGCTTTGGTGCGCTCGACCTTGATGAGCGGGGTGGTGGTGGGCATGACGATGGTGGCCTTGACGCCGTAATGCTGCGCGGCGTAGGCGACGCCCTGCGCGTGGTTGCCGGCGGAAGCGGTGATCAGACCGTGCGCACGTTCCTCGTCGGTCAGCGTGCTGATCTTGTAGTAGGCGCCGCGCACCTTGTAGGCACCGGTGCGCTGCATGTTCTCGGGCTTGAAGAACACGCGGTTGCGGGAAATCTCGCTGAAGTAGGGGCTTTCAATAAGCTTCGTCTCCTGTGTAACTTCCTTGACTTTGGCTGCGGCTTCTTCGAATGCGTCCAGCGTCAGCATAGTTTCACCCCTTTTGTTTTCGGTTCGCGGCGGTTTAGTGTCGGTGAACATCATAGCCGTGCGAGCGCTACAATGGGGAGGTTCCATATCAGCGCGACAAAATTCGACGCTTTGCCTAGGTTTAAGGCTTGGGAAGGGTGCGAAAATGCTGTCCGGTTTCCGGACGGTTGGCGCTACGTCCCCGTGCGGCCCATGTGGCAGTTCGGGGCGAAGCGTGCAAAGCGCTGCCGTTCCGCGCGCATAAGCGCGCATGTTGGGGCGCAAAGCCCCGGAAAGGACGACCATCATGAAGGTCATCGCCACCCCGAACGCCCCCGCGGCCATCGGCCCCTACGTGCAGGGCCGCGTGTGCGGCAACCTGCTGTTCGCCAGCGGCCAGATCGCGCTGTCCCCGGAGACCGGCGAGCTTGTCGGCACCACCATCGAGGAGCAGACGGCGCAGGTCATGAAGAACGTGGCCGCCATCTTGGCCGAGGCGGGCACCGACTTCGACCACGTGCTGAAGGCCACGTGCTTCCTGGATGACATCGACGACTTCGCCGCATTCAACGCCGAGTACGCCAAGTCCTTCGGCGACGCCCGTCCGGCCCGTTCGGCCGTGGGCGTGGCCAAACTCCCCAAGGGCGCCCTGGTGGAAGTCGAGGTAATCGCGGAGGTGTAACGGTTTCGCCGTTCTGCCGAACGGCGAATCTACTCGACGCTGCGGGCCGCTGCGACACCCCGCCTTCGCACGAGCTTGAAGGCTTGCGTATCAAATACGCGGCGCCTTCACGCTCCCGCGAATTCGGGGCACCGCAGCGGCCCTCGTTGACTTTGCCGCCATCTGCGAGTGAAGCGAAGCTGGCGCTTTCGGGGAGGGGTGACGCTGCGTCGTTGCTCATGTGCTTGCTTGCTGCGAACGGCGGCGTGCGCGGGGCGAACGGCGTGCGCATTAGAGATTGTCTGCAGCCTTGGCGCGTGCGCCGGACGCTGCCCTACCATGTACGCGATGAAAAGCCCGACCAGGCAGCTCGGCTTTGAGCGTTCGTTCCCGCCGTGCGATGCTTTCGGGCCGCAACCTACCTGTGAGGAGCAATCGCATGTGCGGAATCGTCGGTTTCACGGGCACGCGCCCGGCGCAGGGCATCCTGATCGAGGGCCTGTCGCGCCTTGAGTATCGCGGCTACGACAGCGCCGGAGTGGCCATCTACCAGGACGGCAAGCTCGAGGTGGTGCACCGCAAGGGCAAGGTTTCCAGCTTGGCGCACACGCTGGGGCATTTCAACTTCGAAGGCACCTGCGGCATCGGACATACGCGTTGGGCAACCCACGGCCGTCCGAGCGAGGCTAATGCCCATCCGCACACCAGCTGCGACGGCCGCATCGCCGTGGTGCACAACGGCATCATCGAGAACTTCGCCGACCTGCGCGAGGAGCTGCAGGCCGCGGGGCATTCCTTCACCAGCGACACCGACACCGAGGTGGTGCCGCATCTGATCGAGCAGGCGTTGCGCGACGGCGCGCCCGACCTGCTGTCCGCCGTTCGTGCCGCGTGCGAGCGTTTGGTGGGCGCCTATGCGCTGGCCGTCGTGTCCGCCGACGAGCCGGGCACCATCGTGGCCACGCGCAAGGACTCCCCGCTGGTGGTGGGCCAGGGCGCCGAGGGCGCCTACGTCGCCAGCGACATCATCGCCATGATCGACGCCACGCGCGACGTGGTGGTCATGAACGACGGCGAGCTGGCCAAGCTCACGCCCGAAGACGTGACGTACTACACCGCCGCTGGCGAGGTTATCGAGAATCCCAAGGTCACGCATGTTGATTGGAACCTCGACGTGGCCGAGAAGGGCGGATACCCCGACTTCATGCTCAAGGAGATCCACGAGCAGCCGCGCGTCATCCGCGACACGCTTGCGGGCCGTCTGGTGGGCGGTGCCCTTTCCATCGATGAGCTGGACCTTTCCGTGGAGGAGCTCAACCTCATCGACCGCGTCTACATCATCGCGTGCGGTACGAGCTACCATGCTGGTCTTATCGCGAAGAACCTCATCGAGGGCTGGGCGCGTATCCCCTGCGAGTGCGAGGTCGCCAGCGAGTTCCGCTACCGCAATCCCATCATCACGCCCACCACGCTCGTGGTGGCGGTTTCCCAGTCCGGCGAAACGGCCGACACGCTGGCGGCCATCCGCGACGCCCGCGTGAAGGGCGCGCGCGTGTTCGGCATCACCAACGTGGTGGGCAGCCCCGTGGCGCGCGAGTCCGACGGCGTCATCTACACGAAGGCCAACAAGGAGATCGCCGTGGCCTCCACGAAGTCGTTCCTGGGCCAAGTGGTCTCGCTCACGCTGCTTGCCATGCTGTTGGCGCAGGTCAAGGGCAAGTTGAAGATGAACCAGATCCGTCTGCTGTTCCGCGAGCTCGCCGACACCGCCGAGCAGGTCGAGCGCATCCTGGCCGAGTGCGGCCCGGCGGTCGAGGAGGCGGCGCAGGCGTGCAAGGATGCCCGCAGCGCGCTGTTCGTGGGCCGCGGCATGGGCGCGGCGGTCAGCCGCGAAGGCGCCCTCAAGCTCAAGGAGATCAGCTACCTGCACGCCGAGTCCTATCCGGCCGGCGAGATGAAGCACGGCCCCATCGCGCTGATCGATGAGGGCTTCCCCGTCATCGCCGTGGCGACGAAAAGCCCCGTCTACGACAAGCTGGTGTCCAACCTGCAGGAGAGCAAGGCGCGCGGCGCCATGGTGGTGGCCATCGCCACCGAGGGCGACGAGGAGATCCGCAAGCACGCCGATCACGTCATCTACATCCCGAAGGTGCGCGACGCGTTCTCGGCCATCACGGCCAGCGTGCCGTTGCAGCTGCTCGCGCGCGCCATCGCCGTGGCCCGCGGCTGCGATGTCGATCAGCCGCGCAATCTGGCGAAAAGCGTGACGGTGGAGTAGGTTCGCGTACAATAAGGGCAACGTTGGTGCGGGCGCCGTTCGGGCGCCCGCTTGCTTTACAGGGAGGTCGCTTGTGGTCGAGGACGCGAAAGTAGCGGGCGAAAACCGAAACGACGACGCATCGTCGCAGGTGGAAGCTGCGTTCGGCGCCGTCGAGGGGGCGGTGGGCCTTGGCGTGGACATCGTGGAGATCGAGCGCATGCGCAAGATCCTCAAGCGGTCGCCCGCGTTCGCGCGCAAGGTGTTCAGCGCCGAGGAATGCCGCTATTGCGATGCCACCGCGCAGCCGGCCGTCCATTACGCCACGCGCTTCGCGGCGAAGGAGGCGGTGCTCAAAGCGTTGGGCACCGGCTTCTCCCAGGGTATCGGCGTGCGCGACGTGGAGGTTCGCCGAACGTCAAAGGGCCGTCCGTACGCCGTGCTCACCGGGCGCGCCAAGCAGGTGGCGCAGGCGCTCGGCGTTCGCGAGCTGCCGCTTTCGCTGTCGTACACGCACACCGATGCGGTGGCGTGCGCCATGGCCATCACCGAGGGGTCGGTGCGCGCGCAGCAGGAGCGGCGCGACCCCATGGAGGAGCTGGCGCGCCAGTTTAAGGAGGCGCGCACCATGCTCGACGACCTGGATGCGGCAGCGCCCGCGCCTGCGCAGCCCCAGGTGCCCGACGCGCATTCGGCCATGGGCATGGTCCGCGATGCGCAAGGGGAGAACGGCAGGTAACGTTGGGCGCGGGTTTCGGGGGCTGCGCGCTGGTTTGGCCTCCGCCGGCTCTTGCGTGTCCGTGGCGGCGTCCTGCTTGCGAGCCCGCAGCCCGTTTGCGCACGCGTTCGTTTGCCGGGCGATGGCAGGCTGCGGTTCGCGCGTCCAGGCTTGCGGGCCGTTTGGCGCCCAAGGCACCCGGCTGATACGATTCGCCGCCATTGTTTACCCGCCGCTTACATTCCTGCGCTACACTTTTTCGGAAAACGAAGCGGGGAGGCAGTATGCAGCGCACGAAGAAATACACGTTGGAGCAGGTGGCGGCCTTGTTGCCCTGGCCCGACGAGGCGGCTAACAAGTACTCCCGCGGCAAGCTCGTGCTGGTTGCGGGATGTGCTGACTACCCGGGCGCGGCATGCCTGGCGGCGACGGCGGCCCAGCGCATGGGCGCCGGTTACGCCGAGGTTGCCTGCGATGCAAGCTGCGTCGCCCAGGTTCGCGCGGCAAGCCCGTCTTTGGTGGTGCGCCCGTGGGACGAGCTGGCCGATTACGCCCGCCTCGACCCCGATGAGCGCGGCCTGAAGGAGCCGCCTGTCGTGCGCACCGCCCCGGCGGCCCGCTTGGCGGCCGCGCGCCCGATGCATGCGGCTCCCCGGCCGCGCGTGCTCGGCCCGCTGGCTCCGCATCACCCCTTGGCGTTTCTGGTCGGCAGCGGCATGGATGCCGGCGACCCGCTTTCGACGCAGCTTGCCTGCACGGTCCTTGCCGATGCGCACGCGCCGGTGCTCGTGGACGGCGGCGGGCTGGGTGCGCTCGCAACGCCCGAGGGCCGCTTGCTGCTGCGCCGCCGTTTCGTGGAGGGGCTTGCCACGGTCATCACGCCCCACGCCGGCGAGGCGGCTCGCCTTGCCGAGCCGCTGAAGCTTCCCACCGAAGATCCTGCGCGCCTGGCGCAGCTGCTCTCGCTCGCCTACGGCGTGACCGCCATGGTCAAAGGGCCCGTTACCTATATATCCAATGGCGAATCGGTGTTCCGCATGACCGACGGCACCCCGGCGCTTGCCAAGGCGGGAACGGGCGACGTGCTCGCCGGCATGACCGCGTCGCTGCTGGCGCAGGGCCTCTCGCCGGTGGACGCCTGCGCACTGGCATCCACGCTGCATGCTCGCTCGGCGCAGGCGGCGGCTAAACGCTTGACCAGCATCTGCGTGACCGCCGAGGACGTGGTCGCCGCCATCCCCGAGGCCATCGAGTCGCTGTCCTAGCGGGCGACGCCGCGCCGGCGGCCCGGTTCCTGCCGCCGAGCCCTGGTCGTCGTCGCGGTTTGGCGCCCGTCGCGACGTCGCGCTCGCGGCCCGGTTCTCGTCACCCCTCCCCTCGGCGGTTTCGCGACGGCTTGCCGATTCAGGCGTACGCGTGTGGGGGGAGTTCGGTATAGTGGACGCGTGGGGTGCGCAACGCATCGTCGATGTCGAGTATTTGGACGAAGGGGAACGGCATGGAGCCGGTAAAGTTGCAAGATGGCGCAACGCCTGCGAACGACTCCCGGGATCTTTCCGTGGGCGAAGGGGCTGCGGCCCCGCGCCGTTCGCGGAAACGCCGCCTTGGCATGTTCGCCGCCTGCTTCGTCGCGTACCTGGCGGTCCTTGAAGGCTTTCTGGCGGTCCCGCAGTTCAATGACATCGTGCAGATTCGTCCGGCGTCGGCGTTGGGGCCGGTGCTCGGGCTGTTCTTCGGCTTGCCGGGCATTTTCGGATGCGCGACGGCAAACCTGGTCTCGGATATCCTGCACGAAGGCGCCACGCCGTTCATGCTGGCGGGCTACTTCATGATACAAATCATGTACAACGGCCTGCCGCGCTGGGTGTGGTACCTTGTGAACGCGAAAAGCCCGCGCCCGTACCCGCGATTCGACTCGGCGTCGAAGACGGCGCTGTACATGGGGCTTGTCCTGGTGGACAGCGCGTGCGTGAACCTGGCCGTCTATCTGTTCGTCGGCGCGCCGCCCGAGTCGGGCCCGTCGTTCGCCGCGCGCGGCTTGAATAACGTGTGGATGCTGCTCTACATCGGCCTGCCCTTGCTTTACGCGCTCGAGCGCAGCTCGCTTATGCCCAACCCGCCGCGTTGGATCCACGTCCCGTACCGCAACATCAAGAAGGCGAACCTCACGCAGCGCTTCGTCATCTGGTTCGTTATCGCGTCGGCGTTGCTGATGCTTCTCGTTTCGGTCTTGGTCATCGCCTTCGCCTCCGGCGACGAGGAGGGCTTCCAGACCGTTGTGCACACCATGTTCCACGAGGCCGCCATCCTCATAGTGCCCATCTTCCTGCCCATGTTCGCGTTCCTGCACATCCTGGAGCGCCGCTTTACGCGCCCCATCGAAGTGCTCGCCCTCGACCAGCAGACCTTCATCGAGCGCATGGAATCCGACGTCGAGCAGGGCAGGCGCGACATGCGCATCGCGGTCGATGAGCGCGGCACGAAGCCCCGCTACGAGATCGCCGAGCTGTACGAGTCCACCAACAAGATGCGCCGCGACATGGTCGGCTTCATCGAGCGCCTGTACAACGTCACGGCCGAGCGCCAGCGCACGGCCACCGAGCTTGACGTGGCCAGACAGATCCAGATGAGCGCCGTGCCGCACGACTTTGATTCGCTCACGGAACGCTTCGCGCTCGATATCGCCGGCTTCATGCGCCCGGCACGTGAGGTGGGCGGCGACTTCTACGACGTGTTCGAGGTGGGCGAGCGCGGCGTGGCCTTCGTCATCGGCGACGTGTCGGGCAAGGGCGTTCCCGCGGCGTTGTTCATGATGCGCGCGCAAAGCCTGCTGCGCCAGTACCTGCTGGAAACCGACGATCTCGGCACGGCGTTCACCCTGGCCAACCGTCAGCTGTGCGAGCGCAACGACGCCATGCTGTTCGTCACCGCGTTCGCGTGCGTGGTGGACACGGCAACCGGCGAGGTGCGCTTCGCCAACGCCGGCCACAACCCGCCGGTGCTCAAGCAAAACGGCAAGCTCGGCTATCTTGCGTGTCGCCCGGGGCTGGTGCTCGGCGCCATGGACGTGGTGAAGTATCGCGAAGGCAGCTTTATGTGCAGCCCGGGCGATGGCCTGCTTTTGTACACCGACGGCGTGTCGGAAGCGGCAAACGCAGCTGAAGAGCTGTACGGCGAGGAGCGCCTGCTGGAAACGCTGGCGCGAATCGATGCGTCGGGTGGGGAAGGCGCCCACGTGGTCTCGGACGTGCAAGCGTCGGACGTTGCGGCGGCTGCGAGCGCAGCGGCTGCATCTTCGGCCCAAACCGCTGTAAACTCCCTGGCGGCAAGCGTGGACGCCTTCGCAGGCGAAGCGCCGCAGGCTGACGACATCACCATGCTCGCCTTCCGCTGGAACCTTCCCGTGCAACGCCTTACGCTGCCGGCCGACGATGCCGAGCTTGATAGCCTGTTCGCCTTCCTGGAGCCTCTCTGCGAGGGCGAGGGCCGCACGCCGAAGATGATGGCGCAGATGATGCTCGTCTGCGAGGAGGTCTTCGTCAACATCTGCCACTACGGGTTCCCCGACGGCCAGCCGCGCCTGCCGGTGGACATCGAGGCCGCCGTCGACGAGCGCGCGGGCTGCTTGCACCTCGTGTTCAGCGACCAGGGCATTGCCTACGACCCGCTTTCGCACAACGCGAAGAAGGTCGACCCCACCGATGAGCAGCGCAAAGGCGGGCTGGGCATCCTGCTCATGCGCAAGTACATGGACGACTTGCGCTACACTCGCGCCGACGGGCGCAACATCTTGCGTATGACGAAGCGATTCGTTTAAATACGGGAAGCGTTCGAGAAAGGACCGCATATGGAGATCAAGGCAACGAAAAACGGCGACGCGCTCGAGGTGGCCCTGTCTGGGCGCTTGGACACGAACACGTCCCCGGATCTGGAGGGCTATCTGCGCGAGAACCTGGAAGGCGTCGCCAGCCTGGCCATCGACCTGGCCGACACCCAGTATGTTTCGAGCGCTGGTCTGCGCGTGTTCTTGTTCGCGCACAAGGAGCTGTCGAAGGTGGGAAGCGGCCTTACGCTGCGCCATCCCAACGAGTACATCGCCGACGTGCTCGACGCCACGGGTTTCACGGAAATCCTGACCGTCGAACAGTAGGGGGCTGCTATGGCGCATGACGAAAAGATCTCGGAACTGACCGGCAACGACGTGCATCACGAGCAGCCCGCATCGGCGAGCGCGCCCGCGCAGATGCCCGATGTGGCAACCTTGCGTGCCATGATGCACGAACGCCAATACGCGGCGGGAAAGGCGCTCGAGCAGCAGCTTGAGGCCGACGTGCTGCATGCGCGCGAGGTGCAGGAAGAGCTGCTCTTCGAGATGATAGAGGCGAACAAGGACACGCCGTTCGGCCACGATCACGGCTTTGCCGACATCAAGACGGTCGAGGACTTCAAGCGCACCGTTCCCTTCACCAACTACGACGACTACGCCGGCTATATCTACGAGGTGATGGAGCACGGCACGCGCGGTGTGGTGACCACCGAGGAGATCGTGCACTTCAATGAAACCTCGGGCACCATGGGCAATCCCAAGGGCATCCCCTACACCAAGCGCATGGCGGAGATCCTCATGGGCTATTCGGGTGCGTACACGTATTACCGCAGCTACGTGGGCGCGGGCGAGGGCCTGGCCGGCGGTCGTATGCTCACGCTTATCGAAAGCCACTACAGCACGCTGAAAAGCGGCATCTCGTTCGGGTCGCTGTCGTGCAAGGCCATCGCCGACGCCCGTCCGTATCTTGCGGCGACCACTACCAGCCCCGACGAGGCCGTGTTCACCAAACCCGGCACCGACACGCGCTATCTGCATGCGCGCTTCGCCATCGAAGAGCGCGACATCCGCGACATATCGTCGGTGTTCATCACCGGCGTGCTCGACCTCATGCGCTACGTCGAGGACAATTGGGAGCTGCTCGTGCGCGACATCGAGCAGGGGACCATCGATGCGTCCATTCAGATGCCGGCCGACGTGCGCGCCGGTTTGGAAGCGCGCATCGAGCCCAACCCCGAACGCGCTGCCGAGCTGCGCGCCATCTTCGAGCGCGGCTTTAACGAGCCCATCACGCCGGCCATGTGGCCGAATCTGCTGGTCGTCCGCAGCGTTGCCGGCGGCGGTTTCGCGCCCTACACGCAGCGTCTGCGCCGCTTCATCGGCAACGACGTGCACATCCTTTATACCGGCTACAGCGCTTCGGAAGGCGCGTTCTCCGTGCCGTTTGAGCTGGATAACCCTTCGAGCGTGCTGCTGCCGCGCAGCGTGTACTTCGAGTTCGTGCCCGTCGACGACCCCGACTACGACCACACGCTCGGCGTTGAGGACCTGCAAGAAGGCCACGACTACGAGGTCATCATCACGAGCCGTTCGGGCTTCTACCGCTACAAGATGCGCGATGCCATCCGCTGCGTAGGCCATAAGGGAACCATGCCCACGATGGAGTTCCTGTTCCGCCTCGACCAGACGGTGAACATGCACGGCGAGAAGACCACGGAGCTTGTGCTGCGCAAGGTGGCCGACAAGGTGGCCGCGCGCGCAGGGCTCGACCTCGTGGATTTCAGCGTGTACCCCAACGTCGACCATCATCCGGCGCGCTATGAGTACCTGTTCGAGTTTTACCATGCCGACCATGCGGCCATCGACTTGGCCGAATTGTCGCGCATCACCGACGAGGAGCTGCGCGCGGGCAACTACGACGTGGACTACATGACCGAAGACGGCACGTTTGCGCCCGCCGTTGCGCGTGTGCTGCAGGACGAGACGAACCAGCTGTGGCGCGACATGCGCGTCATGCATGGCAAGGCCCCGAACCAGATCAAGCCGGTGCACATCATCGACACCGAGCAGAAGCGGCGCTTCTTCTTCGCGCTCATCGACGGGGAAATCGAAGGGTAGGGAGTCATGGGGGCGCAAACCGAGAACAGCGAGCTGATCAAGCGGACGTTCGGCAAGTATCTGGCCATGTCCATTCTCATCACCCTGTCGGCAACGCTCGGCATGATGATCGACAACGTGATCGCCGGCAACTTGCTGGGGTCGGGCGCGGTGGCGGCCATCGGCATGTCGCTTTCCGTGTTCATGCTGTTCTCGGGGTGCGCCGGCATCCTTGAAACGGGCGCGGTGGCCCTGTGCGCCCGGGCGCTGGGCAACCGCGACGCCGATCGGGTGAACGTGCTGTTCAGCGTGTCGCTTGCCGCGGCGCTTGCGGTGGGCGCGGCGCTGTCGGCGGGCGGCGTGGCCGGCGCCGACGCGTTGGCGACCATGCTCGGTGCCGCATCGGGCGAGCTGCACGCCGACACCGCGTCGTATTTGAGCGGCATCTGCTCTGGCGCGTTCGCCATCGTGCTGCTGCAGCTGCTCATGGGGTTCACGCGCTTGGACAACGCGCCTCAGCTGGGTATCGTGGCCATCGTCGGCATGAGCGTGTGCGACGTGATATTCAATCTGGTGGCGGTTTGCGTGCTTGACCTGGGACTTCGCGGTATGGGCATGGCCACGGCGCTGGCGTATTGCGTGGCCGTGGGCATCTGCTGCACGCATTTTCTCGGCAAGGGCAACACGCTGCATCTGGTGAACCCCGTGCCGCATGCGGGGCAGCTTGCCGGCGTGCTGAAGACGGGCCTGCCCGATTCGCTTACCCGCGCCACCGTCATGGTACGCACGTTCACGTTCAACTGGCTGCTGCTGACGGTGGCGAGCGCCGGCGCGGTCGCGGCCCTGTCCATGCTGTCGTCGGTGAACTCGTTCGCCTCGTCGGTAACGATTGGCGTAGGGCAGACGGCCACCCTTTTGTGCGGCATCTTCTTCGGCGAAGAGGACCGCGGCGCGCTGAAGGCGACGCTGCGAACGGGCATGCGCATGGGGCTGGCGCTGTCGTGCGCTTTGTGCGCGGCGGTGTTCGCGTTCGCACCTCAGGTCGTGGGGCTGTTCGGCCTTGAGGGCGATGCCGAGGCGTTCGGCGTGGTTGCCGTGCGAGCGTTCATCCTGTGCGTGCCCATCGACCTGATCAACCAGCTGTTCGTGAACTACTACCAGGGCACGGGCAACGTGCGCGCCGCAAGCGCCATCGCCGTGGGGCAGTCGGGCCTGTTCGCCGTGCTGTTCGCGTTGGGGACGGTATGGTTCTGGGGCGCGACGGCGGTATGGATGTCGTTTCTGGTGGGCGAGGCCGTTACGCTGGCGTTGCAGCTGGTCGTGGCCAGCGTGCTGTGGAAGCGCAGGGCGGCGAAGGAGGTTGCCGCCGCGGCTTCCGAAGCTGCGACGGATGCGTGCGAGCGGGCCGGCTTGCTCGACAAGATGATGTACCTGCCCGAGACCTTCCAGCAGGATTGGCGGGCCTGGCGAGCCTTTTCCTGCGAACCCGATATCGCGTCGGTCGCGGCGTGCTCGCAGCAGGTGGCGGCGTGGTGCGAGGCGCAGGGCATCGACGGGCGCCGTTCCTATCTGGTGCCGCTGGCGGTGGAGGAAATGGCCGCCAACGCGGTCGAGCACGGCTTCGCCAAAACGAAGCACGCGGCCATCGACGTGAAGCTCATCTTGAAGCGCGACGGCACGCTGGTGCTGCGTATGCGCGACAACGGCGCGGCGTTCAACCCCATGGACCTGGACCTTTCCGCTGCTGATCCTTGTTCTGCCGTTGGCATTCGCATGTTGCGCCAAGGTGTGCGAGAGGTGGAGTACCAGAACACGGTGGGGCTCAACAACGTGGTGGTGACGTTGCCCGCCGCTTCCCAATAGGCGAGCTGTCTTTTTCGCACGCCGACGTGACTCAAGCAAGGGACCAAGGCCGGGTACCGTTTCGCGTTCCCGGCCTATTTGCCATCATGTGCGCCTTGTTCCCATTTCCGAGTATTCAAGTAGCGAAATAATTCACGAAAATGGATTATTGTCGATTGACTAACATACGAGGGTGAGAATAATATACCAACCAACAACGAATTGTTCGCTGTTGCGTACAAAGAGGGGTAACTCATCAGGAAGGAAAGGGAAGCACATGAAGAAGCAACTTCGCGTCGTGGTCGCCGCCGTATGCGCGTTCGCGATGGTCGGCGCCTTCGCTCTGACCGGCTGCTCGTCCAACAGCGGCTCCACCGAGCAAAAGAACGATTCCGCCACCGAGCAGTCCGCTGACAACAACAAGGAGCAGGTCGAGCTGCAGGTGTTCGCGGCCAACTCCCTGTCCAAGGCCATGGAAGAGGTCCAGGCCGCCTATATCGCCGATGGTCATGACAACGTCTCCTTCGCCGACACGCAGTACAAGGCCTCCGGCGAGCTCAACGAGATGCTGGGCGCCGGCTCCTATGCCGACCTGCTGATCAGCGCCTCGAAGGGCTCCATGGACACCGCCGTGGAGAAGGGCTACGTCGATTCCTCCACCCGCGTCGACATGTTCAAGAACGACCTGGTCATGGTCTCCAAGGAAGGCGCCGAGATCAAGGACGTCACCCTTGACGACATCGCCGCCGGCAAGTACTCCATCTGCGTGGGCGACGACTCCGTGCCCGCCGGCAACTATGCCGCGCAGTCCCTGTCCACGGTCGGCGTGTACACCCCCGCCGCTGCCGACGAAGGCAAGACCGGCAAGGACATCTCCGGCAAGGGCGGCAGCTACCAGGCCTTCGTCGATGCCGGCCATAAGGTGGTCACCGACACCTCCGTGGGCAACGTGTGCAAACACGCCCAGTCCGGCGACGTCGACGTCGCCTTCGTGTACACCTCCGATGTGTATCGTTTCGGTGGCGTGCAGATCGTCGGCACCGTGCCGGCCAACACGCACAAGAACATCGTGTATCCTGGCGCCGTCACCTCCGAGAGCAAGAACGCCGCTGCCACCCAGGAGTTCCTGGATTGGTGCCTGAGCAGCGACAAGGCCCAGGAGATCTGGCAGAAGTGGGGCTTCGAGCTGGCGTAAGGGCCGCGCTTGGAACCGCACAGCAGATAAGCGAACGAAGCAAGGGGATGGGGACGATTCGGCCCCATCCCCTTACCGCGTCCAAGGACGGGATATATGACGAAACAGGGAAAACGTGCGAAAAGGCTTATCGCAAGCCTTGCTGTTACAGCGGCGTTGGCGCTGTGCGCGCCGGCCGTGGCGCTTGCCGATGACGCGTTGGGCGACGTGGATGCGCCCGCAGTGAGCGCGAAGCCAGCTGCCGCCTCTTCGGATTCCGATGCGCAATCCGCAGGCGATGTGGATACGTCGGCGGTGCAGGTGTCCAAAGACGGCGATGCAGCGGCGCTCGAGGGCAGCAGTTTTGCGATAAGCGATTTCTCACGCGCGCAGAAGGGCTCCAACCGCAGCATCGACGGCGAGTATCGCGGCTACGCGTACCTTATCGGCCAGGAGGTCGGGCAGGCGGCGCAGTTGGTCGCGGTGAACGACCAGGTGGTGGCCTACATCCCGCCCGCCATGGCCCAGCAGCTTTCGCTCGACCTTGAGGACGCGCAGACGCAAACGCAGCTCAAGCAGCTGTTCTGCGCGCTCGATGCGGGCCAGTCGTCGGGCTCGGTGCCCTTGAGCGGCATCTCCACGTGGCATTTCACTTCGCAGCAAACCTATGACCTGGGTGCCGTGCGCTTGATGTTCGACCAGGAGATCTCGGGCAAGGCGTACGTGCTGGCCATCGGGGTGGACGGCAGCGACGTCACCGACAGCGAGAACGCGAACTACGCCAAGCCCTCCTTCGCCGATTTCGGCATCATCGCGCCGGCCGATCAGGTGAGCATCGTCGCGAAGACCACGGGCCTGGCCGCGGCGGGCGAGTTCCTGCAGAACCTGGATTGGAGCCCGCTGTGGGTGAGCCTGCGCACCACGGGCATCGCCATCGTGTTCATCGTCATCCTGGGCCTGTTGGCGGCGTACTTCTGCCTGAACCTCAGCTCGCGGGCGAAGAGCATCTTCGACGCCATCTTCACCATCCCCATGGTGCTGCCGCCTACCGTGTGCGGCTTCATCCTGCTGTTCGTCTGCGGCTCGAACACGGCGTTCGGCCGATTCTGGATAGAGACGGGCTTCCCGCTCATCTTCAGCCCCACGGCGTGCGTCATCGCCGCGGTGGTGGTGGCCTTCCCGCTTATGTACCGCAACGCGCTCGGCGCGTTCGAGAGCCTTGACCGCAACATGCTCGACGCCGCCCGCACGCTGGGGTGGAGCAATGCGAAGATCTTCGTGCGGCTGATGCTGCCGCTGTCGTGGTCGAGCATCGCGGCAGGTATGGTGCTCGCGTTCGCACGCGCCCTGGGCGAGTTCGGCGCCACGTTGTTCATGGCGGGTAATTATGTGGGCATCACGCGCACCATCCCTATCGCCATCTACTTCGAGTGGATGAACGGCAACAGCGACGTTGCCTGGTTCTGGACGGGCGTCATCATCGTGTTCTCCCTGGTGGTCATCGTGTTCATCAACCTGTGGAGCGGGCACACCACCAAATATCGCAAGCGTTCGGAGTAAACCATGAGCCTTGAAGTAGACATCGAGAAGAAGTTCAAAGGGTTCAACCTGCAGGCGCGGTTCTCGGCAGGGGATGAGACGCTGGGGCTGTTGGGCGCGTCGGGGTGCGGCAAAAGCCTGACCATGCGCTCCATCGCCGGCATCGAGCGGCCTGATTCGGGCAAGATCGTGGTCAACGGCACGGTGTTCTTCGACCGCGCCCCCGGCAAGAAGGCGCGCGTGGACCTTTCACCGCAGCAGCGCAAAACCGCCTTGCTGTTCCAGAACTACATGCTGTTCCCCAATCTGACCGTGGCGCAAAACGTGGCGGCGGGCATCGCCAAGGACGTCTCGCCGGCCGACCGCGACGCCATGGTGCAGGCCGAGCTCAAGCGCTTCGGTCTGTCGGGCTTCGAGAAGCGCTATCCCGTGCAGCTCTCCGGCGGCCAGCAGCAGCGCGTGGCGCTTGCGCGCATGCTCGCGGCGCGCCCGGGCATCCTCATGCTCGACGAGCCGTTCTCCGCGCTCGATGCGCACCTGAAAAGCGTTTTGGAGCAGAACCTGGTCAGCCTGTTCGACGCGTTTCGCGGCACCATCCTGTACGTGTCGCACGACATCGACGAGGCGCTGCGCTTCTGCGACCGCATCGCCGTGGTGGAATCCGGGCACATCATGGAAATGGGCACGGGCGACGATTTGGTGAACCGTCCGCAAAGCCAAGCCGGCATCAAGCTGTCGGGCTGCAAGAACGCCACGCCGGCGCAGCGCCGCGGACCGCACACGGTTTGGCTGCCGAAGTGGGGCGTGCAGGTGGAGACAGCGGCCGAGGTGCCCGAGGGCGTCAAATGCCTGGGCGTGCGCGCATTTTACTTGGAGCGCACCGATGGCCCGGGGCGCAACTGCTTCCGCATGCGCGTGGACCGCGTGAGCGACTCGCGCTTCGAGCGCACGGCGTTGCTGGGCTTTCTGGATCGCAGCCCTGAGGCGGCGCCGGCAGTGGAGCGCACCGAGGACGAGATGAAGTACCTGCATCAGCACCTGTTCTGGCGCGTCGACAAGCTGAAGACGGATGCCGCGCTTCTGCCGCATGAGGGCGAGGAGCTGTGGATCCGCATCCCCGACGACAAGCTGTACCTGGTGCAACGCTGATCCCGGCGCGCTTGGCTGCGGTCGGGCGTGTTTCGGTTCGGGGCATCGCCGCGGGCGCTTCGGTTTGAAGGCGACTTCGAGCCGTCTTTGCAGTCGTCGCGGCGCAAGGGGTTTTCGGCGAACGGGTTTGCTGGTTCGGTGGGACAATTGCTACCGAGCCGGATACATTCGCTTCGCCCGTGGTACACTGGGGATTCTGAAACGAGAGGGGACCTCATGAAGGACGGACACGGCCGCACCATCGATTACCTGCGTATATCGTTGACGGACCGTTGCAACTACCGTTGCATCTACTGCATGCCGGAAGAGGGCGTGCAGTCCATGTGCCATACCGATATCCTGCGCATCGAGGAGATCGCGCACGTGGTTCGCGTGTTCTCGAACCTGGGCATCAAAAGCGTGCGCTTGACCGGCGGCGAGCCGCTGGTGCGCAAGGGCGTGGTCGACCTGGTGCGCGATATCAACGACACGCCCGGCATCAAGAACATCTCGCTCACCACCAACGGCGTGCTGCTGCCGCGCATGGCCGACCAGCTGCGCCAGGCGGGGCTTTCGCGCGTGAACATCTCGCTCGACACGCTCGACGCCGATCAGTTCCACGCCATCACGCGCCGCGGGTATCTGCAGGAGGCCCTCGACGGCATCGATGCTGCGCTGGCGGCCGGGTTCAACCCCGTGAAGATCAACGCGGTCGCGGTGCGCCAGCTGCATCAGGATTATCTGGCCTTCGCGAAGCTCTCCATCGACCGTCCGCTGCACGTCCGCTTCATCGAGTACATGCCCGTGGGCGAAAGCTCGGGATCTAACGGCTGCGGCTGGGGTCCCGACGATGTGATCAGCTGCGAGGAGCTGTTCGAGATCATCAACCGCCAGGCGCGTGCCGAAGGCCTGCCCGAGCTGGTGCCCGCCGGTAAGCACCAGCCGCTCGGCTGGGGGCCCGCGCGCTACTTCGAGTTTCCCGGTGCGAAGGGCACCGTCGGTTTCATCAGCCCTATGAGCAGGCATTTCTGCGGCGAATGCAATCGCATGCGCCTTACGGCCGACGGGAAGCTGCGCCCGTGTCTGTTCAGCGACCGCGAATACGACATCCGCGGCATTCTGCGCAGCGGAAAGCCCGAGGAGCAGATCGATCGGGATCTGGCCGACGTGTTCCGCACGGCGCTCGGCGCGAAGCCTGACGATCACGACGACATCACCGGCACCGAACGCCGCATGTCCCAAATAGGTGGATAATCGGCTTCGTTTGCCTGCCGGCAAACGAATCGGCTCGACGTTGCGGCTGGCTGTGGTGGGGTCCCGGAGGTTTTAAAATCTCTTTCGAGAGGTTTCATTTTTAAGGAGAGCGAATATGACTGAGCAGCAGCATTTGACGCATATCGACGAGAAGGGCGATGTGCGCATGGTCGATGTGTCCGAGAAGGACATCACCAAGCGCGTGGCCGTGGCGGAGGGTTTCATCAGCATGCACCCCGACACGCTGGCGCTTATCGTGGAGGGCAAGGCGGCGAAGGGCGACGTGCTGGCATGCGCGCGCGTGGCGGGCGTCATGGCCGCAAAGCAGACGAGCACGCTCATCCCCATGTGCCATCCGCTCAACATCACGAAGGCGAAGGTGGAGTGCGAGCCGGTGCATGCAGGCGAGCGCGAGGATGGCCGCGTGGGCATCCACGTGACCACTACCACGGGCGTCACGGGCAAAACCGGCATTGAGATGGAGGCGCTCACCGCCGCAAGCGTGGCGTGCCTGACCATCTACGACATGTGCAAGGCGGTCGACCGCGGCATGGAGATCATGGACGTGCGCCTGCTGTTGAAGGACGGCGGCAAGACCGGCCTGTGGACCCGCGAGGAGCAGGGTGAATAGCTCCCTAGGACATATTCTTTTGGTTGCGAACCCGGCTGCTCAGAGCGGGGCGGGGGCTGCTGCGGCCGAGCGTGCGGCGGCGAACCTGCGCACGGCGCTTGGCGAAGATGCGGTTACCGTTGCTCGAACTGCGGGCCCGCGCCATGCGTGCGCCATCGCCGAGGGCGCACAGGGCGCGCAGACGGTGGTGGCCCTCGGCGGCGACGGCCTTATCCATGAGGTGGTGAACGGTCTGATGGCGCGCCCGGCAGATGATCGTCCGCAGCTCGGCGTCATCCCCGTGGGGTCCGGCAACGATTATGCGCGTACGCTGGGGGTGCCGGCGAAGGTCGATCGCGCATGCGACCTGCTGTTGTCGGCAAGCTCGCAGCCTGCTGATGTGGGGTGCGTGAACGGGGGCTTCTTCGCCGAAACGCTGTCGTTTGGCTTAGATGCCGCCATCGCGCTCGATACCATGGAGCGCCGCAAGCGCACGGGCAGGCACGGTGCGGCGCTGTACATGGCAAGCGGTTTCGACCAGCTGTTCCATCACCTTGACCAGCGCGAATACCGCCTGCAGCTTGATGATGGCCCCGTGATGGAGGGCAAGTCCATCACGTTCGCGGTGCAGATGGGCCCCTATTACGGTGGCGGGTTCCGTATCTGTCCCGACGCCCGCCTTGACGATGGGCTGCTCGATGTGTGCATCAGCCATCCGCCCATCACGCCCGCAGGTGCGGCGGCCATCTTCCTGATGGCGAAGGGTGGCAACCATACGCGCCTTTCCTGCATGGAGCTGCATCAGGCGCGCAAGGTGCACGTGGAGTTCGATGAGCCGCCCGCGGCGCAGGTTGACGGCGAGCGCATTGATGCGCGGACGTTCGACGCAGAGGTGCTACCCGCGGCTTTGCAGGTGCTGCGCTAGTTCTCGTTACGGCGGCGTTCGATTTCGGGCGCGAAGTGGGGGCATGCGGTTTGCACCTGCGCGTTAGCGCGATGCCGTGTTCGCCTTGGGGCGGACCGCACGGAATCATGCGGTTTGCGCCTGCGCATCGGCTCCAACCCTGAATACACGACGGCCCGGGATCGTTCGATCCCGGGCCGTTTTGGTTCGCGTTACCTTCTTGCCCGCAGCGCCTTGAGCACCAGGTAGCAGATGAGCGCGCCAAGGGCGGCGGCTATGGTGTCCACCAGCCAATCCATGGGGTCGCAGCTGCGGCCGGGGGTGAATATCTGGTGGAACTCGTCGGTGACGCCGTACAGGCTCGACAGCGCCGCAGCGACGATGGGCGCCCACTTCGATAGCTCGTCAACGGGCTTCGCCACCAGCAACGCACCGGCGGGTCCTTGCGGCTTCAAGTGGAAGCGCAGCGCGTTGCATAGCGCTGCGCCGAGCACTAGGTATTCGCTGAAGTGTCCGACGGGGCTTACATCTACTTCGTGCCCGAATAGGGCGACGGCTTGCGCGGACAGCCACTGTTTGACCGCGGAGAAGATGCCGGTGTTGTTGTCGATGTCGATCCCGTTGCGGCTGGACATAAAGAAGATGAGCGCCAGCATGGCGACGACGGCGATCCAGGAGATGATGCACGCGGTTTTGCGCTGAATTCCGCCAGTGACCTGCGGTTTCTCGGTGTCGGAAGTGTTGTTTGCTGCGGTTTGGGAAGCGTTTTCGTTAGTCATAATGCATCCCAGTCTAGCAAAAACGTCCCCGCGCGCCGGGGGCGTGCGGGGACGTTCACGAAAGGTGCGGGGGCTAAGACGCCGCTTTCGGCAGGTTTGCCCTGCATCGGAGGGAGGGCGGGCGAAGGCGGCGTAGCCTTGGCTCCTGACTACAGCTGGCGCAGCACGTTGACCATCTCGATGGCGCCGACGCCGCACTCGAAGCCCTTGTTGCCGGCCTTGGTGCCCGCGCGCTCGATGGCCTGTTCGATGGTATCGACGGTCAGCACGCCCATCATCACCGGCGTGCCCGTTGCCAGCTGTACCTGTGCGATGCCCTTCGACACCTCGTTGCACACCACGTCGTAATGCGAGGTGGCGCCGCGGATGACCGCGCCCAGGCAGATGACGGCGTCGAACTTGCCGCTTTGCGCCATGCGCTGGGCCACCACGGGGATCTCGAACGCGCCGGGAACCCAGGCCACGGTGACGGCCTCCTCCGGCACGTCGTGACGGCGCAGCGCGTCAAGCGCGCCGCCGAGCAGCTTCGACGTGATGAACTCGTTGAAGCGGGCGCACACGATGCCCACCTTCATGCCCTCGTTGATTACCTTGCCTTCGATGATGTTGACGGCCATGATGACTCCTCTCTGTTGTTGTACGAACTTAGTCCAACGCTTAACGGTACGGATCGGTTAGTCTTCCACGTGCTCGAGCAGGTGCCCCATGCGGTGCGCCTTGGTCTGCAGGTAACGGCGGTCGTGCTCCTGGGGCTCCATCTCGATGGCGACGCGCTCGGAGATCTCCAGGTTGAAGCCGGAAAGGCCGTACACCTTATCGGGGTTGTTGGTGAGCAGGCGCAGCGACTTGCAGCCCAGGTTGCGCAGGATCTGCGCGCCGCTCCAGTATTCGCGCAGGTCGGGGGCGAATCCCAATGCCTCGTTGGCCTCCACGGTGTCCATGCCCTGCTCCTGCAGCTCGTAGGCGCGCAGCTTGTTCATCAGCCCGATGCCGCGGCCTTCCTGGCGCATGTACAGCAGCACGCCGCGGCCCTCGGCCTCGATGGCGGCAAGGGCGGCATGCAGCTGCTCGCCGCAGTCGCAGCGCTTCGAGCCGAACACGTCGCCGGTCAGGCACTCGGAATGCACGCGGCACAGCACGTCGCGCCCGTCGCCCAGGTCGCCCTTCACCAGGGCCACGTGCTCTTCGCCCGTGATGTCGTTCACGAAGCCGTGCGCCTGGAACGTGCCGTACTCGCAGGGCAGCTGCACGCAGGCCTGCTCGTGCATGTGGTTGTCATGCGTGCGGCACCAGTCCTGCAGCTGCTTGATGGAGACGATGACCAGGTTGTGCTCGCGCGCCAGCTCGAGCAGCTCGCTTGTGCGCATCATGGTGCCGTCCTCGCGCATGATCTCGCAGCACAAGCCGCACTGCTTCATGCCGGCATGGCGCATGAGGTCGACGGTTGCCTCGGTGTGGCCGTTGCGCTCGAGCACGCCGCCGGGCTTTGCCACCAGCGGGAACATGTGGCCGGGGCGGCGGAAGTCGCCGGGCTTGGCGTCGTCGTCCACGCACTTGAGCGCGGTGATGGAGCGCTCCGCCGCCGAGATGCCCGTGGTGGTGCTCACGTGGTCGATGCTGACGGTGAAGGCGGTCTCGTGGTTGTCGGTGTTCTCGGAGACCATCTGCTCAAGGCTGAGCTTGTGCGCCAGGTCGCGGCTCATCGGCATGCAGATGAGGCCCTTGGCCACGCTGGCCATGAGGTTGACGTTGGCCTGGGTGGCGAACTCGGCGGCGCAGATCATGTCGCCTTCGTTCTCGCGGTCGGGGTCGTCCACCACGATGATGACGTGGCCGGCGCGCAGCTCGTCGAGCGCTTCGGGGATGGTGTTCATGCTCATAGGTTCGTCCTTTCGGATAGGGTTACGGGATAGGGAAGGGGTCGATGCCGCTGCGCTAGAAGCCGTTCGCGGCAAGGTATTCCAAGGTCAGGGACGTGGAAGCCGGTTTACCCGCATGGTCTGCGGCGGATTCCTCGGTGTTCCGGTTTTTGTTGTACAGCAACCGTTGCACGTACTTGCCCACCACATCGTTCTCCAGGTTCACCGTGCTGCCGGGGCGGTGCGAGCCCAGTGTGGTTTCGGCGGCCGTGTGCGGGATGACCGAAACCTCGAACGCGTCGTCGTAAAGGTCGGCTACCGTCAAGCTGATGCCGTCGACGGTGATGGACCCTTGCGCCACGATGAGCGCCATGATGCCGGCGGGCGCGCCGATGGTGAAGCGGACGGCGTTCTGGTCACGGCGCACGCGGCGCACGGTGCCGGTGCCGTCGATGTGCCCGGAGACGATGTGCCCGCCGAAGCGGCCGTCGGCCGCCATGGCCCGCTCAAGGTTCACGGGGCTACCTGCGCGCAGCGCGCCTAGGTTGGAGTGCGAAAGCGTCTGCGGCATCACGTCGGCGGCGAAGCCGTCGGGCAGCAGTTCGGTGGCGGTGAGGCACACGCCGTTGACGGCGATGCTGTCGCCTATGCGCGTGCCCTCGAGCACGCGGGACGCCTTGATGGCCAGCCGGCCCGCGCGTCCGGCCGCGGGGACGCTTGTCACGCGTCCCGTCTCCTCTACAATGCCGGTGAACATGATCCGCCTCCTTGCGTCGTGGCCGCCGCGCCGAGCGCATTTCGCGAAGCGGGGGTGTGATCGGCCACGCGGGCCGCGCTCGCTGCCGCGAACGTGATCTTCAGGTCGTCGCCGAGCGCATGGGCCCTCGGGCAGCCCAGCGCCGTGGCTTCGGCCATCTTCGCGGCACCTGCGCCTGCGACGGGTCCTGGCGCATCGGCGCCGCCGACCACCTTCGGGGCGACATAGACCACGACCTCGTCTACCGCGCCCTCGTCGAAGAAAGCGCCGTGGATGCCCGACCCGCCCTCGACGAGCAGCGAGTCGATGCCCTTCTCGCCCAGCGCGCGCAGCAGGGGCCGTACCGCAACGCGGCCCACGGCGTCTTGCGGCACGCGCAGCACCTCCACGCCCTGCGCCTGCAGGCGTTGCGCCTTCGCGCCGGCATCGGTTGCGGGGTCATCCACGTCGGCGCAGGTGGCTACCGTAAGCGGGGCTTCGCCTTGCGCGCATGAGCGCACGAGCGCGCAGTCCTCGGGAATGCGCAGGTGGGAATCGAGCACCACGCGCAGCGGCTGATTGCCGGGCTCGTCCTGGCGGCGGCAGGTGAGCAGCGGGTCGTCGGCGAGCACCGTGTTGATGCCCACGGCGATGGCGGCCAGGCGATGGCGCAGCTCGTGGGTGTCGCGGCGCGATTCGGGGCCGCTCACCCAGCGGGCATCGCCCGATGCGCAGGCGATCTTGCCGTCGGCGCTCATGGCCCATTTCGCCACCACGTACGGGGTTTTGCGGCTGATGAAGCGGAAGAAGATGGGGTTGAGCTCGTCGCATTCGGCGCGTAGCGCGTCCTCGTCCACGCGGATGCCGGCTTCGCGTAGCTGGGCCGACCCCTTGCCCGCAACCAGCGGATTCGGGTCGCGGCTGCCCACCACCACGCGTGCAACGCCGGCGGCGATGAGCGCCTCGGTGCACGGGGGCTGCTTGCCGGTGTGGCAGCACGGCTCGAGCGTCACGTAGGCCGTCGCTCCGCGCGCATGGCCGCAGGCGGGGTCGGCGGCATCGGCGTCGGTGCGCTCCGCTTCCGCCACGCCATCGGCGGCGCGACGTGCGCAGTCTGCAAGCGCGTTGCGCTCGGCGTGCGCCTGCCCGCAGCGTTCGTGCCAGCCTTCGCCGATGATGCGGCCGTCGCGCACGAGCACGCAGCCCACCAGCGGGTTCGGGTTCGTCCAACCCCAACCGCGCCAGGCCAGCTCGATGGCGCGGCGCATGAAGCGGGCCTCGTCCGCGCCGAGCGGGGCCGCCGGCTCGGCGCCCTGCATCCTGGCTGCTGCGTGCTCGCATCGTTGTTCGGGTATGCCTGCCATGGGGCGCCCTTTCTCTTGTGGCCGCCCTGCGGGGTCCAGGCATGAAAAAACGCCCGCAGGGAATCTGCGGGCGTTGATAAGCGACGAATGGGATGCAGTTGGCAAGAAGCGCCGCCATGCATCCGAGGTGCTGCGGAATGCCGCAGCAGGCACCGGCCACAGGCCGTGTGCGTTCGTGCTCCTGTTCTTCCATCCGGACTGTAACCGTTGGTCCTGGATTCTCACCAGATCAGCCTGTGCGGGTTGCGGTTGCGGCCACGGGGCCGGCTGCTTGCAACCTGCCAGGGTCGCGGACTTCGCCTTGCCGTTTCTCGCAGCATATCGACGTTACCGCCAGTGAGGGATTTCACCTCGCCCTGAACAGATATCTTGATTGGGAGTATAGGAGTGCCTTCTGCTCGCCACAAGGGGACACTTTTCGCAAATTGATGCATTTTTCAGCTGAGCCGATGCGAAAACAGCCGGCAAACTGGCGTTTTCACGTGAAAAAAGGCGGCATCTCGTGCGATGCCGCCCATCTAATGCATAGTGAAGCCTGTGCTAGTCGAGGCAGGCGCTGCAGTTCGTCTCATCGCCGAACAGCAGGTTGCGCTCCTCGCCGTCAAGCGCATCGCGCGCCTGATCGCGCAGGTTGTTCATGCCCGAGAGGAACTGACGGTACAGGATGAGCGTCAGGTAGCGCCCCATGGTGGTCAGCGTCAGTTCGTTGCGGGTGTCGGTGGCGAAAGCGCCATGCGCGCGGAAGAACGCCATCTCCGCCGGCAGTAGGCGCTCGATGCTGCAGCCGAACTGCTTTTTGAAGTCGTTCTTGTCCAGGTGCAGCTGGTAGAGATGCAGCAGGAAATAGTAGCGGGCCAGGTCGCGCTTGCTCATGACGCACTTGCCCATGATGGACATGTGACCGGCTTCGATGGCCTCGTTGTACTCGTTCAGGCTGAACGTGTTCACGTACAGCGCGCCGTTAAGGTGCGTGATCGAGCCGCTGCCGATGCCGGGGTATTCGTTGTAGGCCACCTGCAGCTCCTCGGCGTACAGATTGTGGTCATGGGCGCCCTGCTCGTTTAAGCGGTTGAAGGTCCAGATGGTGTCGCGGCTGAAGAAGGGATGCTCGCCGCCGCACAGCACCTCGTCGAGGATCTGGTAGTAGCGGAACTCGCGGTTGTAGTCCATCTTGCCCAGCGACTTCTCCATCTTGCGCGTGGTGGCGTTCGAGACGTACAGCGGGCTGAACGTGGTTTGGCGCGCCCCGCAGGCCACGATCTTCTCCAGGTCGTCGAACAGGATGTCCTCCGTTTGGTTGGGGAAGTTGAAGATCATGTCCACGTTCACGCTGTCGAAGTAGGGCGCTGCCTGCCCGATGCGCTCGAAGATCTCCTCGCCGCTGCCGTACTTCTTGTAGCGGTCCATCTGCTTGAGCAGGTCGTTGTTGAAGCTTTGCACGCCCACGGACAGGCGCTGCACGCGGCCCTTCATCTCGGAAAGCCACGGCTCGGCCAAGTGGTTCGGGTTCGTTTCCACGCCCACTTCCTTGACATGGAAGTTGTCGCGCGCAAGGTCGATGGTCTCGCACAGCTCGTCGAGCAGGATGGTGGGAGTGCCGCCGCCGAAGTACAGCGTCTCGAAATCCCAACCGCGCTCCTTGAGCATCATCATCTCGCGGCGTAGGTTCTTGAAGTACGTGCGCGCGATGTCCTCGTGGAACACGTAGCGGTTGAAGCTGCAATACGGGCACAGGACCTGGCAAAACGGCACGTGCAGGTACAGCATGTACCTGGTGCCCGGCTTGGGGTCGGGAAAGAAGTGCTCGTCGGTGGGCTGAAGGTCGAGATGTCGCTTGGTCATCCCCTTGACAAGATTCGTGAGAAATCGTTCTGAAAGCATGTGCGCCCCTTACGCATCGTTGCCCAGTATTCGGTAAGTGACCATGATAGCCCTTTGAGCGGTTGCGAGTCGGACAAGGTGAAAAAGCACAACGAGGAACACAAACGCTAGGGAATAAAGCGAAGGCGTTGCAGCTTCCAGGAGCCGCGAATGTTACCAATTTGTTTCGAAATGCGGTATAGTGGCGTTTCCGTGAATTCTTGTGCGTTCGCACAAATCCAGGGAATAGGTTCCGTATCGGGAAAAGGGGAAAGCCATCATGGATTTCAACGCATGGCTTGTCGATGTCACGGGTGAGATCGACGGCTTCATGTACACGTACATCTTGCTCATCCTACTGGTCGCAGTGGGCGTGTACTTCACTATCCGCACCAAGGGCGTGCAGATCCGCTTCATCAAGGACATGTTCAAGCAGCTGACCGAGAAGAAGCACGTGCAGGGCGAGCGCTCCATCTCGTCGTTCCAGGCGCTCATGGTTTCCACGGCCAGCCGCGTGGGCACGGGCAACATCGCCGGCGTGGCGACGGCCATCGCCACGGGCGGCCCGGGCGCCGTGTTCTGGATGTGGCTTATGGCGCTGGTGGGCGCGGCGTCGGCCTTCGTCGAGTCCACGCTCGCCCAGATCTGGAAGGTGCGCGGCACCGACGGCGAGTTCCGCGGCGGCCCGGCCTACTATATCCATCAAGCGCTCGGCAGCCGTAAGCTCGGCGTGCTGTTCAGCGTGCTGCTCATCCTGTGCTTCGCGTTCGGCTTCAACGGCCTGCAGGCGTTCAACGCATGCAGCGCGCTTGAGTACTACGTCCCCGACTACGCCACCAACGGCGTGGCCGTGGCGGCCGGTTTGGGCCTGGTGGTGTTCACTGCCGGCGTCATCTTTGGCGGCTCGAAGCGCATCAGCGTGATCACGTCCATCATCGTGCCGGTCATGGCCATCGCCTACATCGCCATCGCGCTGTGGACCACCATCGCCAACATCACCTGGCTGCCTGCCGTGTTCGGCCTGATGTTCGAGAGCGCCTTCGACTTCCAGTCCATCTTCGGCGGCTTCGCCGGCTCGGTGGTCATGCTCGGCATCAAGCGCGGCCTGTACTCCAATGAGGCCGGCATGGGCTCGGCGCCTAACGCCGCCGCTACCGCCAGCGTTTCCCACCCGGTCAAGCAGGGCCTCGTGCAAAGCCTGTCGGTCTACATCGACACGCTCGTCATCTGCACCTGCTCGGCCATGATGGTGCTGGTGTTCTACGTACAGGATCCCGCTGCGGCCGAGGGCCTCAACGGCATGCCGCTCGTGCAGATGGCGGTGAACAACTCCGTGGGCCCCGTGGGCATCCACTTCATCACGTTCGCCATCTTCATGTTCGCCTACTCCAGCCTCATCGGCAACTACTTCTACGCCGAGAGCAACTTCCGTTTCATCAAGAACGACTCCAAGGCGGCGCTGATCATCTTCCGTCTGGCGTGCCTGGCGGTCATCTTCTACGGCGCGGTGAACAGCTTCGACCTGGCTTGGAACCTGGCCGACATCTTCATGGGCCTCATGGCCATGATGAACCTCATCGCCATCCTGCTTTTGGGCAAGTGGGCGCTTGCGGCGCTGAAGGACTACTCCGAGCAGCGCGCCGCCGGCAAGGATCCGGTGTTCGTGGCCGACAACGTCCCGGGCATGCCGCAGACCGACTGCTGGCACCTCGACGAGGTGAAGGACTTCGGCGACGGCCCTGTGAAGGAGTACTTCGAGGACGCCATGGACGCCGACGTCAACGAAGCGTAAAGCCAGCGGCTGCTGCCGCGTGCTCGGCCGTTAAGGGGCCGCACGCGAAAGGTGCTGCTCGCGAAGGCTTTTTCGCGTGACATAGGCTTGCAAACGAAGCGCCGCCCGGAAATCCGGGCGGCGCTTCTTGCGTTTCTGGCGCGACATGGCTGCGATACGCTACAAGGCAAGCGGCACCACGGGGTGCGCGGCTTTGATGCGCTCGATGTCGGCGGCAAGCAGGACGTCACGGTTTGCAAGCTCGTCGGCTACGGCTTCAAGGAAGCCGCGATTGCGCTGGAGGCACGTTTGCGCGATGCGCTCGAATTCGCAAAGCTTCGAATCGGTTGCAGCCTCTATGGCTTGCTGGCGTGCTTCTGAAGCGGAGTAGTACAAAGGGTTGCAAAAGCCGAAGCCTCCGTAATATCCGTTTTCGAACAGGTCCCTTACCGTGCGGTACGCGGCATTAAGGTCTTCCCGGGCGCCGTCGCCCGCAACGCCGAAGCGCATCTCTGTCGCCGCTTTCCCGGCAAGCGACACGACGACGTCCATCTCCTGGCGTTTGACCTTGTCTTGCTCTGCCGAGAGGCTCCCTTGCACAAATCCGGCGCTGCGCTTCGAGCGCCGGCGCGAGGATGCGAACTGCACGCTCCCGGGAAGCACCGCTTCGCTCAGCGCGATGTGCCCGGCTTCGTGCCACGTGATAAGCGAGTCCTTGTTCGCGCAGGTCAGGTCAATCTCAAGGTCGTCCTCGCATTTCGGTTGAACGTGATGCACCGTTACAAGGCATGCTTCGATTATATGGTTCATGGTGATGCCGCCGGCGCGCTGCCATGCCGCGATCACAGCGGCTTCGTTGATAACGGTTTCAAGCGTTGCGCAAGACCCGCCGCAAAGCAGTTGCGCAATGACTTTGCAATCAAGCTGCCCCGCCATTTGCTTCCGGCGTAAATAGTGCTCGACGATGGCTTCGGCATCTTCGCCTTCGGGTGCGCTCACGTCGATCACGCGGTCGAAGCGCCCGGCGCGCGTGAGCGAGCTGGGAAGACAGTGCGTCTCGTTGGCGGTGGCAAGCACGAACACCTCCTTGCCGCGAAGCTCGTCGATGCACGATTGCACCGTCACGAACTCCTCGGAGTTGCGGTGCCGTTCGTCGTCGTTGGCGAACTTGTCCATGTCGTCAAGGTACACGATCGAGGGAGCGTTCTCCATTGCAGCGTCGAACGTCTCCTTGATGGCCCCGATGAACTCCTCGCTCGGTTTCGTTTTGCGGCACACGAACGCTTTGCGGCCGCTTGCCTTGATAAGGCAGTTGGCCATAAGCGTTTTCCCAACGCCGGGGCTGCCGTGCAGCAGCAGCCCGCTCGGTGCCTTCGCGCCGAGCGTGCGATACGCTTCGGAGCGGTTGAGGGCGTCGGCGATGCGACGCAGCTCGTGCTTGATGTCCTCGTACCCGATGATTTCTTCGAACGCTTCCATGGTGGATCTCTCTTTTAGTTCGGACGGTGTATTTCCCAGCTAGCCATATTCGCCAGCTGATGTTCTTCACCGCGTATACTAAGGGCGAGCTCGCCTTATTCGAGGGTCATTAAAGGGTCTGACTGCGAGCTTTATTCGTTTGGATTCGCTGCGCTGTAGGGCAAGCGGCAGCGCAGCGTGGCCGGATCGTGTTAGAACAGCGAGATTTGCTGGGGCTCGCTGGCGTATTCGCAGGCGATCTCGTCGTCCAGAAACTCGATCTCGTGGGATTCCCAATCTTTGATCGGTGCGATGAAGTTCGTTCCGTTCTGCCAAAACACCAGGTTCGCGCCGACCATGCCCGCGCAAACGCCGCCGCACACGTCCGCGAAGCCTTCGCCTTCAGGTAGCTGCATGGTGTGCGCATCGGGGGATGGCCCGCCGAAGTAGTACGGCGAGAGGTCGAGCGCGTCCTCGGGCGCGAAACCCGCTTGCGCCACCGCATCGACGTTTTCGAGCCTGTCGGCCGCTGAGCCAAAATCGTGGCACGCCGCGTTGAAGCTGTAGGATGCGTCGGCTAGCAGCTTCGCCTTGAGCGACGCCCGCATGGTCTCGGCCACGCCTTCCTGCGCGCACAACGCCGCTTCAAGTGCACGGGCGTCGTCTGCGCAGGTGAAGCGCCCGACAACGCGCGCCGCGCGGGCACCTTGCTCGAGCAGGCGCTCGATACCGCGCGTCTCGCTCGAGATGCCCGCCTTCACATAGCCCGGCGCGAAATACGCCAGGTACACGTAGTGCGGCGTTTGGTTGTACTCGCGCTGTTGCGGCGAGATGTAGCTGCTGAAGTAAAACGACGGGTTGAAGCCGGTCGCCTCGATGCAGGCTGGGCACATATCCTCCTTGCCGTTGGGCAGCAACTCGGCGTTCAGCGGGCACGTGCTCCGTTCGTGCGTTCGAAGGTCGATGCGGCCGATGCATCGCCGGCGCGGCAGCCTTCGCAGCGAGAACGTGCGTCCGAGCACGGGCACATAGCCGACCGTGCTCTCGTCGGTGTCGTTGATTACAAGGTAGGGCCCATCGATGCTGAAACCGTAGCCGGCAAGGACGACGGTATGGTCTGCGAACAGGTTCGGCATTGCGGTGCTTTCTGTAACGGCGTTCTTGTTTGTTTCGCCCGCGATGCGTTCATCCCGCGTGGCGAGTGGGACCATTATGACGTTTTGCGCATGGAATGAGCCGTTTTCCGGACCGTTTGCCCGCTTCTGCAAAAAATCGGTCAAGTTTCTTGCTTTATCACTCTACTGTGCTAAAGTATCGGACAGCACTTGGGAATACTGCTGCGGAAGCGTCCCGCGCTCGCGGCGATTCCCTCATCTGCAACCGAACACGGGCCGATGCCCGCAACCGCACGATGAAAGGCAGGATGAACCAGATGAACTTCGTGACGCCTTCGGGTTTCCGCGACGTGCTCACCGACGAGGCGGTGCTGCGCGAGCAGGCGGCCCAAGCGGTGCAGGCCAACATGGCCGCCAAGGGCTACCTCCCGGTGGAAACGCCCACGCTCGAGGTGATGGACGTGCTGCAGGCCGGCGGCAGGCTGCCTGGCACCCCGTTCAAGCTTTTCGACGCCCGCGGCGACCTTCTGGCCATGCGCCCCGACGTCACGCTGCAGATCGCCCGCATGTGCGCCACACGCCTTGCCGGCCAGCCCGGGCCGTTCCGCTTCCGCTACATGCAGCGGGTGTTCCGCGAGGCCGAGGGCCAGACGCGCGCCGAGCCGCGCGAGACCACGCAGATGGGCGTCGAGCTCATCGGCCAGGCGGGTGCGGCGGCCGACGCCGAGGTGGTGGGCCTGCTGGCAGAGTCGCTCAAGCTAGCCGGCGTGGCCGACTTCAAGATCGCGCTGGCATCGGTGTCGGTGCTGCGCGCGCTGCTGGCAACCTGCGGCGCCGAGCCGCAGTGGCGCCAGGCGGTGCTCGACGCGTACCATACCTCGAACTTCGTCACGCTCGATGAGCTGACCGCAGGCGAGGGCGCGCAGGGCGTCCCGCCGGTGTTCGCCCAGGCCATCGGCAGGCTCGCTCGCATCCGCGGCGGGCGAGCCGCCATCGCCGAGGTGCGCGAGCTGGTGGCGCCGCTAGGCTGCGAGACGGGCCTTGACGGGCTTGAGCAGGCGTTCGACTTGCTGGAGGACGCGGGCCTGGCGGACAGCATCCAGGTCGACTTCTCCGTCATGAGCAGCTTCGACTACTACACCGGCATCGTGTTTGAGGCCTACGCGCCGGGGCTGGGAAGCCCGCTGGGCAGCGGCGGCCGCTACGACAACACCATCGGGGCATACGGTGAAAGCCGTCCTGCCGCCGGCTTCGCGTTCTTCCTCGAACGCGCTATGGCCGCCGCCACGGCCGCCGATGAGCGTGCCGCATCCGGTACCGGCCAGCGCCCGCTGCGCATCGCCGTGCCGAAAGGCTCGCTCAACGCCGACTCCATCGCGTGCCTGGCGGCGTGCGGCTTGGATGTCACGGGGCTGGACAACCCCGGCCGCCAGCTCATCATCCGCAACCCGGGCGTGGAGTACATCATCGTGCGCCCCTCGGATGCCCCGGCGTTCGTGGAGCTCGGCGCGGCCGATTGCGGCATCTGCGGCGAGGATTCGCTCCTCGAGGCGCAGCCTGAAGTGGTGGAGCTGGCCGATCTGAAGTTCGGTGCCTGCCGCTTCGTGGTGGCCGAGCCTGCAGGAGCCGCCGAGCAGACCGCCGAGCATTATCGCCGGCTGGGCTCCATCCGCATCGCCACGAAGTATCCCAACATCACGCGCGCCCATTACGCGAAAACGGGCACCCAGGTCGAGATCGTGAAACTGCACGGAAACATTGAGCTGGCACCATTGACTGGATTGGCCGAGCGCATCGTCGACATCACGGCCACGGGCACCACGTTGCGCGAGAACAACCTGGTCATCGTGGAGGACGTGCTGTCGTCGACGGCCCGTTTCTTCGCCAACGGCGCCTCGCTGCGCACCGATGCGCGCATCGTGGAGCTGGCCGATGCCATGCGCGCCGGCGCTGAAGCGGGCAAGTGGGAAGCCACGGTCATCGCCGGCGGCGTGCAGTCGTCCGAGCCAGCAGCGGAATAACGGCTGGTCAGGGCTTCGCGCCCGCAGGCGCCCAGGGGGTCAGGCGCCGCAACGTCAAGGCAGCGGAAACGCCTGCTCGCAGGCGCGGCCGCGACAAGGTATCATCGTGAAAGAGGCCGGAGGGGTCATCCGGCGTGTACATGGAAAGAAGGACAACATGCGTCGCGTCATCCTGAACAAAGGCGAGCAATTCTCCAACAAGCACCTCAAGCGCACGGGCGCGTTCAACGCCCGCGCCATGGAGGCGGCAACGAGCATCATCGAGCAGGTTCGCGAACAGGGCGATGCGGCCCTGCGCGAGCTGACCGAGCGATTCGACGGCGTGGCCATCGAGAACTTCCGCGTGCCGGCAGAGGCCATCGAGGCCGCCGCGGCGAAGGTCGATCCCAAGACCGAAGAGGCGCTCAAGAAGGCCGCCAAGCAGATCCGCGAGTTCCACGAGCGCCAGGTCAAGCAGAGCTGGTTCTCCGTGCGAGAGGACGGCGCCCTGGTCGGTGCGAAGGTCACCCCGCTTGAAAGCGTGGGCATCTACGTGCCCGGCGGCCGTGCGCTGTATCCGTCCACGGTGCTCATGAACGCCCTGCCCGCCGCGGTGGCCGGCGTCGAGCGCATCGTGTGCGTCACGCCGCCCACCAAGGACGGCAGCATCGACCCGGTGGTGCTTGAGGCATGCCGCCTGGCAGGCGTCACCGAGATCTACACGGTAGGCGGAGCGCAGGCAGTGGCGGCGTTGGCCTACGGCACCGAGACCATCGAGCCGGTCTGCAAGATCACGGGCCCGGGCAACGCGTTCGTGGCCGCTGCGAAGAAGATCGTCTCCGGCGATGTGGGGATCGACATGATCGCCGGCCCCTCCGAGGTGTGCGTCGTGGCCGACGAGACCGCCGATCCCGCTATGGTGGCCATCGACCTCATGGCCCAGGCCGAGCACGACCCGCTGGCAAGCTGCTACCTGGTCACGTTCGACGAGGGCTACGCCGACAAGGTCGAGGCGGCCATCGAGGGCCACATGAAGGCCTCCACACGCGCCGAGATCACCACCGCCTCGCTGGCCGATCAGGGTCTTGTGGTCATCTGCGACTCCATGGAGCAGGCCATCCAGTCCGTCAACGTCATCGCTCCCGAGCACTTGGAGCTGCACTTCGACGGCGCGTTCGAACAGCTTGGCGCCATCCGCAACGCCGGCGCCATCTTCGTGGGTGAGTGGACCCCCGAAGCCGTGGGCGACTACGTTGCCGGTCCCAACCACACGCTTCCCACCGGCGGCACCGCGCGCTACGCTTCTCCGCTTTCCACTGACGAGTTCGTCAAGCACTCCAGCGTCATCCAGTATTCCGCGAAGTCGCTGGCAAACGACGCCGACGCCGTCATCGCCATCGCCCGCCACGAGGGCCTGTGGGCACATGCCCGCAGCGTCGAGCTGCGCAAGGCCCTGGTGGAGACCGGCGACATCTACGGTTTGGACGGCGCCGATGAATAGCGTCCGCGCATCCGCCCCGCAGCTGGCCGACATCACGCCCTACGACCCGAAGTACCTTCCGGCGCGCGCGTACCTGTCGGCCAACGAGAACCCCTGCGACGTGGAAACGGAGGTTCGCAACGAGATCAAGCGCGAGATCAACAAGGTGGCCTTCAATCGCTATCCCGACCCCTTGGCCAACGAGCTGCGCGATATGATCGCCGAGGCAAACGGCCTTGACCGCGATTGCGTGCTCGTGGGCAACGGCGGAGACGAGCTGCTGTTCGACACGGCGCTGGCCTGGGGCGGGCCGGGGCGCAAGTTCCTCAACATGCCGCCCACGTTCTCGGTATACCGGAACAACGCCGAGCTCACCAACACCGAGGTGGTCGACATCCCGCGCCGCGCCGATTACACCATCGACGAGGAGGCGGTGCTGTCCCGCGTGGCGCGCGGCGACATCGATTACGTCATCGTCACCAGCCCGAACAACCCCACGGGCGACCTGGCCGACGAGCGCTTCATCCTGCGTCTGCTCGACGCAACCGACGCGCTCGTCATGGTCGACGAGGCGTACTTCGAGTTCTCGCGCGGCACGGTGCGCCCCTACCTGGCGCAGCACAAGAACCTGGTCATCCTGCGCACGTTCTCCAAGGCGTTCTCGCTTGCCGGCGTGCGCGTGGGCTACCTGCTGGGAAACCCTGAGGTCATCCGCGAGTTCTTGAAGGTGCGCCAGCCGTATTCGGTGGATGCGGTGTCGCAGGCCATCGCGCGCGTGGTGTTCCGCAACCGCGCGAAGTTCGAGCGCGGCATCATGCAGATCGTCTCGGAGCGCGGGCGCGTGTTCCGCGAGCTCTCGCAGATGTTGGGCGTCACGGCATACCCCTCGAACGCCAACTACATCCTGTTCCGCGCAGAAGGCGCGGGGGAGGTTTGGCAGCAGCTGTACGACCGCGGCATCCTCGTGCGTGACTTCAGCCGCGCGCCCATGCTGCAGGACTGCCTGCGGGTCTCCATCGGCAGCCCCCAGGAGAACGATGAGTTCCTAGCCGCGCTGCGAGAGATCCTGTCGAAGTAAGGTTAGGTGCGCAGACCCTGCGTGCCGCGGCGGCGCGAGGCCGTGCGGAGTGGATCGCGTCGGGGCAGGGCCCGGGCCTGCGGTGCCCCGTGCGCCGCGGCGGTGCGAGGCCGCCGGTGCCCTGCAAGCTGCATCGGCACGAGGCCGCGCAGCGCCCTGCGGACCGCACCCTGCGTCTTCTGGGCGGTTTTGCAGAAAATGGGGGCCGATTTGCCCTTCGGTCCCCGTCATCTGGGCGGTTTTCGCGGCGTGATGCCGGCAGCGCGCGATAAAACCCCAGGTCAGTTTTGCGGCATCCCGGCAAAACAGGCTTACGCGCCTGCAAAACCGCCCAGAACTTCAATCGGGCGCTAGCGGGCGCAGACGGGCGCCCCGGACCGGACACCTCGGGGACGTAGCGCTAACTGTCCGGAATCGCTGCGCACACGACGAAGGAAAGGCGAACAGCAATGAGCGAACGCGTTGCGCGCATCGCGCGCACCACGAAGGAAACCGACATCGACCTGTCCGTCGACCTTGACGGCACGGGCGCCACGGACGTGGAGACGGGCATCGGGTTTTTCGACCACATGCTCACCGCGTTCGGGCGCCACGGCCTGTTCGACCTGCAGGTTCGCTGCAAGGGCGACCTTGAGGTGGACGGCCATCACTCGGTGGAGGATACGGGCATCGTCATGGGACAGGCGTTCGCGCAAGCGCTCGGCGACAAGCGCGGCATCCGCCGCTTCGGCGACATCGCCATGCCCATGGACGAGGCGCTCATCATGGCGGCCGTGGACATCTCGGGGCGCGGTCGGCTGTACTGGGACGCCGATGTCCCCGCGGTGATGGTGGGCGCCTTCGATGCCACGTTGGCGAAGGAGTTCTTCATCGCCTTCGCCGCCAACGCCGGCGTAACGCTGCACATCCGCCAGCTGGCCGGCGAGAACACGCATCACGTTATCGAGGGCATGTTCAAGGCGGCGGCGCGCGCCATGCGCCAGGCCTGCGAGCCCGACCCCCGCATGGGCGACGCGCTGCCGTCCACGAAGGGGATGCTGTAAGCCCCCCGTTCATGCTTCGTTCGGGGGCGCATCGCCCTCACTGACTTTTATTGGACCTGCGAGATGTAAGAGACGCCTATGATCGCTGTTGTTGACTACAAGAAGGGCAATCTGCTGTCCGTCGAGCGCGGTTTGCGCGCGGCGGGCGCCGATGCCCGCATCACCGACGATGCCGCCGAGATAGCCGCCGCCGATGCCATCGTCTTGCCGGGCGTGGGCGCGTTCGCCGACGCCGCGGCAACCATGGACGAGCTCGGCCAGACCGAGGTCATCCGCCGCCGCATCGCGGAGGGGGTGCCGTTTCTGGGCATCTGCCTGGGAGAGCATCTGCTGTTCGAGGAAGGTGTGGAAGGCGCCGGCGCCGACGGCAACCCGCGTGGTTTGGGCGTGCTGCCCGGATGCGTGGATCGCATGCCGCGCCAGGATGCCGAGGGTTGCGCGTACAAGGTCCCGCACGTGGGCTGGAACACCGTTGATTTTCCCGCCGGCGCGCCGGAGAACCCGCTGTTCGCCGGCATTCCCTCGGGCACGTACTTCTACTTCACCCACAGCTTCATCGCGCCTGACGGGCCGTTCGCCATCGCGCATACCACGCACAGCGTGACGTTCCCGTGCGCCGTGCAGAAGGGAAACGCGTTCGGCGTGCAGTTCCACCCCGAGAAAAGCTCGGACGCCGGCGCGGCCGTGTTGCGCAACTTCGTCGAAATCGCCAAGGCGGCATCGCCCGCCTTGCAAGGTTAGGAGGCCGCCATGTACCTGCTCCCCGCAATCGATATCCTGGGCGGCAAGGCCGTTCGCCTGGCGAAGGGCGATTACAATCAGGTGACCGTGTACAACGACGACCCCGTGGCGCAGGCGCGCGCCTTCGAGCAGGCCGGCGCCCAGTGGGTGCACGTGGTCGACTTGGACGGCGCGCGCAGCGGCGTCCCGGAGAACATCGACATCGTGGAGCGCATCGTGCGCGAGACTTCGCTTTCCGTCGAGATCGGCGGCGGCATCCGCAGCCTGGAGACGCTCAAGCGCCTGGCAGACGCCGGCGCGGCGCGCATGGTGCTCGGCACCGCGCTCGTCAACGACCCCGAGCTCGCCCGCGCGGCGGTGGCCGCAGTGGGCGGCGACCGCTTGACTGCCGGCATCGACGCGAAGGGCGGGGAAGTGGCCGTCTCCGGCTGGATCGAGGGCTCGGGCGTTGCCGCCGCCGACCTGGCGCGCGCGATGGGCGCCGCCGGGTTCAAGCACATCGTCTACACCGATATCGCGCGCGACGGCATGCAGACCGGCATCGACGTGCAGGCCTACGTCGACATGGCGAACGCGTTCGGCAACCCCGTCATCGCCAGCGGCGGCGTGGCAAGCCTCGCCGACATCGAGCGCCTGGCGCCGGTGGCGGAAAGCATCGAAGGCGTCATCACCGGCCGCGCCGTGTACGAGGGCACGCTCGATGTGGCCGAGGGCGTCGCCCTTTGCGCCAGCCTGACCGCCGCGCGATCCTAATGCCGTAAAGGCGCCGAGCGCCGTTCGTTTTGCGGCGAAGCCGGGCGTTGCGCTCGCCTGCGGCAACGTTCCCCGGCCCCGCAACGCGGCCGCCGGCGCCTTCCCGTCGATTTCCCTTTCCCCGAGCCGTTGAGGAGCAGATATATGTTGGCAAAACGCGTGATCCCCTGCATGGACGTGAAGGACGGCCGTGTGGTGAAGGGGGTCAACTTCGTGAACCTGCGCGATGCGGGCGACCCGATCGAGCTGGCGCAGCGCTACGACGAGCAGCGCGCCGACGAGGTGATCTTCCTTGACATCACCGCCACCAGCGACAAGCGCGAGACCACGGTCGACCTTGCAAGCCGTGCCAGCGCGCAGCTGCACCTGCCGTATTGCGTGGGCGGCGGCTTCCGCAGCGTCGCCGACATCCGCCGCATGATAGCCGCCGGCGCCGACAAGGTGTCGGTCAACAGCGCGGCGGTGGACAACCCGCAGCTCATCTCCGATGCCGCCGCGGCGTTCGGCACGCAGGCCATCCTGTGCGCCATCGACGCGAAGCAGGTGGCCGGCAACCCCAACAAGTGGGAGGTCTACGTGCACGGCGGCCGCACCGCAACCGGCATCGACGCCGTGGAATGGGCCGCCGAGGCGGCGCGGCGCGGCGCGGGCGAGATCTTGCTGACCAGCATGGACCGCGACGGCAGCAAGGACGGCTTCGACTGCGCGCTCACCCGCGCGGTGGCCCGCGCGGTGGATATCCCCGTCATCGCCAGCGGCGGCGTGGGCAGGCTCGAGCACTTCGCCGAGGGCATCATCGACGGCGAGGCCGACGCGGTGCTGGCCGCCAGCGTCTTCCACTTCGGCGAGTTCACGGTATCCCAGGTCAAGGAGTACATGCGCAGCCAGGGCATCCCTGTGCGCCTATAGAAAGGACCCTCCATGCAAACCGAGCTTCCCGAGCTGAAATACAACGCTGACGGGCTGATCCCGTGCATCGTGCAGGACGTGGAAACGCGCGAGGTGCTCATGATGGCGTGGATGAACGCCGAGAGCCTGGCGCTGACGCTTGAGCGCGGCGAGACGGTGTTTTGGAGCCGCAGCCGTCAGGAGCTGTGGCACAAGGGCGCCACCAGCGGCAACACGCAGAAGATCGTCGAGCTTCGCTACGATTGCGATGCCGATACGCTTCTGGCCCTCGTGCATCCGGCGGGCCCCGCATGCCACACCGGCGCCACCAGCTGCTTCTTCCGCACGCTGGCCAAGTTCGAGTAGGGGGGCGCCGCCATCGCGCCTCGCGGAAAACCGAATACGCGAAAGCTTGAAGGCCGGGTCATCCCGGCTTTCGCGCGTTTTGCGCTCGCGTGTGCCCGGTCGTGCGCTTCGGGTGGTTATCCGCAGCGACTTGCTTGCGCGCACCCGGCGCCTGCGTTATCCTGCCCCTAGCTTTATTTTCTCGAAGGAAACCCTTCCCATCATCAAGTTCCCGCTTCTTTTCCACGCTCTATCTATGCGCAAAGCGGGTAACAACCCGTATATATAAGGAGGAATAAGGGTGAAGTTCTTTTTGGACACGGCAGATCTAGCCGAAATCGAAGAAGCCGCTAGCTGGGGCGCGCTGGCAGGCGTCACCACCAACCCGTCGCTGTACGCCAAGATCGGCGGCAAGCTGGATGACTTCCATAATCATATGAAGCGCATCTGCGACATCGTCGGCCCGGACTGCCCGGTTTCCGCCGAATCCGTCGCCATGACGCGCGACGAGATCGTCGCCGACGGCCGCAAGCTGGCCGAGATCGCCCCGAACATCGTGGTGAAGATCCCCACCATGGTCGAGGGCCTGGCCGCCACCCATACGCTGGCCGCCGAGGGCATCCCGGTGAACATGACGCTGTGCTTCAGCGTGCCGCAGGCGCTGCTGGCCGCACGCGCCGGCGCCCGCTACATCAGCCCGTTCATCGGCCGTTTCGATGACATCTCCGAGGACGGCCTCGAGCAGGTTGGCAACATCGTCACCGCCATCAACAACTACGACTTCACGGCCAACACCGCCAACGGCGAGCAGATCGAAATCATCGCCGCCTCCGTGCGCAGCGCCAATCACGTCACGCAGTGCGCGCTCATGGGCGCCGACATCGCCACCGTCCCGTTCGGCGTGCTGAAGAAGATGGTGCAGCATCCGCTGACCGACCGCGGCCTGGATTCCTTCATGAAGGACTGGGAGAAGGTAGCTAACGCATGAGCGACGAGCAGAATGTAGCGGAGGCGCCGCAGGAGGGCGCCCCCGCGGCCGAAGCGGCGCCGGCTGCTCCCAAGCGCCGCCCGGGTCGTCCGCGCAAAAGCACCGCCTCGTCGGGCAAGGCCTCTTCCGAAGCTTCTCCCGACGCCGCGCCCGCTTCCCCGGCCGATGGGGCCGATAGCGCCCCCAAAACGCCGGCCAAGCGCCGCCCGGGCCGTCCTCGCAAGAAGGCCGCGCCCGCCCAAGAGGCCGAAGCCGCCCCTGCCGCAAAGGCAGCCCCCTCCGCAAAGCCCGCTTCCGCCGCGAAGGCGAAAAAGGCGAAGGAAACCCCCGTCGAACCCGAAGCCGCCGCGCCCAAGGCGCAGGCTGCCGAAAGCGTCCAGGCCGTCGAGGTCGTCGCCGGCACGCCGGCAAGACGCCGTCCGGGCCGTTCGCATAAGAAGATCGCCACCGCGCCCGTCGCCGCCCATGCGGCATCCGCGCAGGATGCCTCCGAGAAGCAGCAGGCTCCCGAATCCGCCGAAGCCGCACAGGCGCCCGCCGAGGCGGCCGGTTCCGAGCAGCAGGCGCCCGCCCAGGACATGGCCCCGGGCCGCGCCGCACGCGCCGCGCGCACGCCGCGCAAATCGGTGCGCGCCCAAGGCGCCAACCGCGAAGGTCGTGCCGAGCAGCATGAGGGCCGCGGCAAGTCCGAAGCCCGCGAAGGCGCCGAGCGCTCCGAGGGCCGCAACTCCGGCAACGCCGGCGCGGATCGTCATCAGCGTAACGACCGCAACGACCGTAACGGTCGCAAGAACGGCAACGATCGCAACGACCGCCACCAGCGTCACCAGCGCAACAACAATCGCGAGGTAGTCCCCAGCGTCAACAAAGAGGACCTGGCCAAGCTCAAGGTGGCCGAGCTGCGCGCGAAGGCCGCCGAGCTCGATGTCGACGTGGCGGGCTTGAAGAAGGCCGAGCTCATCGACGCCGTATACGATGCGTCCTTGAAGGCCGAGGGCTTCATCGAGGTCGAGGGCGTCCTCGACATCATGCAGGACGGTTACGGCTTCCTGCGCACCAACGGCTATCTGCCCAGCGAGCAGGATTGCTACGTGGGGCTTTCCACCATCCGTCGCAACGGCCTGCGCAAGGGCGACAAGATCACCGGCACCACGCGCCCGGCGCGCCCCAACGAGAAGTACGCGGCAGTGCAGAAGGTGGCCACCGTCAACGGCAAGCCCGTCGAGGAGCTGGGCCGTCGCGTGCGCTTCGGCGACCTCACGCCGGTCTATCCCGATGAGTGCCTGACCATGGAGCATGGTCACTCCACCATCACGGCGCGCGTCATCGACCTTGTCAGCCCCATCGGCAAGGGCCAGCGCGGCCTGATCGTCAGCCCGCCGAAGGCCGGCAAGACCACTATCCTGAAGGATATCGCCGCGGCCATCAGCGCCAACAACCCCGAGGTGCATCTCATGTGCCTTTTGGTAGATGAGCGCCCCGAGGAAGTCACCGACATGCAGCGCTCCATCAAGGGCGAGGTCATCTCCTCCACCTTCGACATGCCCACCGAAAACCACATCCAGGTTTCCGAGCTGGTCATCGAGCGCGCAAAACGCCTGGTGGAGGACGGCAAGGACGTTGTGGTGCTGCTCGACAGCCTCACGCGCCTGGCGCGCGCCTACAACCTGGCGCAGCCCGCATCCGGGCGCATCCTGTCCGGCGGCGTGGATTCCACTGCCTTGTACCCGCCGAAGAAGTTCCTGGGCGCTGCCCGAAACATCGAAGGCGGCGGCAGCCTCACCATCCTCGCTTCGGCGTTGGTGGAAACGGGCTCGAAGATGGACGAGGTCATTTTCGAGGAGTTCAAGGGCACGGGCAACATGGAGCTCAAGCTCGACCGCAACCTGGCCGACCGACGCATCTTCCCGGCCATCGATCCGGTGGCGTCGGGTACGCGCAAGGAGGACCTGCTGCTCGATCCGCAGAAAGCGCCGCTGATCTGGGGAGTACGTCGCATTCTGGCGAACACGAACAACACCGAGCGCGCCATGGACATGCTCATCAAGTCCCTGAAGCGCACCGACGACAACGACGAGTTCCTCAGCCGCACGGCGAAAAAGGCCCAGCACGCCAACGGCAACGCAAACGCAAACCTGGAGTTCTAGGGGAGACACATACACATGGCAACAATGCATGACAACACCGAAACGGTTGCCTGGCCCAAGCGCGCGGTGGTCACGGCCGGCATGCCCTACGGCAACAAGCCGTTGCATTTCGGGCATATCGCCGGCGTGTTCGTGCCCGCCGACTGCTTCGCGCGCTTCCTGCGCGACCGCATCGGCGCGGAAAACGTCCGCTTCATCAGCGGCACGGACTGCTTCGGCTCGCCCATCAACGAGGGCTACCGCAAGCTGGTGGAGGCCGGCGAGTTCGACGGCACCATCGAGGATTACGTGCTGCGCAACCATAACCGTCAGAAGGACACGCTGGAGTCCTACGACATCAGCCTGGACATCTACGAGGGCTCCAACATCGGGCATTCCGGCGAGGTCCATCAGCTCATCAGCGAGGCGTTCATCAAGAAGCTGCACGAGAACGGCTGGCTTCAGAAGCGCGCGACGCTGCAGTTCTACGACCCCGAGGCGGGCACGTTCCTGAACGGCCGTCAGGTGCAGGGCCACTGCCCCGTGCAGGGCTGCAAGTCCGAGCACGCCTATGCCGACGAGTGCGATTTGGGCCACAGCTACGCACCGGAGGACCTTATCGCGCCGAAGTCCTCGCTCACCGGCGTCACGCCCGAGATGCGCCCGGTGGAGAACTGGTACTTCGACCTGCCGGCGTTCAACGCCTTCCTGAAGCAGCACGTGGAGGCGCTCGAGGCCGACCCCGAGGTGCGTCCCATCGTGCCGCAGACCATCAAGGAGTTCCTGGCCCCGCCGGTGGTCTACATCAAAAACGAGCTGTACGACCAGTACCTGGAAATCGCCGACAAGCTCGCGCATCACCAGTACCATGAGGCCGAGAAGGGCAAGCAGTCCTTCGAGATCGAGTTCGACACCATCGACGACCGCGATGCGGCGCGCGACGTGCTTGCCGCTGCGGGCATCCGCTTCCGCACGGGCAAGGCGCTCGTCCCCTTCCGCATCACCGGCAACATCGAGTGGGGCGTGAAGGCGCCGGTCATCGACGGGCTCGAGGGCCTGACGGTGTGGTGCTGGCCCGAAAGCCTGTGGGCTCCCATGAGCTTCACCATGGCCGTCAACGACAAGATGGGCCTGCCGCGCGGCAGCTGGCGCGATTTCTGGTGCTCGGAGGACGCGCAGGTCTACCAGTTCATCGGCCAGGACAACCTGTATTTCTACGGCGTGGCCCAGCCGGCGCTCATCGAGGCGCTGCGCCCGGGCGATATCCTCGCGCCCGGCGAGACGGACACGCCCCTGCGTCAGACCAGCCTCATCGCCAACCATCACATCCTGCTCGGCAACAAGAAGGCTTCGTCGTCGGGCTCGGTCAAGCCGCCTACGGCCGACGAGCTGCTGGAGCATTACACCGTCGAGCAGCTTCGCGCACACTTCCTGGCGCTTGGCCTGGATCAGAAGTCCGTGGGCTTCAAGCCCAAGCCCTTCGACCCCGACGAGGCGAAGCGCAACGACCCGCGCGTAGCCGACCCGGTTCTCAAGGAGGGCACGCTGCTCACCAACGTGTTCAACCGTCTGGCACGCAGCTGCTTCTACGAGGCGCAGAAGAACTTCGAGGGCTGGATGCCGCTCGGCGAGGTGTCGCCTGAGGTGCGCGAGCGCGCGCACGCCTGCATGAACGAGTACGACAAGACCATGCACAAGGCCGAGCTGCACACGGTCATGTCCATCATGGACACGTTCATCCGCTGGGCGAACAAGTACTGGACGGACAACATCCGCACCGCCGAGAAGGAAGGCGACGAGCAGCTGCGCCGTCAGGTGCTCGTGGACTGCTTCTACCTGCTTCGCGTGTCCACGCTGCTCATGCACCCCGTGGTGCCGAAGGGCTGCGAGAAGATCGCCGATTACCTCAGCTTCGAGTTCGACGACTTCTTCAGCTGGAACTTCGATTTCGAGGGCATGGACGAGCTGTGCCACGGCGCCGAGCTCGAGGATGGGCGCCATCGCATCCGCGAGCTTCCCCCGCGCTTCGACTTCTTCTCGAAGCACCCCTCGCAGTTCAAGTAGGGTTTCAAAGCACGGCATCCGATCAGGCTGGCCAGCTGCGGCAACGCGGCTGGCCGGCCTTTTCATGGGTGCGGAAAGATTGGTTTGCATATGCACGTTGATTTGTATTCCGACGGCGCCTCGCGGGGCAACCCCGGGCCGGGCGGGTACGGCAGCATCCTGCGCTTCGTCGACAGCAAGGGCGGGGTGCACGAACGGGAGTTCTCGCAAGGGTATCGCTGCACCACGAACAACCGCATGGAACTGCTCGGCGCCATCGTGGCCCTCGAGGCCCTCAAGCGCCCGTGCCACGTGACGCTGTACTCCGATTCCCAATATCTGGTGAACGCGTTCAACCAGCACTGGGTGGACGGCTGGCTCAAGCGCGGGTGGAAGAACTCGCAGAAGCAGCCGGTGAAGAACTCCGATCTGTGGAAACGCATGCTCAAGGCGAAGGAACCCCACGACGTGGAGTTCGTCTGGGTCAAGGGCCATGCCGGCCATGCCGAGAACGAGCGCTGCGATGCGCTGGCAACCTCCGCGGCCGACGACCCATCGCGCCATAAGGAGGACGCTGGCTTCCGCGGCTAGGCGATGGCGCAAGTCACTGTCAGGAACGGGCAGGCGGAGCGGGCCGGGGTTGAATCCCCGGTTTCGCCCCACCTGCCCGTTCTCCATATATGCAGGTTGCCTCACCTGGGCGTATGCCCGTTCAGTGCAAAAGGTACCGCGCTTGTTGCCAGGGTGATACAGTGGCGTAAGCGATTTTGCAACCGAGAAGGAGGTTCGTGCATGCAACAGGAAATGAAGCTGCGCCGCCGCATCGCCGGTGGAGCGATGGCTTGCGTCCTGTCCTGCGGCCTTATGGTTCCGCAGCTGGCATTCGCCACCCCTGATTCATCTTCCAAGCAGGCAGAGGCCCAGGCGGTCCTGGCCTCGCTCAACTCCATGCAGTATCAGCTCGATCAGGCGTCGGCCGACTATGGCCAGGCGCTCGAGGAGCAGGCTCAGGCCCAGCAGTCCGCCGATCAGGCGCAGGAGCGTATCGACCAGATCAACGTCGAGATCGCCGACGTGCAATCCCGTTTGGGCGATCGCGCGCAGAGCATGTACCGCACGGGCGCCAGCTCGTTTTTGGACTTGCTGCTCGGCTCCACCTCGTTCAGCGAGTTCGCCACGAACTGGGACCTGCTGAACAAGGTCAACGATAACGATGCCGAGCTCGTGCAGCGCAACAAGGACCTGCGCACCGAGGCTCAGGAGCAGAAGGCCACGTTCGAAGAGCAGCGCCGCACCGCCGCTGCCAAGGCATCCGAGGCCAAGCAGATCCAGGACGAGGCTCAGGCCACCGTTAACTCCATGCAGCAGACCTATGACGGCCTTTCGGCCGAGGTGGCAACGCTGGTGGAGGAAGAGCGTGCCGCACAGGCGGCCGCTGCTGCCGCAACCGCCCAGCAGACCGTCGACCAGTCCGCTGCTCAGGCTACCCAGCGTATGGGCATCGCCGGCGCCACGAACAACAACGCCAATGCCGGCGGCAATGGCGGTAACGGCGGCGCTGCCGATAACGGCGGTGGCAACACGTGGACCGACAACTCCGGCGACACCGGCAACACCGGTTGGACCGATAACGGCAACTCGGACAACTCCGGCAACACCGGCAACTCGGGCGGTTCCAGCAGCTGGACGCCGTCTTACAACGCCTCCACGGGCAACGCCATCGTCGACCGCGCTTACAGCTGCATCGGCGCACCGTACGTGTGGGGCGGCGTCGGCCCTGACGGCTTCGACTGCTCCGGCCTGGTCAGCTATGCGCTGACCGGCAGCAATTCGCGCTACGGCACCACGTACACGTTCATGGGCATGTCCCAGGTCTCCGATCCCCAGCCCGGCGACATCTGCACCAGTTGGTCGCACTGCGGCATCTACATCGGCGGCGGCCAGATGATCCATGCCCCAACCTTCGGCCAGACGGTGTGCGTCAGCTCCGTGCAGTCCGACATGATCATCGTGCGCCCCTGGTAGCGCTTCCCGCTCCGGCGCCGCGCCGGCAAGTATCTAGCCGGCAGCGAAGAAACACCTGCAGCAAACAACGAGCCCCAAGCTGTTCCATCAGCTTGGGGCTCGTTCGCGTTTGCAGGATGGTCGGTCGCTGAATCAGCCATTGAATGCGGTCCGATCAGCGGCAGGGAATGGCATAGCGTTGTCGAAAGAACGCTGACAACGCTATACCGACGGGGCGCAGCCCGATCGGCGCGCGCCATTGATTCCGCGATACCGTGCTAGCCTTCGCAGGCTTGCGTGATGAGCTTGCGCAAGGCGTCGAAGCCGTCGCGTTTCTCGCTCGACGTCACCAGCATTGGCACGTCGTCGGGCAGGGCAAGCTGGCGGCGCAGCACGGCAACCTGCTTGTTCTGCTGGTTGCGGGAGAGTTTGTCGGCCTTCGTGAGCACTACGGCGAAGGGAAGCCCTGCCTCCATGAGGAAGTTGATCATGTTCAGGTCGAGCTGCTGGGCCTCGTGACGGATGTCGACCAGGCTGACCACCAGCGCGAAGTTGCGGTCTTGGTTGAAATAGCCTTCGATCAGCTCCGCCCAGCGGCCCTTCTCGGATTTCGCCACGCGCGCGTAGCCGTATCCGGGCAGGTCGACGAAGCGGGCGCCTTCGGTTGCGAAGAAGTTGATGGTGGACGTCTTGCCGGGCTTCTGCGAGACCTTCGCCAGGCTTTTGCGGCCGAACAGGGCGTTGAGCATGGATGACTTGCCCACGTTCGAACGGCCGGCGAACGCCACTTCCGGAAGCGTCGAGGGCGGCAGCTGCGACGAGATGCCGAACGAGCGCTCGAAGGTTACGTTGTTGAAATTCATATGGTGCTCCAAATGGTTCGAAGTTGTGCTTGCACCATGATAGCGTGCTTCGGCCTGCGGATATGCCCACGTCATCCGCCATCCGCAATAACCCCGCATGACGGCAGGCGGGGATTTCGAGAAAAAAGTTGCCATAGATTGACAATATGTCACCTGAGTCATACTCTTTCGAACGGAGTAAAAGTTATTGGGGTCGAACATCGCTTGACGTACGGCGATGACCAGCACAAGAAAGGACGCAGAACATGAAGTTTAAAAAGCGCGATGGTTGGATGCTCGCTGGCGGTTTCGCTCTGGGCACGCTGGGCTTGAAGGCGCTGAGCAGCTCTGCGGCGAAGAAGTGCTACGTGCAGGGCGTTGCCAAGGGCCTGCAGGCCAAGGCCGCCTATCAGGACGTAGTCGAGCAGGCAAAGGCCCAGGTCGACGACATCGTGGCCGAGGCCAGCTACATCAACGAGTCCGCAAAGGCCGAGCCGACCGCTGTCGACGGCGAATAGCGCGAAGACGTCGTTATGAAATATCAAATCGCAAATGAGCTTCCGGGCCGTTTGCGCGTGAAGCTGGCGGGCTCTGTCCCGCCAGCGGACTTGGATGCGCTGTATCGCGTGCTGGGCGCAAGCCCCGATATTGCGAAATCAACCGTCTATCCGCGCATCGGCAGCGTGGCCCTGGTCTACAACGCCGCCCCCGGCGCCCGTGCGCGCGTGCTCGACCATCTGGCCGGCATCGACGCGGCGGCCATTGCCAAGGCCAAGCAGGGCTGCGGCCTCGAGCTTGCCCCGCGCTCGCATTCCCTGCTCATGGACTTGGCTTCGCTGGTGGGTTTCCACTTCATGCGGCGCTGGTTCCTGCCCGCGCCCTTGGCGGCCGCCTGGACGGTGCTCAGCTACCGCAAGTTCCTGTTCGCCGGCCTGAAGTCGCTGGCGGCGGGCCGGCTGGACGTCCCCGTGCTCGACGCGGCGGCCATCGGCATATCGTTCGCGAAGCGCGATCCGCGCACGGCGGGGCTCACCATGCTTCTGCTCAACGTGGGCGAGACGCTTGAGGAGTATACGCGCAGCCGCTCGGAGGGAGCGCTCATCAACGCGCTGCTCGACCTGCCCGAGACCGCTCAGCTGGTGGAAGGCGACACCGAGGTGCAGGTTCCCTCCGGTACCCTGCGACAAGGCCAGCTCATCGCCGTGCGCACCGGCATGCCCGTGTGCGTGGACGGTACGGTGGTGCGCGGGTGCGCCATGGTCAACCAGGCGGCGCTTACCGGCGAGCCGCTGGCCGTGGAACGCACCGTCGGCGACGACGTGTTCGCCGGCACGGCGGTGGAGGACGGCGAGATCATCGTCGAGGTGAAGGCCAACGAGGGCCAGACGAAGCTGCGCACCATCGTGAACCTGGTCGAGCAGACCGAGTCCTACAAGTCGCAGACGCAGTCGCGCATGGAACGCCTTGCCGATCGCATCGTGCCGTGGAACTTCCTGCTCGCCGGCATCGTGGCGCTCACCATGCGCAGCCTGGTGAAGACCTCGGCTGCCCTTATGGTCGACTACTCCTGCGCGCTCAAGCTCACCGGTTCCATAGCCGTGCTGTCGGCCATGAGCCAGTCCGCCCAAGCGGGATTCACCGTGAAAGGTTCGCAGCACTTCGAGTCCATGGCGCAGGCCGACGTCATCGTGTTCGACAAGACGGGCACGCTCACCGAGGCCGCTCCGCAGGTGGCGCGCGTGCTTTCCCTTGACGGGTGGGACGATGACGAGGTGCTTCGCTTCGCCGCATGCCTAGAGGAGCACTTCCCGCACCCGGTGGCCCGCGCGGTGGTGCGCGCCGCTGCCGACAAGGGCCTCGAGCACCGCGAGCGCCACGCCGAGGTGGAGTACATCGTGGCGCACGGCATAGCCAGCTCGCTTGACGGCAAGCGCGTGGTCATCGGCTCGGAACATTTCGTCGTGGAGGACGAGCAGGTTGAGATCTCCGAAGCGCAGAAGGAGCTCATCGCGCGGGAAACCGAGGGCCTCTCGCCGCTCTACCTTGCCGTGGATGGCAAGCTCATGGGCGTCATCGGCGTGCAGGATCCGCTTAAGGCCGGCGTTCCCGAGGCCATCGCCGAGCTTCGCCGCCTGGGGCTTTCGCGCGTCATCATGCTCACGGGCGACAACGAGCGCACCGCCGCGCGCATCGCCGCGCGTGCCGGCGTCTCCGAGTTCCACGCGAACCTGCTTCCCGAGGACAAATATGCTTTCGTCGAGGGTCTCAAGGCGCAAGGCGCGCACGTGGTCATGGTCGGCGACGGCGTCAACGATGCTCCGGCGTTGGCGCTCGCCGATGTGGGCATCGCCATGGGGCAGGGAACCGCGGTGGCCAAGGAGGTGGCCGACATCACGCTCACGGGCGGCCAGCTCGGCTCCATCGTGGCGCTGCGCCGCATGAGCGAGGGCCTCATGGGCCGCTTGAACGGCAGCTTCAAGGAGGTCATGGCCATCAACTCGACGTTGCTGGCGGCCGGCATCGGCGGCATCATCTCCCCGCAGATGTCCTCGCTTCTGCACAACGCCTCCACCGTCGCGCTGTCCATGCGCAACGGGAAGCGCTACGACGCATAGGCCCGTCGAGAGCCCGCGGGCATCGGCCGATTGGCGGTCATGCATCTAGTGCCGGAGCCCGATGGCGTTCGACGGCCGATGGGCGGTCGCGCGCCCAGGGCCCGCGGCCTTACCTCCAGAAAGGAATTCTCGAACTCAGCCGGACGTGTACGGCTGAGTTCGAGAGCAAATGCGAAGTGTTCGGATGAACTTGAAAATCAACCTTAGGTAGCGGGTTCGTGAAGACGGTTGATTTTCATTGTTAGCCGGACACTTGCGGCGTAAACGGGGTTTTCGCAGT